>Ga0114930_10000793_pt1 | contig 32482 bp, 30 predicted proteins | sample AnhtaG_FD_87300 | JGI IMG/M metagenome (GOLD analysis project Ga0114930, IMG submission 87300) | Deep subsurface microbial communities from Anholt, Denmark to uncover new lineages of life (NeLLi) - Anholt_01485 metaG | ecosystem: Environmental > Aquatic > Marine > Oceanic > Sediment | place... | reverse complement strand
TAGCACCGCGACGCCTGCAGAGCGCGCCGCAGCTGGGCGCGTGTCGCAACTATTGCTGCGACTTATTCATGGGCAAGAACCAAGCGCTGCGCTGTATAGAGACGTGACCGCGGGCTTTGCGGCGCTGCTTAACCATGACATCGCGTCGGTCGAGACGGTGTTGGTGCTGCGCATCCTCAACCACTTAGGCTATTTGCCGCGCACCGAGGCACTGGCACCCTTTGTCGAGGCCGACTACTCGCTCGAACTTAGCGCCGAAGCGCTTAAATCCCGCAGCCTCCTCATCCGCACGATTAATGAATCCCTCCAAGCCACAGGCCTATAAGCACAAATAATGGCCCAACCAGGACATTTTCTAGACTTTGTAAATATTGACAAATGAACACTTTGTACTATACTTAGCCCCAGTTAGTTACGGATAGAGATGTGCGCGGCAACTCTCATCCGGTGCATGCAACAGCCGCATAAGGAGTGTTAGATGTTCGACTCGCATAAAGGATTGAAGATTGCCGGCATCTCGATCTCGGTGCTGGCTGTCTTGGTCGTCGCCGGGACTGCCGTCATGGCTATCTTCCAGGAGACGGTCGAGCCCAACGAGGTCGGCGGGTTTCAGTACAGGCCGTACCTCATCGGCACCAGCAGCGTCGACAAGCATGTCCTCATGGGGCCCGACCGGGCTTACATGTGGCCGTCGACGAAGCTCTGGCGCGTCAATGTTGCTCCGCAGACGCTCACGGCGCATGCGGAGGACTTCATGACCCGCGATCGTGTCCCGCTCGACTTCGATCTCTCTGTCACTGTCCGGGTTGCGACCCCGGCATCGGCACCCGATCTCGTGCAGAAGTTCGGCACCGGCCCGCTCACGGTCTTCAAGACGCTCGTGATGCAGCTCGGTGACGACCCGAAGACCAAGACGGCACCCACTGGTGAGCTGATGTCGTTCCTGCGCGATCAGGTCCGACACCATCATTCGGCGGTTTTCATTGCTGCGCAGAACGAGAACGGCACTGCGTCTGACGGCGCGGCGGAGGTGGAGAACGCGACACGCGATCACATCAACGCCTTCCTCAAGAAGAATGGCGCCGGCATGATCCAGGTCGACAACATCGCTCTGGGCCGTGCCAACCCGCCGGACGGCGTCCGCAAGACCATCGAGGCGACGGCACAGCAGGCGCAGGAAATCAAGACTCAGCAGGAGCGCAAGCGCGCTGCTGAAGCTCGAGCGCTCGCCGAGGTCGCCGTGGCGGCTGCCGACAACGCATACCTCAAGGCGATGAACTACGATCTCAACCAGTACATCGAGATTCAGCGCATCGCCATGTATCGCGAGGTCTGCAAGGGGAACGTCATGTGCGTCTTCTCGACCGGACAGACGCCTCTGGCCCTTCCGGTTCCGACGCAACGTGCAAGTGCGCCCCAGCCGCAGCAGACGGCGGCGAAGCAGTAACAAAATCCGGCAATACCGGTGGCCGCGGAGTTCATCTCCGCGGCTTTTTCTATACTATGGAGTGATACAATAGGGTACATGTCACAAGAGGGCGGGGTAGAGGACCTTAAGAAAAAGTTATACTCGCGCGGCGCACAAGCACCGATGCAAGATGTGCGCGCGCCACTGTTGCCCAACGCGCCCGAGACACCGCCCGTGTGGGCGGACAGTAAGCCAAGCTTGCCGGTAGAAAATACGTCGCCTATGCGCGCCGCGCCGGTGGTTAAGAAGGGCCTTGGGTTCGCCGGCAAGTTTTTTATTGGCGCGGTTGCGTTTTTTGTCCTGGCGGCTGGTGCGGCGGCGTACTTCTTTTTTGGCGGGGCAAACTTTGTCTCGCCCAACAACATCGACCTCCAGATTGTGGCGCCGTCGCTTATCGACGGTGGCACCGCGGCACCGCTGCAGTTCATCATCACCAACCGCAACGCATCCGAGCTCCAGCTGGCAGACCTACTTATCGACTACCCCGAGGGTACGCGCGACCCAAGCAACCCGACCAAAGCGCTTAACCACGAGCGACAGTCGATAGGTACTATCGCGCCAGGGCAACAGCTTAAGCGCACCGCCAACGCGGTGCTGTACGGCCAAGAGGGCGCGCCACAAGTTATCAAGGCGACGCTCGAGTACAACTTGCCCAACTCAAACGCGATCTTTACTAAAGAGGCCAACGTCACGATAACTATCGGCTCGTCGCCGGTGTCGGTCAATGTCGCCATGCCGCAGTCGGTCACGGCGGGCGAGCCGTTCGATATTACCGCTACCGTGCGCAGCAACTCGCAGACACCACTCAACAACGTGGTGGTGGGTGCGCAGTACCCGTTTGGCTTTAGTGTGTCGTCGAGTCTGCCCAAGGCAGATGCCAACAACTCGTACTGGCGCGTGGGCACGTTGGGGCCGGGCGAGACCAAGACTATTGTGGTGCGCGGGAGTATCGACGGCCAAGACGGCGACCAGCGCGTGTTCCGCTTCCTTGCGGGGACAGACAGCGACACGACCAACACTAGTGTTAAGACACCGTTCCTCTCGGTGCCGGCAACGCTTACTGTTGCGCGACCATTTATCACTGGTGTTATCGCGGTTGGTGGTCAGCGAGGCAAGATAGTCTCTGCCATCGCGGGTACGCCAGTCACCGCCGAGATCAACTGGCAAAATAATCTCTCGACGTCGGTAAACAATGTAGAGATAACAGTGACGTTAACCGGCCCGGTCTTGGACAAGTCGTCGGTGCAGGCGGGGACAGGATTTTATCAGTCATCGACCAACTCGATAACCTGGACATCGCAAGACGACCCGTCGTTGGCACAAGTGGGCCCAGGCGGCACCGGCAAACTCTCGTTCTCTTTCTCGACACTGCCACCAGGTACTAATGGCGCGCTGTACAGCAACCCGACCGTGACGCTGTCCCTAACTGTTAAGGGCACGCGCGCTGGAGACTCGGGCGCGCCCGAGGTTGTGCAGTCGGTTGCATCGACACAAGTGAGTCTCGCGACCGCAGTGTCTCTCACCGCAACGGCGCTCCACTTTACTGGGCCTTACACCAACAGCGGGCCGATGCCGCCGCGTGCAGAAAGTAAGACGACCTACACCGTGCAGTGGTCGGTCAAGAACTCGTCTAACACCATAGCCAACTCGGCAGTGTCGACCGTGCTCCCAAGTTATGTCGACTTTGTGCAGGGTCAGAGCGGTGTGACATACAACGCGGGGTCACGTACAGTAACTTGGACTATTGGCGAGCTTAAGCCGGGGGTAGGATACACCGATGCGGCACGGACGGCGGCCTTCCAAGTAGCGCTTAATCCGTCGGCATCGCAGGTGACACTTGCTCCGCAGATAACCGGCCCGTCGCAGTTCTCGGGCACCGACCGCTTTGCCCAGGTGCAGGTCACTGCAACGACCGAGGCGCTCACCACCAAGATATCGGGCGAGTCGCAATTTGTCGGCGGCATGGACGTAGTGCAACCTAAGTAAAACGCTTGTATATGCAAGCATGTATCCGTCGCTCGCTCGGATACAAAAGCGAGCTTTTGAACCTCGCTTCGCTAGGGTATAGTAGGGGACATGGCAAAAGAGCCGGATTTGATGGAAAAGATAGTGTCCCTCTGCAAGCGCAAAGGGTTCGTATACCAAGGCAGCGAAATCTATGGCGGCCTGGCGGGCACCTGGGACTACGGCCCATTGGGTATCGAGCTTAAAAACAACATCAAGAACATTTGGTGGAGGATGTTCGTCCAGGATCGCGAGGACATGTACGGCCTCGACGCAGCTATTTTAATGAATCCAAAAGTGTGGGAGTCGAGCGGTCACGTCAGTGGTTTTAGCGACCCACTAGTTGAGTGCAAAAAGTGCAAACGTCGATTCCGCGCCGACCATGTGGGCGATAAGTGCCCTGAGTGCGGCGGCGAGTTTGGCGAGGTGCGCCAGTTTAATATGATGTTCCAAACGCAGATCGGCGCGACCGAGGGCTCTATCTCGTACCTGCGCCCGGAGACTGCGGGCGGTATCTTTGTAAACTTTAAAAACGTTGTCGACTCGTTTCATCCCAAACTCCCGTTTGGTATTGGCCAAATAGGCAAAGCGTTTCGCAACGAGATAGCACCGCGCGACTTTATCTTCCGCGTGCGCGAGCTCGAGCAAATGGAGGTCGAGTACTTTGTCCGCCCCAGCGAGTGGGAGAGCGCGTTCGAAGAGTGGCGCAAAGGTGTGCATGCATTTAACAAGGCGGTTGGTATCCCGGCCGAGTCTGTACACGAGCTCGAGGTGGCCGATGGTGACCGCGCGCACTACTCTAAGCGCACGATAGATTTCGAATTTGATTTCCCATTTGGCCGCAAGGAGCTCTATGGTCTTGCATACCGCACCGACTTTGACCTCTCTGCGCACCAAAACGGGTCGGGCCAGGACCTTTCGTACCGCCCCGAGGGCGAGGAGCCGTTTGTGCCGCATGTCATCGAGCCGTCGTTTGGTGTTGACCGCACCTTCCTCGCGGTACTCACAGCCGCTTATACCGAGGACGAGCTGGGCGGCGAAAAGCGCGCATACCTTAAACTCGACGCTGCTGTAGCACCCGTTAAAGCTGCTATCTTCCCCCTACTTAAGAACAAGCCTGAGTTAGTAGAGAAGGCGCGCAATGTGTACAAAACGCTCAAGTCAGATATCCCGCAAATTGTATGGGACGACAACGGCAACATCGGCAAACGCTACCGCCGCCAAGACGAAATAGGCACACCGTTTTGCATCACGGTCGACTTTGACACACTCGAGAACGACACCGTCACCGTGCGCCATCGCGATACGGGCGAGCAAGAGCGCGTCGCGATAGAGGAGCTACCCGAGTTTTTGGGGAGCCGCATCAAGCAGGGCGTTGAGCGTTAAGAAGGGCCCTGTGCTACAGTTAGCGTATGAGTGAGCGGGACGTCACGGTCCACATATCTCCAACATCGGTCATCACGACCATTTTGATACTGGTGGGTGCCGCGCTGCTGTGGTTTTTGCGCGACTTGGTTGTGGTGCTCCTGACCGCCATAGTCATCGCTTCGGCGATAGAGCCGGCGATACGCTTCCTTCTTAAGTACGGCATACACCGAGTTGTCGCGGTTATCATCATGTACTTGGCCGTGGGCACGGTGTTCTTTGGGTTGCTCTTCCTCTTTGTGCCGCCGGTACTTAAAGATGCGGCGAGCTTCCTGTCTAACCTGCCAACGACGCTCTCGGGTCTCAATATTACCGACGTGACCAACGGCCTCTTGCCGTGGGGCAACGTGACCGACATCATCTCCATCAAGGACTTGCTCAACAGTCTGTCGCAGACGCTTGCTGACACGACGGGCGGCGTGTTTACCACACTCTCGGCATTCTTTGGCGGGCTCACGTCATTCTTGCTGGTCATTGTGTTTTCCTTCTATCTCTCGGTGCAAGAGACTGGCGTCGATGACTTTTTGCGCGTCGTAACGCCGACCAGCAAAGAGGCATACGTCTTGGGGTTGTGGAAGCGCTCGCAAGAAAAGATAGGCAAGTGGATGCAAGGCCAAGTGGTACTCGGGCTTATTGTGGGTGTACTCCTGTACCTCGGCCTTACTATCCTTGGCGTCCCCAACGCGCTGTTGCTCGCGGTCTTAGCAGCAGTATTTGAACTCATCCCGGTCTTCGGCCAGATACTTGCAGCAATACCAGCGCTTATCATCGCCTTTAGCGACGGCGGGATTACTGCAGCCCTGCTGGTGTTGGGTCTCTATCTCATAGTCCAGCAGTTCGAGGCGCACCTTATTTACCCCGTGGTGGTTAAGAAGGTCGTGGGTGTGCCGCCCCTGCTTGTTATCTTGGCGCTCCTTATCGGTGCCAAACTCGCGGGCTTCCTCGGCATCCTGTTGTCGGTCCCGATGGCGGCCGCTCTCCAAGAGTTCGTTGCTGACATCGACAGGCGAAAAATCGCGGCACTCGCGCGAGCTGGCTTGACCCCCGAGGGTGATAAGAAGTAGGGTGGACCAATGGCGAAACCTCTGTATCTCACCACGACGCTCCCGTATGTTAATGCCGACCCGCATATCGGCTTTGCTTTAGAGATTGTGCACGCCGACGTCATCGCGCGCTACAAGCGACTGATGGGCAGTGACGTGTTTTTTACCACCGGCACCGACGAGCACGGACAGAAGATATTTCAAAAGGCGCAAGAAGAGGGCAGGGATGTGCAGGCGTATGTAGATTACTTTGCCGAGCACTTTAAGTTGTTGAAAGGCGGCCTCGGGCTTTCGAATGATGCATTTATCCGTACCACTGACCCAAAACATATCGAGGCCGCACAAGAATTGTGGAAGCGCTGCGAGCGGGCAGGTGATATCTATAAAAAGAAGTACAAAGGTCTCTACTGCGTTGGTGATGAGATGTTTCTTAAAGATAGCGACCTGGTCGACGGCAAGTGTCCCAACCACCCCAACATGACACCGGTCGAGATCGAGGAGGAAAACTACTTTTTTAAACTTAGCGCCTACCAAGACAAGCTCGTGCGCTACCTATCTGACAGCAAAGTTATCATCCCAAGCTGGCGTCGCGAAGAGGCACTTAACTTTGTCTCGCAAGGGCTCGAGGACTTTAGCATCTCGCGGGAGGCTGCGCGCATGAGCTGGGGTATCCCGGTGCCGGGTGATGAGTCGCAAGTTATGTATGTGTGGTTCGACGCGCTTACCAACTACATCTCGACATTGGGTTGGCCAACCGACCCCGAGGGCAACTTTGCCAAGTTCTGGGACGGCGGCGAGGTGGTGCAGGTTGCTGGCAAGGACCAGGTGCGCTTTCAGTCGATTATGTGGCAAGCGATGTTGATGTCGGCCAACATCAAGACGACCGACCTGGTTGTGTACCACGGCTTTATTACCAGCGGAGGGCACAAGATGAGCAAGTCGCTTGGCAATGTCATTGAGCCTTATGCGCTCGTTGCAGAGTATGGCATTGATGCGACGCGTTACTTTTTAGCACGACACGTGCATCCGTTTGACGATAGCGATGTCACAGCGGAGCGTATTAAAGACGCATACAACGCTGACTTGGCCAATGGCTTGGGCAACTTGGTTGCGCGCATTATGAAGTTGGCCGAGGACAACTTGCCCGAGCCGGTTAAGGTTGAGTTCACTCCGTATCCTAAAGAGTACTGCGAGGCTCTCGAGAAGTTTGAAGTCAACAAAGCAGCAGAGTTTATTTGGGAGCGTATTAAACTCCTCGACCAGCAGATTACCGACACCGCGCCATTTAAGGTGGTTAAAACTAACCCCGAAGAGGGGAGAGAGCTTATCGCTGCGCTTGTGCGCGAGCTTGCTGCTGTCGACTTGATGCTCGAGCCGCTGATGCCCGAGACCAGCAAAAAGATAATCGAGGCTATTATGGCTAACAAAAAGCCAGAGAACCTCTTTGCCCGCAAAGATTAATACTCCAACATTCTGGAGAATGTGAGAATGTCCGTATGAAATTATTTGATTCGCATTGTCACTTGCAGATGCCGCAGTTCGACGCTGACCGCGCCGAGGTTTTAGCGCGCATGCAAGAGGCCGACATGGGCGGGTTGGTGGTTGGTACCGACTACGAGGTAAGCAAGGCGGGGCTTGAGTTGGCTAAGCAACACGACTTTTTATGGGCTGCAGTTGGGCTACACCCAAACGACAACAAGACCGAGCAGTTTGATATCGAAAAGTATGCCGAGTTGGCCAGCAACTCCAAGGTGGTCGCGATAGGCGAGTGCGGGCTCGATTATTTTAGGAGCTCTGTCGACGGTCAGCGCGAGCGTTTTGTGGCGCACGCCAACCTGGCGCAGAAGCTTGGCAAGGCACTCGTCATTCATTGCAGAGACGCACATGATGATATGGTTGCGCTGCTAAGCGAACTGAAGCTTTCTGTACCGGTGGTCATACATTTTTGCACAGTGAGTGGCGAAGTTGCCCAAAAGTATCTCGACCTCGGGTGTTATTTGTCATTCCCTGGGCCGGTAACATTTACGGACATGTACGACGATTCTATTCGCCTGTGCCCCATGGACAAACTCTTAATCGAGACGGACGCGCCCTTTGCCGCACCAGCGCCGCACCGTGGCAAGCGCAACGAGCCGGTCTATGTACTCGAGGTTGCCCGCAAGATAGCGACGCTAAAGGGCATGTCTGTCGAGGAGGTGACCGAGGCAACGGTCACAAACGCCCGGGCCGCCTTTGGCTTGCATTAAAGCCCCGGCTCTGGTAGGGTTTGGCAATGGCAGAAAAGCCGCAGGGCGCAGAGCCCTCAACCCAAGCGGATATTGCAGAGACTACACCCGTGTACGAGGTGGGCTTTCATCTCGTACCCCAGGTCGGCGATGACGGCGTTGCAGCAGTGGTAGAGAAGCTCCGCAAGGCGCTCGGTGACGCCGAGATTATTGCAGAAGGCTTCCCAGCCAAGATGAGCCTTGCCTACACTATCGAGCGTGCCGACCAGGGCAAGCGCGAGAAGTTTAGCGAGTCATACTTCGGCTTTATTAAGTTTGCTGCGCCGAGCGAGACTATCGCGACGCTAGAAGAGGCACTTAAGACCCCGCAAATACTCCGCCACCTTATCATCCACACCACCCGCGAGGATTTGATGACCCGTCCGACTCGCGCGGTATTCACCAGCGACCGCCTCGAGGGTCAGACTATCGCCAAGCCCACCACTGCCCCTGAGAAGGCTGGCGAGGTGAGCGAGGAAGAGCTCGAGAAGTCGATCGAATCGATAGTAACAGAGTAGGTGTAATATTAGGGTATGAACAAGGTAATCCTCTTCGGCAACCTGACCCGCGACCCAGAGCTCCGCACCACCCCCAGTGGTCAGCCGGTCGCAACGCTTGGTCTTGCAACCAACCGTCGTGTTAAAAAGGATGACCAGTGGGTTGATGTGCCGGAGTACCACACGGTCGTCGTCTGGGGTCGCCAGGCAGAGACGAGCGCGCAGTACCTTAAGAAGGGTAGCCAAGTATTAGTCGAAGGTCGCCTCCAGACCCGCAGTTGGGAGAAGGACGGCCAAAAGCGCTACACCACCGAGGTTGTGTCCGAGCAGGTAACGTTTGGCCGCGCAGCGGGTGGGGGAGGTGGACAGAGCGAACGCTCATCTGCCGCCACAGCACCCAAGGCAGAGCCGAAGGATGACGCGATAGACTACCCGACCGAAGACATTAATCCTGACGACATTCCTTTTTAAGGTGTACCGCAAAAAGGAATCGATAAAGAGACGTTCTAAATAATTAATTATGGCAAAAGAATTCACTAACCCGCAGCTTACAGAGGTCGACTACAAAGATGTCGAGACTCTTAAGCGTTTCATCAACCCGCACGGCAAGATTATGCCGCGCCGCCGCACTGGCCTCTCGGCCCTTGGTCAGCGCAACTTGGCCCAGGCTATCAAGCGTGCGCGCTTTATGGCGCTACTCCCGTTCATCATTCGCTAACTACTACTAAAAAGGCCCCGCTTCGGCGGGGCCTTTTGCTTTTTATTGTTCCTGGAAGGTCGGCGTGGTGCCGATAGATGCAGAGCGGGTAGACGTGTCGCATGTCATGGTGAACTCGGTTCGAGCTTGTATAGCGTTAGTAGTTACCGTTCCTTGCACGCCGTCGGTCGGTGTCACGTTGGTGCTAAAGCCGTTGGTGCCGGTTATAGAGCAGGCGCCATTCGGGTTGTACACCGTGTAGGTGAGCGTTCCGGTGTTGCCCTTGCGTGTCATACCACCGGTAAAGGTGAAGACGAGCGGTGTGAGCGGGATGCATTGTGAAATCGCGGTCCGGTATTCGTAGCCGCTTGGGATGCAGACACCTGAAGGCGACGGGGTAGGGCCGGTGCAACCAGTGGGGAGTGTCTGCTGGATGCCGCTAATGTCGGTACACTTGTCGAGCTGCACCGTGAGCGATGGTGATGTGCAGGTGTTAGAACCAGTTGGGCTCGTTACGGTCATGCCATAGGTGTATGAACCCACTGTCGATGGCGCAGTAGCGGCAACATTGCCTGACGCTGCGGTTGCGGTCGTGGTAATAACGTTGTTGCTCGGGTCGCGGATAGTGCCAGTCGACGGGCTGTTTGTCGTGGTGTAGGCAATAGTGATAGGCCAACCAGTCCCAGCGGGGTTTGGCGTCACGCTAGGGATAGTACAAGTTGGCGCGGAGAGTATGCCGGTATAGGTAACTTTGTAGTTGCTTATAGAGCACACATTTTGACCGAGGTAGTTTGGGGTGTAGGTTACGACGATAAGACCTTGTTTACCGACACTTGCGCCGCTACCCGCACCTCCGGCACTGCCGCCAGTGCTTGGCGCCGCACCACCTGCTCCACCTGCGCCACCATTGCCGCCAGCACCGCCAGCACCATAGTTGCCCGCGGTACCCCCAGGCGCATTTGCGCCACCACCAGACCCATATGACCCCCACTGGGTGCCGTTACCAGCTGCTGCCGTGTACCCGGCGTCCCCAGTGCCGCCAGTCGATGCCGAGGCGTTGCCGCCAGCGCCGTGCAAGCCTGCAGCTCCGCCACCGGCTCTTCCAACTCCTCCTGCCCCTCCGGCCCCACCCGCACCTCCACTGCTAGTGCAGCCATATTTACTGCAACTTTCACTGTACGCAGTTCCGGCACTTCCGCCAGAGCCCCCAGTTCCGGTCGCACCGTTTCCTCCAGCGTACTTAGTTGAGCCGACACTCGAGGCAGTAGAGCCCCCGGTACCGGCAGTAGTTCCAGACGCTCCGTTGCCGCCCTTGGCACAGGTGCTAGCGGCGGCACATGATGCGCCGTTAAAGTAGGTATCACCACCGGCTGTCGAAGCTCCACCTGCAGCACCGATTCGTATGCTCACTGTCGAGTTTGGAGTAAGTGTTATGCCGCTTGCTTGTGTAATTTTTGCGTATGCACCACCACCACCACCACCACCACCATTGCCGCCTGTACCACCCGTACCACCTGCACTAGTGTTGCCTGTGTTGCCTGTGTTGCCAGTGACTCCGTTTGCGCCACCGCCACCGCCACCGAGCACCTCGATTGTGTAGTTAGCGTTGTTCCAGTCAGCGGGCACATCCCACACAGTGCCCGATGTAAGGTAATGCACCTGTACCCCAGGGTTTGAGGTTGGTCCACCAGTAAGACAGTTGTAACTAATCCAGCCAATAGGGTCAGTACCCCACGAAAAGCCAGTAAGTTCGCCGCTGCCGTTGAGCGAAGGGCCGTATGCAGGCGCAGCCGTGTCGGCCAACTTAATACACCCATCCCACGTTGCGTTACTCGAAGACGCTTGCGCCCATCCGGTGAGAGCGCCGTTAGCCATAGTGGCGCGGGTGCCGCAGCTGTTGCCTCCAAACCCAATCCAGCCGATCGAGTCGCTCCATGCGTAGCCGCTTAGTGTGCCATCGTTTGCAACCGTTACACCATATGGGGTGCTGTTGGCGGCGATACCAGAAAAACTAATCCATCCAATGTTGTCGCTCCAGGCATAGCCCGTGAGTGTGCCGCCATCGGCATGCACTGTGCGTGTTGCTTCAGGGTGTTCAGACAAATACACATACACACCTGTGGATAACGCTAATAGCGTTAGCGCGGCAAGCAGAGAGGTGTGGTTCTTTATATTTTTGAGCAAACGCCACATGATTGTAAGTATACGTTCACTTTAATACACTGCCAGTCGTTGTATACATCTAGTATATACTTGATACATGGAGCGTTTTAAGCACTTTGCATGGCAAGTAACGAGAGTCGTGGTACTTACGGTACTGGCAACAGGCACATTTGTTACGGTCATTGCATGGACCGGCCCGTCGGTCGGCGCGCCGAGTGGCAACATAGGAATACCAGTAAACACGAGCGCCACAAGCCAGACAAAAGCGGGGGCACTCACAATCGGCACGTTTACCTCGACAGCAAACGTTACAGTTGGGAGCGCTGTATACACCACCACTGGCGATATATATATGCCGTGGGCAAGTAACCAGTACTTAAGCACCGTATACTCGGGCTCTACAAACACGGGGCACAAATTTGGAGGAGGTTGGGGATGGGCCGCGGCAGGCTACTGCCGCATAGCAAACTACTATACGGGCGGCTGCTCGTGCCCGGCGTGGGCGCCTAGCGCAGCGATGATTTTTAACCAAAACGACAACACCGGTACCTGGTACTCGGGCTACGTGTGTTATGGAAGTTAATTTATAATGTAAGCATATATGATTTCGGATAAACAATTGTTGCAAATAGTGTTGGGAGTACAGGTAGCGCTTTTCGCTGCTGTTGGGTACCTGTTCTTTACGGGTTGGGGCAAGGGCCCCTCAAACCTTAGTCAGGGTACCCAGTCGGTGTACACACAGCAAGAGCAAGAGGCGTTGAGTCGTGTAACGGTTGGCAACTCTCCGGTTGCTTATACAGGTACTATTCTTGCGATACAGGCGGATAGTCTAAGAATACAGACGCAAGATGGTCCGGTTGCATTTTTGCTGGGGGCAGATACGGCTTACGCCACCGTTGGAGAACAGAAGAGTTCGGTAACTCTTAACCAAGAGATGCAGGCGTACAGCAAGAGAGTCGAGGAGCTCATGAAGGACCCACTAAAAAATGCCGAAGAGCTACGGAACGCGAACCCCCCAACCCCTTTTACAGAGAAGCAAATTTCGTTAGCCGACCTCAAGGTCGGGGACTCGGTCGCGGTTAATCCGGGTCCAAAAAACTCGGGCGGTAGTTACCAAGCAACCAAAGTAGTAAAAATAAACGTCTCACAATAAAACACAATGAAGCAGGTGAGTCTTTACTGGCCGCGTACGCTACTACTGCAGGTGCTATATACTGTGGTGTTTTCTTTCGCGGCAGCCAGCACCTTTGGATTTGTGACCGCCTGGAGCGGCCCATCGGGCACTCCGCCGGCGAGCAACTACGCGCTGCCCATTCATACCGGAGGAGCTGCTCAAACCAAATCGGGTGCACTTGGAGTAACCTCGCTTACCACATCAAACAATATAGTAATTGGGAGCGCAACATTTTACACCAACGGCGATATCTATATGCCGTGGGCAAGCAACTACCTTAGCACCATGATTTCATCGGGGAACATCGGACACAAGAGTGGCGGCAGTTACACCACCAATGGCGGCGGCGGATGCGTCGTAGCTAACAGCCTCACGGGTGCATGTTCGTGTCCCGCATGGGCGCCCACGGCTACGTATGTGACAAATCAGCCCAACAACACGGGGACTTGGTATGGGGGGTTGGTGTGTGTTGGGAGCTAATACCTAATTGTATGCAGAGATTAAAAGAATTGTCATTGCAAGGGGGTAAGGTGGTGGCGCTTGCAGCGATTTCGGCAAGTACGTTTAGCATTGTGCTCGCTTGGACAGGGCCATCCACGACTGCGCCGGGCAATAATATCCAGACACCGATTAACCTTAGCTCGACCGCACAAACAAAGACAGGCTCATTGACCGTGGGCGGGCTGACCTCGGCGGGTACTATCACTGTTGGCTCAGCGACTATGCCAACCGACGGCAACATGTACTTGCCCTGGGCAGGTACATATTTAAGTACGTTGCTTACTACCGCAAACTCTGGACACAAGTTTGGAGGCGGATATGGTTGGCATGCTAGTGGGGGATATTGCTATCTGGGGAATCCCGTCACGGGCGGCGGTTGCAGTTGTCCGTCCTGGGCGCCCATAGTCTCGTATATGACTAACCAAACTGACAGAACGGGTGCTTGGATTAGCTCGTATACCTGTACCGGTAGCTAGTTTTACTTCTTATCGACGCGCTCGACGTACTCGCCAAGCTCGGTGTTGATGCGCACGACGTCGCCCTCGTTAATAAACAGCGGGGCGTTGATAACTGCACCTGTCTCGAGCGTGATTTGTTTACTGCCGCCCTGGCGCGTGTCGCCCTTGACCGCCGGTGGTGCTTCCGTGACTTTGAGCTCAACTTTAATAGGGAGCTTGAGGCCGATGACCTCTTCGTTAAAGATAAGCGCTTCGACTATTGAGTTTGGCTTTAAAAATTTTGCACCAAGGCCGATAGTCTCCTCGGCAAGCTTAAAGCGGTCGCCCGGGTTCTTTTCATCACAAAACCACCACTCGCCGCGGTTGGTGTAGAGATATTTAACATTTTTGGTCGATAGGTCGGCCTCCTCGACCTTTTCAGATACATGGAAGGCCTGTTCGGTCACTTTGCCAGTAATAAGGTGGCGCAGCTTAGTCTGGTTGACGGGCTTGCGCTGCTGCTTGCGAAAGACGTGGGCATCGAGAACCTCGTACGGCTCACCCTCGAGGAGTATTACGCGTTTGGGGAGTATTTCGTTGTATTCAAGCATCGCCATATAGGGTGTCTCTAATCACTAAAATATGCCCCGCAGGGCTTATATACAGGGGAGTGTACCCGAAACCCGGGGCTTTGCAAAGTAGTTATAAGAGGCAAAATGATATATCCTGTGGCCATGGACTACCTCTCTGAAGATCGGGAGCTGGCGGACGAAGAGGTTCTAGCGCTGTCGGTAACCACGCCGTCGCTGTTTGCCATACTTGTGCGCAAGTACGAGGATGCCTTTTTACGCAAAGCTATGAGCATCGTGCATGAGCGCGAAGAGGCCGAGGATATCGTGCAAGAGGCGTTTACCAAGATCTACCTCAATGCAGGCAAGTTTGAGAAGCAGGAGGGCGCGAGCTTTTCATCATGGGGGTACCGCATACTCATTAACACTGCACTCACGCACTATGCCAAGCGCAAAAAGGCGCGCATGCACACTGCCGAGCTCGATGAAGAGATTTGGGCGCTCATCCCAGACCGCAACCTCCGCCAGTTTGAAAAGAAGGAGCTAACGGACCTGGTGGCGTCGGTACTCAACCGCATGCCCGAGGCAATGGCCCGCGCGCTGTCGAGCTTCTTGCTAGAAGGGAAGTCGCAGGAGGAAATGGCAGAGGAGGAAGGGGTATCGGTGGGCGCAATTAAGACCCGCGTGCATCGGGCCAAGGCCGAGTTTAAAAAAGTGTACGAAACTATTAGTACTAAGAGCGAGTTACCATAAGTGTATGAAAGCGACGATAGAACAACAGGTCATGGCGAATGTCGGGGTGATATACACCGCGCGCCAGTTTGTGAGTGCAGCAGCTATTAAGCTGTATGTGCTCTTTGCCGGGCTTATTGCGCTGGTACAGTTCACCTGGGCACATAAAGTGTTGGCCAACTGGGCAAGTGTGGGGCTGCCAGGGACCTTCCACTTCCTTACCTACGCGGTGACGCATACGAGTTTTATGGTGCAGCTCACCCTAGTTGTCCTAGTTGTCGCAGGTGTCTCTCTTGTGCGCGACCTTACGCGCCCCGTACGCTTCTCTCGACACGCTTTTTAAGTTGTTTTATAGTGCGGCCAGAGGTTTAACGGATCTTCAATAGACAGGGAGTTTTTCGCATGTTTTCGCGTCTCGTGCTCAAGGCGGTTCTTGCGCTTGCTGGTGTGGGGATCGAAGGGAAAGAAGACCACGATATCACTGTCCGCGACTCCCGCTTTGTATGGAGGGTGCTTGCTGGTGGTAGCGATCGCGCGCTGGGCGAAGCCTATATGCGCGGCGACTTCGAGTGTCGGCGGCTCGATCTCTTTATCGAGCGACTGATTAAAGCTGACCTCAATCGCTGGATACCCGATCTTCACGAATTGAAGGTCTGGTTGATGTCCAGGGTGGTCAGCCAGCACAACAAACAGAAGTCGCTTCGAGTTGCCAAGCACTACAATATCCCGCCGTGGTTTTATCGGCTCGTGCTTGGTCCAACCATGGTCTATACATCGGGTGTATACGGACCTGGTGTGATAACCAATGACGAGGCTCAGCAGTACAAACTGGACCTCTTCAGGCGCAAGATTCCGAACCTGGGGCCGGGCGACACGGTACTCGACGTCGGCTTCGGGTGGGGAGGGCTCATGGAGCACCTTGCTCGTACGACGGGATGTCGTGCGGTTGGGGTAAGTATCGCCGAAGAGCAGGTTGCGTTCGCGCAGGAAAAATATGCGCGATCTAACTTACCGCTTGAGTTCAGGCGGTGTGACTACCGTGATATCGAAGGTCGGTACGACCACATAGTCTCGGTCTGCATGTCCGAGCATGTCGGTGTCGCGAACTTGCCTGGCTACTATCGCAAGATGAAGTCACTGCTCTTGCCGAACGGAGTCTTCGTCTGGCAGGGGATACTGGCGAGCGACAGGTCGGCACGTGTCTCGAGCTTCCTTGATGCTCACATCTTCCCGGGCGGTGAGTTGCCGACCGAGGGAGAGATGCGAGCAGCGGTGCGAGGTTTGTTCACGATACTCGACAGACACTATTTCCCGGAGAGCTACGTTAAGACGCTCCGGGCTTGGTCGAGCAATCTTGAGCAACACAAAGACAGGGTCGTTGCGGAGCTGGGTGGCGAGTTTTATCGCATGTACCAGTTCTACTTCAATCTCTGTGCAGCCGGATTCGAGTCTGGTCGTGTTACCGTTGCCCAATTCGTACTTTCTCCTGCGTCGCGACCGAGCTACAGGCCGGTACGTTAAAGCGCTCCCTTGGGAGCGCTTTTTCTTTTCTTATTCTTCGTCTTCGCTACCGCCGCCTTTTGCTGCTGCGGGGCCTGCGCCAGATGCTAGGCCTTTGCGGATTTGCTTCAGGAGTTCGTTTGCTACCTTTTTATTGTCACGCAAGTAGGTGCGCGATGCGTCATAACCGCGGCCCAACTTCTCTTCGCCAAAGCTGTACGAGCTGCCGCTCTTGTGGACTAGCCCCAAGCGCTCGCCGAGCGCCAACAGCTCGCCCTCGGTCGAGATACCCTCGTTGTACATAAGGTCAAACTCGGTCGTGCGGAAGGGGGCTGCGACCTTGTTCTTGACCACCTTTACGCGATGGCGACCACCGACAACCTCTTCGCCCTTCTTTATCTGCGCGATGCGGCGAATGTCGAGACGTACCGAGGTGTAGAACTTGAGCGCCTTGCCGCCGGTTGTTGTCTCAGGGTTGCCAAACATGACGCCGATTTGCATGCGGATTTGGTTGATGAAAATAACGATAGTCTTGGACTTCGAAACAATGGCCGTGAGCTTACGCAAGGCCTGTGACATGAGGCGCGCCTGCTTGCCGACCTGGTAGCTGCCCATGTCAGCCTCAATTTCGTCCTTAGGGGTGAGGGCGGCGACCGAGTCGACAACAACAATGTCGACTTTGCCCGAGCGCACCAGTGACTCGACAATCTCGAGCGCTTGCTCGCCAGAGTCGGGCTGTGACACCAAGAGCTCGTCGAGTTTAACGCCGATCTTCTTGGCGTACTCGGGGTCAAGTGCGTGCTCGGCGTCTATAAATGCGCATACGCCGCCTTTTTTCTGCGCTTCGGCTATGGCGTGGAGGGTGAGCGTGGTCTTGCCGGACGACTCGGGGCCATAAATTTCGATGATACGACCGCGCGGATATCCGCCGATACCAAGCGCCCAGTCTAAGCCTACCGAGCCTGACGGCACGACGTCGACGTCGACCTTAGGCTGCGCGCCCAGCATCATGATAGCTTCGTCGCCAAACTTGGTTTTGATGTCGCGGATGGCGGCATCGATAGCGGCGTTGTCCTTGGTACCCATGGTCTTCTGCGGAGCATCCTTTTTCTTTTTGAGCGCCATATCTTTTTATTTATTAGTTAGGTGAGCGAGCAGTACGTGAGCACGTTTAATGAAATAATTTTTGAGGTCTTGCGGCCAAAACGGTCGACCGCAGCGACGGTAATTACGGTAACACCGGGGGTAGGGGAAAGCAACTGATTAAACCGGCCCTCTTCGTCGGTGTAGGCCGGGGCGTCGTTAATAGTCAAAAATGCGATGTTTTTAGCTGTGCCGACGATACGTACCAGGGGCGTTGAGGTGGCCGAGCCATCTTGTGGGGACACAATAGTAATCTCGGGGCCTTCTATGAGCCTACGAGACTCAAACAGGGCATACCCAGCCACCAAGGTGCCAAGAGCTAGAAAGAGGTAGAAGGAGATACCGCGTTGGCGCATCTGCCAATTCTACGCCTACACCTCTGGCTCGCCAACTGGGGCAGGACCCGCACCCTTCTCGAGCACTTCGCGTGGCTTAGCGCCGTCGCCGGGGCCGATGACTCCGCGCTCTTCAAGTAGGTCAATGATGCGTGCCGCGCGTGCGTAGCCTATGCGTAGCTTGCGCTGCAAGTAGCTGGTCGATGCCTTTTGCGCCTCGATAACGGCCTGGCGCGCTGCCTGGTAGACTTCGTCATCCACATCACTCTCTTCGTCGCCGCCAAAGCCGCCACTGGTGCTGTTACCAAGGCCAACGCCGTCGTTGCCAGCTTGGGCGGGGACTATCTCGACTGGGAGTTCAGGCTCGTTATTTTTGGCTATAAAGTCGACAATCTTCTTAACCTCGCTCTCACCGATGTACGCGCTCTGCAGGCGCACCGGCTTGCTCATGTCGGCCGACAGATACAGCATGTCGCCCTGGCCAAGCAAGTTCTCGGCGCCGCCTTGGTCAAGAATGGTGCGCGAGTCTATCTGGCTGGCCACCTGGAGTGCCACGCGCGCTGGCACGTTTGCTTTAATAAGACCAGTAATGACGTTAACGCTTGGGCGTTGAGTCGACAGTATAAGGTGTATACCAACGGCGCGCGACATTTGTGCCAAGCGGACGATGCCGGCCTCGAGCTCACGCGGGAAGCTCTGCATGATGTCAGCCAACTCGTCGATAACAATGACGATGTACGGCATAGCCTCGGGCGCTTTCTCGCCCTCCTCGAGACCATTCTTCTTTATGCGCTCGAGTGCTGGAGTCAGGATGTTCTGGTGGTACGACTCGATATCGCGCACGCGCTCTTCTTCAAGAATGTTGTAGCGGCGCTCCATTTCTTTACCGGCCCAACGCAGCGCTTGGATAGCCTTTTTAGGGTCGGTTATGACTGGCGTCAGCAAGTGCGGCAGCGAGCGGTACAGCGTGAGCTCGACGCGCTTGGGGTCGATAAATATAAAGCGTAGCTGCGACGGACCGCAGCGGTACAGGAGCGAGTTGATAAGTGTGTGGATGCTGACCGACTTGCCCGAGCCAGTTGCACCGGCGATGAGCCCGTGCGGCATCTTGGCGATGTTGGCAAAGACTGCGTTGCCCGCAATGTCGCGGCCCATAGCAGCCAACAGCGGCTTGTGATTTTCAGTAAACTCAGGCGAGCCAAGCAAGGAGCCGAGGCCCACCGTGACCTTGGCCGTGTTCGGCACCTCGATGCCAACCAGCGACTTACCTGGGATCGGCGCCTCGATACGGATGCCACCTTTGGCAGCAAGTGCGAGTGCTAAGTTTTGCTGCAGCGCGACTATCTTTTGCAGGCGCACACCCTCGGCAGGTTTAATAGCGTAGCGTGTGACGGTCGGGCCGATAGATATCTCGTCGAGTTCAACCTGGATACCAAAGTTCTGCAGCGTGCGCTTAATAATGTTGGCGTTGCCTTTTATGTCGCCAACACCCGGGCGCCCCTTGTCGCCCTCAAGCAACGACAGTGGCGGCGGTGTGTAGGTGCCAAGGAGCGATGCCAGCATTTGTGCCGAGCGTTTCGCGTCGTTTGCTGCAGCCTGTACTGGGGCTGTGGCTGCTGCGCGCGCTGGGGCTGGTGCAGGCTCGTCGTCGTACGCTTCTTCTGTCGCAGGAGCCTCTTCGTCGTTGTCGAGTGCAAAGCCGCTTATAGCCGGCTCGGCATTTGCGTTAATAGCGCGTTTGCCAAAGAGCCCGCGGATAAAGTTCCATATGCCAACAAAGGGCTCGATGCTGATGCGGCCTTCGAGTATCAACAAGAGCGAGATAAGCGACACGCCACCAAGCACAATGAGCGACGCATATATATCGAGATACTTAAGCGCGGGCGCGGCGATAGCATTACCAAGCATGCCGCCGCGATCAGAGACTATTTGTATAAATCCAAGTCCCGCGACAAAAAATGCCGCGCTCGATATAAGTTTGAGCGGAGAGAAGACGCCTTCTAGCGGGCGCAGCGCGTTGCCCGCCAATATAAAGAATATGAGCGGCACCAAAAAGTAGCCGACACCAAGTAGGGAAGCGATAAGCCGATATGCGTCGCTGCCAGCTACACCTGCTGCGCCAAATGCGGCGAGCACCAAGAAGAGCCCGATGATGATAAGGAGTACGACGACTATCGCGCGCTTGGTCTCGGCCGGTACGGTCGGTTTTGCGTTGTCTTTAGAGGTTTTTTTGCGCGCCATGTGCGAATAAATAATAGCACGGCAAAACCGGAGAAAATAACTTTCTGCGGGTACACGATTTTCTTGCTAGAAAATCGCTCAGTCCTCGCGCCGTCGCGCTGCGGAGCCCCTCCGAAAGTCATTTTCTCTGGTTTTGCTTGCGTAGGTTGGGGGAGCTGTTACACTTAGGACAAAGATTGTCCGACACATGTCCTATAAAAAGTAAAGGACACTGTGGATAACTTTAAAGACACGAAGTAAAAGACATGCCAGACAAGAGCAAGAAATTCCACGAATTCTCTTTAAAATCAATCCTTTTTAAAGGACGTAACGATTGGTACTTTTGCTACTTAAAGACAGAACGCATCGCGCATGTGCTAGCAGTTTTGGCATCGCGCAGCGACCCGGCTCCCCTAAAAGACATGTTGCGAACGGCACAATCTCTCCCAGGCGAGATTGCGCGAATGGCCGCAGGGGAGTTCGATGTGCCAGTTGCACTGGCCGAAGTGTTTGCACTGTTGTCGGCACTGCGTTTGGCTGGCACACAGGGTCTCTTGCATGCAGAAAACGTGACGGTGTTGCTCAAAGAATATGAGATCGTCGCCGAGCGGTTGGTTGCGGGCAGCCACCCTTCCCCATTTATATCGAGCGACGACTTTATGGTGCAGGAGCTCCAACCAGAGCCGCTCCCACTTCCCTCTCGCTTGTCCGACAATCAGTCCCGGGACTCTATAAAAGACAACATAAAGGACACAGCAAGACAGACAAACAATAAAGGACAAACACAGAGAATGTCCGTTATACTCGACTACATACGCACTCACAAGGGAGCCTCTATTAAAGAGATAGCTTCTGTAATAAAGGATTGCAGCGAAAAGACGGTCCAGCGAGAGCTAAACGAGCTAATAAGCCAAGGCCTGGTACGCCGGATCGGCGAGCGCCGATGGAGTACCTACGAGCTAGCCTAGGGACCCCAGATTTAGTCTATATATAGAGCCCAAATGGCTCGAAAATTTGATTGACCCCCTACTATATATAGTGTAGGCTCCGGGTACCTGAAGACATTCAGCCCCAGCCCCCTATCGGGGGCCGTGCTCGTTGTCCACAGGCGTATATTTTGCAAGGGTTTTTTGGGCTCTATAATTAGGCCTAAGCCCTTCAGGGGTCGTTCGTTGACAATGCGCCTATCGCTACATACTTCTGAATTTCTTTGTCCCTTCACGAAAGATTACGGTTGAACTCCCGTCTCCACTCTAGCTACCAACCCGGTGGTGCATCAGCGTGTCTCCGGAGGTAGAACATGTTCTACGGTTCGAGTTCGTTTATCAGTTCGCATTACTCGTAGATTACAAGTAAGTGTATTTGGTTCGATAATTAATATGACTATTACCAACAGTTCAACGAAACTGGTTGCGATTGCGGCTGGCGTTGCAGTTGCTCTCGCCCTTATGGGTGCAGCAGCTATTGCTCCGGCACAGGCACAGGTAGCGGCCCTTACGCAGACGCAGATCAGCTCGATCGTTTCCCTCTTGGCATCTTTTGGTGCTGACCAGGCTACGATCAACAACGTTACCGCGGCTCTCAACGGCCAGGCAACGTCGGGTACGGGTACAGGTTCGACCGGTTCGACCGGCGGTTCTTGCCCGGCTCTCTCTCGCGACCTTCAGCAGGGTTCGTCGGGTGCTGATGTAAAGGCCCTCCAGGTCTTCCTCAACGGCTCGGCTTCGACCCAGGTTGCGGCATCGGGCGCAGGTTCTCCGGGCAACGAGACCATGACCTTCGGTCCTGCGACCAAGGCTGCGGTTATCAAGTACCAGACTGCTAAGGGTGTTACTCCGGCAGCTGGCTACGTAGGTGCCAAGACCCGCGCTTCTATCGCAGCAAACTGCGGTGGTACGACCGGTTCGACCGGCGGCACTACTGGCGGTACGACGGGCGGCCAGGTCACGGTTTCGGCCGCGGCTCAGCCGGTTAACAGCCTCGCAGTTGCGAGCGCTACTCGCGTTCCGTTCACGACCTTCACCATCACCAACAACAGCGGTGCTCCGGTGACTATCAACAGCGTGACCATCCAAAAGACTGGTCTCGGTGTCGACGCGAACTTCTCGGGTATCGTCCTCTTGGACAGCAACGGTCTCCAGATCGGTACGTCTAAGACGCTTAACAGCAACCACCAGGCAAACATCGGCGATTCAGGCTTCACCATCGGTGCAGGCCAGTCGATGACCTACACGGTCGCGGGCAACATTGCCGCTGCAGCTACGGCTCAGAACGGCCAGGTTGTCTCGCTCCAGGTTGTTGCAGTTAACACTGGCGCTACGGTATCGGGCTCTCTCCCGATCTCGGGTGCTAGCCAGACGATCAACAACACCTTGACCATCGGCTCGGTCTCGACGACGACTTCGTCGTTCGATCCGGGTTCTACTCAGACTCGCAACATTGGTGACACTGCAGTCCGCTTCTCGGGCATCAAGTTCAACGCTGGTTCGACTGAGGACCTCAAGCTCTACAGCATCCGCTGGCGCCAGGTTGGTTCCGGCAGCTCGGTTGACCTCGCAAACGTTGTAACGGTTGCAAATGGCACCAGCTACTCGACCACTGTCGACACTTCGGGCAAGTACTACACTACGGTCTTCCCGGGCGGTCTCTTGATCACCAAGGGCAACTCGCTTGATGTCTACGTCCAGGGCGACATCGTCGGCAGCAATGCGGCGTCTCGCACTATCGACTTCGACATCGACAAAGTTACGGATGTCTACTTTGTTGGTCAGCTCTACGGCTATGGCGTCGCTCCGAGCGGCACTTACACTCCGTGGTTCAACGGTTACGCTGCTACTATCAACGGCGGTACTGTTACGACCATCAGCAAGGCTAACAGCGGCAAGGCTGCTGCGCAGAACATTGCGGTTAACGTCAGTAACCAACCTCTCGGCGGCTTCACCACGAACTTCGCGGGCGAGGCAGTCTCGATTACTGGTATGACGGTCACCACAGCGACCACCACTGCTTCTATCGGTGGTGTTCTCACGAACGTGTCGTTGGTTGATGAGAATGGTACGGTAGTTGCCGGTCCGGTTGATGCAACCGGCGCTGGTACAACCCAAACCTTGACCTTCACCGACACGGTCACCTTCCCGACTGGTTCACACACGTACTACTTCCAAGGCAAGATTTCGTCGACCGCTACGAACGGTGCGGGTCTAACCTTGTCGACTACTCCGTCGGCTTGGACTAACCCGACTGGTCAGACCACGGGTAATTCGGTCTCGCTCGCAGATACGAGCGCTATCACGATGAACTCGATGACGGTTAAGGCAGCGGCTCTTAACGTCAGCCTCGGCAGCCAGCCGGCTTCGCAGAGCGTCATCGCAGGTTCGTCGCAGTTCACCTTCGCTAACGTACTCCTCGACGCCAGCCAGTCTGGCGAGGATGTACGTATGGCATCGCTCCCAATCATGTCAGCTGGTAACTCGGCTAACTTGACGGGCTGCCAGATGTACGATGGCACGACTGCTCTTAACACGAGCTCGCGCGTCGTCAACACGGTTAACACTGGTTCTACTAAGACGACCTTCAGCTTCGACAACGTCCTCCGTGTACCGAAGGGCACTATCAAGACTCTCGCGGTCAAGTGCAACCTTTCGAGCTCGGCTACGTCGTCTTCGTACGTAATCTTCTCAGTTGACCGCACTTCGGCCGACTACTCGGTTACGGGTGACGTCTCGGGTGTAACTATCTACCCGAACGGTTCGATTTCTACCGACACGACGGTTATTCCGGCGTCAACCGGTGGTACGATGACGGTCAACAGCGCATCGCTCGCGCTCACGGTCGACAGCAGCTCGCCTGCATCGACGACCGTCTCGGGCGGCTCGACTGGTCAGACTATCGCGGTCTACAACGTCCGTGGCAGCAACGATGCAATCTCGCTTACTAAGATAGGCCTCACTCTCACGAGCGGCTCATCGGCAAGCGTATCGACTGTCTCGATCTACAACGGCTCGACCTTGCTCGGTACAGCAACCTTCGGCTCTGGCGTTACTACCGCCACGTCGACCTTCTCGACTCCGCTCGCGATGACTGCTGACACCGACTACAAGCTCACCGTCAAGGCTGACTTCGCAGATGTCGGCACCGGCAAGTCTGGTGTTAACGGTGCAATCATCCAGGTCAACCCGAGCTCGGCAGAGGGCAACGGCTCGACTGGTCTCGTCCAGTCGGCTGGCTCTGGCACGACCAAGGGTGTTCGCCTCTACAACAGCTACCCGACCATCACCATGGCAGGCACTGGTGCAGTTCTCTCGAACGGCACACAGACGCTCGCTACGGTCACGGTCTCGGCTGACTCAGCAGGCGACATTGGTCTCTACAAGTTGACCTTCGCGATCTCGACTTCGACGATCACCAGCCTTACTACTCCGACCTTCCAGGGTCCGAACGGTAACGTTGCTTCGACTTCGCTCGTTGTTGACTTCCAGTCAACCAACCAGATCAACGTCTTCTTCGACAGCACCACTAACACGTCTGATGCAACTGTCGGCGCAGGCACCAGCAAGACCTTTACCCTCGGCGGTACGGTCGCTGGTCTCGGTGCAAACGGTGGCGTAGTATCGGTCGCACTCCGCGGCGATACAGCTGCTAACGACTCGATTGCCCAGGCGGCTTCGGTCACTGGCAAGAACATCTGGTCTCCGCTCTCAACCACAAGCCGTGCTACGGCTAACCTTGACTGGACTAACGGCTACGCACTCACTAAGGGTTGCTTCGCCGCAGTCGGTCTCGGCAGCGACTGCAACAACATCTCGCTCTCGAAGTAATTCGATTAGCTAGAAGGTACGCAGTTTAGCAACAAAAACCCCCTCGAAAGAGGGGGTTTTTGTTTTGCCTGTACTGAGGCTGCCGAGCTTGTCGAAGGGTAATGAAGTAGGGTATGCTTTCGTCATACAACTTATATGACAGCTATACAAAAACTCATTGCAACTATCGCAGCACTCGCCCTTGTGGGTGGAGGTGCATATTACTTCTCAACTCGTGCGCAAGCTCCGACAACTACAGGAACGGCCACTACTACACCTAACGGCGCGGCGACCTCGACTACAGGCAACAGCACAGGGTCGGGTGCAGTAAATTCGGGCGTAGTTACCCCAGATGCCAGCAAGCCCATTGAGTTCTCGGCAGACATCTCGGCCGACATCCGCGTACAGCTCAACACCGCACTTAAGAAAGAACAGGCCGAAATTGCCAAGAATCCGCTCAGCCCAGGGCCGTGGATCAGGCTTGGCACTATCCACAAAATGGGTGGGGACTACGCCAACGCAGCACTCTACTGGGAGTATGTTGCCTCGGTGTATCGAGGCAAGTCAGTACCCTATTTGAGCTTGGGTGACCTATACCAAAACTTCTTGCATGACACTACCAAGGCAGAGACTAACTACAAATTGGCGATCCAAAACGACCCGCAAAACGTCAATGCCTATGCCGACCTGTACACCATGTACCACTTCACTCTCAAGGACGACACCAAAGCCGCCGCCATCTTGGCCGATGGTCTGAAATCAAACCCCGGCAACACCTACCTCCTAGGTCTCCAGTCCGAACTCAACAAATAAATACATAGGGTTACCCTATGTAACAAAAGCCGCCCAACCCGGGCGGCTTTTTGCGAGCCAAGTAGGCGATAGTTGTGTTGTTTATATCTCACGGTCGTATTTTATAAACAACACAGCAAAATCTAGCAAGGGGAACCCTTTCTAGGTTGGACTTATAGTTTGCGTGGGATAATGGTTGCAAATTATTAAGTTAGTTGTAGAATCTTCGCACCCTTATGGATACCTCATTTCTTGGCCGGGTTTGGGCGTGGGTCAAGTGGCCACTCTTGGTCCTCGTTATTGCCTATGCAGTCCTGGTGGGATTTCGCACCAAATATCTTCTCGATCAAGACAAAACCGCAGAGGCCGTGGCAAAGATTCATGCTTCGAAGCTAACTCGAGAAGATGTCTTTGGTGCCCTCCCGCCAGAGCCTGACCCGGTCGCAAATAACGCCACCCTAGCCGGTGTTGATGTAAATAACAACGGCATTCGTGACGATGTAGAAAGGGCGATATACGAAGCGAATAAAGACTCTGTACAGGTTGCTGCCGCTGAATTCCAATACGCGAAGACGCAGCAGATGTTTTTGACGAATGTGTATAACACCGAGACTTGGGTAGCTGTCGCTGAAGAAGACTCACGGGCAAGTTACTGTGTTTCTCTGACATACCCTCGCGACAATTTGAAAAAATTCAATCAAGTCATAAATGAGCGTTTGGATGAAGTCGAGGCTTTGGTATTTAATACCCAGGCGAGAAAAGACGCACGCGATAAGGTTTATGAATTCGCAACAGGCTATACGCTGGGGGGTGGCAATTTGCAAACATGCGACGTTTCAGTAAATTAATTTTAACTTTTGTTTTGTTTAGCCCTGTATTTGTGCAGGCCTATTCCTGTTCCCAAGATGGGCATACCGTAATCTATATAAACGGCATCTTCACTTCGGAAGACAAGGCAGCTAGGGAAGCAAAAGCATTGTGGGCAAACTTAGGAAATACTTATGAGGGAGAGATTGTGACCGTAAAGACCGCTTACAACCCCACCCATCTTGCGGGACTCACTGATGGAATTGAGGCCTTTTCCCAAATCTTAGGTAAGCCGATATCAACCTTCGATCGCAACACTATACTTAATCAAATCCATGGCCAGCTCGACACACGAAAAGTGGTGTTGGTCGGGCATTCGCAAGGCGCGTTGTATGCCAACGAAATATATAACTATCTAATCAATCACGGAGAGCCAATTGAAGCAGTCGGAGAATATTTGGTCGCTGCCCCAACCAATGGTGTCGCAAATAAAAACGGAGGTTATATAAATTCTTCTACTGACTCACTCCTGTCTAACCTTAGAGGATTAGGCTTTACGTTGTTACCAAATACAGTTGACTTGCCCATCTCGCCCAAAGATAAGGGGGCAAATTGGCCTGGACATTCCCTTCTAAATCAATATTTAGAGGAGGCGCCAGATCAAATAGTTTCGGACATACAAAGACAATTGTCGTCGCTACGGCCTGTGCTGAGTACCACTCAAGGTGATTGCTTTACTCCGCCGGACTCCACTCTTGCCACTAGAGCTCAACAGGTTTTCTTTGCAGTTGGAGATCCGGTGGCAGAAAAAATAAAAATAGGAACTCGCTACGAAGAGATGGCTCTGCGAACTCTTTCAAATTGGGGCATAGCTGCGGTGGCGACCGCCTTCGATGTGACAAAACAAGTCGTTTCAGACGCAGGAGTCTACCTGAATGGGGCGTATGCATTGTCACAGGCAGCGGATGAAAAATACCACGAGACCAACTTTAACATTGAAGAAAAAATATATCGCAATGGTGCCCAAACTGTCGACGGGGAGAATTTGTATGATTTGTTGCACAACAGCCCTACGCAAGGTGGGGCGGTTGTTTTGGCCACTGTACAGGATACACATGAGTCTGCTCCTACTCCTGAAGTGACGGGCGAGCCTACTACCCCAACCGTGCCGATTGGTCCTGCGCCGGGTTTTAGTCCAGGGGGCGGTGGAGGGGGTAGCTCTGGTGCAGTTAATTCGGCGACGGCACAAACTACAGCTGCGTCTGTCCCTGATACGACCGCGCCAGTTATTAACGGCATGCCGACAGACTTTTCTATCCAGGCAGCAAGTCACTCGGCAACTGATGCGGTCGGTACTTACACGACTCCGACTGCGATAGATGATGTTGACGGGTCGGTTTCAGTCTCTTGCTCTCCAGTGTCAGGCTCGACATTTGTCGTCGGTACGACGACCGTGACATGCTCGGCAACCGACGCCGCAGGCAACACGGCGTCAACGACATTTAACATTGGTGTGTATGTACCAGCTCCACCACCTGCAGCAGCGCCAGTTGTTATTAACGAGGTGGCGTGGGGTGGCGGGTTTGGCTCGCCCGACGACCAATGGGTAGAGCTGTACAACAATGGCAGTGACAATGTGTCGTTAGGCGACATTGTACTCACAAGTGCAGATGGCGCGTTGTATATGCCGCTCTCGGGTACCATTGCGGGCAACGGATTTTACATACTCCTCGCCAACGATGAAGCTATACGAAATATTAAAAACAATTGGAGCAACTACCTTGCCAGTGCATCGCTAGTGCTCGGCTCGAGTCCAAAACAGCTACAGCTGGTTCGTGTCGGTCCGGGCGGTACGACAACGCTCGACCAAACTCCGGCGGCCGACGCGTGCGGCGGGGCTTGGTGCGCAGGCTCGGCTAGTGCGACTGACGGATACGCTGCACCAACCGGCAACTCTTTCCCCATAACTATGGAACGCGTCAGCGCAGGTTCGTCGGGAGATAGTTCTGGCAACTGGGCAAGCAGCGATGGGTACACCTACAACGCCAACGACAGAAATCAGCAACGTATCATCGGCACACCCAACTATGCCAACACTAGCCATTGGCCGATGGTCGGGTTTATATGCACAGGCGACTCATCGGCACTAACTCCGGGTTCGACCCATGCACGCCGCCCGGCAGGCAACAACTGTCATTATTTGTACGGCTACTCTAGTTACAACTGGAGCGTAGAGGCCTTGTTGTTGAAGGGTACGATTGGTAGCTCGACCATCGTCACTAAGTTGTCAGCAAGCAATGGCCCTTATAAAGATCTGCAAACTGACGCAAGTCATACGTATGACTTTGCCAGCGCGCAGTCTGGAGATACCTATACGGTTGTCTTCTTTGAGTTCAGCAACAACGTTGGCAGCCAATTTAATGCCTACTATATAAGTGACATGGAGAGCTATGTGCAAAGCGGCTTTCAGAGAGACGGGACCACCGCCCTGGCGCCATATAGCTATCAGACTATCACCTTCGTGATACCATAATAGGAATGAAGCGGGGAGGGTGGTTTACTAAGACATTTTTTAACTTTTTCTTTGGGTTTTTGGCGCTTATTGCCGTAGCTTTTGGAGTGCTCTTGGTGGCGGGGTCAAAGACCACGCCAATTGACAACATTGCTGGTTCACAGTAGTTTGGCGGCGGGATTGTATTGCTAGAGGAGGTCGCCATGGGCGACGAGTTTTTGTCACCCACGCCCGAACAGCAGGGCGCGTTTAACCGAGCGGTCGCTGACCGCGACGAGGTCGCCCTGCGGGCACTGCTCGTCAACAACCCTAATGTCAACTTTGGCAACCTGGTGCTTGCTCTGCAGGGTGAACCCTTGCTGTGGGCGAACGGTATCACCTACAAGTTTTCCCGGCAGCTCTGGGTTCCAATCCCGAAGCCTCGAGGAGGCAAATAGCCGGTACGCTTGCGCGCACCGGCTTTTTAATTTATATTGTCTGCCATAGGGTCAGAGACAGGTGGTAGGGGGTTCGCCCCGTTAATTCCTTAGGGAGCCGCCCGAGACGGTCGAACTCAAAACCCGAAAGCGCAAATTTTAATTTGCGCAAATAAAAAAAGAAAAAGGGACTTTAATGTTCCCTAAAATCATGGCAATTACCAAAGAAAAGAAGTCAGAGATAGTCGCAAAAGTAGGCGATATTACCAAGAAGGCAAAGACCTTGGTCTTTGCGAACTTCAAGGGTCTTACCGTTGCCGAAGTAACCGAGATGCGCAAGGCGCTACGCGCACAGGACATTGGCTACACCGTAGCCAAAAAGACCTTGCTCAAGCGCGGTCTTGATGCAGCCGGCTACCAGGGCGAGATGCCCGCACTCGACGGAGAGATAGCGCTCGCCTATGGCGAGGATGAGCTTGCTCCGGCACGCGAGGTCAACGTGTTTGTCAAAAAGTTTGGCGAGCATTTGGCTCTTGTGGGCGGCGTGTTTGGCGGCAAGTTCGTCAACAAAGACGAGATCATGGCTATTGCGTCTATCCCCGGCATGGATACGCTCCGTGCTATGTTCGCACAGGTCATCAACTCGCCACGCCAGCGCTTTGCGATGGTGTTGAGCGAGGTGGCCAAAACCAAGAATTAATAGAAGCAAATTATTACTATGACTCAGGATCAAATCATTGAAGCAGTAGAGAAGATGTCGGTGCTCGAGCTCAACACGCTCGTCAAGGCAATCGAGGAGAAGTGGGGCGTATCGGCAGCGGCAGTCGCCGTAGCTGGCCCGGCAGCGGGTGGTGCAGCAGCCGAGGAGAAGTCGGCGTTTAACGTACACCTTGCTGACGCAGGTGCGCAGAAGGTGCAGGTAATCAAGGCGGTCAAGGACGCTTTGGGCCTCGGCCTTAAAGAAGCTAAAGACCTCGTCGATGCAGCTCCGACCCTGCTTAAGGAGGGTGTTAAGAAGGAGGATGCAGACAAGCTCAAGGCAGCCGTCGAGGCCGCTGGCGGCAAGGTCGAGCTTAAATAAGCTGAAACCTTTTTGGCTCGCCCCGGTTGTAGTAAGCAACTGTTGGTAGCAGTCAGTACAAAACCCGCGGCTAGCCGCGGGTTTTGTGTTTTTGGGGCTTTGCCCTACAATAGCTAGTGCCTTTACTGCATGACTGATTCGCTGGTTAAACTCTTTGGTTCGCCCGCACGAGTTAAACTCTTGCGGCTATTTTTATTTAACCCACGCCAACACTGGGCGCTCGCCGAGGCAGCCGCTCATGCACAAGTAACCACTGCCGCTACGCGCAAAGAGCTCAAGCTGTTTGTATCGGCCAAGATAGTTAAGCGCGTGCGCGGGCGCTTTGTACTTAACGACGACTTTGAATACCTTGAGGCTATGCAGGCGCTGTTGTTAAATGCGCCCGCGCGCGGGCGGGATATATACGAGAGGTTCCGCTCTGTTGGCGCACTCAAGCTTGTCATTGTTGCTGGCATATTTATCGGCGACTGGGAGGAGGGGAGGCTCGACTTGTTGGTGGTCGGGGACAGGATTAAAGACGTGCCGCTCCGCCGCAAGTTGCGCGCACTCGAGAGCGAGCTCGGCAAAGAATTGCGCTACGCGATACTGTCGACGCCTGAGTTTCTGTACCGACTCAACATGAGCGACAAACTTTTGCGAGATGTCATGGACTACCCACACTCGGTCGTCTATGACCGGCTAAACATAGGGGTTAAATAGCCATTAGTGACTAGTGGCTAGGGTCTAGCTAGGCCCCAGAAGCTAGCAGCTAGAGCCTAGTTTTGGGTATCCACAGTAGGGCCCCTTTTGTTGTCCCACTTGGTATAATTAATGGTGTCGAGTTTAACAGTAGTTATTAGTAATTATATTTCGATATGTACGTTTCGAATTGGGTCACCGTGCTTCAGCAGTCCTTTAATAACCTGCTGTGGGGGGCTGTTAACTACATCCCGAACTTGTTGTTCGCCATTATTGTCTTCATCATCGGCTGGTTCATTGGCTCGCTCTTGGGCCGCGTCGTCATGGAGGCTATCAAGGCTATCAAAGTCGATCATGCGCTCCGCAGCGCCGGTGTCGAGGAGATAGTTAACCGCGCAGGCTACTCGATGAACTCGGGTGCCTTTGTCGGCGCTCTGGTCAAGTGGTTTGTCATCATCGTGTTCCTCCTCGCGTCTTTGCAGGCGCTCGGTTTGACACAGGTGACGCTCTTCCTTGAGCTTGGTTTGTTGCCATTCCTCGCGCGCGTCATTGTTGCAGTGTTGATCATCATCGTCGCAGCAGTTATCGCGCAGGTCTCGCAGGGCGTTGTCGCTGGTGCGGCTCGCGCAGCGGGCGTGCACTCCGCTGGCTTTGCTGGCACGGTTGCTCGCTGGGCTATTTGGGTGTTTGCGATTCTCGCGGCACTCGACCAGCTTGGTGTGACGCCGTTCCTCCAGACGCTCTTTACCGGTGTGGTGGTCGCGCTCGCGATCGCCTTCGGCTTGGCGTTTGGCTTGGGTGGTCAAGAAGCAGCTGCGCGCTTTATCGAGCGCCAGCGCGACTCTATCAAAGACCGCTAACTCGGCTCCTTAACGGTCACGAAAAAGCCCCTAAAATAGGGGCTTTTTCTATGGGTTTGACACCGTATATATAGAGGTATATACTCCCTATATCGATATGGTAACCAACAGAAATACCCATCTGCGGAGATAGGCTAGTCCCTAGTGGAGGAGTCTTGACCCGCGACGAGCGGGATTTTTTGTGCCAAATCGATCGACGAACTTTGACAATATTTTCTTCGGAAAATTAGATCCCGTCCTACGAAGAAATTTCCCAATCTGGGTCTTTTCAGCTTCGTGGAGATGGAAGGGTAAAGTATTTCCCTATAAAAGAGGGGAAGTACTATTGTAAGAAAAACAACAAATTATTGCGGTTCTTAAACCTCGCC
>Ga0114930_10000792_pt1 | contig 32502 bp, 28 predicted proteins | sample AnhtaG_FD_87300 | JGI IMG/M metagenome (GOLD analysis project Ga0114930, IMG submission 87300) | Deep subsurface microbial communities from Anholt, Denmark to uncover new lineages of life (NeLLi) - Anholt_01485 metaG | ecosystem: Environmental > Aquatic > Marine > Oceanic > Sediment | place... | reverse complement strand
CACAAATACCATGGCTCGAAGGAAAAAGGTTGCGCATCACCTGCGCCTAGATCAGGCAGGAATTAGCGACGCGGAAATCGGCGGTTAACGGCTGCCTACAGACTAGATGGCCGGCCCGCCTGGCGGCCCATGTCGATGACCCGCGTGCTTGGGTCCATGCGCGCGATGACGCTGGCGGCCACATTGGCCCAGGCCGCGGCCCGGTCGAGGATCCAACTGTCCGAGGTGGCCACCACGTCGCCGGAAGCCACCAGGGCGTGGTCCGTGCCCTTGGACAGCTCGACCTGCCAGTCCCATCCCTGCTGCTCGGCCTGCTCGCAGACCAGACCCTTCAGTCGCCCGCTGTTGCTGACGGGCGCATCGAAGTACCACGTGACCGGACCGACACGGAGTTCTTCAAGGCGGCGCCCGATCAGCGAAATCGCCGGCAGCGTCTCCTCGACCTTCCGATACGAGCCGTGCAGGCTCGCCAAGTCGCGGATGCAGCCATCGCGTCCCCGCAGCAGCACCGCGTCCGACAAAGCGCTCTCGGTCGTGATGAGCAGGTTGTACCCGTCCACGGTGAGCGGGCGGCCAGTCAATTCCTCGGGGGGCACCAGGTGGTCTCTGCGGCGCCGCAGGGACTCGTCGGAACACGCGGCGCCGAGCACGGCCCGGCGTTGGCGCACGTCGAGTTGGTGGCGGTCGCCGACCAGTTTCAACGCCGACTTCTCGTTGTATCCACGGGAAAGGAGGTGCGACAGATCCTCGACGGCGTCGCGCAACACGGGAATCCACTTGTCGGCGAACAGCTTGTCGTCTTCGGGGTGCTTGCCCCGGTGGCTTCGCTTGTCGGGCATGGGGGCATGGTACCAGGATGGCCGGCCGCCTGCCACGGGACAAAGGCCCCGCTACTCCGGCTTGCCCTTGGACGGTTCGGCGATCGCGTAGGCGGCGAAGCCGATGTAGCGGGTCGAGTCGCGCAGGTACTCGGCGAGGCCGACGGCGACGACCTCGCCGGCTTGCGAGCTTGCGTGGTAGAAGCGCCCCTGGCCGGTCTCGTCGCGGATGTAGAGACCGCAGTGGAGGGTGAACAGCCAATTGACCTTGCCGATGAGCAGGATGAGGGCCGGGCTGGGGAGATGGGGTTCGGCCTGCGCGACGGCGTCCGCCGGCACATAGGTCAGGTCGAGGGTCTCGTCGACGGCTTCCCGGGCTTTGTCCGGCAGTTCCTTCAACTGGAAGAAGTGCTTGCGGCCGATGGTGCGGGTGCCGGTCTTGGTGGGCGTATCGAGGTCGCCCGTGACGTCGCGACAGAACGTGTTGTTCTTGACCCAGTCGGCGGCCATGAAGTGGTTGCGGTTCTCGAAGGCGACCTCGTCGGTGCGGTAGCGGATGGTCTGTAGCGTGTGGAACGCGGCGCGATACGAATCGCACGCCGCCAGGGCGATGGTCTGCTCGACAAAGGTGACGCAATCGACGTGGCCCAAGTCCATCAGCGGGTCGGTGTCGACGGCGCCGGCGGGCCCCTCCCCGAGCGGATCGCCCTTGTAGGGCGTGCCCAGGCCCCGCTTGGCCACCTCCGCAATCCGCCCGGCGAACCCGGGCGTGCGTTCGTGGAGGCCGGCCAGATATCCGTCCAGCGCCGCGGGGGGCATCTCGCCGATGGGCGGCGCGACGAGGAGAGCGACCACGACGGCGAACGCAGGCACTCCGCTTCTCCTATGCGGTTCGGGCGGCCGAGATGGGGGGCACACGCTTGACACGGCCTCTTGAACGTGCCGTCACGTATTCGCGGCCCATCGGGCGTGCGGCTAGTTCGTGGCCTTCTTCTTCGCGGACGCCTTCTTCTTGGCGGTCTTCTTCTTGGCGGTCTTCTTCTTCGCGGCGGTCTTCTTCTTCGCGGGCGCTTTCTTCTTGGCCGGGGCCTTCTCGACGGGCTTCTTCGCCGCCTGCTTCTTCACACGCTCGAGGCAGCGGCCCACGAGGTCGTAGCTCTTGTCCACGCTCTTCTGGAACTCGGCGCGCCCCTGGCGCAGTGCGCGGCTCCATTCCTTGACCACTTGCTTGCCCTCATCGGGAAGCCACGAGGCCCCCTTGAGGTGCTCGTTCACGGCCTTCTCCGACCGCTCCTGGACCTTGGCGACCACTTTGAAGGTGCCGTCGAAGGTCTTCTTCTGGAACTTCAGCAGCTTGATGGCGAATCCGGTGGCGGCCTTCTGCGTCTGGCCGAGCGACTGGTCCATCCCTTTCTCGATCTGCTTGCGCAATTCCTCCGCGTACTTGGTCAGCGACTCGATTGCCGATTCCGCTTTTGCTTTCGCGTCTAGCATTGCACCCGTTCCTTTCCTTAGATGACTGAGCCTAACGAACGCAAGCCCCTCAACAACCATCTAGCATGCCTCTTTCCACAAGCAGGAGTCAAACGCGATACGCCCATGCCCTTAGCCTCCGCCATCGTCATCGTCACTCGTCATCGTGGTTGCGCGCACGATTCGCCGCTGTGGTACAGTATCCGGCGGATCGTCCCGGAACCGTGCCGGCGATCGAGGAATCGGCCCGCGAAGATGCCAGACATGGACGCAACGCTCGAAGAGGCCGTGATCGAGTTCTACCGCGAGGAGATCCGCCGGCGGTATCTCATCGACAACCTGCGGCGCTTCGAGGAATTCAACGGGATCCCGGACGGACTGCTCAACGACCTGCGGGAGTTTTTCCTGGCGAGCATCTATCCGCCGCTGCCGATGCGGCGGCAACTGGACCAGGCGTTGGACAACCTGCGCGGGTTGTTGCGCTCACCCAAGCAGCTTAGGCCGTTGCTGCGCACCGCGCTCACCTCGATGCTGAGCTTGGGCGCCCAGGCGCCGGCCGCGGTGTCGGCGGGACTCGGCGCGGTCGAGGCGCTGCGGGAAGCGGGCAAACTCGAGCAGATCATGATGCAGGCGGCCCGGGACCTGGACATCGAGCCGGGGTACGGGTCCGACCGTCAGGCCATGCTACAGGTCATCGCAAACGTGCCGGAAGAAAGCTTCGTCCATCTCATCCACAACCTACTGGACCTGTTCGGGGCGCTGTCGAACGTGAAGATGCTCTCGGCCACGTTCGGCATCATGGACCGGTCCATGAAGGTCATGGAATCGAAGCCGGACCTCTACGCCGAGGAGCTGCGCGCGAGCCTGAAGCTCGGCCTGATGGTGCTTCGCCGCGGCCTGGACCTGTTTCTGCGGTTGCAACCGGAGGATTTTCCGCGCATCATTAGGGGCGTCGAGATGGTCGAGATGGACTGGTTCAACGGCGTCCGCGAAGAGGCGAGCGCGTAGGCCGCGACGCGGGTGAGAATCGTCGTGGGGCGGCTTGTGATGGTCGAATTCGAGAAGATGATCGACCCTCTTGACAGGGGCGCGGAAATGTGTCAAGATAGGCGATAGGTGAATATTTTTTCAGTCCCTTTTCAACAAGGAGAAATGCCATGTCAGAGAAACAAGCCACCGACGCCAAAGCCAAGGCGCTCTCCGTCGCCATCGGCCAACTGGAGAAGCAGTACGGGCGCGGCACGGTGGTCCGCCTGGGTGACGACCACTTCGTTCAATCGGCGCCCAGCATCTCGACGGGCAGCCTCTCGTTGGACATCGCCACCGGCGTTGGGGGGATGCCGCGGGGCAGGGTGGTGGAGGTCTTCGGGCCGGAATCGTCGGGCAAGACCACGTTAGCCCTGCACGTTGTGGCCAGTGCGCAGAAGGAAGGCGGGATCGCGTGCTACATCGATGCGGAACACGCCCTGGACCCGACCTTCGCGAGCAAGCTGGGGGTGGATATCGACAACCTGCTCGTGTCGCAGCCGGATTGCGCGGAGCACGCGCTCGAGATCTGCGAGACCATCGTGCGCAGCAACGCGGTGGACGTGATCGTGATAGATTCGGTGGCGGCGCTGGTTCCCAAGGCCGAGATCGAAGGCGACATGGGAGACGCCCATATGGGCCTGCAGGCCCGGCTGATGTCGCAGGCGTTGCGCAAGCTGACGGCCGCCATCAGCCGGTCCAAGACCCTGGTCATTTTCATCAACCAGATACGCATGAAGATCGGCGTCGTGTTCGGCAATCCCGAAACCACCACCGGCGGACGCGCCCTGAAGTTCTACGCCGCCCTGCGCATCGAAGTGCGCCGGATAACCTCCATCAAGGACCGAGAGCACGACGTGGGCAACCGCGTCCGGGCCAAGGTCGTGAAAAACAAGCTCAGTCCACCACATCGCGTGGCCGAGTTCGACCTGCTGTTCGACGAGGGCATCTCGGCCGAAGGCGACGTCCTCGATCTGGCCGTGGCCGAGAAGTTGATCCAGAAGAGCGGCTCGTGGTTCTCGATGGACGGCGAGAACCTCGGCCAGGGCCGTGAGGCCACCCGCCAGTACCTCAAGGACAGTCCGGAGCTGGTGGCACGGCTCCGAAGCGAGATCCTCAAGGCCAAGGGGATCGCGTGGGGCGAGCCGGCACAGGCCGCCGCCACGCAGGAGCAAGAGGCAGAAGCTGTCGACTAGCGACGACGTCCAAAGCGACCCGTTCCTGAGCCGCTACAGCCGGCGCACGCGAATTGGGCTGTTGGCCCTTCTCGCCGTGACCGCCCTGTTTGCCGGCGGCGCCCTGTTGGTCAAGTACAAGCTCGAGGGGCTTCGGGCGTCCGTCGAGAAGGAGGTGGAGTCGCGCACCGGGGCGCGGCTGCGCGTCGGGTCAGTGCTGGTCAACGGATTGCGCGGGTTACGCATTGACGACGTCGAGGTGACGCTCGAATCGGCCGCGGGGCCGCGCTTCAAGTTCCAGGCGCCCGTCACCTACATCTACATCGACGTTGTCGACCTGCTCTACGGCGAAGTCTCGATTGAACGCATTCAGGCGGACCAATCCGTGCTCCGGTTCAGCCGGCCGCCAGACCGCCAGTGGATCACTGCGAACGTCCTCGACCTCGAGGGACCGTCGCACTTGATCGACTCGCCCTCGTTCCGCGTTACGGGAAGCGATTGCACGCTCGAGATCCTCAATGTCGTGGGCGACACCCGGCTGCAGGTCAACGACTTCGGCTTCGATATCGCCCGCTTGCCTGATTCGCCCGACATCACGGCCAAGCTGTCCGGGACCCCGGCCATGAACCCCGGCAATAGGCTCGAGGTAGACCTGCGGTTCACCTCGGTGGAGGATTTCGATCTACGGCTTCAGGCCGCGGAGGTGACGTCCGACGACGTCGCCGTGTTCCTGCCCGCATCGGAGCGGCTCGTGCGTTCGGGGGTCGCCGTACCCAGCATCCGCGTCGCCGGCTATCCGGGCATGACCTTCATCGTGGCCTTCGAGGCGCCCTTCGAGAACGTGGCCGTCCGCAACCAGCCGGCCTTCATCTTGCCCGCCGCAGGGACGCTCCGGGGCGTGGCCAGCTATGACTCGGTCGAGCACGTGCTGTCCCTCACCGCGGCCAAGGTCGAGTCGACCCAGTTGTGCGGCCGGGTTGAAGGTTCCGTGGACTTCAATGGGGCGGTCCCCGCGTTGGACCTGCGGTTCGAGGCCACCGACTTGCCGCTGAAGGACGCGTTGGACTACTCGCTGGCGGGCCGGGGCGAGGAGTACGGCACCTTCGACCTCGAATTGCAGGAGCCGTGCAACCTCGAGGTCCGCGTCAAGGGCACGACCGAAGCCCCCCTCATATCGGTGCACGGGAGCGCCGAGGGGGGGCGGTTTGCCTTTGCCCCCAAAGACGAGACCTACCCCGGCGGCGAGCTTCGCTTGGGAATGATGCGCCTGATCTGGAACTCCAAGTCGGGCCAACCGGTGGGCGTCTTCAACGTGGTCGATGGCTCGATGAGCCACACGAAGTCGGGAGTGGAGGCGGAGAAGATCTCCGGCACTCTGACCTTGACCAAGGACACGGTCCGCGTGGGCCCGCTCAACGCCGAGATCCGCGGCAACCCGTTTGTGGGGACGATCAAGTACGATATCCCGAGCGGAAGCTGGGAAGTGACGGCGAACGGGACCGTGGCCGACATCGAGAACACGATGCTGGGCCGCCCGTCCAAGGACTGGTCGCTGGCGGGGTCGGCGCGCGTGCGGGGTCACTTGGTGAAGACGGCCACGCAATACGTCCTCGACGCGGAAGTGGACGCGACCCAGGCCGAGATCGCCTATCAGTGGTGGTTTCTCAAGCCGCCCGGGATCGGCGCGGCCTCGCGGAAGATCCACATGAACGTTATCCCCGACCGTTCGATCACGCTCTCGGGCCGCGCACGCGTCGCCAGCTCCGACCTCGATGTGTCCGGCTACTGGGTGCGAAAAGGCGGCCGCTTCCGCCTGGACAACTTCGAGATGACTTCGAACCATCTGGACGTCACGGCGGCCGGCGCCTGCCTCGGCATCCCCTACAAGGTCACCGGAGGCACGGCTACCGAGGCCAGTCTCACGCGAACCCAGGACACCGAGGCGGAGGACGCTTGGCAGCTCGCCACAACGCTGGCCGTTGACGACGTCGCGCTGCTGCCTGAGGGGGGCGAAATCCCGATGCAGTGCGAGGGGCTGCGGATGGAGATGACGATGACGGGGCCGCCGGAGCTCGAGGGATCCGTGAAGCTGACGGCCCAGGACGCCCGCATGCCCCCGATCGGCACGGGCAGCGTGTGGTTTGTCCCGATCAAGAGCGACCCGATGGTGCTCGAGGCGTATCCCGACCAGGGGCGTTCGTGGAACTACACCCTGGCCGCGGACGCCCTCGAGCTGCCGCCGTGGAAAGGGGCGAGTTTCACCGGGACGGCCTACCAGAACGCTGACGAGGCCGGGCTGGACGCGTTTGCGTGCGACGTCGAGGGCGGCGGACACGTCGAGGGCGCCTATCGCAGCATGCGGGCGGACAACACCTACACCATGGCCTTCGAGTGGCGGGACACGCCCATCGTCTACCTGATCGACCAACTCGGCTATCCTCACGTCTTCACCGGCCCGTCCAACGGCCACGTCGACTACACGATGGACCGCGACGATCCGGGCACGTTGAAGGGACACGGGGCTTTCGAGATCCGTGAAGGCCAGTTCAGCGCGGACTTCCTCATCTCGCAGTTGGCGGGGCGGCTCGAAGAGCACATCACCGCCATCCCGCTGTCGCTCGAATTCGACCATCTCAAGACGGACGTGACTTTCGAGCGGGACCAGATCCGCACGCCCAACATGGAACTGGTCTCGGAGGGCATCACGGTCACGGGAGGCGGGACGTTCGTGACCGACGGCGACATGGACTACGACCTCAAGGTGGCGTTGAGCCCGGAGGTGGCGGAGCAGATCCCGGTGTTGCGCGACAACTTGAACGTGCAGGGCCACCGGCTCGCCCAGCAGAAGATCGAGCTGGCGTTCAAAGTCAAAGGGCCGACGTTTAACCCCCAAGGCGAGCTTTCGGAACCGCCTCCCATAGGCATTACGCTGGTGAGCAGTGCGCTGGAGGTGACCAGCGACGCGATGCGCGTGATAGATATTCCTAGAAAAATCCTGGTGGATTTGCTTAGAATCGGGGGCGGCCTCGTAGGGATGCCCAGGGCAACGTCCAGCGACGGGCGCTGATCCCGGCCCGGTGGGCGAGGCGGTTGGAAGTACGTGCGGCAGTTGAAGCAGCACTAAGTACACTGATTCGGAAATGCAGTGACGTATTCGGGGCCGTTTGGAGTGCGGCAGTATTTGCGAATCGGAGCACTAAGGCCCCATGGAAATCAAGATCGGAAAAAGCGCCCGGGTGTGTCGAGGTTGTGAACGGCTTTTCGAGCACGAGGAGACGATCACGTCGCTGGTCCGCATCGAGAACCGGGTGCTGGTCCGCGAGGACTACTGCGCGCAGTGCTGGGGTTCGGGGCGCGCCACCGGGGCCTACTCGATCTGGTCGTCCCGGTTTTATGACCCCAAGGTTGCGGAGCAGCAGCCCCCGGAGGTATTCTCGCCCCTGCGGCAGGCATTCTACGAAGCGGCGGAGTCGGAGGACCGATGCCAACTGGCGAAGGCCTATCTGGCGGCCCAGTTGTTGCGGCGCCAGAAGGTATTCCGCCTAATCAAGGAGGCCGAAGACCAAGAAGGGGAGGGCCGCATCGCGCTGTATGAGGACCGAATCGCCAACCGGCTCATCGAGGTGCGCGACCCGAGTCTGAGCTACGCGGAGATGGAAGCGGGCCGCGCGAGCTTGCTCGAGCGGCTCAGCGAACTGGAGAACCCGCAAGAGAACTTGGAAAACGCTGAACCACCGGCACAGGGTGAAGCGACCGCGGAGCCTGCGGTCGAAAGCGTCAACGATGCTTAACCCGAACAAGCCCCAATCGACGAAAGGCCCAGGCGGCAAGGGGCAGGAGTTCTCCTTGAGCCAGCGAGTCGTCGGCATTTGCGCCATCCTGGTATACGGCCTGATATGTTTCCTGGTCGGCGTGCTGGTGGGGCGCCACGACCCTTCCTTGAGCACCAGGCAAACGGCCGCCGTGGTGAAGCCAAAGTCCGAGGCCCGGCCGTTAGCGCCACCGGCCCCCAGAAGTGAAGCGCGCGGGGAACAGAAATCGCCCGAGCCCGTCATCATGCCCACGTCGGCCCCGCCTGTCCGCCCCGCCGCCGACGCGGGCGCCCCCAAGGCGCACACGGAAACGCCCCGAATCACCGAACGCCCTGCGCCGCCCAAGGAACCCGCCGCGCGCCGCGACGACGCACGGACACCCGAGAAGCAACCCGAGGGCTCGCACCCGCGCCCGGATTCGTCGCGCAACGGCCCGCCTGAGGACAAAGCCAAAGGCCCTGCGCCGAAGAGAGCAAGACCGCCTGGACACGCCAAGACCGCTCAGGAGGCCCCGGAGAAGCCTGCCGCAAACGACACGCGGCCGCATGCCGACAAGCCGGCGGTGCAAGGCCCGGCAAAGCCCAAGGACACCCCAACGCCCGGGCCGTCCAAGAAACCGGTGGCCGCTGGACCTCCGAAGGGCGAGGCCACACAAGCCGGGCCGCAGGCAGAGCCCAGGCCCGGAGCCGCCACCCCTTCGACGACCCAGACGCCCGGCGAAACGTCCCCCGCTACGTCGGCCGGGACCCCCAAGCCAAGCGCGCCACCGGCGGGCAAGGGCGCCTACGTCATCCAAGTCGCCTCTTTTTCGAGCGGCAACCGTGCGCAGGCCGAAGACGCGAGGCGGCGCTTGAGCGCGCACGCCAACCTCACGGCGGAACTCGTCACCTCCGAAGATGGGAAGTACGTGCGCGTCATCGTAGGGAACTACGCGGACCTGAAGACCGCAGAGAAAGCCCGGGATGCGTTGCGCGAACGCAAGGGGTTTGCCGATTGCTTTGTCAGACGACGATAACTTGGCCGAGGGTCGGGGAGAGATTGCTATGAAAGTGGCCGTAGCAGGACCGGGAGCGATGGGGTGCCTGTTTGCCGCCCGCCTGGTGGCAGGCGGCGTCACGACGACGCTGGTGGACTACAAGCCGGACCGGGCCGCGCGCCTGCATGAATCGGGGATTACGTTAGAGGCCGGCGACGACGTCCGGGTGCTCAAGCCCACGGTGGTTGCGGGCGTCCCAGGCGGTATGGACCTCATCATTGTGCTCACCAAGAGCTATTCGACTGCGAACATACAGTTCCCGCCGGACACGCCGGTTCTCACGCTTCAGAACGGCCTGAACAGCATTGAGACGCTCTGCTCGATGGTGGGCAGCGCCCGCGTTCTCGCCGGCGTCACGACCGAGGGCGTCACCTTGCTGGGCGAAGGCCACGTCCGCCACGCCGGCTCGGGGATCACCTGCATCGGCTCATGGACGTCCTGCCCGCCCCAGCCGGCGGTAGACGCCCTGCAGAAGGCGGGCTTCGAGGTCGAAGTCACCGAGGCCCCTGGACAACGGATCTGGGAAAAGGTGGCCGTGAACGCCGGGATCAACCCGTTGACGGCCCTGCTCGATGTGCCCAACGGCCGGTTGCTGGAGCTTCGCGAGGTGCGCCAGTTGATGCGCGACCTGGTGGTCGAGGCCACCAAGGTGGCGGCCACGGAGGGATATCGCTTCAACTACAGCCTGGTCGAACGGGCCGAAGACGTATGCCGGGAGACCGCCGAGAACATCTCCTCGATGCTGCAGGACGTGCGCGCCGGCAAGAGAACGGAGATCGACGCCATTAGCGGGGAGATCCTTCGCCGGGGGCAGTATGCGTCGCTTCCCACGCCGCGCACCCGGGTGATTTGGCAGTTGATAAAGGGCTTGGAGGAGCGCGCGTGAGGCCACGCCCCCTCGGGAGTTGCGTCATGGCCGGGCAGGCGCCCTTTGGAGTGCGGCGGCTGGACGCCGCTTTGAGCCGCCTCGGTTGCGCCGTTGCGCTTTACGTCGCGGTTTGACGCGCCGGGCTGAGTGCCAACACAGGGCGTTGCGTCAGGCCGCAACAAGAAAAGCGCAGTCAAGCCTGCGCACTCCACACGTGAGCGAACTGATGGGCCAGAGCACCTAGACCCGAGGTGGGGTTGCGACGCAGTCAAGAGATTCCGGGCCTGCGGTACACTAGCCCGTATGCGTTCAGTGCGAGGCAGCGGGCCGCGCTGTGCGCCGTCCCTCCTGTGGTCGCCTTGGGCCTGAAAGCCCTGGTGCGCACGTGCCGCGTCGAAGTGAGAAACACCCAGCATTGGGACGACCTCATCAGGAGTCATGGCCGGGCCATCGTGGCCATCTGGCACGAGTCCATGGGGTTGGCGGCGTGCCACTACCGGAACACCGCGTTCCACACCCTGACCAGCTACAGCTACGACGGCGAGCTGGCCGCCCGGGTGGTCCGCCACTTCGGGCTTCTTGCCCTTCGTGGCTCGTCGTCCAAGGGAGGTTCGGAGGGTTTGGACGACCTTGCGGGCGCCTTGGAGCAGGTTCAGGCCGTAGGGTTCACGCTCGATGGGCCGCGCGGGCCGCGCCGCGTCGCCAAGGCGGGCATTGCGGTGCTGGCCGCCCGCACGGGCGTGCCCATTATTCCCCACGCCTTTGTGGTGTACCCCGCCTGGCGGCTGCGTTCTTGGGACCGATTCCCGGCGCCCAAGCCTTTTGCCCGAATCGTAAGCGCCTTCGGCCCTCCCGTTGCCGCGCCGGACGATTCAACGCCCGAGGCCGTCGAGTCGACCCGTTCGCAGATCGAGCGGGCGCTCAACCGCCTCCATGGAGAAATCGAGGCCGAGCTGGGGGTTCCCGAGTAGACGCATCGGCCTCACGCCCGCGAGGGGCGCACGGCTACGTGGACCTGTCTCGCCGCCGAGCGCGCAGTTGACCGCACGCCGCATCGATGTCGGCGCCGCGCTCGCGGCGAACCGTCGCTTTGATGCCCCGTTTCTCGAGGGCACTTTGAAAGGCATGGCACGCCGCCCGGGTCGGCGCGGCGTAGGGGGCGGCGTCCACGCCGTTGTAGGGAACGAGGTTGACGCTTGCCCGGAGGTCCCCGAGCAGTTCCGCCAGATCTCGGGCGTGGGCCGCCGAATCGTTGACTCCCTTGAGAAGCGTCCACTCGATGCTGAATCGCCGGCCGGAGGTTGCCGTGTAGTAGCGCAGGGCCTTCATCAGTGCCCCCAGGGGGTACTTGCGGTTCAGGGGGACCAGTTGCGAGCGGAGCCGGTCGTTGGCCGCATGCAGAGAAACGGCCAGGCGCACCTGCCAGCCTTCTTTCGCGAAGCGCCGTATCCCGGGGACGTCGCCGGCCGTGGACACCGTAATCTTCCGGGCGCCCACCCCGAGTCCGTCCGGGTGCATGAGCAGCCGGATGCTCTTGACGACCGCCTCGTAGTTTCGGAAGGGCTCGCCCATCCCCATGTAGACGATATTGGGCGCGCGACCCCCAAGCGACTCGGGTGCGAGCAGGTGGAGCGCCTGCTCGACGATCTCGCCCGGGCCAAGGTTCCGTTCGAAGCCGCCCAGGCCCGTCGCACAGAACGAACACCGCAGTTCGCAGCCGACCTGCGAAGACACGCACACCGTGACCCGGCCGCGGTCGGCAAGGAGGACCGATTCCACGGTGCGGCCGTCTTCGAGCTCGTAGAGGGCCTTCTTGGCGCCGCGGCGCGGCGCGGCCACGCAGTCGAGCAAGGTGAGTTGGCGGGCCAGGCAGGTGGCTTCAAGCTGGCGGCGGACCGCCTTGGACAGGTCGGTCATGGCCTGGGAATCGAACACGCCCTTGCGGTGAAGCCAACGGAATATCTGGGCGCCTTGGAAGGGCTTGAGGCCCGTGGCCTCCGCGATCTCGCCCGGCGTCAAGTCGCTCAGAAGGACCTTCGCGCCGTGCGCGGGGTCCGGCGTTTGCGGCGAGGCCGTCATGGCTGGGTGCGCGGCGCCGTTGGGCGTGCCGGGTCAAGCCCCGCCTCGCGCGCCCGGGCCTCGATATCGAAATCGGCGTCGTCCAGTTCGGTGTTCACGAAGACGCGCCGGATGGTGAAGGTCATCCGCGTCTGCTCGCCGGGGAAGTGGACGTCGATGTAGGCCGGGAAGCGCACGCCGTCCTCTATTCGGTAGTCCCTTTTCGAGGTGACGGCGACCACACGACCGGGCTTGTCGAGTCGTTCGCTACGGACCACGTCCCACGGAGGCCCGACCACGACCAGCCGCCGCCGGTACGAGCGTCTGGGTATCTCCAGCACCACTGACCCGTCGTCGGGCTGGTGCGTCACCCGGACCTTCCTGGGCTTGATGTCCGCCCAGGCCTCCGGGAAGAACATCTCGCGGGCGATGTCCGAGGGGGATACGCTGAAGGGGACACTGTCGAATTGTTCCCCCTCGAGTTGGTAGTAGGGGTCGTCGCGGCTGGCCGGGAACTCGATGAGGAACTGGCTGCCGACGCACGTGAGACGAAACACGGTGCTCCCTCCATACTTGCGCCCCTCGACGCAGAGCTCGTCAGGCCGGCGGAAGAAGATGCGACCGAGCTTGAACACCTTAACGGCCTCGAACTCCGGGGACTCGAGCGTAAAGGCCCCCGTGGCCTTGAAGTTCTGCACGGCGGCATCGTTGGCGGCGAGGTCGCGCAGGATGGTTTCCACATCGGGGGGGTCGCCAAGGGGGGAAGTTCCGCGCTCGATGCGCTGGCCCAGGTTGGCGCACCCGGCGCCCACGACGCAGGCCGACACGCAAGCGACTAGGACCCAAGTTGCCGCGCCGGCGCGCGCCAAGGGCGCGCGACGCTCCCCGGCGTGGGCCTCATCGCCCGGTTCTGTCCTTGAATTAACCCTATCCATATGGTAAACTTCGCCGATTTTCGTGGGAGAGTATAACACCTTCCAGCGCGCCCCTGAAGGCGTTTCGGCATCCTCCGTAAGGGTGGATCGCTACACGGGCCGGGAAGGTTCCCCTTCTTTCGGGAAAGGAGACAGCCATGGCCTGGGTCTGTGACTATAGCGGGAAGAGGCCGCACGTGGGCCACCGGGTGGTGCGCCGCGGCAAGGCCAAGCGCGAAGGGGGCGTTGGCAAGAAAGTCACGGGCATTACGAAGCGGCGCTGGAAGCCCAATCTCCAGAAGATCCGCATCATCGACGAGAACGGCCGGGTGCGGCGCGTGCGTGTGTGCGTGCGCTACATCAAGGCGGGCAAGTTCAACAAAGCGACCAAGGCCCCCAAGACCTCATAAGACAATCGGCCATCCCAAGGCCCCCATCGCCTCCGCACGGACGGCGGTGGGGGTCTTCTTGTGCATGGTTCGGACCTCCGAAGTGCGGCGAAGCCCTACCCTGCGCGAGACGGGGCGTCCTCGTCGTCGTCCGCTGCCGCCGGCGCGCGGGCCGATTCGTCCGGCCCGTAGTTCGGCACGAAGGGGACGATGTCGGTGTCGAACTCGACCTTGAGGCCGAACTCGAGGATGATTTCCATCAGCTCCGTCACGACCTTGTCCGGGGCGCGCGGATGTTCGCGGATGAAGACTTTCGTCGTGGAAGGCGACGGGAGGTCGCGGAACTTCTGGCGCAGGTCGTCGATGGTCACGTGCCGGCCCTCGCTGTGCATGTGGCCGCTCTGTCCGATGGACACGCCGATCTCGTTCTTGCTCCGGCGGACCTTGTCGAACAGCAGTTCAAGGGACGATTTCTTGGCACGGCGGAACTGCTGGGCGAAGTCCTCGTCGACCTGGGCCAGCCGCTCGACTTCCGGGGGCGTGGTCTCGTCGACGAGGGAGGTCGTGATGAAGATCATGAGGGTGTTGTTGTCGATCTCCCGGGACGGGTTTCTGAACAGTCGACCGAGCACGGGTATGTCGGCCAGGATGGGTATGGACTTGGACACGTTGACCGAGGCGTTGCCCTTACGCAGACCGCCGATGACAATGGTCTGCCCGTCGGCCACGCGGACCATGGTTTCCGCCTTGCTCTCGGTTTTCTCGGGGATCGTGTTCTCCTCCCCGCTCGAGATCACTTGGACGTTGGTGGCGTCGCTGTCCTCGGCGATGATATCGAGCAGGATGGTGTCATCGTCGGCGATCCGAGGCAAGACCCGCAAGATCGTACCCACCTCTATGAAATCGATGCGGTTATACGGCCGCGAGTAGTAGTTGTAGTTCTGGTTAGTCTGCGTCTGACTGGAACTGCTGTACCCGCTCCCGTAGCTGGTCGAGGTGACGTAGGGGACCTTGCGGCCGCTCTGGAACGCCGCCTCCTCCCCATCCTGGACCGTCACACTCGGCGATGAGATGACGGTGGCTTGGCCCTTGGTGTCGAGATAATCGAGCACGGCCGCCACGCGGTTGCCGTGGAATTTCTTGATGACTTCCTGGTCGTTGATGTTGGTGATGACGTCCCCCGAGAACCAACTGCGCAGGGGCTCCGCATAGGGGAGCTGGCCGACGGTGACGGTATTGGCGAGGTTGGCAAAGTCGGGCGTGGCGCCGCCGCCGATGCGATATGCTTGCGGCGCGTTTCCGGTCGAGTCGAGGTAGGACCAACTCACGTTGAGGCTGCGCGCCAGGTTGTCGTTCAGCGTGACCAGGTAGGCCTGGATCTGCACCTGGCGGCGCTTGATGTCCCACTGGGCGATCAGCTCCTCGATATCATCGAGGCGTTCCGGCAGCGCCGTAACCGTCAACTGATGGACGTCTTCGTCGACCACGATGTCGCCCATTTCCTCCGGAACCAGGGTCTCGACCCGCTCCGCGATCAGGTCGGGCTCGACGTAGCTCAGGACCCAGGTGCGCGTCTCGAGCTTGATGTCGAGCGTCTTGACGATCTCGGCGATCTGGTCCTGTCTCGTGGGGATGTCGGTCACGATGATGGCATTGGACCGGGGGTCCACCTGGGCCATGCCGCGTTCGGTGAGCAATTCCTCGATGCTCTCGACGAGCGTGTCGGCGTCGATGTAGCGGATCTCGAAGACGCGCGACTCGAGCGGGACGTCGAACTTGTCCAGGGTGACCTGCATCCGATCGATGTTGTCGCGCAGGTCTTTGACGAGCAGGCTGCCGGTCCGCGGATCGGTGATGATGGTGCCGCTGCCGGACAACATCGAGGTCAGGACCGCCTCGATGTCGGCCACGTCCGCGTGCTTGACGAAGAACTCCGCCTCGTCCAGCGGCACGTCGAGCTCGGCCACGGTCTCGATCATCTTGGCGACGTTGTCCTTGGTGTCCCAGACGTAGAGGTGGCGCGTGCGGGGGTCGGTGATGATGCGCCCTTCGGGCGAGAGCAGTGAGCTGACGACCGACTCGATGTAGTCTACCTCGGCGTGCTCGACGACGAATTCGTGCTCCTCGAGCTTGCCGAACTCCTTGGCCAGATACTCCTCCTTTGTCATTACATAGAGGTACTTGGTGTCCTCTTTGTATTCGTAGTAGACGTCGTGGAATCGGAGGATCTCGAGGGCCTCTCGGGGCTTGACCTCGGTGATCCAGAACTCGAGGCTGACCGCTTTGGCCTCGGCCGTGACCAGCACGTTCCAGTTCGTGGCCAAGGCCAGCGTGTCCAGGAACTCGCCGGTGCCCAGCGGTCCGTTCAACGTCATCGGCTCGCCGATATCGGGCACGGGCTTGTATTCGATTTCCCTCTGTTTGACGGGCTCGTACTTGTCGCCCCCGAGGGTGCGTATGGCCGCGGCCCCCGCCCCGGCGCCGCCGCCGGTGCCGCCAACGATGCGCGTCGAGGCCCCGGTGCCCCTGACGGCGCCCGTAACCCTCGACACCGGAGTCCGTTGCGTCCCGGCAGCCCGGCGCGGTGGGGGTGGGGCCTTGCTGGCCTCACCTGCCGGCCCGCCTTTGTCGGGTTGCTTGCGCTTGTCTTTGAGGGACTTGCTGGCCTCGGACTCCCCGGCCTTGCGCCTCTCGAGGTTTTGCTGTAGTCGCTTGCGCAACTCGCTGAGATTGGGCGTGGGCTTCGGGATCGTGGGGGTCTGTTGCTGTGCCCCAGCGGCGAGTCCCGCCGACAACACCAAGCATACCAAGCCTTTAAGGGCTATGTGGGATAAGGCCTTCATAGCGCAGGTCAGATGCTCCGTTACAGGCAACCCCCCGTGTCTCGCCTCGCGCTTAAGCGCCGCCGATGGCTCCTTGCCATTAAAATCCTTCCCCGCAAGCGTATAGCACGCCATCCACCTTCATATCAAGAACGTTCTCCAGTCTGCCTAGGGTGACACCGACCATGCCCTCCGGGAACGCCGCACGTGCGGCCGCATCCCCTCACCGTTCACTCGAGGTCCTTTGCCTTTGTGCTGCGCGTCCTTCGTCATCGAACCTGCGACGAAAAGTCCTAAGCGAACAGCATTCGGTCTAGTTGCGTGGCAGGGACGTCGTCAGTTCCTTGCCCTGCCACTTGAGCACGAGGATGACCTCGGTCTTGGTGATCTCCTTGATGGTGAGGCCGCCCACCACGTCGCCGACGGCCATGAAGGCGCCGCGGGGGTCGTTCTTCGTGATGATCTTCGCCTTCTTTCCGATCTGCTGCCTGCTGGCGGAAACGCCGGCGATCATCTTGCCCAGGTTGGGCGGTTTGGGCGGGGGCGGCTTCGGGGGCGGGGGCGGCTCGACCAGCTCCTCCCACAGTGCGGGCTTCTCGGCAATGGAGCGCTCCCAGGCCTCGAAATCCCAATCCGGCGGATGGAAGTCCACCTCGATGGGCTTGATCTCGGCGAGCTCCGCAGCCAGTTGCAGGCGTCTTGCGTCCAGAGGGTTGGCCATCAGGAAGTAGCCCAGTGCGACCACGATGGCCACCAGGATGACCGCGCCGACTTTGAGGGCAATACCTTCCACGATCTACTCCGCCAGCTTTGTCAAGACCACGTTGTCCACGAAGACCCGGCCGTCGCGCGCGGCGAGCACGATGTACGGCGCCCTCACCTTCACGGGGGCCTGGGCCGCGTCCGGCACCGTGAAGAGCAGCCGGTACCGGTAGGGCTTTCCATCGTCGGTGAGGGCCTGCTCCCCGTCGAAGGGGGCGTCATCGCCGCCGCTCATGACCCGCACGGCGGCGGGTCCGCCCGCGATGGCCTCGAACGACAGCTCGTAGGTAGCGCCCGGCTCGAGTTCATGGGTCATAAACGCAGCGGCTTGTTCGTTCTTGGCCGCGATCTTGAGACAGGCCCCGCCGTCGGGGTAGAGGTCGCCCACTTGCGACACGGTGGATAGGCTACAGTCCGTGGCGGCCCACGACTGGGCGTCCGACCCGTTCCACTCGGCGACCCGCAGCAACGCGGCCGCGGCATCCGCGGCCTCGGGGGCGCCATCGACCACGGTTCGGGTCACGTTGACCGTGGCCGACATGATCTGCGCCTGCGGCGAACGGTTCATCTCGAGGCCGTCGATACGCAAGGTCTGTTCGCTGGCCAACAGGCGCATGAGAAACATCATCAGCGAATAGACGTCGGTGACGGGGACCTTGATGCTGAGTCGATACTCGCGATACCCCTCGCCGCTGTCTTTGAGGGTCCCCTGGCGAAGCCGTGGGATCTCGACGAGGTTCTTGGCGTCCGGGGTCGCGGGTGCGTCCGGGTTCTCGCGGGCGAGTCGGTAAATCTCGTTGCGCAGGCTGTTGTGGATCTCGGCTTTGGTCAACGAGCTCGAGTGCTGCGCGGCCACCCCTGAGAATTCCTTCTCAACGCTGGCCCGGCGCGCATCGAGGGAGGCGCAATTCTTCAGGTTGAACTCGAGCTGCGTGATGGTTTCATCAAGCGCGCGGAGCCGGGCCACGGCCTTGGCCGTCACGCCGATGCTGACGGCCGCCACGATGACGGTCAGGGCGGCCGCGGCCAGGCGGCGCTCGCGCGCCGAAAGCCTGTTCCAGAAGCTACTCAACGTTCTCGCCCCCGCCTTCGACCGCCTCGCTGATCGGGAAGGGCATGATGAGCTTGTAGTCGAGCACAATCTGGTTGCGTTCCCGGACCTTGTTCTCGTAGGCCCGCTGCGTCATGGCGAACTGCGACAGGGCGGTCTTGCCCATGTCGATCAGGTCCTGGGTCAACGTCTGGAGGATTTCGAGGTTCTCCGCGCGGCCGTATAACTCGATCTCCTGGTTGTGGGTGAACACGAACCGGCTGACGTTGATCCCGGAGGCCGGAAACGCGTCGCACAGGGCGGCCAGCAACTCGATGACGCTGCCGGAGCGCTCGACCTGCTGCTCGATGATCTGAAGCTGCTTGGTCTTGGCCACAATGCTCTTGGCCCGGGGCTCGACCTTGGCGATACGAGCGCGCAACTCCCGGATGTAGGCTTGCCGCTGCCCCACCAGTGCGGCATAGAGCCCTGTCAAGGCGATCAGCACGGCCGCGGCCAGAGCGCCGAGGCGGATCGCCTTGCCCTTGAGCCCGGAGCGTTTGCGCGATTCGAGCACGGATCTCGGCAGCAACCGAATCGCAACAGCGCCGCGGCCTTGCGCGGTAAGGGCGGCCCCGAGCGAAACCAGGGGCAACGTGGCAACGGCCTCACCGCCGCCCACCAGGAGCCCGCGCGCAAAGGAGGCCGGCGCGCAGTCCTGACCCAACTCATGCACCAGGGCCTCGCCGTACCCGCTCACGTCGGCCCACTCCGAGCACAGATAGACCGCATCCACGCCCTCGCCGTCTTCGGACTGGCGGCGGTAGGCGGACAGCGAGGCGCCGATCTCGACCCGGAGCTCCTCGAGGACCTCGGTCGCCTCGTCGCCACCGAGACCCCAGTCCTGCGCCGAGGCCACGGCGCGACCGTACTCGAGGCGCTTGGCGTTCATGACCACGACCTCGAGCCCGCCGGACGCCAGATGGACGAGGGCGTGGCGCTGCTGCTTGCCACCCTCGGCCGCGGCCGAAGCGGACGCCAGGCAGGTCGTGCTCAGGAAGATCTGAATAGGTTCAATGCCGGCGCTGCCGAGCAGGGCGAGATGCTGGTCGACGACGTCGCGGTGGGCGAATACGGCCAGCACGAGGGACGCGCCATCGGGCAGCGTGCGCAAGACGCACTGGTCGATGATGAGCTCCTCCGCGGGAAACGGGACGTATTCCTCGGCGCTCAGCCGGATCCCGCCGGCGATCTCGTCCGGGTCCTGGGTCGGGAGCTCGAGGATGCGGGCCGTCATCTCGTGCCTCGGGAGCACGGTGTACACGTCGTCGTCGGCCAACTCATGGCTTTGCGCAAAAGCCTTGAGGGCGGCCTCGAGCGACCCGTCCTCCAGGGACCACGCGCCGCGTTCCTGGTCAAAGGCGAGGACGTCTACGCCTCGGGTCGAGCGGCGCACGCGCAGGCGCGAGATGAGGCGATCGTCGAATTGCAGGATGCTGATGTGGTGCGTCTTACGGGTCAAGGAATTCCTCCCGCCACTTGATGATCCCGGCCTTGGGCCCGGTAATGGCCACCGTAGCGACACAGGTGGCGCGCACCTTGCCTTGGCGGCGCGTCGCCGTGCCCGTGATTGTAAATAAGCCGGAGTTGACCTTGCAATACGGGCGCAGCTCCTGGAGCGAGTCCGCGCCGAGCCCGAGTTCCACGCGCACCTCATCCAGAGTCTTGAAGTCCGCGTCGTCGCTCGTGCACAACTCGCCGTCGGGCCCCATGCGGTAGTCGATGATGGCGGCGATGGTGCGTTTGCGGACCTCGGGAATGCACTCGAGCACCGCGGCCGGCGCCGTGTTGATATTGATGAGGCCATCGCCCCAACAGGTCAACAGGTCGCGGAGTCCCGGCGTCCGCTCCGTCCCGAACCAGTCGTCCTCGTCGATGCCCTCGAAGTAGCGCAGCTCCTCGATGGTCTGGAATGGCTGGGGGCCCTGGCGCGCGTTGCGGTCGCCGAGACGCCGGGCGTTGATCTTGCGGATCGTCGTGCGATTGAGGGCGTCGATCTCCTCGAGGATTTCGTCCGGGGCGCGGTTGATCGAGATGCGACCGCATTCGTCGCGTATCCGGTATTCGCAGATATCGTTCTTGAACCCTTCCTTGTTGGCGTCGTCGAAGTAGTTTTCCTTCTCGAGCAGGTTCACGGGCTTGGCCCAGGGCTGCCGGTAGCTGGTGCGCCCCTCGATGTGGCTCAGGGCGTCCATGACGGCCTTGTTGCGCAGCTCGACGCGGCCGCGCTCGACCGCGCCGCGCGCCATGGACATGGCCTTGGTGTGGTCGAGGGCGTAGCTGGCGGCGCGGCGGTCGAGCATGGCGCGGCGCCCGAAGCCGAGGGTGATGACCGTGAGAATGGCCAGCACCCACAGCACGCACACCAACACAAACCCACGCTCGGCCCGCGGCTTCATTCGAATTCCTCCGCGCCACCGATCTTGTGCTCGTTGTAGGGCGTCGTCGGCCCGCGAAACGCCGTGGCCAGGCTGAAGGTCGTCTCCTTGCCCGTGGCCGTGTCGTCCTGGATAGTCAGGTCGACCCGGATGCCCTGGGGCAGCCCCCAGCCTTCCTCGCTGCGGTCCAGGACCACGGGCGCGACCCACTCTGGCGGCGGCTCGTTAGGCTTGGTCTTGACCGGCGGAATCCAGTAGTACGAGACGGCGAAATCGCGCACGTTCCGGCCGATCTCGAACTTGTACTTCCGACCCATCTTGATGCGGGACGGGTCGATGTCTTGGTTCCCTCGCGGCGCCAGCGGCAGCGGGTCGGTCACCAGCGCCTCTTGGCGCACCAGCGTGTGGCCGGTCCGGTTGAAGCGGTACCGCACCCACATGACCCGGGGCCCCTCGCCCTTGTCGACGTTCATCGGTGGCGTGACCGTGAAGAACTCGATCTCGTCGTCCTTGCCCTGGAACAGGTGCTGCGTGCCGCCCAGCAGGCACCCCAACTCGTGCGACATCACGCTCAGGGCCGTCCGCGCGTCCTGGTAGACGTGCAACTGGGATTCGCCGACCCGCCACGCCCGGATGGTCGAGCCAAACGCCGTGTACACGGCCGTCATGACAACCGTCAGCACGGTCGTGGCCACAATGAGCTCCGCCAGCGTAAAACCGCTCGCCATTCTGGAGTTTGGATTTTGGATTCTGGATTTCCGGACGGCCACGGTCGATGTCTTGCCGCGAGGACCGCCGCGTCGTTCCGCGGCCTCGTCCGCTGCAGGTCGCGAATCGGGATTTCCCAATCTAGAATCCCAAATCCCAAATCCCAAATCCCCGGTCATAGCGGCTGCTCCTCTTCGGGGATGAAGAGCTTCTCGGGAGACCAGAGGGTCTCCAGGCTCTCTTGGTACTTGCCTCCGCGCCGGGTCCAGGAGACGGTGACCTTGATCTTGGCCAGATAGCGGGCGCGCAGTTGGAATCGGCGCCGCTGTTCCGGGGGGACGTCGGGGGGGATCTCGGGCTCGGGGAGATCGATCTTGGTGATGTCCCATTCCCACGCAAACCGTGACCGATCCCCCTTGAACCGGCCTGAGTTCTTGCCGGGGTACAGATGGGGCTGCAACTCGACCCAACTCATCACTCCCTCCAAGAGGAACCGCGCCTGGGTGTAGTCGCGGGCCTGGCCGCGGGTGACGATGGCCTGTTGCATGGCCCGCTGGATGCCGACGACGCCGATGCTCAACAGGGCCATGGCCACGACGGCCTCGAAGAGGATGTAGCCGCGTTGCGTGCGTGGGCGCAGGGTCATCGTTCTTTGACCTCCAGGCGGCCCAGCGACCCGTTGGTCTCGATGCGCACCGAAGCGCCCCGGTCTTCGCGCTCGAGCTCGATTGTGGCGTCGTCGCAGGCGCCGCTCGGGTAGAAGGCCACGTAGTAGGCGTCGCGGTCGCGGTCTTTGCGGGCCCTCGGGCGTTTCATGCCCATCCGCTTGGGCAGCGGCATGGCGTCGCCGATGCGCTCATCGAGGGGCTCGAAGACCTTCTCGTTGTCTTCGTCGTAGCCCTCGAGCCGCATGAGGTAGTACTCGCCCTTCTCAGGATCCAGGTAGAGGCGGTACTCGAGGGAGTCGGTGACGGCGCGCTCTTGTGCGTAGCGGATGGTGGCCACCATGTCGCGCACGCCGTGCTCGGTCTGGACCGAGGCGAGCGTGCCGCGGAACACGGGCACGACGGCCACCGCGATGATCGTTATGATGGTCATGACGATGATCAACTCGAGCAGCGAGAACCCGAGGCCGGACGTCGCGGCAGCCCGATACACCTTCGGGCCCTCGCTGCGTCTGGCCCTGGGCCTTGCGCTCGCGCCCGCTGCACGGGCTATCGCCGGACGTGCGGCCATGAGGGATGCTCCGCCTGCCGTGGACACGGCGCTTGCCGCCGTCCGCGCCCTATTCGATCTCGATGACGGACGTACTGGTCACGTCGTCCGCGGTGCCGCCCTGGCCGTCGGGGCCGGCGGAGTAGATCTTGTAGTCATTACCCTGGACCTGGTAGACGTACTGGCTGCCCCAAGGGTCGGTGTTGAGTTCTCGGACGTATTTGCGCTTGCCGCCGACCAGTTCGTCAAGGGAGCCCGGCAGCTTGTCGTTGTGGTCCAGCGCATACAGGTCGATGGCGGTCGTGTAATTGGCGATGTCGCCCTTGGCCGCGCGTTTTCGGGCCTCTTCGGCCCGGCCCGTGAACGTCAGGGTCACCATGCCCGCCAGGATCCCGATGATGACGGTCACCAGGATCAACTCGATGAGGGTAAACCCGCCGTTGTTGTTCATAGCGTACCTCCACCTATCTTACGTGTGAGCTCAAGGTCAACATGGGCAGCAACATGGCGATCACGAGGAAGCCGATGACCACGCCCATGATAACGATCAGGATCGGTTCGAACAACGCCGCCAGCGCCTTGACCGCACGGTCCACCTCGTTGTCGTACGCGTCGGCGATCCGGGCGGTGACGGCGCCCAGCCGGCCGCCCTCCTCGCCCACGGCAAACATGTTGATGACCATGGGCGGGAAGTACTTGGTCTGGCGCAAGCTGTCGCTGATGCTGTCGCCGTCGATAACCCGGCCGTGGATCATGTCCACCTCCTCGGCAATAATAACGTTGGTCAGCGTGTCCACGGTGACCTTCAGCGCCGTGAGCACGGGCACGCCATTGTCCAGCAGCGTGCCGAGCGTGCGTGCGAACTTGGCCATCTCGTAGCGCTGGACCACGTCGCGCACGACCGGTACGCGCAGCAGCAGCGCGTGCAGATTTCGGCGGCCGGCATGGGTGCGGACGTAGGACGTGAGGCCGATAATCAGGCCCGCCAGGGCCAACAACACGGCCCACCATAACTTGCCCATGAAATCGCAGACGCCCATGACGATGCGGGTGGGCAAGGGGAGCGTCGCGTTGAAGTCCTCGAAGATAGTGAGGAACTTGGGGAACACGAAAGACAGGAGGATGAAAACGGCGGCGCTGCCGATGATGAGCAGGAAGGCGGGGTAGATCATGGCCGACACGGCCTTGCCCTGCAGCTCTTCCTCCTGTTCGCCGAAGGACACGATGCGCCACAGGACCTCCTCGAGCATGCCGCCGGTCTCGCCGGCCCGCACCATGTTGCACAGCATCGAGGGGAACACCTTCGGGTGCTGTTCCATGGCCTCGGCGAAGCTGGTGCCTTTTTGCACGTCCTCGCGCAGTTGCTCGACGATCTTGCCGAGCTTGGGGTTCTCCGTCTGTTCGAGGATGGTGCCGAGCGCCCGCGTAATGGGCATGCCGGACTCGATGAGATTGGCCAGTTGGCGGAAGAAGAGGTTGCGGTCCTTGAGCCGCACGCGCGCGAGGGTCTGGCGCAGCGTGTCCTTCTGTTCGTCGCCCTCGTAGGGCTCGACGGCGATGGGAAAGTAGCCCATGTCGCGCAGGCGGGCCACGGCCGCGCGCTGGCTGTCGGCCTCGAGCACGCCCGACGTTACCGTGCCGGGCCCCTTCTTGACCTTGTACTCAAACTGCGGCATCGCCGGTCTCGATGGCCTCGATCACGTCGGCGTCGGATGTGACCCGCATCACCTCATCGAGCGTCGTGTCCCCCCGGCACACCCGGCGCCAACCGGCCTCACGAAGGGTCTTCATGCCCAGTTCCCGGCCTTTGCGCTTGATCTCGGCCGAAGACGCCCGGTTGTTGGTCAACTCCTGGATGGGATTCGAGAAAGGCAGGATCTCGTAAAGCGCGATCCGCCCGCGGTACCCCGTCTGGCGGCAGGCCTCGCAGCCCCGGCCCTTGCGGAAGATCGCGTCCGGGTAATCCTCGCGGGAGACCCCGCACTGCCGGACCAGATCCGCGGCCGGCTCGCACGGCTCGGCGCAGTCCTTGCACACGCGCCGCACGAGTCGCTGGGCGATGGACGCGATCATGGTGCTGGCGATGAGGAACGGCTCGACGTTCATATCGACCAGCCGCGTAACGGCACCGGCCGCGTCGTTGGTGTGCAACGTGCTGAACACGAGGTGGCCCGTGAGGCTCGAGCGGATGGCCATCTCGGCCGTCTCGTAGTCCCGGATCTCGCCGACCATCATGATGTCGGGGTCGTGGCGCAACATGGACCGCAGCCCGGTCTGGAAATTGAAGCCGATACGCGGCAGGACCTGCATCTGCGTGATGCCTTTGAGCTGGTACTCGATGGGGTCCTCGATGGTGATGATCTTGCGGTCGGTCTGATTGAGCTTGCTCAGCGAAGCGTACAGGGTCGTCGTTTTCCCGCTGCCGGTCGGGCCCGTCACCAGGACAATGCCGTGAGGACGCTTCAGGAACCGGTTGAACAACTTGAGGTCGTCGGGCAGGAACCCCAACTGGGCCAACGTCAAGAACATGGACGAGCGGCTCAGGATGCGGATATTGACCGTCTCGCCGTGGGGCGTAGGGAGGACGCTGACGCGCAGGTCGTATTGGTTGTCGCCGATGGAGGCCATGATCTTGCCGTCTTGCGGCAGGCGCTTCTCGGCGATGTTGAGGTTCGCCATGATCTTGATGCGCGAGACGATGGCCGAATGGAACCCGCGGATCGAGGTCGGCGTGGGGATCTGGTGCAGGATCCCGTCGATACGGTAGCGCACCCGCAACTGGTCCTCGAAAGGCTCGATGTGGATGTCGGTGGCGTCGGACTGGATGGCCTCGACGAGCAACTCGTTGACGAATTTGATGATCGAGGCGTCTATGTTCTCATCGACGAGGTCGGACCCCGTGAACTCGCTCTCGATGCTCAACACGGACGCGACGCTTTCGGTGTCGTGTAGGATTCTCTCGACGGTATCCGCGCCAAGGCCGTAGATAGTCTTGGTGGTGCGCTCGATCTCATCGGGCGTCGTGACCACCGGCTCGATGCGCCTTTTGAGTATAAGCCTAATATCGTCAAGGAGTTGGGAGTTCAGCGGGTCGCATACGGCCACGACGATCGTGCCGTTGCGCTCCTCGACCGGCACGAAGTTGTAGTGCGCGGCGAATCGGGCGGGCACCTTCTCGACAAGGTCCTGCGGTATGTCCATTTTCGACGGGACGACATAGCGCAGTTTGCAGAACTCGGCGAGAGACCGGTACACGGCCTCCGGGGTCGCGTAGCCCAGCTGCGGGATGATGTCGGCCAGCGATACGCCCGTCTTTTGGGCCTCGGCCTTGGCCCGTTCGAGCTGTTTCTCGTCGAGGACTTTGTCGCGAACGTACTGTTTCTCGACGCCTTTTCTGGTGAACACGTTTTCGCCCCCACAGGGACTCCAAGTTTACGTCTATCAATATGTTACCACATCCTAAGGAACACCCGCAACCGGCGCCAACCGCTTGGCCGGCCGTGGATTGCGGCCCTAGGGCGCCGAATTCCTGGGCAGCTTGGCGAGGGACTCCCTAGCCAGGTTGGCCAGCACCATGGTGTCGCTGTCCGCGACTTCCTGATACAGGTCCCGGGCGGTGCCGTTGTGCTCGAGATCCCGGTGAAGGTGGGCGATCTCGAGCTGGAGTTGCGTGATGGCAATAGGGTGCGTGCAGCGTTCCTTGGCCTGTCCCATGGCCACGAGGCGCGCTTCGGCGCCCTCGGCAACCGCGCCCTCCCGGACCACACAACGGGCCATTTCCTCGGCGGCGAGGGCCGCCGTGTAGGTGCCGGGGTACAGGGCTATGACGCCCTCGAACTTTCCAAAGGCCTCTTCGCGGCTGCCTCGGGCCGCATCCAATCTGTAAAGGGGGTCGTAGTCCTTTTCGCGGGCTTCCGCCAGCAAGTCCATGCGCTCGATGCATTCCGGGCTGTTCGCGTACACGCCGGGATACCGCCCGGCCAGGGTCCGATAGTCCTCGTAGGCCTCGCGGTACCAGTGCAGCTCCGCGAACGCGACGTCGGCCAGCCGGGCCTGCGCCTGACCCGCCAGGCCGTCGTCCGGGTGCGCCTCGACCGCCTCCTTGAGGGCGGCATAGGCGCCGGCGAAGTCGCGTCCCGCGCTGAGTTGGGCGGCCTGCTGCAACGCCGGCTGCAGCGCCGAAGCCGCCTCGGTGGGCGCGGCGGCGGTGTCTGACGGCCGACCGGCATCGGTCGAGACGGCGATCTGGTAGACCAGCAGCGCAACCAAGGCCAGGCACAGCGCGCCCGCCAACTGCACCCGCCAGCCCAACCACTCCATTCTGCCTCCTGTCTCCTGCCTCCTGCCTCCTGTCTCCTGTCTCCTGCCTCCTGTCTCCTGCCTCCTGCCTCCTGTCTCCTCCGCAAGCCGCGCCCGAAGCACGGGCACGAGATCTCTGTCCAACTCGGGTGCGCCACCGGCCAGGGCGGCCTTGAGCCGGCCCAGGGCCTCGTGTTCGGCGCGACACCGGGCGCAGGCGCTCAAGTGCGCTTCCAGCGCCTCCCGCTCGCGTTCATCGACCTCACCGTACAGCGACGCAGCAATGAGTCCACGCACATTCCGGCACTTCAACATCCTTCGATCCTCGCATAAATATCAGTTCTCGTACAGGTCCGCCAATTCCTTCTGCAACTTCTTCAGCGCGCGGAACAGGTGCACCTTCACGCTGCCCACCGTGCATCCCATCTCGGTGGCCACGTCGGCCAAGGGCAGCCCCTCGTAGTGACGCAGCACGAAAACCGCGCGCTGCTTCTCCGACAGCACCACCAGGGCCGTGCGAATCCGCGCGGCAATCTCGAGTGCGCGCACCTGCCGGCCGGTGTCGAGCGACGTCGGTTCGACCGCGGCGCGCTCCGTTTCGGGCAGGTGTGCCTCGTCGAGGCGCTCGCGCGGCCGCCGCTTGCGTTTTCGGAGGTGGTCGATGCCCAGATTCGTGGTCACGCGCAACAGCCACGGCACGAATTGGCCCGTCGGCCGCCAGGCGTCTATCTTCCGATAGGCCTTCAGCAACGCCTCCTGGGTCACGTCCAGCGCATCCTCGCGGTTGCCGGTGAGGCGATAGGCCACGGCGTACACGCGGCCCTGGTGACGGCGCACGAGTTCTTCGAAGGCCGCACGGGCGCCGAGCCCGCCGCGTTTGAGCGCCAGCGCCAGGTCCTGATCGTCCAGGGCCGCCCAGTCCTTCTCTTCGAGCACGCTGCGCCCCACCACGCGTCCACTTCCTGAACGTGTACGGTTGACCAAAGGTTAACAGGCTGCTGCCGCCAGGCAGCCGATTGCGTTTCGCGAGGCAGCATACCACATCGCCCGGCGGAGGCGGGTTCGGGCGGCAGTCACGCCTGTATTCGTGCCCTTTCCCGCAGGTTCGATGACCTATCCTGGTGTCAGTCGCGGTAGGGACGGCCCTTGCGGGCCGCCCCTACCGCGACTGAAGATGAAGATGAAGATGAAGAGGGGGAAAGGGGAGCAGGGGTGGTTGGCGGGAGCCGTGCGCTCCCGGCCAGGATGGCGGAACGCCGGCCCGGCCCCGTCCTTCGATCACGATTCATCCTGCGGCGTGATGCGGATGGTGGACATGTACCCGGTGTGGTCGCTGAGGCGTGTCTCGCGGTCGCCGACCCGGATCTTCCGGTCGATCACAACCGTATCCATCACCTCGAAGCCGTATCGCGGGTTCCGCACGCAGAAGATGTGGTCGATGGACGACCGGATCGCCATGACCCGTTCGAGGTGCGCCTGATCGATGGCGATGCCGTAGGCCTCGGTACCGGGGCGGCAGTTCATGTCGCCGACGAGAAAGGCCGGGGCCGTGCCGGTGACGGTAGCGTTGACGAACCCGGCCAGGCCCCGCATCTGCGACTGGCGGACCGGCCGGTACGCCGGGTTGCCGTAGCCGGCCTGGAGGTGCGTGTCGTAGAAGTCGACGTGTCCGGCGTTGTCGGGGAGCTCGATACGGGCCAGCGCCACGCCTTTGCCGGCCCAGAAATCGCCCTCGTAGACCTTGTACCAGTCGCCGCTGTCCTCGAAACGATGGAAGTACGCCTCGACGATGGGATATGCGCTGAGGATGAATTTCCCGCTGCCCACCGTGGCGCTCGGGTAGTACTCGTGATACGCCAGCCGCGAGCCCGCCACCGCGTCCAGCAGCACTTGGCGGTGTTTCTCGACGAAGCCCTCCTGGATGCCCACCAGGTCCGCGTCCAGCTCGGTCAGGACTTCGCCGATAGCCCGCATCCGCTCGACGTGGTCTCTGGCCACCACGTAGAGGTCGTGGATATTGAACGTGACGACCTTCAAGGTGAGGGGTTCGGCGAGGGGCGGCGGCGGATGGGCGAGCAGGGCGCTGGCCGCGTAGTCGGTGTCCGAACCGGTACGCACGTTGAAGGGCAGCGCCACCAGTAGAATGACGAAGGGCAGCAGCGCCAGCACGAGGATGAGCAGCAGGAGCGTCTTGACGGCCCTCTTCAGCATGCGTTATGCCTTTCGTGGCAGTGGGTTACGCTCGAAGCGCCTCGGCCAGCAACTCCGCCATGTGCAACGGCTGCGCGTCAGTGAGGAAGTCGATTTGCTGGCGGCAACTGGTCCCGGAAGCCACGAGCCGGGTTCCCGCCTCGAGCGCATGGACCTTCTCGACGAGCGGCCGGGCCACCTCGAGCGACAGCTCGTACTTCTTGGCCACGGCGCCGAAGGACCCGGCCATGCCGCAACAGCCGGTATCGAGGAACGTCACGGCGCTGTTCGGAATCCGCCCGGCCAGCCGCGTCATGACCTGCACGTCCGTCAGTGCCTTGGCGTGGCAGTGCCCGTGAATGGCCACGGAGGCCGGCCCTTCGTTGAAGGCCAGGGCCTCGGGCTCGTTCTCGAGCAGGTCGAAGACAAACTGCTCGAACAACACGCACCGCTGCGCGATCTGCTCCGCATTCGGGATGCCCAACTCGGCGTAGTCGTTGACGAACATCGAGTAGCACGACGGCTCCATGAACACAATGGGCGCTTGCTCTGCCTGGGCCGCAAACAGGGCCACGTTGTGCGCCCCAAAGCGCCGGGACACGTCGAGCCGGCCGACGCTGAAGCCCGGGCGGCCGCAGCAGGCCCGACCCTTCGGGAGCACGACCTCGTAGCCGGCGGACTCGAGGACCTTCACGGCCGCGATGCCGATGTGGGGTTCGTAGTAGCGGACCGAGCAGTCGTCCCACAGGTAGACCCGGCCGCGGGCGCCCTGCTTCGTGCGGGGCCGCTTCGCAAACCAGCCGTCGAAGCGTTGCCGCGCGTACTGCGGCATAGGCCGCTTCGCCGAGAAGCCGACCACCTTCTCCATGAGGGCCCGCACCCAGCGCATTCGTAGCGTCGCGTTGGCCAGGCCCGGCGCGATGCAGCCCGCGCGGCCGATAAGGTCGAAGCGGCTCACGAACCGGTCGAGCAGCGTGACGCCCTCGCGCTGGTGGCGGGCGTGCATCAGCTCGGCCTTGAGCAGCGCCATGTCCACGTTCGAGGGGCATTCTTTCTTGCACGCCTTGCAGGCGAGGCAGTAGTCCAGCGCCTCCTCGAGGGCCTTCGAGGTCAGCGGGTCGGCGCTGTCCGCGATGCGGCGCTCGAGGACCGCCCGGATCGTGTTGGCGCGGCCCCGGGTCGACATGATCTCCTCGCCCGTGGCGAGGAAGGTGGGACACATGGTCGGCGCGTCCTTTAGGCAGCCGCCGCACCCGTTGCACTGCTCGAGGTTGTCGACGAGGGACCCGTCCCTCGCCGCGAAGGCCAGCGTGGGCTCGAAGGGCAGGGCGATGGCGTGGCCGTCGCCCCAGCGCAGGTTCGTGTCGATCCGGTAGCGGCCGTCCGGCAGTATCTTGCCCGGGTTCATTAGCCCTTTCGGATCGAACAGGGCCTTGATCTCCCGCATCACCCCGAGTAGCTCCGGGCCAATATGGTCCTCGATGAACTCGGTGCGGGCGATGCCGACGCCGTGCTCGCCCGCGAACGAGCCGTGGAACTGCTTCGTCAGTTCCGAGGCGGCCTCGGCCAGCCTGCGGTACTTGGCGATGTCGTCGCCCCGGTGCAGGTCGACCACGGGACGCACGTGCACAAGCCCCGAGGCCGCATGGCCGTAGAACGACGTCTGCAGCCCCAGCGGCTCGATCACGGCCCGAAGCCGGCCCACATAGTCCGGCAGTTGCTCGGGCCGCACGGCCACGTCCTCGAGTCCCGCGATGGGCTTGGCCGGGCCCTTCAGACTGGTCAGCAGCGATAGGCCGGCCTTTCGGAGTTCCCACACCATGTCCATCAACGCCGGGTCGGTGCACACCTGGCTCCGCAGGCCGATGTTCCGCTTCGAGAACGCGGCCAGCTTGTCCGCCACCTCGTCATAGAACTCGACGACAAGCATGGCTTCGCACGGATTCGTGTCGATATCGAGAAAGTCCCGTGCCGCTTGGAAGGCGAGTTGGCCCTTCGTCTGGTCGATCAGGATTCGGTCGATGTGCTCGATGGCGGCCGGTTTCAGGTCGAGCAGCTCGACCGTCGCCTGCATGGCGTCCTCGACGGCCGCAAAGAAAATCAGCCCGAGCCCCTTCTCCTTGGGCAAGGGCACGACCCGGAGCTGGGCGCTCGTGATCCCCACCAGCGTGCCCTCGCTCCCCGCGACGATCTTGGCCAAGTCCCCTGGTGTACGGACGTATCGGTCCAGACCGTATCCGGGCCAGTGCTTCACCAAGACGTCCGGGAAACGTTCCCGGATGGCCTGCTCATGTTGACGGACGATCTGGTCGACGATGCTGCGTTCATCGGCCAGCGCGTCCGACTCGGGGCCGACGGTCTCGATGCGCCCATCGGCAAGCACGGCCTCGACGGCGAGCACGTGGGCGTCGGTCGTGCCGTACAGGGGGGCGCGCGCCCCGGACGAGTTGCTCGCGATCATGCCGCCCAGGGTCGCCCGCGAGCTCGTGGCCACGTCCGGCCCGAAACACAGCCCGTGCGGCGCGAGAAACGCGTTGAGCTGGTCGAGCACCACGCCCGCGCCGACGCGCACCGTCCGGCTCTCGAGATCCAGGTCCCGTATCCAGCGCAAACGCCGCGCCAGCGCCACAATCAGACCGTCGCCCACCGCCCCGCCAGCCAGCCCGGTCCCCGCGCCGCGCGGCGTGACGGGGACCTCGGCCTCGACCGCGGCCTGGATCACGGCGGCGGCTTGCTGCGGCGACCGCGGGAAGGCGACCGCGGCCGGCACGATCTGATAGATCGACGCGTCGGTCGCGTACAACTGGCGGGTGAGGTCGTCGAAGCGGACCTCGCACTCGAGTGATTCGGCAAGGCGTTTGAATGTATCGATGTTCATGCGTGCAAGCAGGCCCACTTCAGGCCGGGTTCGAGGCGATATGATAGGCGACACGCCGATCCAATGTCACGGCGCGCGTGCGACCTGCCCGCTACACGCCCGTCATCAGGCTGGCCTTGGACCGCGTCGTCTGAAGCGGCTGCGTGGACGGGCGCTTCGCCAGAATGTCGAGGGACAGCTCGATCAGCTCGGCCGCTTCCTTGGGCGAGATGGTCCCGACGGTGACCATGTCCTGGTCGCGGATGGTGCTCCAGACGAAGTTCAGCGCCTGGAACGGTCGAATCTGGCCGGCGGCCATGGGCTTGATGGTCATCCCCGGTTTCTGGGCGCCGTGGATGATGCGCGATACCCAGTCCACCTCGAGCTGCATCAGGAACCCCATCGCGTTGTACATCGAAATGTAGCACGCGACGTCCAGCCCCGATGCGTCCGAGAAGAGGATGGTCTCGGGCATGTGGGTGCTGAAACCGGGGATCATCCCGCGCTCCCGGATGGGCACGAGGAGCTCGGCCGCGCGTCGGACGGTCTTCGTGCATCGGTCCACGAGGCAGTCGGTGGTCGACTGGTGCGGCATGCAGATCCGCACGCCCT
>Ga0114930_10000788_pt1 | contig 32634 bp, 35 predicted proteins | sample AnhtaG_FD_87300 | JGI IMG/M metagenome (GOLD analysis project Ga0114930, IMG submission 87300) | Deep subsurface microbial communities from Anholt, Denmark to uncover new lineages of life (NeLLi) - Anholt_01485 metaG | ecosystem: Environmental > Aquatic > Marine > Oceanic > Sediment | place... | reverse complement strand
GGGTGAGCTGATCAAGGTCTTGGGTTACACACGTTAGACTACGAGTGACCAACAGGTCTTTGCAGTTTCAAGCATTAAGACGACCGACCAAGAGGTCTTTGCAGTTCTCACTTAGTCCTTAGTTCCTTAGTCCTTAGTCCAGACTGTGGACTATGGACTGCGGACTATGGACTACACTCCCAGCCCTAACAGGGCTTTGAGAAAACGCACCATCTTGTCCACGGGGCTCAATTCCACCTCAGGCTGGGGTCCGGGAATGGACACCTCCGCTGCCATCGCACTCACTGGCGTGGGAGGGGATCGCACCTGGAAGCGAAGTTCCTGAATCACCTGCTGCTGGTGGCCGAAATCGTCCAGGTAGTGAATGATCACCTGGGCGATGGCCTCGCCGCTCTGATGGGCCACCGCCTGAGCCTCCAACAGGCCCGAAGTGCCAGGGTCCAGCGGGCCAATGTACATTGCCCCGTCGTGTATCTCCAGGTCCAGGCTGCGCAGTTCCATCGTGCTCACGTTAGACGTCTCCTCGCCGACGTTGATGACCTCCACCGGAATGGCAAAGAGCTCACCGACCATCACCTCGGTGATGGGGTGGTAGAGCTCAATCTGAAGGTGGGGCTGGCGAATCACCAGCAGGCTGATCAGCTCGCCCGAGTTGTAGTTCATCCCATCCTCATCCTGGTAACTAAAGGTAACTTCCAGGGCATAGACCCCCGAGTGGGCGTTGCCGTCAACGATCATGCGCTGCACAACCGTCGTCCGCTCCTGAGCCTCAAGATAGGGGATGAACTTGACATTGCTTGTATCCAGGGGTGCGAAGGGGGCCAGGCCCGGGCCTGTGCCCCCTTCCGACATGTCCTCAACGAGCTTGCCGCTTCCCAGGGCCAACCTAATATCCTTGGCTGGTGCTTCTCCTACATTCAGCAGGTCCACGAACAGATTGAACAGCTCACCCGGAATCAGGAAACTGGGCTCACTGCGGTAGCTGACGATGGTCAGCCGGGGGCGAGGCGTAGGCTCTTCTTCCTCCAGCTCCGCCACCGTCAGTCCCACCCGCTGCTCGGTAGTGTAAGAATTGCCCTCCTCATCCCGATACTGAATGGAGATGGCCTGGCTGTAGCTGCCCTTTTGGGTGGAGTCTGAGACGATCAGCCACTGCGAGACCTCTTTCATCCCCTGATCACCCAGCATGCCCGCCGACTGTGTGCTGCCCGCAGTGACGGGCATGGCCGGGCCACTCCCTCCCACGCTCACCAGCACATCCTTGGCCATGCCGTCGCCCACGTTGTGGAGGGTGAAGGTCAGGGAGAAGGGCTGACCGGAGACGATGGGGTCAGGAATCGTTCGGGCATCGCGGATGATGATCTGCGGCAGGCCGGGCTCAGGCACCGTGACCGAGATGCCCACCACTTCGGTGGAGCTGTAGGCTACTCCATTGGGGTCCTCGTACTCCAGTATCACCTGCTGCTGGTGTATACCTGTGCTCGCCTCCCCGCTGAGGGTCAGGCTTTGATTCACCGTGGTTTGCGAGCCGGACCCCAGTCTAGATACTGCCTGAGTGCCGCTGGTACCCTTAGGCACGAAGACGGCGCTGACAAAGGTGACACGGATGTTTTCGGCAGATGTGTCTCCTATGTTCTTGACCTTCAGTGTGACAACTACCGACTCCTCGGGGGCCACCGACGAGGGATTGTTGCTGTAGGAACTGATGAAGAGCAGAGGCCGCTTGAAGGGGGTAGGGGTGGGGACTGGGGTGGAGGTAGGTGTGCGGGTGGAAGTAGGCTGAGGGGTGACAGTGGGAGTGGGTGTAGGTGCTGCTACCTCGAAGGCATCGTTGAGAAGAGGAGCCTTTTGGCCGTCAGGGTTGGTGACCTCGACGTTGTATTTGCCCACGGCGAGCCCCCCCGGGACGATAGCCGTCAGCAGCGTTTCGTTGAGGTAAGTAGAGGAAAGCACCCCCACGCCGACCACACGGACTGTCGGGTCAGGTTGGAGGTCGCTGCCCAGGATGGTGATCTGTGTATCCTGGGTGTTCAGGAACCAGTCCGGCTCAACCTTTTCGATCTCCGGGGTGGAAAGGATCTGCAGGACCTTGGACTTGATGGCCAAACCGCCGTCGTAATTAGTCACTCCGACATCGTAGTGCCCCGGCTTCATTTCGGCAGGCACAGTGGCTACGATGGCCTGGCTGGTGGATGCCGACACCTCCAACTCGGTGGCAACTCCGGACTCCATGTTGGTAATGATCACAGTGGGAGTGAGGAAGTCAGACCCAGAGATGGTCAGGTCTCTGGCTTGATCATTGGCCAGCTTGGGGGGCTCGACATTCTCAATCTCCGGAGTGGAAAGAATCTGCAGAGCCCTGGGGCTCGTGGCTGAACCGCCGTCGGTGGTCACTGTGACATCGTAGTGACCCGGCTCCAGGCCAGCGCGAACAATAGCAGTGATGCATACACTGATGACATCCTTAATCTCCAGTGTCTGCGTCATCCCAGTCGTGCTGGCGAGGATGACTGTAGGCGTGAAAAAGTTGGTGCCCTGGATCGTGACATCGGTGTCCCTGTCGTCAAGCACGGTGGAGGGCTCAATGCTGAAGATGAACGGCCCGCCGGAGGCCGACACAGGAGCAACTTGAATCAGGCACAGCAAGACGATCCCTGCTGTCAACAGAAAGGCTACCGAGATAATCCCAATCCACTGCCACCATCGCATCTCTCTCTCCTTCAAGCCTGCCGGAAAGTGCGAAGGCTCACCCCAACAGCATCCGCAACTGTCGGGCGGTGTTCACTGCCTGGCCCTGGTAGTGGTTGTTGGTGAAGATGTAGGCATCCTGAGCCTCGGATTCCAGCTTCTGGATCTTGGGCACCCACTCCTTGAGTTCCTCTTCGCTGTAGGTGTAGTCGTACCGCTCCCAGGCCTGGTCGTGTTTCCACCACTTGGCCGCGTTGCGCCCGTGGAAGCGGACGTAGGCCACTTTGCTGGTTGTCTCAGCAATGGGGGGAATGAGGCTTCGAAAGCGCGGCTGATCCACACAGCAGAAACCCATACCGAGCTTCCGCAGAAGCTCAAAGGTCTCGTCCGTGATCCACTCCCGGTTGCGGAACTCGACCACCGCTGGCAGCACCGTCCCGGTACGGGGTTTCCCCAGCCTTTCGCGGCACAACTTGAGGTAGTCGCGGTTCTGCGGCGTGTTCTTGAACCCCCATGGGAACTGCAGCAGGATGCAGCCCAGCTTCTCCGCCTGAATCAGTGGGTCGAGGGCAGCCACGAACTGGGCGAAGGCCCTCTCTGTGTCCTCTCGCTCGTGGGTCATCTCCCGGTTGGCCTTGAGGGTGAAGAGGAATCGGTCAGGGGTTTTGGCGGCCATGGCCTCCAGTGTGCGGACGTCGGGGATGCGGTAGTAAGTGAAGTTGAGCTCACAGGTGGAGAACTCCTGAGCGTAGAAACGCAGGAAATCGCGCTTGTTCAGTCCCTCGGGGTAAAATGGGCCCACCCAATCATCGTAGCTGAATCCGCTGGTGCCAATGTGTAGCATCGCTTCTCACCCCTCATTCCACAAATTGAAGATGGGACTTCTACGCTCCCACCCAAGACCGCGCGCCTGTCCACAGGAAGTAGCCACCTGATCCCAGGAGGGAAAGGCCGCACAACAGGAAAAGGGCCTGGTAGAGGCGTCCCCTATCAAGTGCCTTCCAATGCCTCTGCAAACTCTTCAGGACTCACGATCAGGATGTCGCCATATGCGCCCATATCCAGCAGATGCCTGTCCCGGCTGACTATGAACCCTGCTCCACCCTCCACGGCGCAGGCTACGACCATGTCATCCCCCGGATCAGGAGTCGCGCCGGGAAGCTTCAGATTCCCTGACACCATAATAGCATCTCCAGCCAGGCTATCCAATAGGGTCTGGAGAGCTCCGGACTTAAGTCTTTGAGCAATTCGCTCCTGGCCTGCTACCTCTTTGAGCTCCTCCAGGAGTTGGGGAGAAACGACCACCTCAAGCTCTCCGGACTCCCAACAATGGATGATGGTGGACACAATACGCCCCCCAGTGGGCAGGAAAGCGATGAGGACATTGGTGTCCAACACCGCTCGCATCATGACAGCCCTCTATGGCGCACCGAATCCACGGCTTCCTGAGCCAGATCGAGGACCTCCTCTTCGGACATATTGGCTGCGGCAGCCCTGAGTCTTTCAAAGCGCCGTCGCCTCTGCTCCTGCTGAAATTTCACAAACTCCTCATACTCCTGGATGCCAATGATGGCAGCCATCGGCTTTCCCCTGCGCTCCACAATGAAGCGCTGCCCCGCAAAAGCTGCTTTGGCCAGAATCTCCGAAAATTGGTTCTTGGCTTCCGCCACCCCTATCGCTACTGCCGTCACGAGTACCTCCTGGCTATTAAGTCATGTTGGACTTGATAGCTATTATACCCTAAATAGCCTTTAGTGTCAAAAAGGGCTCATCCAGAAACCAGACATTTGGTAGGGGCAACCCTCGCGGTTGCCCCTACCCCAGGGGCGACCACAAGGGACGCCCCTACTTTCGAAATGTCTGCACCCAAAACCGCGCGCCTGTCCACAGGAAGTAGCCACCTAATCCCAGGAGGGAAAGGCCGCACAGCAGGAAAAGGGCCTGGTAGAGGCGTCCTTTGAACAAGCGTCGGCCCGTGGTCACCGCCAGGGCCAGGAGGCTGTTCCAGCTCAAGTCGGAGAGGATGTGGCCGCCGTAGAAGGCCGCCAGCCCCACCACACCCCGCTCCAGGGCCAGGGAGACGTAGCTGGCCCCCACCGTGGCCCACCACAGGAACCAGTAGGGGTTGGCCACGCTGGTCACCATGCCCGCCGGGACCGGCGCCAACCGCCCGGCCAGGGGTGAGGGGACTTCGTCGTCCAATGCCTCCTTTCCTCCCTTCCGCCAGACATGAAGGATAAGGCCGTAACCCATCCACAAGAGCACCAGGCCCCCTACACACCCGATGGCGGCCACGATCTCCGGCCGCCGCAGGGGACCGCCCAATCCAAAGGCCAGGGCCACGACCAGAAGCCCTTCCATCAGCGCGTGGCCAGCGGTGATAAGCGGCCCGGCCCAGAAGCCCCGCCTCATGCTCTGGGCCAGGATGACCGTGGAGACGGGGCCGGGCATCATAGCCCCCGAGAAGCCCACCACAAAGGGGGTGAGAAAAAGAGGGAGAGGAGCCATCACTGATCGGTGGAGTCCACGCCCAAGCGGGCCTGCACCAACTCCATCTTGGTGCCGATGAGCACCTCCCTCGACCGGCCCCCATCCTGCGCCGGTCCCACCACGCCCAGTCCCTCCAACTGATCAATGAGCCGGGCTGCCCGGGGGTAGCCAATGTGCATCCTGCGCTGCAGGAAGGAGACTGAGGCTCGTTTGTGTTCCTGCACCACTCGGATCGCCTCCTGGATCAGTGGGTCCAGCTCCGCCTGCTCCTCCAGCGCCTCCTCCCAGGGCACTTCCTTGGGGGTGGGGATCTCCTCCGGAGCGGTCATCTTCCAGAAACGGACCACGCTCTCAATCTCCTCATCGGAGACAAAGCAGCCCTGGATGCGCACCAGCTTGGAGGAGTCGGGGGCCATAAAGAGCATATCGCCCGATCCCAGGAGCGTCTCCGCGCCAGCCGTGTCCAGGACGACCCGGGAATCCACCTGGGAGGTGACAGCGAAGGAGATGCGAGCCGGGAAGTTGGCCTTGATGAGCCCCGTCACCACATCCACGCTGGGACGTTGGGTGGCGATGACCAGGTGAATGCCCGTGGCCCGCGACATCTGGGCCAGCCGGCATACAAGCCGCTCCATCTCATCCGGGGCCTGCATCATCAGGTCGGCCAGCTCATCAATCACCAGGATGATATAGGGCATCGTTTCCCCGCCCCTGGCTGCCACCCGCTGATTGTAGTCCTCAACGTAGCGCGCCCCAATGTCGGCAAAACGCTGATAACGGCCATCCATCTGCCGGGTAAGCCACTTGAGGATGCCTACCACCCGCTCCACATCGGTCTCCACAGGGCTGATGAGGTGGGGCAGTCCGTTGAAGCGCAATAGCTCCACCCGCTTGGGATCAATCATCACCAGTTTGAGGGTCCGGGGTGAGTTTCGGAAGAGCAGACAGGTGACGATAGAGTTGATGCACACCGACTTTCCGGAGCCGGTAGCCCCAGCGATGAGGAGGTGGGGCATGGTGGCCAGGTCGGCGGCGACGGGACTGCCGGATACATCGCGCCCCAGGGCAATGCACAGCGGGGATTCGATTTCCCTGAAGGCCTCCGACTCCATCACCCCCCGCAGGGACACCAGGGAGGTCTGGCCGTTAGGCACCTCGACGCCCACCACATGGCGGCCAGGGACCGGCGCCTCGATCCGGATGGGGGCTGCCGCCAGGGCCAGGGACAGGTCCTTGCGCAGGGAGGCGATCTTGCTCACCCGAACCTTCCGCCGCTCGCCGTCGCGCAGCTCCATGAAGCCAGGCTCCACGCCAAACTGGGTGACCACCGGCCCCTGCTTGATGTCCACCACCTTGACCGGCACCCCGAAACTAGCCAGCGTCTCCTCGATGATGCGTGCCCGGCGCTGTGTTTCCACCTCGCTGAGGCGGAGGGAGGGGGCATCGTAGAGCAGCTCCAGGGGGGGTAGTTCAGCGTGAGGTTGCAGAGCTGGTGTGATGGGCCTCCGACGAGAGGAGCGTGCGGCCCGCTCCGGCGGGCGCTTCTCTTTGGAGCTGGAAGGCACCGCTTGCGCTGGGACACGAGGCACAGCGCGGGTAGCCCGTCGCTGCTGAAGCGCTCGGAAGCCTCGGGAGAATGCCTCGCCCAGGCGCAGGGCCCCCTCACGCACCTGGGGCCAGGAGAGTTGCAGCGCCAGGCCCAGCCCCACCCCTGCTATGATCAGCAGGAGCAGGGCCGCCACCAGCGTGCCCAGGCTCGTGATAAGCAGGTGGCTGAGTGCCCATCCCACCCAGCCGCCTCCCCCTCCCACATCTGCCAGAGCGCGGGGATCGGCGGAAAAAGAGAAGAGGTGGAGTAGAGCCAGCAGGGCAACGAATGCCACCTCCCAGCCGATCACAACCGGCCAACGTACCTCCGGCTGCCGGCGCAGGCTCTTGAGGAACAGCGCCCCCCCAGCCACGCCAAAGCTCAGGGCCGCAGGATAGGCCCCCCAGCCAAACAGGAGCCGCAGTACCCGCACCCAGAGGTCAATCACCACCCCGCGGCTGACGGAGAAGAGCCCCAGCAGTGTGACCAGCGCCACCGCGATGAGCAGCAGTCCCGCGATCTCCCGCTGTAGGGGGGTCAGTTCCAAATTGAGGCCCTGAAAGGGCCACCAGTGCGATTTTCGTCGGGCCATGATGCACGTAACTCCCGGCCGCTATGTCGGAGTGCGACCTTCAGGTGGAACTTCTCCGGCCGAAGCCTCGATTCCTTGCATGAAAGCAAAGAGCTACACCTGACGGAGGCTCAGCCCCAGCCGGTGGTTGTGGCTATCTATGCTGATGATGCGGACGGTGACCTTTTCCCCCTCCTGCACTACGTTTCGGGGATACAGGAAGCTCCCCTCCGCCAGCTCGGAGACGTGGATCAGCCCTTCCAATCCTTCCTCAAGCCGCACGAAAGCCCCGAAATCTACCACGTTCGTCACCCTTCCCTCCACCAACTGCCCCAACTGATAGTTATCCTCCACCGAGCTCCAAGGATTGGGCTGCAACCGCTTGAGGCTCAGGCCTACCCGATGTCTCTCGCGGTCTACATTGAGAACATAGACCTGTACCTTGTCCCCAGTGGAGAGCACTTCATGGGGGCTATCCACCCGTCCCCAGGAGAGTTCGGAGATATGGATGAGTCCTTCGACTCCCCCCAGGTCTACGAAGGCCCCAAAGGGGCACAGGTTGGTAACCCATCCTTCACACACGTCGCCGGGGCACAACTGGTCCAGGATCGCCTTCGGGCTGCCAGGCCCCGACTCCGCCGCCCGCTGGGAGAGGATGAGCCGGTTCCGATCTGCATCCACTTCAATGATCTTGAGCCCTAGCCTTTGCCCCACAAACTCTTTCAATTGGTTGCTTCGATATTCCTCTGATGAAGTATGCTTGAATCCCACCAGTTGGGATGCGGGCACGAAGCCTTGCAGGCCCTCGCAATCCACGAGCACTCCGCCCCGGTTGTGGCCCACAATCTCGAACTCTAGCACCTCGCCCGCATCGAAACAACGTTTCATCTCTGCCCAGAGCGCTTGCTGCCTGTCCTGGCCAGGCCAGGGCTGATCCCAGACTCCTACCGATCCTGCCTCGGCGTGAGGAATTGCTGCTCCCTCACAAGCCTCCTCCTGAGGTAGGAGGACGAATCCCTCCCATGTCCCCTCATTGGGTTCTGGAAGAGCGGTCCGGCACTCCTCCTCCAGAAGTGCCTGCCAGTAACTGTCATCCAACGGTTCTTCCCACGGCTGCATCTTTTGGTTCATCGGTTCCCTCTTATGTTAATCCAGCAGTCCCTTATCCACACCGATGCTCTTCCCCATCAATCTTCTAGACGATAATCTATCACCCCCTTCCCTTTAGGCGCCTCTGAGTCTGAAGGATCCTCCGCGGCAGCCGCTTCCTGGTCAGGACAGGCGGCTCTGCTGATCTTCCTCCATGCGGGCGATGATCTGAGCCAGGGCAGCCATAGCCACCCGCTGCTTGCGATAGAGGTCCGACTCGCTCATGGCCAGGCGGGCGGCTACATCTCGCGCTCGCTGGCCTCGTACGAATTTCAGGTCTACGATGTTGTACAGCAGCCACTCGCTGGTGGTCATGCGGCGCTGCCCATCGGGCCGCAGCATTTCCAGGGCCCGCTTAAGCACCGCCCGCAACGTCTTGGCTGGATTGTAATCATACTCCACCAGTAGATCCTGCACAATCCGCAGGCGCTGCAGCGCATTCTCTGTCAACTTGGGCCCGCCCCAATAGTGGCTGAAGGCATCCTTCAGCAGATCGGGATACTGGTCGGCGGAGGGCGGCGAGGTGACGGTGGCCAGCAGGGGAGAATCCGCATAGCGGGGCTGGCTCCGCCGCTGCTGGAGCTGTTCGATCTCAGGGATTATCAGCTCCAGGGCGGAGAAGATCCCCTGCTGTAAGTGCCGATCCTCCAACCCACCCCGTGCCTGCTCCACCAGCAGTGCCAGAGCCTCTCTTTCATCTGAAGCCAGACCATGGATCGGCGCTGGGGCTTCAATGCCCAGCAAACCCAGGGGGGTCGAGTGGGAGTTGGCCAGCAGAGGAAGGAGCCAGTAGCCTCCCTGGAGGCCGAAGTGGAGAGGAGACATTTTGTCCCTTTCACCCTCCAGCACCTCGTCCCCATCCTTGGTCAGCACCTGGCTCGGATCCACCTGGGCCAGGAAAGCTTCTACCAACCGTCGTGAGCCAGAGTGGGCCTCCAGCCGCAGTTCCCTTCCCACTGCCACGGCCACGAAGGCGCTCTGCACTCGCAGCAGATCGCAGAGCGCGGTGAGCAGGTTCTCCAGAAACTGCTGCAGATCTGTGGAAGTCAGCAACCGCTCGTCCAGTTCCTGCAGCCAGGTGATCTCCGCCAGATCGCGCCGGTAAATGATGCGGTCCAGGAGAGGATTGAGGCGGTTTATGATGAGTTGCAGCAGGACGACGGCGCCTACGACGGTCAGGGTAAGGGAGAGCTCGATGGGCAAGTGCAGCAGTCGGGCCATCTGGGGCACCACCTGGAGCAGCATCACCACGCAGGTGGCCACGAAGGGCCCTCGTAGCAGGTAGTGTATAAGGCGATGCTTGACCACCCGGTCAGGGGTTAGGATGCCAAAATAGGCCACGCTGTAGGCCATGACAATCATCATCAGTGCCACGCCCAGGTTGCCCAGGAAGACCAAGGAGAGAAGGAAGAGGCCAGGCAGCGCAGCGGGAAGACTGGCGATCAGCAGATAGGGGAACACTCCTAGGGCCGGCGCGATGAATGCCACAGCCAGGTAGGTCATGCGCCGACGGGAGGTGGAGGTCAGGCAGCGCTGACGGGCGATGCGGATGTTGCGCGCCCCGACGAACAGAGCAGCGAAGAAATAGAGGGCAAAGGTCCAGAAGAAAGGCCCGGCACGAAACTGAGTGGCGATGGGGGAGTGCACTCCATCCTGCACCAGCAGGTCAGTGAAAAAGGATAGGAGCAGCAAGGCCAGGCTGAGCAGATAGCTGCCCCAGACGGTCACCCGCCGCAGATTGGAGGGGACATTGGTGGTGCGCAGCAGGGTGTCGGAGAAATGGAGATAGGCCGCCGGGACAAAGGCGATGCCCACCCACTGCACCCGCAGCCAAGGAATGGCTGCCTCCAGCGAGTCCACCTGAAGGAGCACCACGTCGCTCAGGTAGACGATCATCACGAAGCCGATGAGGGCACAGAAAGAGCGGGCCACACCGCTGCGCAGGTTGTGGCTCAGGAGATACACCAGCAGCGAGAAGGAGATGATGACCACCACCGAGGCGATGACCAGGCTAACGCGGATGAGCGCCGCCGTCAGGATGACGGTGAGATCCATCTATTGCTCCCTCCCCTGGGCGCTCTTTCCCGGCCTGGTCCGGGGATCAGGACAGGTCTTTGCTGAAGAACAAAGCAATATCCCGGCTAGCATAATATCGGTCATGGAAACCACAGAAGACGAAATGGTGCGCCTGAAGAAAGCAGATGGCAGCATGATTGTTGGTGGGAACGTCGGCCATCAATTGATGGAGGTGATGGGCCACCGCCCACTGCGCAGCTCGTGTCAAGAGCGCGGACCCGATCCCCTGTCGGCGCCGCTGAGGGGCTACCACCAAGTGCTCAATCCACCCCGCCCGCTGCCATCCCTGGGGCCGGAGGTCAATGTATCCCCAAATCACTCCCCCCTCGCGGGCCACAAGGAAACAGGGGCTCGCCTCCCAGTCGGCCATCAAATGGCCCAGAGGCTTGGGGTAGGCGATGTGAGCTCTGCGGGGCAGGCGGACGGGGCGCAGGGCAAAGGAGAGCGTGCCCCCCTCCTCCCGCTCCCCAAACTGCCAGGCATGGGTGGTGGTGTAGGAGTGGTCGAGCGCGATGCAGCTTTTGAGATCGGCCCGATCAGCGCGGAAGATTTGCACAGTGGGTGTCCCTTCAGGTACGGAAAAGCAACACTAATGATTGTATCATCTTCCCCCCGAATGGGCAAGGTGAACGCGGATAGAAAAGGGTAATGAGTTGACGAGCCACCGACTCAACAAGGGCTCAGCCCACTCGTTCCCTCATCCACTCGTTACTTGTTGCCTCATCCACCGTCCGCACTCCAGGGCGCATATGCTCGCTGCCACAAGTTTCCCCCTAGTGAGAAGGTGTGGTATAATAAAGGCCCTCCGTCGCCAAAGGAGTCTCCATGGGCTTCCGATTCGACCTCATCGCCACCGATCCCCACAGTCGGGCGCGGGCGGGGCTCATCCATACGCCCCACGGCTCCGTGCCTACGCCGGCCTTCATCCCCGTGGGCACCCAGGCCACGGTCAAGGCCCTCACTCCCCGCAACCTGCGCGAGGTGGGCGCTTCAATCCTGCTGGCCAACACCTACCACCTCTACCTTCGCCCTGGCGCGGAGGTCATCGCCCGGTTAGGAGGTCTGCATCGTTTCATGGGCTGGGATGGGCCGCTGCTCACCGACAGCGGCGGCTTTCAGGTGTTCAGCCTCACAGGGCTGCGGGAGGTAGATGCCGATGGTGTCACCTTTCGCTCCCACCTCGACGGTTCCATCCATCGCCTCACCCCGGAGAAGGTCATCGCCATCCAGGAGCAACTGGGGGCGGACATCATCATGTGCCTGGACGAGTGCCCCGAGCCGATGGACCGGGCCTACAATGAAGGGGCTCTGGCGCGCACACACGCCTGGGCTGCCCGGTGCCGCCAGGAGCAAAGGCGCGACGATCAGGCCCTCTTCGGCATTGTGCAGGGAGGGATCTTCCCCGACCTGCGGCAGGCCAGTGCCGAATACATCGTGAAGCTCGATTTCCCCGGCTACGGTATCGGCGGGTTGTCGGTGGGCGAGTCCAAGGAGGAGATGCACCACATGCTGGAGGTGACGGTGGACTGCCTGCCGGAGGAGAGGCCCCGCCACCTGCTGGGGGTAGGATCGCCGGAGGACCTCTTTCAATGTGTGGCCCGGGGCATTGACATGTTCGACTGTGTCTTGCCCACCCGGATGGCCCGCAATGGGGCGGTGCTCACCCCCAGCGGGCGGCTCAACCTGCGCAACGCCTGCTACACCGATGATCCGGCCCCTATCGTCGAGGGCTGCGGCTGTTATACCTGCCGGAATTTCTCCCGGGCCTACCTGCGCCACCTCATCAAGGCCGGGGAGATCCTGGGGTTGCACCTGACCACGCTCCACAACCTGCACTTCACCCTGGACCTCATGCGCTGGATGCGGGAGGCAATACTGACCGGGACCTTCTCCCAACTGCAGGAGGAGTTCCTGGCCGGCTATCGGCCCATTCCTGACAAGGCCAATCAGAGCTGACCATGAGTCCACTCCAGGCCCTTCTTCTCGGCCTCCTGCAGGGGGCCACGGAGTTCATTCCCATCTCCTCCTCCGGCCACCTGGTGCTGGTACCCTGGCTGCTGGGCTGGCAGGAGCCGGGACTGGCCTTCGACGCCGTGGTCCACTGTGGGACGCTTCTGGCCGTAGTGGGCTACTTCCGGCGCGACCTGGCCCTGCTGGCCAGGGCCTGGCTGCGAGGGTGGCGCGCCCGATCCTGGTCGGAGCCCCAGGGACGGCTGGCCTGGCTGATTCTGCTAGGTACGCTCCCCGCAGTGGTGCTGGGCCTCCTCTTTGAGGAGTGGTTCGAGGCCCTGTTCAGCGCACCCGCTGCGGTGGCCGGCTTCCTGATGGTGACAGGGCTGCTGCTGATAGTGAGTGAGCGGCTGGGTCGACGCCAGCACGGGGAGGACCAGTTGGGCTGGCTGGATGCGCTGCTCATAGGGCTGGGACAGGCGGCGGCCATCGCGCCGGGCATCTCCCGTTCGGGGGCCACGATGGCCGCCGGGCTCCTGCGGGGGCTGCGGCGAGAGGCAGCAGCCCGCTTCAGCTTCCTGCTGGCCGCACCGGTGATCCTGGGCGCAGGGCTGCTCCAACTCGCCAAGCTGGTTATGTCTGGGCAAGGCGAGGGGGAGTGGCCGACGCTGGCCCTGGGCTTCGTCACGGCCGCAGCCAGCGGCTATCTCTGTATTCGCTTTCTGCTGACCTACCTCCGCCGTCGCAGCCTGTACCCCTTCGCCCTCTACTGTTGTGCAGCGGGGCTCGCGGTCCTGGCAGTGAGCGTGCCCTCGTATTCGCCGGCCGGGTTCGAGCCACCTCCCACCCCTGGTCAACTCGTGCTGGCCGGGCCGGAGGCCATGCATCCTCTGATGTGGGCTCTGGGCCAGGCCTACGAGGTCCGGAGGCACCACATCGCCGTCATCGTGGGGAATGCCGACGCCGATCCCTTCGATCTGGCCTTCACCTACCAGGAGGCAGGGGAGGACTATGGGGTGCCCATCGCCCTGGATGCGCTGGCCATCCTCGTGCATCCGCGCAATCCAGTGCAGGAGCTCACCCTGCTCCAGGTGCAGGACATCTTCGCTGGGGGGACGTACGACTGGGAGGCGCTGGGGGGGCAGCAGGAGGAGATCGAGGTGCTGGATCAGATGGATGGCACGCCCTCCCATCTCTTCTTCGTGGAGCGGGTGATGAAATCGCGGTCGGTGACGCCCAATGCGCTCCTCGTGCCCAACGACGCTGCTGCTGTGGAGAAGGTGGCCTCAGACCCCCCGGCCATCGGCTACGCTTCCGTGGGCTACCTCACGCCACAGACCAAGCCGCTGGCCATTGAGGGGGTGGTTCCCACACCGGAGAACCTGGCCCGAGGAACCTATCACCTCATCCGCCCGGTATATCTTGCAGCACCCGGCCAACCCTCGGGAGAGTCGCAGCGTTTTGCTGACTTCGTGCTCAGCGAAGAGGGGCAGGAGGTGGTGGCGGAGCGGTATGGGCGGGTGGAGATCATTCATTCCCCTCCCTACCAGGGAGGGGCCAGGGGAGGGTAGAATCCACCCCAAGAACCGCAGTGATCTTGGTATCCCACCTCACTCCAGGGGCCCTCAGCGCCACCGCCTCCTGGCCTCCCCCTATGAGGGGGAGGAAACTTGCCTCGGCGCTCTACAGAAAGCGGTTATGTCTCCGCTCGGCGCCGATGGTGGTGGCCGGGCCGTGGCCGGGGTAAACCACCGTCTCGTCGGGAAGGGTCAGGAGCTTGTGGCGGATGCTGGCCATCAGCGTGGCGTAGTCCCCGCCCGGCAGGTCGGTGCGGCCGATGCCATTCTGGAAGAGGACATCGCCGGAGAAGAGCACTCCTTCCTCAGGCAGGTAGAAAGCCACGTGGCCCGGCCAGTGGCCGGGGGTGTGCAACACCTTAAGCCGCAGCCCTCCCACCGCCAACTCCTGACCATCGTCCAACTCCACATCGGGGTCGGGGCTGGAGATAGAAGAGAGGAGGCCGAACCATTTTCCCCCGCCGCCAGTGGCCAGCAGTTTCGCGTCGGCCGGGTGCAGGGCCAGGGATGCGCCGGTGGCGGCCAGAAGTGGCTCGTTGGCCGCGATGTGGTCGAAATGGGCGTGAGTATTGAGAATGTAGCGGATGGTCAGCCCCTCCGCTTTGATCGCGGCCAGGATGGAATCCGGGTCTCCGCCAGGATCAATGACCGCCCCCTCCCGAGTCGCCTCGTCGCCGATCAGATAACAATTGGTCTGGATAAGCCCTACGAGCAGAGTACGGATGATCAATGATTCCCCTTTCGCAGGTTACTGACGAAGTGCCGCCTATTATACTCGCGATGACCCTTCAGCGCAAAGTGCGTATTTCCGTTTTGGGCCGATCCATTGTCAATACGGACACTCCCTGTCCTCATCATTGCAGAGAAGGGAAAGCCCATGCAACATGACATGCGAACCCTGGCACCAAGCGCAGCCGCCCTGCTGGAGGTGCGACCGCTGGCCGGAGCGGAGGTGGGGCCCATCCCCGAGGTCGTGGCCCACCTGGAACCGGTGCAGCGGCTGGCGATGGTGGTCATTGATGCCTTCGGTCTGGCCACCTGGGACTACGCCCGAGACCGCTGCCCCATGGTCAACGCGCTGGCCGCCGACCACTTGTTGATCATCCACTCGGTACTGCCCGCCGTCACCCCCGTGAACTTCACCACCATGGTCACCGGCGCTTCGCCCCGAGCTCACTCCATTCGTGCCCGCACCGACCGGCTGGAAGTGGAGACCCTCTTCGATATCCTGCGGGCGGAGGGTCGACCCACGGCGGCCGTGGGTCGGGCCCTCAGCACGGTGGGCATCCCGCTGGCCCCCTTCGCAGATGTGAGGGGAGTGGCGGAGTCAAACGAGGACAGGGAAGTGCTGGACCTGGGGCTGAAAATCCTGAGGGAAAATGAGCCCGACTACCTCCTCCTGCAGTTCCTGGCCGTGGACGCGGCCAGCCACCGGCATGGCCCTTTCAGCCCCGGTAACGCCCAGGCCGTGACCGAGACAGACGCGCGTCTGCGAGCGTTGATCGGGCAGCTCGCGGCCCGGGAGTACACCCTGCTCCTCCTGGCCGATCACGGCCAGCACACCGCCTCACCCGAAGAGCAACGGCCGGGACACATTGGCACTCACGATGGCACGGTCGAGGAGGATGTGCGGGTGCCCCTCATCTGGGCCAGCCCGGCGGAACTGCGAGAGGTGGCACAGGAGTGAGGCCCTTTCATGAGCTCCGGTCGCGTCATCGAAACCCGGCTTCGCGTCCGTTATGCCGAGACCGATGCCATGAACATTGTCTACCACACCAACTACATCGTGTGGTTCGAAGTCGGGCGAGGGAAGTACTTCTGGCAGCAGGGGATGAGCTATGCCGACTGTGAGCGGCAAGGGGTATACTTCCCCGTGTCCCCTGTCCTGACCAGGGGAGGTCAGTGCCTGCTTCCTGGCCCTGGCTCGCTACGGCGCTCTCGTGACTGTGCGGACCTGGGTGCAGGAAATGCGCAGCCCTGAGGTGACCTTTGCCTACGAGGTGCTCATGGCTGAGACGGGACAGCGGCCGGCCACCGGCTGGACCAAACACCTGTGCGTGAATGGTGAAGGGCGGGTGGTGACCATTCCCTCAAGACTGAGGGATTTGCTCAGGCCATCTCAGGAGTCGTGATCAGTCAGGAAGGAGCGTCGGAACATGAGCAAAGACAAGGAGCTGGATCGGATCAGGAGGGTGAAGGCCCGCCACGAGGCTGGCCTATTGCGCAAGCGGAATGTGGTAGGCGTCGGCGTGGGGAGACGCGAGGTGGGGGGGCAGATGACCGACCAGGCCTGCCTGGTGGTGATGGTCGAAAGGAGGGTCGCCCTAGAGGAACTGGCACCCGAGGACCGTGTCCCCTCAGAGATTGAAGGGGTCTGCGTGGATGTGCAGGCCGTGGGGCGAATCAAGGCGCTGTAGCCACCGAGGAGAGGAGATGTTTCCATGATAGAACGTGCCATACAGGTCAAGCGACAGTACCTCGACTATCTCTTGAGCAAGCCCAATGTGGTAGCCTGTGGCGTGGGATACAAGGAGACCGGCGGGGTGATCACTGGCCAGCCCGCCGTAATTGTCTCTGTAGAGAGGAAAGTCCCAACCGCTCAGCTTGCCCCCCAGGACATGGTCCCAAGAACGCTGGAGGAGGTCAAGACCGACGTGGTGGAGGTGGGCAAGATCAAGGCCTGGCAACCTATACTGCCTGTGGACTCGGGGCCTCGCGACAAATGGCGACCGGCGCCGGGTGGGGTCTCCATCGGCCACGTGGATATCACAGCAGGGACCCTCGGCTGCCTGGTGACCCGGGGTGGCCTGTCCCGGCCGTCAGGCCACGGGGAACTCTTCATCCTCAGCAACAACCACGTGCTGGCCAACACCAACAGAGCCCACCTCGGCGATCCCATCATCCAGCCTGGTCGCTACGACGGTGGCACTCCAGCCGATGAGATCGGACTGTTGGAAGCCTTCATCCCCATCCACTTCGGCACCGAGGAGACCACCTGCCCTATCGCCCGCACCATGGAGAAGGCCCTGAACCTCGCCGCCCAGTGGGTCGGCTCTTCGCATCGGGTGGTCGGCTACAAAGTGGCACCAGCGGAGAATCAGGTGGACGCCGCCATCGCTCGCCCCCTGTCGGCTGGCTTGGTGGAACGGCAGATTCTGGAGATTGGTCTGCCCCAGGGTGCGCATGAGGCCACGCTGGGCACCCGAGTACAGAAAAGCGGGCGCACCACAGGTCACACCTGGGGCACCATTCGCCAGATTGACGTCACCGTAGGGGTGGATTACTATGGGCGGATGGCCACCTTCACCGACCAGGTGATGGCCGGGGCAATGAGCGGCGGGGGCGACTCCGGCTCGGCGGTCCTCGACGAAGAGGGCTACGTCGTGGGCCTCCTCTTCGCGGGCTCCGATCTGACCACTGTCATCAGCCCCATCCAGTTGGTCCTGGATGCGCTGGGCATTCAGATCGCAACCTAACAGATGGCGGATCGCGAGCAACGCAACTATACCTCGGGCAGCCTGGCCCGCAACATCTGGGACCTGGCGCTGCCCATGACGGCCGGACAGGTTCTCTTCGGCCTGCCTGGTATCGCGGAGAGCTACTGGCTGGGTAAGCTGGGCAGCGCCGCGCTGGCCGCAGCCAGCATGGGGATGGCCCTGCGCATCGTGATGATCAGCCTGATCATGGGGTTATCCACGGGCGGTATGGCCCTGGTGGCACGGCACGTGGGTGCCGGGGAGCAGGCCGCCGCCGACCGGGCGACCCAGCAGACGCAAATGCTCATCCTGATCGCGGTGATGCTTCTGGGAGCCATCGGATTCATTTTCGCTCCCCCCCTCCTGCAGTTGATGGGCGCTGAAGGGGTGGTGTTGAGGGAGGGAATCCGCTACGCGCGGGTGATTTTCGTTGGCCTGTGGGCCATAGAGCTGATCCCCAGCATGAGTGCCCTGTTTCGCGGCGCGGGCAGTGCGGAATGGGCCTTCCGCATCAGCCTGGTAGCTACTGGCACCACCTTCTTCCTGCAGCCGGTGCTGATCCTGGGGTGGGGCTCGGTGCCCTCACTGGGGTTGATGGGAGCGGCACTTGCCCAGGTGTTGGGGAGTGCGGTGGGTGTGGCCTTTCAACAGTATGTTTTGCTCACTGGACATGCTCGGGTGCGAATTCGCCTGGATGATGTAAGGTTGGACAGGCGCATGATGGGTCGGATCCTGCGCGTGGCCCTGCCCACAGCCGTGGAGCGGTTTATGCCCAATCTGGCCCAGACGATCATGCTGGGGCTGGTGGCGACCTGGGGGGTGGTGACACTGGCGGGGTACAATGTCACCACCCGCATGTTCAGCCTGACGATGATGGCCAGTATGGGGCTCGGCGGGGTGGCGCCGACGCTGGTAGGGCAGAACCTGGGGGCCCAGCAGCCGGAGAGGGCCGAGCGAAGTGCCAGGGCCGTGGCTGGAGTGGCCACCGCCCTGGTCGTGCTGGCTCTCATTCCCTTGGCCGTTCTGGCTCCTCAGGCCATCGCCCTGTTCAACACCGAGCCGGCAGTTATCGCGGCTGGCACTCACTGCCTGCGGGTGATGGCCCTGGGCCAGGCTTTTATGACCCTGGTCCAAGTCATCGGCATGTCCCTTCGAGGCGCAGGTGACACTCTCTCCCCCATGTTGATCAGCACTGGATCGCTGTGGCTGGTGCAGCTTCCCCTGGCCTACAGCCTTTCCCAGGCCGCCGGTTGGGGAACCACGGGCCTGTGGCTGGCTCTGACCATCACCCCTATCGTTACTGCTGCAGCACTCTCCCTGCGCTTCCGCCAGGGGCAGTGGAAGGTGGGGCGGATTTAGGACCTTGGCTGAAACGGCGATCCTGCGAGAAGATCTGACAAAGTCCTGCAGGTGTTGTACACTGTGACACAGTCCGGTTAGATTGTCACTCATACGGGATCAAGGACGATGGACTTTGGGGATGGAGAGTTGGATCAGGGTTTGCTCAGCTAGCACTGAGCCAGGATAGGCTGTGATTCTCCACGGGCTACTGGCCGTTTTTCATTTGAGAGGAGTTCCGATGAGAAAACTGATCCCCATTGCAGTCTTGGCCTGTGTTATGGCTGTACTTGCCAGTCTGAACCTTCCCGTCGGGGCAACCGATGACCTATTCTTCAGCTCTCCCAGCTACCTGCCGATTGTGATGAGGAATAGCCCAGCAGGAATGCAGAATCTCTACTTGCCCATCATCATCAAGGGCTACAGTCAGTAAGTAAGGGTACCCCTTGCGGTTGTTCCTACCTTCGCCTCGACAGCGTCCGACTATCTGACCGGGTGTACAGAGAGATACTGTTGGAGGATGGACGCCGCCTCCCCCAGGATCTCGTAGCTCTGCCACTGGCGGGTGGTGGTCATGACGAAGATGGCTGCGCCGAGGACGTAATCATCCCTCATCAGCTCGCTGTCATACCAGGCCAACTGCTCGATGTAGTTCCCCGGCCCGTCGGGCCCCATCCCCTGCTCCTCCCAGTAGGTGACGAAATCCTTCCATCCTTTCCCCTTAGGCCCCGGACGGTCCCGCACCATGCCATCAATGCCGCACTCGGTGATTACCAGAGGCACCTCCAGCCCGGCCGGAATCAGGTACTGGCTGTAGGCCTTGCGGTAGCGCAGGGTCAGCCATCCCTCCCCGCCGGCATGTGTGCCAAACTTCATGGTCGGCGCAGAGTACTCGTGCAGGCCCAGGAAACCCTCGTGCTCGCGAGCCGCTTCCAGCGCGGGGGAGAAATGCGGCCACAGCTCCAGCGCCGGATGGCCGGTGCCGAAGTTACCCACTACCGAGCGGATCCCGTCCTTGGCGAGCAGCCGCACCCGCTCCGCCTCCAGCTCCGCCAGTCGCTTCATCTGCTCCGCGTCAATGGCGACCGGCTCGTTGTACCCCTCCCAGGCGTCGAAGATATCCCTGAGGCGAGGATCAGTTGCTATGGGCAGAAGTTGGTCCACCAACCACCGTGCGCTCTCGCCGGGCTCCACCTTGGCTAAGTCAATCTGATCCACCATCAGGCGTCCCACAAACAAAGTATGGGGTGAGAGGGCTTTGAGCTGGCCCAGGAAATCCGCATCCTGGGAGATGGTTTTGATCACCGCGACATTGCCGGTGCGCACCAGCTCCAGGACCTGGGGGTGGTGATGGGTGATCCACAGCCCCAGTTTGGTGGGGGGGCCGGGGGGGAAGGGAGTCGGGGTGGGCGCGGGGGTGGATGTGGGGACCGGCTTTGCTTTCGCCCGTGTGGGAGGGGTGGCGGTAGCCTCTACAGTGTGATCCCCTGCTGAGGAGATGAGGGGCAGGGCCACCGAGAAGGGGCCGCGAGGAGTGGGTGACGGTCCTGGCGTAGGTGGGAGGAGCATTGGCACGGCGGTGCCAGTCGGTGCAGGGCTTGTCTGGGGCAGGAGGCGGCGGCAGACGAACAGCACGGCCAGAAGCGCCACGGAGCCAACACCGCCCAGGAAAGCCCGGCGTTTCATCTTTCGATCAAGCAAGTGAGGGATCATAGATCGCCCTTCACAGCCCGAAATCCCTTAGGATCGAGCCGCCGATGAATTCCCGCAGGATGGAGTTATCGGGGACGAGCTCTGCCCCGCAGGGCAGGAACCATTCCAGAAAGGCCAGCAGCCGCCGGGCCTCCACATACTCCACACTGCCTGGATCTATCTGACGTAGCAGTGGCTCAGCAAATCGCTTCATCACCGCCAGCTCGTACACCAGCGCGGAGTTGAACATGACGTCCGCGTTCTCCTGGTAGGGGAAGATATTGCGGAACTCACCGTGCACCACCTTCTCCCAGCGGCCAATGGTCTCCCGAGCCGAAGCACCGCGCTCCCGGGCGTCCCGCACTATCCGCCGCAGGAGCCGGGTATCTGTGGTGGGGATGCGATTGTGCCAGTCCAGGTTGAGCTGGGTCAGCGCGGAGATGTAGATGCGGTAAATGCGCTCCTGCGGGATAGCTGGCACCAGGTCCGGGTTCAGCCCGTGGATCCCCTCGGCCAGGATGATGTGCTGGGGGCCGATGGCCAGGGTGGGCCCTGGCCGACGCTGGCCGGTGAGGAAGTCATAGCGGGGCAGGGTCACCTCCCGACCTGCCATCAACTCCCGCAGTTGGTGGTTGAAAAGCTCCAGGTCCAAGGCCCCCAGCGACTCGAAATCGTATTCTCCCCGCGCATCGCGCGGCGTCTCCTCGCGGTTCAGGAAGTAGTCATCCAGGCTGAGGGCCAGGGGACGCATGCCGTTGGCCAGCAGTTGGATAGCCAGCCGTTTGGCGAAGGTGGTCTTACCCGAGGAGGAGGGACCGGCGATCAGCACCAGCCGCACCCGATCCCGCTGCGATGCGATCTCCTTGGCGATGTCAGCCACGCACCACTCCTGCAACGCCTCAGCAACCAGGATCACCTCCCGGATGCGGCCCCTCTCCACGGCCTGGTTGAGGGCCGCCAGACTCCCTACCACCATGGCCTCCACCCATTGGCCGTACTCCTGGAATACCGTGGCCAGCCTGGGGAAATCACGGAAAGGAGGCAGCTCGGTCGGCTGGTAGCGTGCGGGGAAGCGTAGGATGAAGCCCGGCGGATAGTAGTGCAGGGCGAAGTGGTGCAGATAGCCGATAGAGGGCACCATGTAGCCGTAGAAGTAGTCGTGGACCCCCCGCAGGGTGTAGATGGGGAGGGAGTCCTCCCGACGGTAGCCCAGCAGGCGGACCTTATCCTCGTATCCCTGCTCCCGAAAGAACTCCACCGCCTGCGCCAGGGGGAACTCCTGCCGCGTAATGGGCTCATCCGACGCCACGATCTCCCGCATCCGCTCCTCCAGCCGGGCCAGCTCCCCTTGGTTGAAAGGCTCCCTTTGAGCGACCCGGCAGAAGAGCCCACCCAAGGTCAGCGAGTGGTCAATGATGATGCGGACCCGGGAGAAGAGCTCCTGTGCGGCCACGAGCAGCAGGAAGCAAAGGGAGCGGCGGTAGATGCGCATGCCGTCGCCGGTGGCCATTGAGAGAGGCATCACCTCGACATCGCGAATCACCGGCCAGGTCAGCTCCCGCAGGTCGCCATTTACCAGGGCCGCGACGATGGAGGTTGCATGGTCCGGCCGTGCCGCCCGGATAAACTCCTCCAGCAGTGTTCCGACCGGCGCTTCGTAGAGCTCTCCCTGGGGAAAGCGGACCTGCACCGTCTGGCGGGGGATAGAGGGCCCAACTTGCGATGGATGCCATTTCGCGGACATAGTTCCTCTTTCTCAATCCTTTGGCCAGTGAACGTTAGGATTATTATATCATCACCTGATATCTCAGCCAATCCCGGAGCTGCCCTTGGCACTCGCGTGCCTGGCACAGCCGCGGGCGACTCTTAGGATGCCAGATATGCCGGACTAGCTATCGCCCGTCAGGCATGGCCTGCCGTGGCTCAGACGGCCTCGATTATCAGCTCACCCGAGCCTGCTGGATCTGCCGTCAGGTTCGTTGCGTCCAAAGAGCCTCAAAACCGGCCTCCCAATTCCTTTGGCCCACTTCCCTCGCTGTCCCTTCACTACCCCTAGCCCTTCTCCTTCGCCAGGCCACTACTAACACCCCCAATCATTGCGCTGTCCCTCTTTACCCCTTTATCCAGAAGCGCGGATTTTGCGCAGAAACCCGGCTTCTGGTACTGGAGGCGGGCCAGATTTCTCGGTCCACGGGAGGCTTGAGACCCACCTTTGGTAACCAGCAAACTGAGAAGCCGGGTTTCTTGAGGCGAGGCCAGCGTGGACCTCCTGCCGGTGGATGGGGCCGGCGGGGGGACGGGGATGAGCCCCTGGCGAATGATGAATGAGTGGGGGATTCCCACAGTGTACCTGGAAAGCCTGCTGTACAGCTTCCTGAAGCGTCTGGAGGAAAAAGGCGCCTGCATCCCCAGTTGCGCCGTTGCCGGTGGCATCTCCATGGAGGATCACATCTTCAAGGCCATAGCACTGGCCTCCCCCTATATCCAGGCTGTCTGCATGGGCAGGGCGACGCTGACGGCGGCCATGGTAGGGAAGACCCACGGCGCGCGGCTGAAGAAGGAGTGCGGAGATGACCGTGCCCGGTACCGGGAGAGGATCCTGCAGACCTTCGCCGGGGCCATCAGGTTGAAGGAAATCTACGGCGAGGGCTTCGACCGGATCCCCCCTTCGCCATTGGAATCTACACCTACTATGACCGGCTGACCACCGGGCTTCAGCAACTCATGGCGGAGACCAGAAAGTTCGCCCTGCGGTACGTTGACAGGGATGACCTCATGGCCCTGACCAGGGAGGCGGCGGAGGTGTCCGGCGTCCCCTACGTCATGCAGGCGGATCAGGAGGAGGTGGAGAGGATCCTCGGTTAGGGTGACCAAGTCCCGGCCCTCTGTCGGATGGTCCTCACCCCGTGCAGGCGAGCCCAAAGGATGCAGACGTGGGAGGAACAGATGCGGCGTGGGATGTGAAGACATCCCGCTAGGTTCTGCTCCCCCCTGATGGTACAGGTGGACTTCTGCTCCAATTCTACCATGCCCGCAGCACCTGGCCGCCGGATTCCTTGTTACTTGACAATTGAATTACGGATAATCACCAGCACACTGGATTTGCCCCAGGGGATCAAGTGTGGTATAATATTCAAGCTGTGTGATAGATAACTTGCCCGGCGCGGTGTGGTCCCCGGCCCCCGCGCCGAGGTGTGCTATTTGCTTTCAGGATGGTGTCTTATGGTGGACCTCGTTCGCTCACTCGAACAGAGCCAGCTAAAAGCAGAACTGCCCGACATCCGACCCGGAGACACGGTGCGGGTTCACAACCGGATTATGGCGGGCGACCAGGAGCGCGTTCAGGCGTTTCGAGGCACGGTGATTCGCGTGCGCAAGGGAGGAGTGAATGCCAATTTCACCGTGCGTCGCATTGCCAGTCACGGCATCGGCGTGGAACGGACCTTCCTCTTTCACTCGCCGCGCGTGGAGAAGGTGGAGGTGCTCCGCCGCGCGCATGTGCGGCGAGCCAAGCTCTACTTCCTGCGCCAACGGCGGGGCAAGAAAGCCCGGCTGCGCGAGAAGCGTTTCTGAAGCATCCAGCCGCCATGGCGCAGTGGCCCACCCTCACTCTGGAGCGTCGGCTATTGGCCCAGGGATTCGCGTATATCGCTGGCCTGGACGAGGCCGGCCGGGGTGCATGGGCTGGCCCAGTGGTTGCCGCAGCGGTCATTCTGCCCTTACTTAGTCCTCTGTCCTCAGTCCTTAGTCCTAAGTCCGGACTACAGGCTATGGACTACAGACTAAGGACTATGGACTACGGACTAAAGACTGTCGAGGCGACGCTCCCAGAGAAACTGAAAGGCATCCGTGATTCCAAGCTCCTCTCTCCCCGTAGGCGAGAGGAGCTTTTCAACGCTATCCAGGAGAAGGCGCGGGCGGTGGGCGTAGGGGTGGTGGGGCCGGAGGAGATTGATGCTCAGGGGATCGTCCCGGCCACCCGGCAGGCGATGCGCCTGGCGCTTACAGGACTGGAGGTCGCTCCCCACCACCTCCTCATTGACCACCTCCCCCTGCCGGAGGTGAAGGTACCCCAACAGGCGATAGCACACGGTGATACGCTGTGCCTCTCCATCGCCGCAGCATCCATCATCGCCAAAGTGCATCGGGACCGGCTGATGGTGGAATTGGATGCGCAATTCCCAGGATACGGCTTCGCCCAGCACAAAGGCTACGGCACCCCCGCTCACCAGAGAGCATTGGCCCGGCTGGGGCCCTCACCCATCCACCGGCTCTCCTGGGCCCCCTGTCGGAGGCTGAGGCAGGGTTCCCGTTAGGGTGAAGCATTCAGCGCCTCCTCGATCATGGAGACCAGCGCGTCGGCCTCGATGATGGCCCCTACGTGATGGGCGTGCACCAATCCCTCCCGGTCAATGACGAAGGTCTCCGGCACACCGGTCAGGCCGTAGGCGCGGGCGATCTCCCCTCGTGCGTCAAGCCCGTTGGGATAGGTGACCCCATGGCGCTGCACAAAGGCTCGCGCTCGCTGCGGGACATCATTGTGGGCGATCCCCACGAAGGTCACCTCTCCCCCATACTCCTTCCATACCTGCTCCAACACCCTAGCCTCCAAACGGCAGGGGCTGCACCAACTGGCCCAGAAGTTGAGCACCACTACCTGGCCGTGCAGCTCCTTCAGACACATCTCGCCGCCATCCAGCAGTGGGAGGGTGAAATCGGGGGCCCATCCCCCGACCTGCACGTAGGAGGGGCCGGACTTGAGGAACCCCCACACCAGCACGATCAGGACCAACAGCCCGGCTAGGAGGGGTACAAGCCAGGGAGCCTTGCCCTTGCTCACCCTACCCCCCACAGTCGCCTGAGGGCCAGCAGGCTCTCCCGGGCGAACCGATCGGGCGCGTCCTGGATGGCAAAGAGGTCAACGACGTAGGGGCCGTCGTAGCCGATCTCATCCAGCGTGGCCTTGAGCGCTCCGAAGTCCAGGTCGCCCTGTCCCGACACCAGGTGAGCGTGCACCCCATCTTTGATGTCCTCGATGTGGAGGTAGGTCAGATGCTCGCTCAATTGGCGCATCCAGGCCAGGTAGCCGCCATCGGTGATGTGGGCGTGGCCGATGTCCATGTTGAGCTTGAGGACGGGCGAATCCACCTCCTCCACTAGCTGGGCGAAATCGGCGCTACTGGCCAACATGAAGCCCGGCTCCGGCTCCATGGCCAGCGTAACCCTCCATAGTTCGGCCCGCTCAGCCAGCTTCCGCAGCCGTTCCACCATGCGCAGCCACTCGGCCTCTTTCCCTGCCGCGGGGATGGGATCCCCGTTGATGACCACAACGTCGGCGTCCAGCTCTCCGGCAATTTCAATGGTGCGGGAGATGGTCTCTATGGCAGTGCCGATGTGATAGCTGACGGCGGTGATCTCCAGCCCTGCGTCAGACACCAGTTTGCGCAGTGCTTCTATTTCATCGGCATCGCCGAGGCGGATGGGGTTAGAGTCGGGATGTTCCAGGCAGATCTCCACCCCGTCGTAGCCGATCTGGGCCAGCGCTACCAGTGTGCGGTCCATGCCCCACTTGATAAAGCCATGGGTGCGAAATCCGAATTGCATTTGCACCTTCACTCAATCCCTGGCCACGACAGGCTGTCATCTCATGGCCCGGGCCTGCAGCGAATCAGGCATGATCTGCATGAGCTCGATGCGGTTGCCATCGGGATCAGCGGTCCACACCTGCCAACTGCCATCCAGCCCCAACCGGGGTTCTCCATCGAAGACCACCCCTCGCTCCGACAGCTCCTCCACCGTGGCCTGGATGTCATCCACCGCCAGACAGAGGTGCATGTACCCCACCTCCCCCGCGTCCCCTGCCGCAGGCTCCCCGCCGGGGAAGAGCTCCACAAACTGTCCTGCAGCCACCTGGAGGTAGACAAGCCACCCCTCGCCGTCACGGTCCAGACGGAAGGCCTCCTCGAAGCCCAGCCCATCTCGATAGAACCTCAGTGCTGCACCCAGATCGCTGACGCGGATGGCTATGTGTCCAATGCCCGTGATCATGTTTCCCCCTCGTAGCATGATGCCCTGACTGCCAGGGACAACCCTCATCTACGTCTCGCCAGGGTAGGCGAGGCAGTCACATCCCGCCCCAGCCCCTCCACCCTGGGCAAGTACCCCAGCTTCTTCAGTGCCTGCACCAGCCGTGACCAGTCGCCCTCCGCCACCAGCGCCGCCCGAGGTCCGAGCACCTCGCGCAAATAGTCGCGGGTCTGGGGCAAATGCTGGAGCTCCTGCAACGTCAGCTCATCGGCCGTTTGCAGGAGCACCGCGCGGCGCAGTGAGATCTTGTCCCCCTTCCGCTCCCAGTCAGCCAAGAGGATCGGTACATTGCGGGGCAGGCTCCCCTCTGTCGCCTGCTCCAAGAAGGCCACTATCTGGGAGAGGGCGATCCCCTGCTCCCCGCTGCGGGCCAGCGACTCCGGCGTGATGCGGTAGCTAAAAGGTGGAACATCTTTCCCTGCCAGGACAGGCACCCGCTCGGCGAAGCGGGCCAACTGGAAGCGGTCGTAGAGGCTCCCCTCCAGCAGGGCCCGAATTGTGAGGTCGGGGGCTACCGCCAGGGGGAGCGTGGGCTCAGGCGCCGGCGGCTCCTCACCGGCCAGAAAGGCCTCTCCCCGGGAAGTGATCTGAAAGGCTGCAGGCCTCCCCTCATCCATCCCCAGTATCACAATCCCCAGCCAGAGGAGGGGCCGGGCCAGGAGGTCGCGGATGAGCGCCCCTTCCACCCTCTCCCAGGATTCAAAGCCGGTGAGGTATCCTCCGGTAGCCGCATCGCGGATGTACCAGCCCTCATAGTCTCCGTCGGGACGCTGGAAATCGGGATCGGCGGACTTGAGAGCCTGGACGAAGGATTCAGCGCTCAACCACCCCCCGGGTGGGCAGCGGGCCAACCAGCTCAGGAGCCGCCGTCGGGTGGTCAGGGGATCATTCCTCCAGCCGGTGGGCTGGCACTGCAGGCCCGGCACCCGCCACAATTCATTCCAGTCCGGGCTGTCGCGCCAGCCCTGCTGTAGAGCCCGCAGTTGCTGCGCGGGCGATGCTCGCAGCCAGGCCCTGCCTCGCGAGGGGTTCAGTCGCAGCCGGCGATCGTGCTCCTCAATCAGGCCCAGCCGCCGGGCCAGATGCTCGATGAGCGCCAGCCGGCCTGGGTCCCCCTCAAGTAAGCCTTCCAGCAATCGTCTTAGGTGTCGCTGCGGAAGAGCCCCCTTCGGCCCAGGCCGCACCGGCCCACAGTACAGGTAGATGAGAAAGGTGCACATGTCCTGTCGGAAGGCTGGCCCGCCCTCCTTCTGCTGTTCCGGCAGCGGGGCGAGGGCCACGACGAAGCGCGGTTCCTTCTTATGAGGTCTGGGCAGCAGGGGAAGGAGGTCGGAGGGGATGTAGACTACCTCCGCTTCGGGGGTTTCCAGATCGAAACCAAGGGCGATGAGCCCCCGGTACCAGAGGCCCTCCGCACCACCCACAGGCTGGCGCCACGGCTCCTCCCGCCGCAAGCGGCCAGGGCCTATGCGTCGGATGGGTCCGTGATCGCGGGTAAAACTCTCCGCTGGCATTCGACCCCCGGCGGCCAAGAGCGCATCCAAAGCTGCTCGCTCCTGCTGGGGGAGCTCGGTCAGCGTTGCCGCCACCGCCTCAGGTCGCAACAGCTCCGGCTCCAGTTGATCGAGCACTTCTCCCTTCCGACGGCCCTCCAAGACCAACCCCCAGCGCCGGGCGATCACCTCCAGAAAAGCTAGGTCTCGGTCCAGAAGGCTTTGGCGTAGGGTTTTCATCCCTTAGCTCCGGCTGTGTATCACAGGTCACAACAGCCCAGCCGATGACGTGCAACATCGCTTCTATTATACTCCAACAGTGGGTAGAAGGAAAGGACCGTGCGCTGGGTTGCTTTCCCGTGTGCTTTGTCACAGAGAGGAAATGCAAATGCTCCTCTTCACCCCTGAGACCTCAGTATGCCTGCTCATAGCCGTCCCCCCCTGAGAGGTTGGAGGCGCTTATTGCCCTCTTCGTTGAGGAAGGGGAACCGCACTGGGTAGTCGGGGAGGTGGTAGAGGGGAAGGGGATAGAGGTCGTATGACGAGACCCCTACTGGCGCAGGAAATCCTCTGCTCCGGTCAGGAAAGCGGCAATATACTCCTCAGACTTGGCCCTGCCCATGTGGCCCACGCGGCACATCTTCCCCTGTAGAGGGCCCATCCCTCCGCCGATGAGGATGCTGTGTTCACTCTTGAGAAACGCGGCGAACTCCTCCGCTGTCCTGCCCGGATAGGGGCTCACGGCGGTGATGATGGGTGCAGCCACTGGCTCTTCGACGAACAGTGGAAAGCCCAACTTGCGCAGGCCATCGCGCACTCTCTGGGCTGCCGTGCGATGGCGAGACTGAAAGGCGGCCAGCCCTTCCTCCAGAATGCGCCGCAGGCTGACCTGCAGGGCCAGGATGTTGTTAGTGGGCAGCGTTGTGGGGTAGGGGTGCCAGCCTGCCCAGTCACGGGCGTACTGCCGCCAGGTGCGCAGGTCCAGGTACCATCCATGACGGGTGGGGTTGGCCTCGATCTGCTCCCAGGCCCGCTCGCTCACCGACATCAGAGCCACCCCCGGCGGGGCGGCCAAACACTTGTTGGCCACACTCACGCACAGGTCAACCCCCCATTCGTCCACTGGCAGCTCCACGCCGCCCAGTGAGGAGACGGCGTCCACGACAAGGGGCACGCTGTATTCGCGGGCCAGGGCGGTGACCTCCGGCAGGGGGTTCAGGACCCCGGTGGAGGTTTCGTGATGCACCACCGCCAGAGCGTCCATCTTCTTCGTCCGCAGCCGGCCCTGCACTGCCTTCAAGTCCAGTGGCTTCCCCCACCCCAATGTGACCCGCTCTACCTCTAGACCGTTGGCCTCAGCGATGGTCGCCATTCGTTCGCCGAAGAAGCCATTGGTGGGGATCAGTACCCGAGCCCCCGGTGGGAGGAGGCTTCCCAGAGCGGCGTCCAGCCCGGCGCTGCCCGGGCCGGGCATGAGCAGGACATCGTTCCCGGTCTGAAAGACCGCCTTCACGTCCGCAACGACCTCCTGGTAGATCTCCATCCACTCGGGGCCATAGTGGGCTGGTATGGGCTGGCCCATCGCAGCCAGCACCTCCGGCTCGACGTCCACCGGGCCTGGGATCATGAGCTTGTATCTCTGCATTGCTGCCCAACTCCTTGCTCACTGCTACTCGACGCGGCGGCTTGCCCAGCTTTCTCACCCCAACCCCAGATTGTACCGCAGCGCCCGGTCCACCTGGGCCATTTTCCTGATGGACAGCCGGCCCATGGGTCTGACTTCTTCTTCCCCGGGCGGCGGCCGCAAGCGCGAGGCCGGGCCAGTTTGCTGGATAGTCGCGATCTGGGCGCAATTGATGGCACTCCGGCAGGGCAGTCCGCTCTCCTCCGGCTCGATCACCACCACGAAGGGAAATGGTTTGGGGGGCAAAGTACGCGTGATGGCCACGACCACTGTCGTGGGCCTGTACTGGTTGCCCACATCCTGCTGGACCACCAACGGAGGACGCAACCCTCCCTGCTCACTCCCCTTTACTGGATCGAATTCCACCCAGTAGATTTCGCCCCGCTTAACCGGCACCGCTCATGGCCTCCGACACAGCTCGTCGGCTGGCCTCGGCGAATTCTTCCGCTTCGTGGGCGTAAAACTGGTATCCCTCGGCAGCCAAGGCATCTTCCTCCTGCTGTCTGAACTGAGCCAGCAACTCGGCAATCAGTTGACTCCGGCTGACCGCGCGTTGGGCAGCCCTGGCATCGGCGTATCTCAGTAACTCATGGGGCAGTGAGATGGTCACTTTCTTGACTGTCGCTTCTCCCATTCTGCACCTCCAATTGTCACTCTTGAAATCCAAGCTTGATTATACCCCAGAGTTGGCAGACTTTCAAGTCATACTATTGGTCATCCACAGGCTACCACTGACATATCGAGCTCCCTTTTCTCCCTTCACCGCCGGGGCCTCAAAGGCACCCAATCGGGCTCCCGCCTGCGCATTTCCATCAGCCCTACCAGCCCTTCCTCGCTGTGGAGCCGGAGGATGGTGCGCAGGGCGAAAGGAGCGTGCACGCCCCAGGAGTTGCGCAGGGGAGGATCGGGAAAGGCGACAGGGATCAGTTCCAGTTGGGTGATGCGCATTGTGGCTCTCCTTATACCAAAAGCGCTCAGCTATCAGCAATCAGTCCGCCTGTTCCAAGGCTGATTGCTGACCGCTGAACGCTTACTTCCCGATCCCTGCCGGATCAATAGAGGATCTTGCTCAGGAACAGTTTAGTGCGCTCGTGTTTGGGCGCGGTGAACAACTCTTCCGTCGTGGTTTCCTCGACGACCTTGCCCTCGTCCATGAAGACAATGCGGTCGGCGGCAGCCTTCACAAACCCCATCTCGTGGGACACCACTACCATCGTCATCCCTTCGCTGGCCAGCTCCAGCATCACGTCCAACACCTCTTTGATCATCTCCGGGTCGAGGGCCGAGGTGGGCTCGTCGAACATCATGATCTTGGGCTGCATGGCCAGGGCGCGGGCTATGGCCACCCGCTGTTGTTGCCCGCCGGAGAGTTGACCGGGGTAGGCGTGGGCTTTCTCGGGAATGCCCACCCTGGTTAATTGCTCCATAGCAATGGCCTCGGCCTCTCCTTTTGAACGCTTGCGCACCACCCGTTGGGCCAGGGTGACGTTCTCCAGCGCGGTCAGGTGGGGGAAGAGGTTGAACAGTTGGAAGACCATGCCCACCTCGGCGCGCACCTTGTTGATGTCGGTCTTACGGTCAGTTACCGGGAAGCCATCAACGATGATGGTGCCCAAATCTGGGGTCTCCAGGCGGTTGATGCAACGCAAAAGGGTGGACTTTCCGGAGCCGCTGGGCCCGATGATGACCACCACCTCGGCCGGATAGACATCCAGGCTGACACCACACACCGCGTGGACGTGGCCAAAGCGCTTGTGAACGTCTATGATCTTAATAATCGGCTCATTCGGCAATTTCCATTCTCCTTTCCAGCACTCTGCTCAACGAGGAAAGGACAAGGGTCATGACCAGATACAGCAGGGCCACGGTGTTATACCCCTCGAAGGCACGAAAGGTCCGCGAAACGTACAGGCGGCCCATCTGCAACAGGTCGGACAGAGCTATGACCGAAATCAGCGAAGAGTCTTTGAGCAGGGCAGACAGGTCGTTGACCAGGGGGGGCAGGATGACTCGAAAGGCCTGGGGTAGGATGACGTAGCGCATGGCCTGAAAGTAGGTCATGCCCAGGGAACGGGCGGCCTCCATCTGGCCCCGGTGGATTGACTGGATCCCAGCCCGGTAGACCTCGGTCAGATAGGCACCGTAGCCGAATCCCAGCCCCATGATGGCCCTTTGAAGCATGGGCGGATCGAACGCGCCGCCAGTGGCATCACGAACCCAGGGACCGATGACGAAACCCATGTACAGGATGATGACCAACATCGGGAGGCCGCGAATGACCTCGACATAGAGGGTAGCGATACCATACAGAATGGGATTCTTGGACACGCGACCCAGGCCCCCGAGCAGGCCGAGCACCAGAGCCAGAACGAAGGCCAACACGGTAGTCTGCAAAGTCAGCTTGACCCCCTCCATGACGAAGCGGATGACTTTGAGATAGGCCTCAGAGGTCAACACTGAGTAACCGACGAAGACACCGAGGACGATGATGATGACGGCCCACCAGGGAACGCCTCCCCAGGGGATAAGCAAAGCCCTACTTCTCTTTGACTTTCCGACTTCAGAAGTCATATTGAAGTTCTCCTCCGTCAAAGGCAGAATGAAGAAGCCAGAACTGTTCTGCCTTCTGCGTTCTGACTTCTAACCCTAATCTGACAGATAGCGACAAGCGAGGGACACTTGAAGCATCAGGATACCGAGTACACGGTTGGAACGGAGTGTTTGATGCGCAAGTGGAAGATCCCTCTCGAACAAGAGATTGAATGGACAGCCGAT
>Ga0114930_10000781_pt1 | contig 32746 bp, 26 predicted proteins | sample AnhtaG_FD_87300 | JGI IMG/M metagenome (GOLD analysis project Ga0114930, IMG submission 87300) | Deep subsurface microbial communities from Anholt, Denmark to uncover new lineages of life (NeLLi) - Anholt_01485 metaG | ecosystem: Environmental > Aquatic > Marine > Oceanic > Sediment | place... | reverse complement strand
GTGCGGATACCCACGTCTAGCCTGCAGCAGAAACGTGCCAAGGACATCGTTGGCTCCATTATTACAGCCCTCGTAGTTTCCCAGCGTGACCAGGCTGTGGCAAACAAAGTAAGGGGTTTGACGAACATGTACAGTGTCAGGCTGTGTCGGTTCCTGGAGGATCACAACACGCTGACCCGACAAGGAGTGCGCAGCGGAGACACCGTGATTATGACAGACTGCCGGGATGCCGAGCTGATGGCAGCACTGGCCCTCGCGGCTTCTATCCCTGCAAACAAGCTCGTAGAACCGAGCCGGCCGCGTGCCAAGGCGCTGCTGGTCATTCGTGGCCTCGTCAAGGGAATCCCGTACGTCGATCACGCTGTGGATGCTCTGCTCTTCGGGCGTGGCCATCATGGCAGCTAGACCGCGAAGTGCACGTGGGCTGAAATTGGAGGGAGCGTTCGGATGATCACATGGCTTGATATGCACTCTGGCGCAGTGATAGCAGTCCTGACCTTCGCACTCGTGACTGCAACCATGGTGTACGCAGCATTGACATGGAAAGCGGTAAAGGAGGCTCAGCGGCAAAGGGGAGTTGCTGAGGCGACCGTTCAGGAGATGAAGAGACAACGTTTCGACGCTGTGCTTCCCATCGTTGTTGTCAGTTGGGGCGAGGTACAAAACGTTCCCCGAGGTAACGCCATGCGCCGCACTGTGAAGCCGAGCTTTCGCAATTGTGGTCTGGGAACAGCGCTAGACGTGTGTGTAAAGGTTTGCGCGCTCGAGGCTGGGGAGGAGAAGGCGGTCACCAGTGCGAGGGATGCGATGCGGCCCGGCGATTCTGGTGGCACGTCCGACCTTGAGTTCACGGGTGAGCTCGAAAGTATAAGTGCGCACGCAGAATACGTGGATGTATATGGACGTACCATCAAGAGCATCCATAGGTCCGGTGGTGGCGCGGCCTTTGGCTTATACGTTGATGGCCAACCATATGTCACCTCAAACCTTCGCGTGTGCTGAGCCGCTAGGTTCGATGCCTCGATGACTCCGTCGTCGAGGCTGCTGAGGCCCCCGACGACAGAGTCGCCGGGGGATCGGGTGAGCGCTGGCGGACCGCGGAGACGGAACCGGTTGTCAGCGCCTGCTGGTCAGCATTTTGTTCTTTCGGTAGCCTGCCGCCCGAGCGGATGAGGCGGGCCTTACGGAAATCCCTGATGTGTGGTATGATTGAGTGCTATTCAGGAGTGAGGTTGGGCATGGATGAGATAATCTTCTTGGTTCAAGAAGCTCCGGAGGGCGGGTATACCGCCAGGGCGCTGGCGGCCTCCATATTCACCCAAGCGGATGATATGGCGAGCCTGCACGAGCAGGTGCGGGACGCGGTTCGCTGTCATTTTGAGGAAGGCGAGCGGCCAAAGATCATCCGGCTGCATTTCGTCCGCGAGGAAGTGATCGCCGCGTGACCTTTCGGGCGATGACCTCGCACAGGCGTTGGCAGTCCTTGGCTATACTATCACACGTCAGACCGGCAGCCACATGCGCCTGACCACCCTTGAACGGGGCGAGCACCACGTCACTATCCCCAAGTGCGATCCACTGCGCGTCGGCACACTTGCCGGCATCCTGGCAGACGTCGCCGCGCACTTCGAGCTAACCCGCGAGGAACTCCTTGTCAGGCTGTTCCGCCGCTAGAAAACCACCAGCTTCGTCTCTTCGGTAGCCTGTCATGCCCTCAACCTGCCTGCGGCGAGCCTGTCGAATCCGTTCGAAGGGCCCGTCCTGAGCGTGTCGAAGGGCTGCCGAAGCGGAGGGCCCCTACCGGCCGCTTACCACTGACCCCTGGCGACTGACCACTCACTACGGCATTACATGCCCTGACGTGCTATACTGCGGACCCCCGTTGGGGGAATCAGCCCCGGATCGGCTGGCCCCATGCGCGCGAGCGGGGTTGTGGACTGAGAGAGGCAGGCAGACGAAGTGGACGCTGACGAGAGACGCCAGGAAGAAGAGCTTTTTCAGTCGGTAAGGGATTACTATTCGACGCCGGAGTCGCTGGAATTCTACTGCGACCGCGCGCGTAACCTTGGGCTGTATCCGCCTGAACGTGCGATGGTCGAGCGGTTCATGTCGCCTCCCGCGACGGTGCTGGATGTCGGATGCGGCGCAGGCCGCGAGGCCTTCGAGCTTACCAGGATGGGGTACTCTGTCGTGGGAGTGGATGTGGCGCCCGCACTACTCGAACAGGCCAGGGCTATAGCCGCGGAGCTGGGAACGGACATTGATTTTCGCTTGGGGGATGGCAAGTCGCTGGATTTCCCGGACGGGTCCTTCGACTATGTCCTGCTCATCACGCAGATGATCCACCACGTCCCAATGCACGCCAACCGCGTCGGTCTGCTCCGAGAGGCCGGGCGCGTACTGAAGTCCGAGGGCAGGATACTTCTCACATACAACGACCACGACATCGCCAAGAATCACGAGCCCTGGGGCGCCGGCTGGCGGTCCGACGCTGAGGAAGCCGACGAGCTGGCGGCTGCGTACAACATCCTCGAGGCGGGAGACTGCTTCACGAAAGACTGTCAGGGAAAGCCGAGCGAAGTGTTCGGCTACGGACATCAACTGCCCCGCAAAGAGATGGAGGCCGAGGTGCAGGAGGCGGGCCTGAGCATCGTTGAGCGTGCCGACTTCCACACCATCGAGGGCGGCGAGCCGGACGAGTTCTGGAAGCCGACCAGGGTTCTCGTGCTGAAAGCCGCTCGCCACTGCGCTCAACGGAGGCAAATCGACCCATGAAATACCTGGTGACGGTCTGTCACACTGAAGCCTGGTTTGGGCCGCCCTGGCAGTTTTTCGATGACATCTTCGATGGTTTTCAAAGGGCCTGGGACGTCGCCGCGAGAAGGCACAAGCGACCTCGCGTTACTTTCTGTATGACGTCGGAGGCTGTTGAGGATAAGGGCGAGTTCTTTGCCGGGCTGCAGGCCGAGAGACATGAGATCGGCGTCCACTCCCATTTGCCGGGGTCGCAGCGTCGTGGGCACAGCTATTCGGGAGACTTCGCGTACGAATTGGACGACAACGGGGTGTTGAATCAAGACTTGACCGCCGAGATAATTCGTTCCAAGATCGTGGATGCGGGTCTGGGCACGCCGAAGGTTCACGTCAGCGGCATGTTCACTTTTCGCGATACTACGGTAGGGGTTCTTGAGGAGGCCGGGTTCACCGTTGACTGCAGTCTGTCACCCGGGATGTTGCACAAGCACGATGCGACCGGTGACTTCGTCCTTTGTGACAATCGCGGCCGCACCTGTCCAGCAGCCTATCCCTTGAGTCAAGCAGACCATTGCACGCCTGGCGATTCAGAAGTCATAGAGCTGCCGGTTTGGGGGCACCTTAGCGCACGCCATGACCAGCAATGCGTCATCGAGATTGCCGAAGAATCATTACGAACGGGCACACCTATGGCCGACCTCTGGGAACGATACTGGCGTTCGCGAGGCTTCTTTGAAGGCATTGCACCCAGTGGAAGCCATGTCAACGGCAGGCCCGAGATCGTTCAGATGTTCTTTCACTATTGGGACTTTATCGATCAGACTCACAGTGTGAACACGCACGACCTTCAGCGCCTCGGGGAGTTCCTGGCGAAATGGGGAGAGCTGGACGGCTGCAACTTTGCGACAGCGAGCGAGGCCGCGGACGTGTGGACGTCGGATGAAGACAAGTCACCCGTCCAATAGGGTCTGGGATACTGTGGAGCCGTCGTCCCGGATCAGGAGAGGGAACGAAGTGAAGCGACTGCAGACAATCGAACAGGCAGCCGAGAGTATCCTGGCAGAGGATCCCGATCCGGCGGTTCGCCTCCGCCTCCTGCGTGACGTCCTGCGAAGGCCGATTGCCAGCCCCGAGGTCGTGCAGGCCCGGCGAGACCTATCGAAGAGCCGCTGGGTTGGATGACCTTCACAACGAGGTAGCGCCGATCTACTTCCTCATGCCCCTTGTACTGCCGGGGATGTACGAACGAAAATGGGGAAGGCTGATCGCCATAGGGTTGAGCACGCCGTACGACTCGCCGGCATACGCGTACAACGTCGGCAAGGCGGCCAGGGCCTATGCGATGCTGCTGGCAAAGGACCAGGCGTGGCCCAATGGTGTAACTGTAAACGTCATCGGCCCGAGGCCGGTGCCCGAGATAAAGACCTTGAAGGAAGCCGTCCAACAGTGCGAGCGCGGACCGGCCTGGCAGAAGCGCAAGACCACCTCGCCGGAGGACATCGCTGAAGGCATCGCCTTCCTGTGCTCCGAAGCGGGCAGGTTCATCTCGGGCTGCGAGGTGCCGCGTATGTCTTACTAAGAGCGGCAAGCCCTGGCCTTTACGCGGTGGCAGTTTGATCCTCACCGTCGTCGGGTTACCCAGAAGCACGCGCACGTCGTATCTGACGAAAGAGGTCACGAGCACTTTCCCGGTGAACCGGCAGATCAGTAGAAAACGGCGCAAGCCCCAGGACAGGGAAGGACGATATGTGTAAACTTCAGGCCGTATCCCTGGCCATTCTCTTGGTGTGCACGGCGGCGCAGGCCGCCACGGAACGGACTGTGGAAGTCTCCTTTCTGACCAAGGGGAAGAAGGTTATCCCCTTGCTCTGCCGGTATCAGTCAATCGAGGTCACCGACATCAAGCTCCCGGATCTGGTGCTCACGAACCGCCTGACGCAGCCCGCGACTCCGGTCGAGATCGAGGTCGTCGGCATAAGTGGCGGGGAGCGCATAGCCAGGTTCCTCGTCGGCAGGAAGCTTCTCGACGATTTCATCACCCAGGTGAACCCTCAAATCAAACGGAAGTTGACCGGCCGCCAGGTGATGGACGGTGCCCTGGCACTCGGCCTCGGCCTCGGCGAAACCACCGTTGATGCAGCCAACCTGTCCGATGGCGCCGTCATTAAGCCCGGCCAGTGCGCGGTGGTCCTTCTTTCCAAGATTGTTTACTTCCACTACGTCGGGATCGACAAGATCGACGGCCTGGAAATTGTCGTTACCGTAGAGAGCGGCGGCGCACGTCGATCCGTCACGCTACCTGTTCCGTTAACCTTCTGGGAGAGCAAGAACCGATACGTCTTCCCTCTCAGAGGGAACTTGCAGGTAGCCAATATGCCGATGAACTATCTGGCGCATCGTCAGGCGCACTCCCAGGAGTTCGCGCTCGACATACTCCAGGTGCACCCTGATGAGAACGGCCGGCTTACCACCTGCCGCAAGGCGGACTCGCCGGTTCTTTCGGACTACTACATCTACCGCCGGGAGGTGCTCGCGGCTGGAGATGGCGTGGTCGTGGAAGCCGCTGACGCCTACCCGGAGGAGGACACCCTAGGCCCTGCCAACTGGTCGCCGTCCGCTTCCGCAGAGAACGTGGCGCGCCTCACAAAGAAGATCGGGAGACGCCTTGCTATTGCCGGCAACTACGTTGTGATCCGGCACGCCGCGGACGAGTTCACCTACTACGCACACCTGAGTCAGGGCACAATCAGGGTAAAGGCTGGAGACAAAGTCAGAGCAGGACAGGTTATCGCACTCGCAGGCAGCACGGGCAACTCGTCGGAGCCGCATCTTCACTTCCAACTCATGGATTCCAAGGATATGCTTACAGCTAACGGCCTGCCCATAATGTTCGCTGACGTGCCTGCTAATCGTATGAACCAGTACTTTATCGGAGCCAGCTCACTTGCCTGTTCAGACTACCTGTACACGTTCCTGCCTCCAAAGAAGTAGACTTCCGCTGAGGGACTGTACCGAGGTGGCCGAAGGGAGTCAGCAACGTAGTGTTGACGCACTGGTCGTTGCAGGAGGACATAGGAACCGGGGAGGTGCAATCTTGGCTCTTGAATGGACACACAGGTATCCCAGTGCGAGGTCACTCCGCCGGGAGGTTTCCGCTATGGTGGAAACCTGGGTCGAAGTGCTCCTCGACCGACTCCCCCGGTCTGAAATCGCGGGGATCTACTTCAAAGGTTCCGCGCAGAAGGATTGGGACTCGCCGCTTGACTACGTCCCTGAGCTGAGCGATGTGGACCTCCACCTTCTCTTTCGGGATTCGTCGCACGTCGAGAGGCGGTTGACCGTCGAGAGTGCGTTGGAAATACAGGCTCTGGTGGAGGATAGTTACGCCAAGAGGGCCAGGGCGCCGATCCACGTGCCCCGACCGCAGCTGATGATACTTAATCATCTGATGGAAGAACCGGACTACTGTTCTACGCCGATCGAAGCCGTTACTACGCTGTACGGCGATGAGTATCCGGAGGCCGGATACGAGGATGAGCAAAGGCTGAGAGAGATAGCGCGAGAACGCCTGCCGTCCTACACCGGTGTGATTGAGACTCTGCCGCTGACGCTAATCGACAAGCCGGGAATCTACGTCGTGTCGGCGTTGAGGAGCCTGAACTGGCGGGTGTCGCCAATCGGTCCAATAGTGCTATTACTGCTGGGCATGCCGTGGCGCGAGGTGTGGTTGCCGAACCGGACGCAGATCATCTCTTTGCTTGAAGAACATGGCGAGGACGAGCTTGCAGCCCAGTACACAGCCTTCTACCTATCCGGGTGGGATTACTTTCTCTCCGGCTATACCGACTCCGCCGCCGCAAGAGACGCGGTCACAGCGGGGATCGAAGCATTGAGAAAGAGCGCGGTCGTTGCGGAGAGGATGTGAACGCTTTCGCGACCTGGGCGCCGTGAGATCGCAGGCAGAGCCGCCGAATCTGGGCTGGATCTGAACCATCGGCGGAGCAGCAGCGTATTGTATGTGTACCAGGAGTGTTATGAGACATCAGGCTGAGAGGTGGTAACAATGGCGTATGCCGGGTTGTTGGGAATCGATCCGCTTGAGCTGATCATGGTCGTACTGAATCTGGCTCTCGGGTTCGGGTGCGCGGTTCCAATCGCCAGGCTCATCGGGAGATTGAGGAGCAAGCCAAAGAAGGCTTTTCGTTACTTTGTGGTCCTTGTCGGCCTGTACTTCGTCGAGGGCGTCGCGCTGATGATGGGCATGGGGATACCGGTGTTAAGCGTGGGTTTGGCTTTTGTCTGGGGTATTGTCTTGGGTTTGTCGCTCCGGGTCCGTGTGCCGGCACGGGAGGCCCTGAGGCTGACTGTTTTCATAGCCCTCTACTCCAGTCTGCCAGCGGCCTCGTTCATCGTTATCCCCGTGCTGCTGTGGATCGGCGGAGACCCGATTCTGAGCCGTGAATTCGCCACGAGCTTCGGCATTCCAGCGTTCTTCCCGTGGCCGTTGGGTACCATACTGGGCTTCTATGGAGCGTGCGCGGTGGGTGCCGTCGTGCTCAAGACGGTGATCACAACGGGAGAGGTCAGCATACTCATTCATCTTGGAGGAAAGCATGCGCCTGGCGGTTCTTGAAGGGCCTGAGGGGGGATAATTGTGGACTTCCTGAGTCTTATTCAGAGCCGCAAGACCATTCTGCTCGACGGAGCAATGGGGACCGAACTGGACAAGCGCGGCCTGATGTCACGCGGTCGGAACAACCTTGACGCGCCGGACGCGGTTCTGGAGATCCACCAGGAATATGCCCGGTGTGGATGCCATGCCCTCACCACCAACACGCTGACCATGAACCGCATCTATATCGAGACGCACAACGTGGGCGTCGATGTACGAGACGTCAATCGTGCCGGAGTTGAATTGGCGAAGCAGGCCGCTGGCGACGCACAATACGTGCTGGGGGACATGTGCTCGACCGGCCAACTGCTCGAACCGTACGGCACTTACAAGGAATCGGAGTTCTGCGATGCCTTTAAGGAGCAGGCCGCGGTCCTGGCAGAAGCGGGAGCGGATGGATTCATTATCGAAACCATGTTCGACCTGCGGGAGGCGCTGTGCGCTGTTCGGGCATGCAAGGAGAACTTCTCGCTCCCCGTGATTGTCTCAATGGCGTTCGCGACCGAGTCAAACGGCGGGAGGACGATCATGGGCAACTCCGCAGAGGAGTGTGCCAAGAGTATCGCGGATGCCGGCGCGGGCGTCGTGGGCGCGAACTGCGGTGACCTCGATCCGTCTCAGACCGCGGCAGTCGTGGCTCTGCTCCGGTCGGCGACATCCCTGCCGATTCTGGCACAGCCCAATGCAGGAAGGCCGCAACTGGTGGGCGACCGAACGGTATTCGATTTGGCCCCGGCTGCTTTTGCGGAAGGCATTGCCGAATGTGTGCGCGCCGGCGCAAGTCTAGTCGGCGGCTGTTGTGGAACGTCTCCGGAACACATTCGCGCTGTCGCGTGCGTGTTAAACAAGGAACAGGGATGACGTGCGACGTGGTCGAATAGGACCCGGATGCGCCGCCTATTTCACTAGCTCCTTATGATGCTTGGTCGCGGCGGCGGCAGGTGGCCCAGCTTTACGGCGCAACTATAATCTGTTGTCTGGACAAGGAATTGCTGTCAGAAAAGGACAGCGGACAAGATGAAGCTCGTCGGTAGTGAAGCGAAGGTGTTGGGGTTTTCCAGTATACGCGCACATTGGGGGGTTACTGTAGTCAAGAATGCAGCTCAACGCCTGTGCGTCACACCTGGCGACACACTGTTATACGTACCACGCTCCGGTCTGATGGCGTTGGAAAAGGAAACCGGGAGGAATAGGAACGCACCCACCATTGCCAAGTCACGTGTTGGCCGGAAGTATCACACGGTAGTACCTAAATCAGTTGCGGAGACTATGGATCTCGACGAGGGTTATATCTGTTTTGTAGACATAGAAGGCATTATCGCCCTCGCAAAGCCTGATCTCGCAGGAATCAGGGGAAACGTGTACGGACTTGAAGCGAACATCAGGGCTTACATTAGGGAGCGGTATGTCGCAGCAATAGAGCTGATGGACCGACCTGCCTACAGCGATAGGGATTATTTGGAACGCGTCGCCGAAGAACATCCGCTGGTTTCGGATCCAATCCCCTGGCTGCAATCGCTCGAGAATTACTACGGTCTAGTCGCGAGGCACAAGATCACTGGCAAAGCAAACAAAGATGACGCCAAGCTCACTTCAAACATTATCGCCAGTATCGTGTCATCCCAAAGACAGAACGGTTCATGGGAAGAGCTGATCGTTACAACATCCTCGCAGCTGATCAAGCTGAGCAGTCTCGGACTCACTGCAGACTCAGAGCCTGTTGGCAAGGGCGCCGAATGGCTTCTGTCGAACATCAAACGGAGTTCACGATCTATTAGATGCTTACTCATTTCCCCCAACGACCCGTGGCTTGAGGAACAGCGATATGTCGAATTGAACCCGCAGGCGCGATCGTTTAAGTCCCAGAAAGGCGTGGCTTGTTTTGGAAGCAGTTATGTTCCAACAGCGATGGCCTTGAGGGCGTTAGGGGAACTGGGTTTCCATAGCGAAGCGCCTGTCAAGCAGCTGTTTGACGCCGTTATCAGAGGGCAAGATAGAGAGGTAGGCGGTTGGTGTGCTTGTAGCAGCGAACCGGGAAAAGGTGCCGGCATGCGATGTACCGCAGCGTTTCTTGAGGCCCTCTCCGGACACTGCGAGCTAAGGAATTCAGAGTCAGCCGAGTTCGCTTTAGAGTACTTTCGCAACTTTCAAAGAGCGGATGGTACCTGGGGGGGCGGTTTGTTCTCCTGCTTCTACCACATACTCGACTTCGTATCACGATTCGACCATCCGGCAGCTCTGGAACAGACGGTTAAAGCTCTTCCCCACATAGTTGTAAAGCAAAGGAAAGACGGCACGTGGGGCAGCAAGTATAGGGACTTGAACACGTTGACCGTAGTCAGTGCACTGCACCGGCAAAGGCTGCTTGACCTGGTCCGACCTGGGCCAAACGACTAATAGGGACTATTCCAAATAGATGGAGGGAGAAGAACCATGACCTGTAAGGACAGAGTAGCGATTGTCACCGGAGCTGCGGGCAATGGCATGGGCCGCAGCATCGCGCTTACGCTGGCTCGCGAAGGCGCGAAGGTGGTTGTGAACTACCGCGCCAGCGAAGAGAAGGCCACAGCCATCGTCGAGCATATCGCCGGTTCCGACGGCGAAGCAATCGCCGTGCAGGCTGATGTGTTCGAAGCGGACGGGTGCAGAAAGCTTGTTGACGCAGCCGTCGAGCGATTCGGCCGGGTGGATATCTGCATCATCAACCCGGGCGGCGGCTGGCATCCGGAGCCGACAGACAAACTGAACCCATCCGCCGCGCTGGATGACGTTCACAACGAGGTAGCGCCGATCTACTTCCTCATGCCCCTTGTGCTGCCGGGGATGTATGAGCGAAAATGGGGAAGGCTGGTCGCCATAGGGTTGAGCGCGCCGTACGACTCGCCGGCATACGCGTACAACGTCGGCAAGGCGGCCAGGGCCTATGCGATGCTGCTGGCGAAGGACCAGGCGTGGCCCAATGGTGTAACCCTCAACGTCATCGGCCCGGGGCCGGTACCCGAGATAAAGACCTTGAAGGAAGCCGTTGAACAGTGCGACCGCGGACCCGCCTGGCAGAAGCGCAAGACCACCTCGCCGCAGGATATTGCTGAAGGCGTGGCCTTTCTGTGCTCCGAGGCCGGGAGGTTCATCTCGGGCTGCGAGGTGCCGTATATGTTTTACTGATTGCCGCCCCGCATGCTTCATTTGGCGTGCAGACTCCGCGAGAGGAATCCCACAGACATTCGGTTAACTGTTCATAGCGCCGGGCTGCCGAGTGCCCAGAGATGAACCCAATCACTCACGAAGAGGCCGAAAAGCATACAGACCGCGAGAGACCGTCCTTCGATACGCCTCGCCTCCGGCGGGGCTACTCAGGACTGGCGGGTCCGATTACTCCGGGTAATCCTGAGTAGTTCGCCCCAGCGAACGTATCGAAGGACGTATCCAGGGGAAACAGTTCACGATTGTTGATAATCGCTGTAGTCTAGGGGCTTGTCCCCGTCGGTGGTGTGCTCATTTAGACGCCCACAACGGCTAGGCTACACACCTCTATGCACGACCGTGAACTCTTTCATCCAGGGGCCACGCTTGACAAGACTCGCGAATAATTGGGGCAAAGCCCTCCGGTCTTGAGAGCGGCCGCTTCGGTGTGGCGGGCCAAGCGGGTCATCGTGCGAGGGAAGCGCATTCCGGCGACACTTGAGCAAATAGAGGTGGAGAGCAATGAGACGATTCTGGCTGATGACCATCCTGATTCTGATCACCTGTGGTGCTGCGACCGCCGGACCGACCTACACCTACGTTGATCTCGTCAACAGGCTGACCGACCTGGAGGCGCTGGCGGTACTGCCGGAGCCGGGGGAAACCTGCGCTCAGTGGTCCAGCTACGACCGTGCGAGCCGCTACGATCCCGAAACGGCGAAATATGTGCGCTGGGATGCCAATGGCGATGGTAACGGAATAATTCGACAGGAAGGCGATGCCTCCGTGGTGGCGGAGATGGAAGGTCCGGGATGCATATGGCGGATCTGGTCGGCGCTCGCACAGGAAGGCCGCGTGAAGATCTATCTCGACGGCGCAGCAGAGCCCGCAGTGGACTTGCCGTTCATCGGGTACTTCAACCGCGAGAACCCGCCGTTCGTGTATGAATCGCTGGTACACATGACGGCAAAGGGGCAAAACTGCTACGTCCCGATTCCTTATCAGAAGTCCTGTAAAATCGTTATGGAAAAGGGCTGGGGCGCCTACTACCATTTCACTTATTCGACGTTCCCCAAGGGGACAAGGGTCCCAACGTTCAAGCGCGACCTCGCACCCGAAGAGACGGCGGCTCTGGCGGAGGCGGACAGGTTCTTGAGGAAGCGCCTGAGCACCGACCCGGCGGGCGCGCGCCGGAGTGAGACAACGGAGGTGAAGAGGGTCAGGTTGACTGCTGGAGAGAAAGCTGTCGTCGCGACACTCTTCGGCAAGCGTGCGATCACCGGCCTGTGGGTGAAGGTGGATCCCGCCACTTTGGAAAACGCCGCCTCCGTCATGCGCGACGTCGTCCTTCGGATAAGCTGGGACGGCGAAAAGCGCCCCAGCGTGTGGGTGCCGCTCGGCGACTTCTTCGGGACCGGCCCCGGGCTCAACAAGTACAAATCGCTGGTCCTGGGGATGACGGACGAAGGTTTCTACTCCTACTGGTACATGCCCTTTGCCAAGCGGGCCATCGTCGAGCTGGCGAACGAGGGGAAGCACACGTTTTCCGGGGTGGTGATGACGACTCATGCGCAGGTGTCGCGCCCCGTCGAGCAGCTCGGCCGCTTCCATGCAAAGTGGCACCGCGATGCTTTCCTGCCTGCAGAGCCGGAACGTCGGATCGACTGGACCATGCTCAAGACCGAAGGGCGAGGCCGGTTTTGCGGCGTGATGCTCGAGGTTTGGAACCCGAAGGGTAGTTGGTGGGGAGAAGGCGACGAGAAGTTCTTCGTGGACGGCGAGAAGTTCCCATCAACTATCGGCACCGGGTCGGAGGACTACTTCGGATACGCCTGGTGCAATCCGACGCTTTTCCAGAACGCGTATCACAATCAGACCAGGTGCAACCAGAACATCGGGCACGTGTCCGTGAACCGCTGGCATATCGCCGACAACATCCCCTTCCAGAAATCCTTCGAGGGTGCGATCGAGAAGTACTATCCCAACGACAGGCCGACGCTCTACGCCTCCACCGTCTACTGGTACCTCGAGCCGGGCGGTCTCGACCCGTACCAAGCCGTGCCGGTCGGAGATCGCACGTTCTATGCGGAGGCCGAGCCTTTCAGGGTTCGCGGCGCTCTGGAGGGAGAAAGTCTAAAGCTCGTGGGCAAGACCGGTGGGCAGACTCAGGAACAACAGTTGTGGGATAAGTGGAGTGGAGGCTCCCATCTCTGGTGGATCGGGGCGAAACCCGGCGACAAGCTCGAACTGGAGCTGCCGGTCGAGAAGGCGGGCAGGTATGAGCTGAAAGTAGGGCTCACCAAGGCCGGGGACTACGGGATAGTGCGGTTCCTCCTGGATGGCGAGAAGATCGGAGAGCCGATAGATCTTTACGATCCGCGCGTCGTGCCGACCGGCGAGATTTCCCTGGGCACCGTCGAGCTCTCTGGCGGTACGCACACGTTGGCCGTTGAGATAATCGGCGCGAACGAGAAAGCGATCAAGGCGTACATGTTCGGCCTCGACTATGTGAAGCTCGCAGCGGCAAAGGGTCGCAAATAGCGCGGGTGCAGACGTTTTGTGAAACCCGAGAGTCACGGCTGGAATCCAGCCTTTGTTTGTGAACCACGGAAAATCAAGTTTCGGACGGCAACTGGGCCGTCGACCGGTTCCGGCGAGCTCGGATCGCGGAGAACAGAGAAGGGAAGTGAAACAAAATGAGCATGGCGGGGAAATCTAAAGTATCGGACGTGGCCAGAACCCTGTGCGTCGGCCTTCTAGCTGTACTCGGGTTCAACGGCTTTGCATTCGGCGAGGAGGTAGAGATCACGCCCTATCTCCAGAACGTGACGAAGAACAGCGTGGTGGTGCGTTGGATCACCGCCGAGCTGAAGGGTGGCGTTGTGGGCTATGGTCTCGAGGGGAAGACAGACCTGCATGCCACGGAAGAAGCGAAAAGCTACGTATTGCACGAGGTGCCGCTGGCGGGATTGGAGGCGGGGAAGGCCTATACCTATACGGTAGAGTCCGGCGGTCAGACATTTACCGGCAAATTCAGGACCGCGCCCGAGGCCGATCAACCGTTTACATTCGCCGTCTGGGGCGACAACAGAACTCATCCGGACAAACATAAACCTGTGGCCGACCAAATGGCAAAACATCAGATAGACCTGGCTATCAGCGTCGGGGATATCGTCACCAGAGGCAGAGACATAGAGGAATACAAGAAAGAATTCTTCGATCCCGGCCAACACCTCTTCCGTAATGTGCCCTTTTTCGTTGCCGTCGGAAACCATGAGTACGGTATGGACAAGGACCTCGATCTGTTCAGATCTGTTCTAACCCAGCCCGGGAACGAGCGCTACTTTGCATTCACCTACGGCAATTCGCGATTCGTGATCCTTGATAGTAACGATAGACGCAACCCGATTGAGAAGCAGTTGGATTGGCTCCTGGAAGAATTCAAATCGAAAGCCTACCAGGAGGCCGAGTTCCACTTCCTGTTCCTTCACCACGCCCCTTATTGCTGGGACTGGTATGGTGGAGAAAAGAAAATCGAGGAAGCAATCGTCCCCCTGGCCGAAAAGTACATGGTGGATGTTTTCTTCGGCGGGCACTTCCATTGTTATGAACGCGGCATGAAGACCCACAACGGGTTTGACACATACTACGTCGTCACGGGAGGCGGCGGCGGCGAGTTTACCCGGGGATGGGGAGAGGGAGCCCCGAAGGGAAAACAACGCGAATTCATGACCGTCCATGACTGGAAATACCATTTCGTTCTTCTGACAGTGGAGGGCAGGACGCTTCACTACATCGCCAAAGACAAGGATGGGCTAGTTATGGACGAATTCACAATTCGCCATAAGATTGCTAAGCGATGGCCGGAACCCTGAACTGTGCCCCGCCTCGTCTATGTGACAAACCTCCCGAGCGGCCCTCAACATCGCTGGGTGAGGCGGCTCCGCCGGGGAACTCAGCATGAATGTGACCGTTTCAGACATCAGAAAAGCCATCGAGGGGCTGGGTGCTTCTGGTTATCCACTTTGCGTTCACTCATCTCTCAGCTCGTTTGGATGGGTTGAGGGAGGCGCCCGGGCCATTATTGACGGTCTCTTGGCCGAGGGATGCACAATGCTGGTGCCGACGTTTTCGGGGGCGTTCGGGATACCACCGCCTCCCGGCAGACGGATAGCTCAGAATGCATGTGACTATGACGCCTGGGAAGAGGCGACTTCGGGAATCGGACGTGTTTTCACGCCGGACACCGATGAGATCGACGGATACATGGGAACGATCCCGGCCGCGCTTCTGAAGACGGAGCGGCGAGTCCGGGGGAATCATCCGCTGTCTTCTTTCACCGCGGTAGGCCCTGTGGCTGATGAGCTGATTGCCGGGCAAGCGCCGATGAGCTGGTTCGCGCCACTGGAGACGTTGGTCAAGAAAAGGGGCTTTGTAGTTCTGATGGGCGTGGGGCTGACCCGCATGACTCTCATACATTTGGCCGAGCACCGGGCCGGACGCAATATTTTTATCCGATGGGCGAACGGCCCGGATGGAAAGCCGATGGAGGTTCAGGTCGGGGGATGCTCGCGCGGGTTCGGGAAGTTTGAGCGGGTCCTGGCGCCTCTGGGACAGCAGGTCACCGTCGGCCGGAGCAACTGGCGAGTCTTCCCCGCCCAGGATGTATTGGAAGCCGCCGAGAAGGCGATACGAGCAGATCCAATGATCACTCACTGCGGCGACCCTGATTGCGCGCGATGCGACGACGCAGTCAGGGGAGGACCCGGACTGTAGCTGAGCTGGCGCATACCGTCGGGCTGCCGGCTCGGCTTCCGTTCGTCACTCGCGTCCCGGCGGCCGAGAGCACGACTGAGGAGAGTGTATCAGCGTTGTCCGCGATACAGCCGCTCAGGGCACGGCAGCGATAATCCGCCGATACTCATCCTCTTTGTAAGCGCGAAGGGTCTCGCTGCGGACATTCCCTTTCGAGCCGATGGCGAGCGCCAGCTTGGCTATCGTTTCATCGTCCGGCGCTTCGGCGATGATGAGAGTGTCATACCGGCCCATCAGCAGGTAGAACTCCTTCACCTCTGCGCCCATGTCTCGGAAGGCTTGTTTGACAGCATCAACGCGAGCGGGACTCTCCTTGACGTTCTCTATGCCCTTTTGCGTAAACTGGAACAGCATTACATAAGTGGACATCGGATTGCCTCCTCTCATATCGGTTTCTAGGTATTCCCGCAATTCCCTGCCTCGTTAGTCCGAAAGGCAAGTGGATTTCTTTAGTTGTACCCAACGGGCTGTCAAACGACGCGCCGTCGTGCCCGGGAGCCGCGATTTCAGAGAATGATTGCGGAGCCTCGCGTTCAATGCGGACTGCTGCCCGCAGCCCGCTTCAGCGGGGTTCATTCCGAAAGCGCTTAGCCCCGGGGTTTCAGCTCGGGGCGTGTGGACGACGCGTACGCCCGCAGCCAGCCCCCGGCCCTTCGACAAGCTCAGGACAGGGCCCCCAGCAGCCAGCCGCCAGCAGTCAGCCGCCAGGAGTCGGTCCTTTGCGGGATCAGCCCGCTTCAGCGGGGTTCGTCCCGGAGGGGAATAGACCCGGGGTTCTCCCGCCTCCGGCGGGATCCCGTCTGAAAGCGGGAGAGCCCGGGGCGCCGCACGAATAGCAACTTCCCACCGGCATGACAGTTCATCATCCTTGACAATCCCTGTAGCCTAGGGGCTTGTCCCCGTCGCTGGCCTACCCATTGAGACGCCCACAAGGGGCTAGGCTACACTTCTCGATCCGCGAACGCGACTTGCTGCGCCGCGATCTTCCACTGGCATCATCATGGGCGTCTAGCATATAATAGTGAAGACGTGTCGGAATTGGTGTGCGCTTCCCGCTTCCGGTGCGCCGGCGGGGAAGCGGCTGCAACCAACGGGGGTAGATAACCGTGCAATACGTAAGATTCGGTAACGCCGGGATAGAAGTGTCGCGCTTGTCGCTGGGATGCATGGACTTCCCATCAAGGTTGGACGAGGCGGAGTGCGCCCGTGTGCTCGACACCGCCCTGGACAATGGGGTCAACTTGCTTGATACCGCCGATGTCTATGGTCACGGCGAGAGCGAAGAGGTTCTGGGCAGGATACTGAAGGGCAAGCGGGACCAGGTGATACTGGCCACCAAGTTCTACGCCAGGATGCACGATCGGCCCAACGCGCAGGGATGCTCGCGCGTGTACATCATGCAGGCCCTGGAAGACAGCCTGCGGAGGCTCCAAACCGACCACATCGACCTGTACCAGATGCATCATCCCGACAGCAATACCCCCGTGGAGGAGGTCCTGTCCACACTGGACGCTTTAGTCAAGCAGGGGAAAATTCGCTATGTCGGCGTATCGAACCACTATGCGTGGCAGATGGCGCACATGCTCGGCGTCAGCGCTCTGCACAAGTGGGAGCCGCTGGTCTCTATCCAGTGTCGGTACAACATCGTGGATCGCGCGGTCGAGAGCGAAACGATACCGTTCGTGCAGCGTTTCAACATCGCGATGATGGTGTACGGCCCGCTCGAAGGGGGAATTCTGACGGGGATCTATCGCCGGGGCGAGGAGCCAGCCCAGGAGTCGAGGGTAGCGCGCCTTCGAAAGTACCGGGGAAAACTGACCGAGGAGGTCTTCGGCATCTTGGATCAATTGCGCGAAATCGCCGACAAGCACCAGATCGGCATGAATCAGCTCGCGGCAGCCTGGCTGCTGTCCAAGCCCTGCGTTACGACGGTCATCATGGGCGGCAGCAAACCGGAGCATTTCGAGCATCTGTACCCGGTAACGGACCTGAAGATTGATCCGGCAGACCTGGCGCGAATTGATGAGATCTCGGAGCCGTGGCGATACATTCCGTTTCACAATCAGAGAGTCGTCGAGGGAGCGCCGGTCGCACTGAATCGGTGGTGAGCCTCGACTGAGTGCCGGTGGTGAACTCGTATTCACGGCAGCCGATCCGGTCTTGTGGATCTCGGCGGCCCGACCGTCGAGACGCGAGGTGATGGCCGGAAGGAATATCGCCGGCGCAGGGCGAAATATCGTTAGTAGTGGACCAACTATATCCGTGAGCACAGCATGGCAAAGCGTAAGAAATCTACAGAGCCGAAACCCGAACTCGCGAAATCAAAACCGAAAGAGCCGGCGCTGTCGCATGGCGCCTTTCAACTAACCATGTGGGTCATAATCCTTGGCCTGGTTGCCCAGTTGGCGATGGCCCTGATCGCATATCCGTCGCTCCCTGAGCGGATAGCATCGAGTTGGGCCGGCCGGATCATCCCGGGCCGGACACACCCGGCCTGGATCGTCTTCGTTTTCTTCCCCGGGGCTCAGGTGTTCCTCCTCGTGCTCGCTCTCTTTCCGCGCGTTACTAATGCGGCCGGTCGGCGCGTGATGGAGATCGGCAAGGCCGCCGGATTGATCGCGCTCGCGCTCCTCTTGACGGCCCTCCATTCCGGGGTATTCCGCCTGCAGTAGCGGTTGGATTCCGTCCTGCACAAGGGATTTAGTCGGCCTGTGGAAAAGCCAAGCCGTATCAAGTAGCTCAGGAGTGTGCCATGCCATCGAAAACGATTCTCGCTATTCCGATTCTGCTGATCATCGCAACTCCCAGCTTCGCCAATCCCATCGGTATGGCCCCAGAAGTGTACTCGCTGTATCAGCTCTGGGACGGCGAGACAAAGCAGGTGAACGCACTGTGGGGCGAGAACCCCGAGGAGATGCGGTTTGGCGACGGGCGGACAAAGGTCGTCATCGCCGATCTGAAGGGTCCCGGGGTCGTCACAATGATCCACTTCGCCCTGCCGCAGAGCATGAAGCTGAATCGGGATACCGTCCTCCGCATATACTGGGATGGGGAAAAGAGCCCCAGTGTCGAAGCGCCGCTCGTAGATTTCTTCTGCGATCCGAATGGGGTGTTGGAGCGCGTTGACACTATTCTGGTGAACAAGAAGCGCGGATGGAACTGCTATTTCTCCATGCCCTTCGCAAAGTCGGCGCGGGTGGAGCTGGCGATGGAGAATCCTCGCTATCCGAACGGCTCCTGGCAGGCGAATCCCTGTTACAGCTATGTCATCTACCGCACTTTGAAGTCGGTTCCGCAGGACGCGGGCTACTTCCACGCATGCTGGCGGCAGGAAACTCTCCTCCTTGGCAAGGAAGACTACAAGGTATTCGAGGCAGAGGGCAGAGGACAGTTCATCGGGTGGAATGTGACTGTTCGGGGCGTTGGATCGCCGAATGCTGGGTATCCGGTGGATGAGAACGTAAAGTTCTACGTCGATGGCGAGCAGGAGCCCTCTATTGAGTGGCAGGGGATCGAGGATTCCTTCGGATTCAGTTGGGGATTCCCGGAGCAGGCGAACAACTTTCCATGCACGGGATACCAGCCGTACTATAACGGGGCGGCTGCCTACCGGTTCACTCTGAACGATCGGATTTCGTTCAAGAAGTCGCTCCGCATGACCGTCGGCTTCGGCGAGAATGAGGCTCCGTTCTTCAGAGAGGCGTTCTCCAAATCGGAGAATCCACTCCAGCTCTCCAGCGTGGCGTACTGGTATCAGGCAGAGCCGCACAAGACGTTCGACGCGCTCCCGTCGGCTCGCGACCGGCGGCCTTGGATCTCTTCACCGTCGGCGCAGCAACACCAAAATGCAGGGGAGACACTTGTGTTGAACTGCGGAGACATCGCGGGAGACGATGAGTTCCTCGCGGACGGCTGGGATTTTGTATTCAAGAAGGGCTACTCGTTTTGCGGCTCCCCGTGGACCACGGAGATAAACCATTGCTGGGCGGACTTCGATTCTCTGGAATTTGACATCGTTTGTCCGAAAGGTGTCTCGGGCACGCTCCGCATGTTCATCCTCGACGGCGACAATTTCGGAGGCGGCCGGAAGCAGTCCGTGACAGTCGCGGGCAAGCTGGTCGGCGAGTACGAGAATTTCCAGTCCGGCCGGTGGATCGAGGTCCAGATTTCCGCGGCGGACACGGCTGACGGACGGATCCCGGTAGTGATGAAGAACATGAAGCCCGGTGCAAATGCGGTTGTTTCTTTGGTGCGGTTTGAGGCTGCAAGAACGAGATGAACGGTAAACTCACGAGACGGCAGTTTCTGACAGGGACGCTGGCGACCGGTGCAGCCCTGTACTCGTCCGACGTGCTGGACGCAGGCGAAGGCGGGCGCCGGCTGAAAAAGCTGACCGACCGGGTAAAGCTTGGCGAGACGGGGATCAAGGCATCCTGTCTCGGATTCGGCACCGGCACGAAGGGTTGGAACAAGCGGTCGAACCAGACGAAGCTCGGAATTGTCGAGTTCACCCGTATGATCCGGCATGCCTACGACCAGGGCATCAACTACTTCGACGTCGCCGACCTTTACGGTACTCACCCTTACCTCTGCTCGGCCTTGAAAGGCATCCCCCGCGAGAAGTACGTTATCGAGACAAAGATCTGGTACCGCACGAGCGACGACGCGCAGAAAGACCTCGACCGGTTCCTGAAGGAGCTTGGGACGGACTACATAGACGTTCTCTTAATCCACTGCGTGTCCGAAGGAACCTGGGCTGCGGACCTGCGCGAGATGATGGACGTGCTGGGCAGGGCGAAGGAGAAAAAGGTCATCCGTGCCCATGGTATCTCCATCCACAGCCTTTCGGCCATGAAGGCGGCCGCGGGGAATCCGTGGGTAGACGTCGCGCTCGCCAGGATCAACCACACGGGCGCGAAGATGGACGCCGCTCCTTCGCAGGTCGTTCCCATTCTGACAAAGATGCACAACGCGGGCAAGGCAGTTACCGGCATCAAAATCCTCGGCGAGGGAACGATCGCCGATGCCCGGGAACAGTCCCTGCGCTACGTCCTCGGCCTGGAATGTGTGGATGCCATCGTCATCGGCTTCGAATCCTGCGAGCAAATAGATGATATCCTGGCGCGGGGCCAGAAGATCCTCGCTAGCGCCTAGAGCCGTCGGGGCGGCCGCCCGTCGTGGGAGTGATCGCCAGCAGAGCGAGGATTGGAAACGGTGGGGCTGAACCGCCGAAAATCTTTCGTTCGTGGAAAGTCGTCTGTGACAGAGCGCATGCGTCGTCTCCGGCTTCGCCTTCTCAGCGGGCAATGCAAAGGTGACTAGCGGGAGACGAAACGGACGTGCCGCCTTTTGAAGAGTAGGTACGCGGGAATAACTATTGAGGGGAGAACGACTACCGAAAGGGCAACCCAGGTCGCTGGCTTCCAGGTACTTCGCCGGGTGACGGCTCTTCCTTCAGGGAGAACTCCGTTCGCCGATATCACTATCGCCATTCCATCCTTGGTGGCCCAACTGTGGTAATCGCGGTGAGGGGCGCCGAACGTATCCCAGATGTCGGTGCCGTCCTCGGATACGATATGGAAACAGTAATCGAGCTTGGAACCCTCCGGGATGAGCAGGTCGATCTCAAACCGGTGCTGGGAGCGCGTCATCTCGCAGTGAGGATAACCCTTTAGTGCCGCGGCGCCGGGCGGCCACAGATCCTTGTTGGGTATTTGCCAGCGGTCCAGCGCCCAGAGTATGTACACTTTTTCAGTCTGCGGAGCTAGGTAGTGGATCCTGTACCGCACCTTCCGCGGGGCTGCGTTCAGCAGGGAGGCGGCTTCGGAGACGTGAGTATCTTTCCCAGCCCCGGCACCCAACGTGCGCACTGGTTTCTCCCGGGGCTCCACCTTCGGGATGCTGCCGACGAGTAGAACCGTCGAGTGGGCTGGAGCGCAAATCTGCGATAACAGGACCAGTAGCCACGCTGAGGGCAAGAGCGTACATCTGCCAAGCATACAAAACACGTCTCCCGCGTCTTTCGTTCTTGTGTACCCGGCGGCACCTTTTCGACAAACCTAAGTTGCCGTGAGCGGCAGGATTCGCCCGCGCGATATAGAACTAAGCATAGAGGCTTCGTAGGGAGAGGAGGCACACGGGTGAGCATAGAAAGCGGTTCAGCAAGAGACGTCGTGAGGTTCGTCGTAACCGTGGACAAAGAGCGCCTCCGCCGCGACCTGGAAAACTCTTTCATAGTCGAGCGTATGCCGGAGGTGCTGAGAAGGTCGCAGGAGTTTGCTGACTACTTCTTTTTCAGCAGATACTGTATGGTCGGCGGAGAGCAGTATGGCGATTCTATCTGGCTCCGCTTTAAGGTGAAGCCGGGCAAGCAGGATAAGCTGGTCGAGGGCGTGGGCTCATATCTGCGTGCTCTCGAAGAGCAAGGGCTGATCGCGAAGCTCTGGGAGCCCACAGTAGAGACCGACAGGGAGGTGTTCGGCACCACTCCCGGTCTCGGTCCGACCTCTGCGTACGGTTCACTCTGGTGCTGTGTGGATGCCGTGAGCCGTACCGCGCTGAACCTGCTCTTTCTCAGCGACCAGGGTCGGTTGGATGTGCCGGAATGGGTCGTAGCGGATCTTTGGGTGCATTTCTTCTATAACGCCCTCGGCATCCCGGACTTCACGCCGTGTCCAACCTGCAAAAGCGATCAGTCGCTGAGGCTGGCCCGGTGCCATGCCTGCGGCTTCGAACTCGATACGAGCGAACGCAAGAAGGTGGGCGGGGGAGAGAACTAGCGGCGGTCCACTCAATTGGGCTGGCTGTTCTGCCGTCCTTAGCGACGGACTGCGGGCGCTTTCTGGTGGTGACCGGCGCCGCTTACTTTTGACGGGCTCGTGGGTACTATATATCGAGTAAGCGTACGGTCGGGGGAATACCGGCCGGACAAGGAGGATGCGGATGACCAGGCTCAGCGCGGCGAATTGTTTGCTTATCTTCGGGCTGCTCGTGGTGGCGGCGCTCGACAGGGAGCCGGCGGGCGCCCAAGTCCTCCCCGAGTACGGCGCAATCCGAAAGGGCATAGGGAAGCCTGGCCCGATGAAGTTCCCCGAGATATCAACCCCCAAGTCGGCAAAGCAGCCCATCGGCGACATCGCATTCGTCCACAAGGGCGATATCTACACCGTCACGCTCGACGGGAAACACATCCGCTGGCTGACCAGGGACGGCCGCAATGCGTTCCCCGTCTGGTCGCCGACCGGGCGACACATTGCGTTTACGAAGGCAAAGGTAATCGGGGGCAAGTTTCCCAGTGCTTTCCTCCAGATCATTACCCCGGATGGTAAGTTCTCAAGAGCATTGACCCAACCCAGGCGGTATGAGGCCGTCTATCCCGTCGCCTGGCTTCCGGACGGCAAGGGATTACTGGTGGGCATTCACTATCTCGAATCAGATGTGGGGTCGGAGCTGAGGGTTGTGACGCTGGACGGCAAGCCTTATTCGCGCTACCAGACGTGGATCAAAGTCGGGAGGGAAGCTGGATTTCTGAAGGAGCGCACGGTTGATGAACCATGGGAGTTCACCCCGGGGCAGGCTGCGGCCTTTTCTCCCGACGGCAAGAAGATGTTGTTCACGGCAAGCACCGAGTATTTTGTGGACTGCGCGCGATTCGACCTGTATTGCATCGCGTTCGATGGATCGAATCTGCGTCGCGTTGAGACGTTGCCCCGGTTTTGGATCAACTGCCTGCGCTGGCATCCGAAGGGCAGGAAGCTACTCTCGGCGGAGGAACACTATCCGCAAGATCCCGAGGTCGGCAAGTACGAGGCAGGTATATGGCTGCGGGATGCGGGAGGCAAAGTGCTGAAGAAGCTTGTGGCGACAACTACGGCCTCATTCAGTGGGATGGATTGGTCCCCGAAAGGTGACTACATCATCTTCCAGATGACGGATTCGAAGTACCCCAGGTTCGAGCACCCCGGAGATTTTGCCAATCTGTCGGCGCACAGCTCGATCTGGGTGATGAAAGCCGACGGCTCAGGGAAGTACAAGCTTGCGGACAACGCCTGTCACCCCAACTGGCGATGAGTCCTTTCGCCATGTAGTCCGCGGGCAAGCTACTTTGCCTTGAGGCTGAATGTGTACTTGCCCGGCTGGGTGACGGTAAACATCGCGCGCCCGGCGCTCAGCCGCTTGCCGAGCACTCCCGCCGGCAGCTTCTTCGTGCCGTTCACCAGGATGTCTGGTTCGACGCACCCCGCCGGCAACGGCAGGGCGATGTCCGCCTTCATCTTCTCCGGAATGGACAGGACCAGGTCGAATGCGGCGTCGGACTTCTGCCACTCCACCACGATATCGCCCGGCGGCGTGGGCACGGTGCCCTTCGCCCAGTTCAGATCTCCCGGGTTAGGCGCAACCGTGACCCGGCGGAACCCCGGCTCGGCAGGTTGGACTCCCAGGACCCATGCGGGTAGGTGATACGTCGGCGCCGATGCCCACCCGTGGCAGAGCGAGCTGTTGGTGTGCCAGTGCTCCCAGAAGACCGTCGCGCCCCAGTCGAGCATCTTGCCCCAGTTCGTGCGGATGTAATCCAGTGCCTCCTGGGTCATCCCGTTGGTGAAGAGCGCCAGCAGGTAGTAGTAAGCGTAGAACGAACCGGCCGGGACTACCTCGTTATCCGGATCCAACGTATGCCGCAGGATCTCCTCACGCACTCGCATCGGCGCGATGCCATACGCCGCGACCAGTCCGTTCGCCATCTGGCTTATTTTCGGCGAGAAGCCGTTCTCCTTGTCGGACCAGAATTCCGGATAGGCGCCCCTTTCGGCGTCGTATAGATGCGCGTTGATGGCCGCCTTAACTTCTGCCGCCCGGCTTGCGTAAGCCTGTGTCGCCTCTTGATCCTGCGCGAGCCTTGCCATACACGAAGCGTTCACCAGGGCGTGATAGTAGAGGCAGTTCAGGGCGGTTACCGTCCCGTGGAGATCCGTGTTCGTCCACTCGATGAACATCCAGTGGCCGACGTCGGTGAGCAGCCCACGTTCGTCCTTGAATCCTTCGAACCAGCCGATCAGCTTCTCAACCTTCGGGTACGCCTCCTCGACGAGCGGCTTGTCGCCGGTGAAGGTGTAGTAATCCCAGATTGACATGATCCAGTAGAGGCAGAACGCGGGGATGACGTTATCGTAGGTCCCCGGCCAGAAGCAGATGGTCGCGCCGTCGTCGCGCTGGGATTGGCCGATCTGCTTGATGCCCTGGCGGACGAGCCACGGGTCGCCAAACGCGTAGTAGTTGCTCAGCGCCTCGATCCGCGCGTCGCCCCACCACTGCGTGCGCTCCCGCCACGGACAGTCGGTATACGCGTCCTCCATGTTGAGCTGGACGGTGTACGCGCCGATCCGCCATATCTCGTTCAGCCGATCGTCGGAGCACTCGAAGGTTCCTCGCCATCGGACGGGATAGGTCGAGAAGTTCACACCGACTGACTCGACGGTCACGGGTGCCGTGCAGTTCCGGAAATCAATCTGCATGTATCGAAACGCGCGCTTCTCGAAGACCTCCCACTCCTGCGCGCCGGTCGCTCCCGAAACCGTCTCGGTCTGCACCACTTCGAGCGGAGCAGGCAGAGCGCCGGCATTCAGAAAGTGCACCAGCATCTCGGCTTCTTCGGCGGATGGAAAGCCTCCCTCAATGATCGCCTTGCCATTCAGGATAGCAGTCTTGACGCAGGGGGCGCTGAGGATCTTGCCATCAAGGACTATGGCCAGATGCTCGCCGATGTTTCGTCTGGTGAAGTCGGCGAATCTCTTGCGGCCTTCGTCGTCGAACTCGATTGCCACGTAGATCTCTGAGGTTTGAGGGTGCGTCTCTGCTCTGGCGTTCGGCTTCAGATCGTCGCCTGTCAGTATGATCGGTGACTCGGCAATGACCCTTGCTGGATCAACGTTGTTCCCTTCCTCATCTGTAAAGGTGTGGAGGTCCCTCCCGTTATCATCCTGCTCGAGCGCCATCTTGTACTTCGCATCTGGATGCCGCTCGTCTCGCACACTGCGGAAATGCCGGAATTGCAAACCTGCGACGGATGTCACTTGGTCAATGACTTCCCGCGGGTCGTGCACTCCAGGGAGCTCGACGACGATCTGCTTTTCGCCTTTTGCCCGGACGAGCGCCTGCGAGACTCCCAGGGTGTGCAGGCGGCTTTGGACGATCTGGATCGTAGCATGCAGCTTGTCGCGATGCCACTTTTCCTGGGACGGAAGTTCGTCCGTCTGGACTTCCAATACTACTCTGGAACCAGCCGCCGGACCCAAGCCTTTCTCCGGACGCCGCTTCATTATGTAGCGGTCGGCGTAGTGGACCCCGGCGCGGAATGGATCAACCTTTCCGTTGATCAACAGTTCTCCATAGCCGAGGTCAATCATCCCGGTTCCTTCGGTGGACAAACGAATCCTCGGGTGCCCGGCGACCTCGCGTCCGAAGTCGAGCACTATGTAAACAGCTTTCCCCGCGGCCCGCTCTTCGTCTGGGAGGGGATAAACCGTGCAGACTCCCTTTCCTTCGTTGGCCGCCCGCCAGGATCTTCGGGCCGTTGATTCCTTTGGCCCGCGCGGGTTCATCGGCTGGACCTGGAATATGTCCTCCACGGTTGGGCGAAGGCAGAGCGCACTCGCGTTCGACGCCAGCTTCTCAGGATCAGCAGCGGCTTCCTTCTTCTCCCGGCTCATGATCGCCGCCACCGGGATCTTATTGTTCTCCGGCAGCTCGATGCCCGTCGGGTCGGCGATGCCGATTTCCCGGACCGCCGTGGGGAAAATCTCGCGCTCGTACATGAACGGGATCTCTCGGGCGGTCAGACTCGGCCACGGCTCCATCCCAGCGGGGCCGATCACCGTCGCGCGCTGCCACAAAGAGTCGTCGAAGCCCACCTCCGTCCAGCCGTCCGGCGCGCGATTCGCGTCGTACACCTCCGGGAACTCGAGCTGTATGGACATGCGCGGCAGGTCCCTGAACCAGGCATCTCCCGGCCGGAGCTTCCACGATCCATCGGTGACCAAGGGCAGGCTTTTCACCTTGATCGTCGAGACGGGGTCAAGATAACGGATAACTCCGTCGAGCAGGAATCCTCCTCGGCCGAGGATATAGGTGAACGTGCCCGTGCCATAGTGATGGATGAGCGCGGCGATTACGTTCTTGCCGCGGTGTACATGCCGCGTGAGATCATACGTATCGTAGTACTGCCAGCGGGGATCGGAGCGGACCGGCCCCCGGCCGACGAGCTTGCCGTTTACGTACAGCTTGTACCTGCTGTCGGCGCAGACCCGTACCAGGACCTCCATCGGCTTTGCCGGAACGTCGAAGGTGTTGCGCACGTATACATAGTGGTTGACGGGCTTCTCCGGGCCGGCGTCCCATATCCAGTCGGCGTTCAAGTCCATCGGGGTCAACTCCTCCAGCAAGGTGCGTTCCGCATTGGAGTTAAGCGTAGCCCGGCGGATTTCCTCCTGGGGGAGTGGTTGCTCCCGGTTGTGGTCCCAGTTGTCGGGGGATCTCCGATCCGGGTGTGAGGGCGTCCGGCCCGAGTATATGGGGAACAGAGTTCCCCGTCCAGTTCCGTGTCGAGGGAAACGGATTTCCCTCGACAACGTTAAGAGGGGCTTCGGGTCGAGGGAAAAGGATTTCCCCCGACAACGTTAAGAGGGGCTTGGAGTCGAGGGAAAAGGATTTCCCCCGACAACGTTAGGCGGCGTTGCGGAGTGGGGTCGAGGTGAGGTGTGCCGCCCGACGCCCGGTATTTCTACAGGTGTTACTGGTGTTTGTTGAGGGCCAACCTGAGTTGGGATATACTGATCCCAAGGGCCGACAATCGAGCGGTGGGCGCCCTCTCCGTTGAGGATGGGGCATGGGCCGATGTGCTGATGTTAAAGCATCAGCCTACACGGGAGCAAAGCAGGCTAAAGCGAGCTTGTATGTTTGCCGAGGTTTGCGTGCCCAGCCTGCTTGAGCATGCTTAGAACGCGATTGCCTCGTCATTCATGGCGAGGAAGCTCGAGGCTTGGCCGGACGTGCTATAATTGTTTGAGGAAAAGATGAGTATCTTCAAGGCCTGTGATATCCGCGGCGTGTACGGCCGGGATCTCACCGACGAAATAGTCTACCGAATTGGGCGTGCGCTGGGAACCTTGGTGGGGGATAAGTGCGTCATAGTAGGTGGAGACGTCCGCGTTAGCACACCCTCCCTCAAGGTCCAGGTAATTGACGGCCTTCGGGCAAGCGGTGCGACGGTTCTCGATATCGGGATTGTCCCGACTCCGGCTTTCTATTTCGCAAAGCAGCATCTGGCGGCCGATGCGGGGGTGATGGTAACCGCCTCGCACAATCCGCCGGAGTTCAACGGCCTGAAGATCGTGCTCGGGCCGCTTCCGATCACCGAACGCGAACTTGAGGAGATCAGGAAACTCGTCTATTCGAGAGATTTCACCGATTGCGGTGGCAGCGTCCAAACTGCAGAGGTCTTGGCCTCATATCAATCCTTCATATCATCCCTCGCCTGTTCTGCAGATGGCGCGCACCTGTACAAAGTCGTCGTAGATTGCGGCAATGGTTGCTATTCGGGACTGGCCCCGGCCGTTTTCCGGAGTTTCGGCTATCCGGTCGAAGAGCTGTTTTGCACTCCTGACGGCAACTTTCCTAACCGGAGTCCGAACTCAGCCGTGCCCCAGAATCTGGCCGCGCTGAGCCGGAAAGTCCGTGATGCGAGAGCGCAAATTGGAGTAGCGTTCGATGGTGACGGCGATCGCATCGCGTTCATAGACGACCGGGGCCGGTTCCTGCTCAGCGATAAGGCAATCGTCGTACTGGCAAGAGACATTCTTGCCGGCCATCCGGGGGCCAGTGTCGTCTACGATCTGAAGTGCTCTTCCGTAGTCCCCGAATCAATCACCGCCGCGGGAGGCCGAGCGATCCCCGAGCGGTCGGGTCACACGTTTATCAGGACCCGCATGATTACGGAGCAGGCTGTTTTCGGAGGCGAGATCAGCGGGCACTACTTCTATGGCGAACTCGGCGGCGGGGATGACGGGCTGTACTCGGCGCTGCTCCTGGCGAATATGCTGGTTCGCACGGGAGGTCGCCTCTCAGAGCTGGCCGACGCCGTGCAAGTATACGAGAATACGCCCGACATCAGGGTGCCTTTCGAAGGCGACCGGCACGCGGTTGTCGAGCAAATCGCCGGAGCTTTCCCCGAGGAGCGGGTTTCGCGGCTCGACGGTGTGAAAGTCAGCTTCTCGGAAGGCTGGGGTCTGGCGAGGCCGTCCGTTACCGAGCCGGCAATTACGTTTCGGTTCGAGGCGGAAAGCCCTGCCCGGCTCAGGGCGATCATGGATAGCTTCCTGGAGCCGGTTCCCGAGCTGCGCACGCCTGTCTACGAAGCTTGGACGGACTCCGGCTCCGACGAGTAGACAGCTGCTCGTGCCGCTGGGGAGGACTCCGGCGGGCCGGCGCCGAAACAGAATGGTACATAACCTCCAACCGGTTTGCCTCAGACGGAAAGTGCTTAGAAGTAGGGAAGCGGCGGAAATATCTAGGTAGGAGAGGTCAACCTTGGACCGGGCGGAAAGACTGGAGAGCGGCTTCGTGAGGGCGCATAGGGATGTGAAAAGCGTGCGTCGTGACGAGAGCGTCATAATCGAACGGTGCAAGCAAGGCGACATAACGGCCTTCGATGAGCTCGTACGCCGTTATGAGAAGCAGGTCTATAATTTCGCCTACCGGATGGCCGGAAACTACGACGACGCGAACGATATCGCGTCGGAAGCGTTCATAAAAGTTTACAATGCTATAGATACTTTCCGGGGCGATGCGAACTTCACCACGTGGCTCTTTCGCATAGTCACAAACCTGTACCTCGACGAGCGCAAGCGGTCGAAAGCTCACATGAATATACCCCTGGACGAGTACATCGATTTGGAAGAGAGTTCGGTGACCCGCCAAATCGAAGATCCATCCCCCGGTCTGCAAGAGGTCATCGAAGCGGGCGAGCGCGCCGATGTGCTCGCGCGGGCTATCTGCGATCTGCCGGACTACCAGCGGATCATGGTCCTTTTGTTTCATACCCAGGGGAAATCCTACGAAGAGATAGCAGAGATCATTGGATTGCCGATCGGTACTGTGAAGTCGAGGCTCAACAGAGCGCGGCTCGCGCTCAAGGAGAAACTTGAGCCAGTACGGGAACTTTTCGACCTATGACGCCGTCGAATCTACTGGAACTCAAATCGGATGCACCACACCTCTGCGGCTTCGAACGAGGGGCACAGGCGCGAGGTCTCTTGGTGTCAGACCGCGCGAACTGAGTCCTTCGCTGCGTATCTAGCGGCGTTAGGTAGAGGGAGGATCTTTCTATGAAGTGCGAAAGAGCCAGAGAACTGTTCTCGGAATACCTGGAGGGCAGCATAGACTACGCTCTGACTGCCACCGTGCGAGGTCATATCGATCAGTGTTCGACCTGCCGGCATGAGCTTGAGCTGTTTGGCCAGGTGGGCGATATGATCGGCTCGCTGCCCGAAGTTGAGCCGCCCTCAAACTTCCGCCACGACGTAGTTATGCGGGCCGCTCGCATGCAGCATGAGCGTTCCAGGGAAGCCACCGGTGCCTTCGGCCTGAGCTGGGACTACCTGTTTGGCCGCCTGGTGCCCGCGCGTGCCGTCGCTATCGCGTGTGCAGGCGCTGTGCTGGCCGCACTGATGCTCAGGGTGCCGCAGGGGATGTACGACTACGTAGTACAGCAAATGGGCGGCCGCCCGGGTGTTGTCGGCATGGCAGAGCAGCAGCCAGCCGGTGCAGATGCGATCGAGGCATCGTCTCTGTACTCAAATGTCAAGCCGGTATGGCAATCTCGAATACTCGGCCGCAACACGCTCTGGGTGTCGGTTGCTGCCAGCGAAGTAGGGGAGGGCAGGAGCCTCCACGAGGTAGCCCTGTCAATCAACCAGGAAGCACTGTTCTATCGCGGACGCGTGCGGGACGTCACACACAGAATCGGGGCTGAGGTATATCTGCTCCCGCCGAATCAATTTAGCCTCGATGGCGAACACCGCCCGAGGCTCCTCTGGGAGGGTAATGTGCTCGGCGATGCACCACCGGTCGTACTGCCGATGATACTGGATAGTTCTCAGGGTCCGGCTAACCTGCTTGTAAGCTATCGGTTCCGCGACAGGGATTTCGCTCAGATTGTGTTGATCCCCACCGGGAATAAGCACATGTCCTCTACGAACACGTTCGATTTTTCGGTTAGGCCGGGATTCCGGCCTGTTGGGAACAATCTGTATTTAACTTTGCAGTCATTGGCACAGAATTATGGGGTGACCATCATAGCCAATGCCAAGCTGGACGTCAAGCCGTCGGTGGTGGAGCTTGGATCGGATAGCATGGAAGACGCCCTGAGAAAGGCGCTCAGGCCGGTTGGCTTGACGTGGGGGTTCATAGACAAGGCGATTTACGTGGATCTCGACTTCAAGCGGCCGGAAGATTTCCAATAGCCTGCTCCTGCGCGGGTGTCCGATCCGTCGGTCGCTGATATTCGGCCCGTAGAGTGAAAACCCCGGAAGTTATTCCGGGGTTTTTTGCGTTATCCGGTTCGATCTGGCGCCCTGTGTGGGGTATAGGGAGGGATACACGCAGGCCTGACGCGTCCGGGACGCACGCCGGCATGCACTTGCCGGGCGCGTCGCGGAACCTTATAATAGTGCGGGTTAGAACGCGCGTTCGAGGTTCGGAGATGGATCTGGCAGAGGCACTGGGGCCCGACGGGCTGATATCAAAATGTATGCCCGGCTACGAGTACCGGCCGCAGCAGGTCGAGATTGCGCTCGCCATCGAGCAGGCGCTTTCCGCGAAAAAACACTGTCTCGCCGAAGCCGGAACCGGCGTCGGGAAGAGCATGGCATACCTTCTGCCGGCGATCAAACATAGCCTTGTGGGCAGAAAAGTCGTCATCTCGACGCACACTCTCTGCCTGCAATCTCAGCTTCTGAACAAAGACATCCCATTCCTCCAGAGCGCACTGCCGGGTCAGAAGTTCACGGCCGTCGTGATGAAAGGGCGGGGGAACTACCTCTGCCTGAATAATCTCGACGCCGAGTTGGGGCAGCTCCATCTGATCGGCGATCCGAATCTGGAGCGTTTGCAGAACTGGTCGAGCGAGACGCAGACGGGCGATGCGGCCGAGCTGGATTTCTCCTTCTCCGGTTGGTTCGACATCTGCTCGGAGCAGGACACCTGCCACCACCAGGAGTGCAGGTTCTTCAGCAAATGCTTCTACTACAAGATGCGCCGCGCCGCCCACGAGGCGAACATCGTCATCACGAACCATTCTCTCTTTTTCAGCGACCTGGCGATCCGGATGGCCGATCCCAACTCGGGGCTCCTGCCCAACTACGAGGTGGTGATCTTCGACGAGGCGCAGCATCTCGAGGATGTCGCCACGAAAGTCTTCGGCGTCGAGTACAGCAACTTTCGTATTCCGAAGTTCCTGGGCCGGGTGCGTCGTCTTCGCGGAGTTGCCATTGACCCGAAGAGGATCCAGACCATCGACGAGTTGAACTCCGGGCTGTTCGGCGCCTTCATGAACAGCCCAAAGCAGGAATTCTTCCTCGAAGATGTCTACCGCGAGCAGGGACGCTCGAACATCGAGGGCACGGCGTCCATGCTTTGTACGACCCTCGACGGCCTGAACCGGGAGCTTTCGGGGCAGGAGACTGACGGTCGGCCCGAGCTGGAGGAAAGGCTTGTGGGCTTCCGGCGCATGTGCACCCGGCTAAAAGAGGAGTTATCCCTTTTGTTCTTCGGCGAGGGTAACGGCTACTTCAAGTGGGGAGAGAAGGCGTCGAACGGGAAGTTCGCAAGCTGCTTTCTACGCTGCTCGCCCCTAACGGTGGCGGACATCCTCCGGGAAAGCCTGTGGGAACAGGCGGACGCCGCCGTGCTCACCTCGGCAACACTCGCGAACTCGGGCAGGTTTGACTACATGAGATCGAGGTTGGGCGTACCGGACTGCATCGAAGTCATCGAGGACTCGCCTTTCGACTTCAGGTCGCAGTGTCTGACCTACATCCCAAAGCACCTCGACTTTCCTTCCGAAAGTCCCGAATATGCCGACGCCGTGGCCGATCAAATTGAGGAAATCGTGCGTGCCTCCGCAGGGAAAGCGTTCCTGCTCTTCACTTCCTACCGCATGATGAATGCAGTCTATGAAAGGCTTCTCGGCCGGCTGCCGTTCGTCATGATGAAGCAGGGCGAAATGTCAAACGAGTCGCTCGTCCAGGAGTTCCTCCGCCGGGAGAATGC
>Ga0114930_10000780_pt1 | contig 32788 bp, 27 predicted proteins | sample AnhtaG_FD_87300 | JGI IMG/M metagenome (GOLD analysis project Ga0114930, IMG submission 87300) | Deep subsurface microbial communities from Anholt, Denmark to uncover new lineages of life (NeLLi) - Anholt_01485 metaG | ecosystem: Environmental > Aquatic > Marine > Oceanic > Sediment | place... | reverse complement strand
TGCAGTATCAAGAAAAAGAAGACTTAGGACAAGCGAAGCTTGCATTGGATTAAAGCCCCGTACGTAAGTGCGGGGTTCCTTTTACTCCATTCCGTGCTCAAACATTCGCGACCGGCCGGCGGGGCCGGTTTCCCTTGAGGTCGGCTCGAGAAGGCTAAATCTTCAATAGTCGCTTCAACCATTCCGTTTATTTTACCCACACAAAATGGAAGAGAACCATTCAGGTTAATTGTTCGGATAAAGATAATACCACCACTCGGGCTGATCCTTGAGCCATCTGTCAAACCAAGCCATAATGGTTCTTGTCCAAATTTTTCTCTTGTTATAGGTCATGATGTGATGGTCTTGGTCGAGGATTTGGACATATTCAACTTCTCTTCCCAAAATCTTCAGGGCCGTGAAAAGCTGTGTGCTCTCACCTGGAGGAACATTTGTGTCCTCAGAGCCATGAAGGAGGAGTAGGGGCGCGGTGATTTTATCAGCGCTAAATAATGCACTCTGATTGATGAATATATCTTTGCGGTTCCAAGGAAAGCTGTTGGCTGCTGCATACGCGGAGTACTCATATCCGTAGTAACCTTCGCCCCAATAACTGGAGATGGAACTGATCCCCGCATGGGATACCGCTGCAGAAAAGAGGTTGGTTCGCGTCTGGATGATCATGGTGATAAACCCGCCATAGGATGCCCCTATGCATCCCAATCTTTTGGAATCGACAAATGGATGTTCGGATAAAAACTTTTTGACGCCATCGATGATTTCATCGGCGACAATGAAACCCCAATCATTGACGTGAAGGGCAGAAAAATCCTGTCCGTACCCGATTGCTCCGCTGGGTTGAAGCACATAGACGACATATCCCTGTGCCGCCCAGAGATTTTTGGGATAGCGCCCCCCAAACTCTCTGGTAACCGGCGTGGTCCCCCCATAATAGTTCACGATACAAGGATACTTTTTTTTAGGATCAAAATCAGGAGGATAGTAAACCCTCCCATCTATCAAACGGTCTTTCTGGTTCTTGAAAGTCCAACGCTCGACCTTCCCGAAGGTGACGTCGGAAAATTCCTTCTCGGCAGGATCATGCAGCAGATGAGTTTTTTTATTTTTCATGTTTAAGATATAGGCTTTGGGAGGAACGGAAGCACTCGACCCAGAAAATGCTGCCACTTGTTTATCCTTGGATAGATCGAACTGCTCGATGATATCAACACCGACGGGGATAAAGAGATATTTCTTCTTTGCAATATCATACCTGTACAAGCGACGGTAAGAGTGATCGGTTGTGAGGAAATAGATGGCATTTTCTGTATGGCTCCAGAAGGCTTCTTGGATCGAAGGATCGAATTCTTTTGAGATAGGCTCCACCTGTTTTGTTTCAGGATCGAAAATATAGGCCTGGATATCATATTCATTGGGAATCAAATTACCGGAAAGATTCTGACCTGCGTCATCGAATGCGGAAGGGCCCCCTAGAATAAGGATTTTGCTGCCGTCAGGACTCCATTGAGCCTGATTGAGCCATCTCCCTTCCCAGAGCAGTTCATTTTCAACAGTTCTTAGGTCGAGATAGTAGAGTTCGGTTTTCAGAAAAGGCCTTTGTGTTTCGTCGACCAATGAGCGCGTGAAAAGAAGTTTTTTTCCGTCAGGCCTGATGCTGTTGAGTGAAGTCGAGAACTTGCCTGCTGTCAGACTCTGACGGACGCCATCTTCGAGGCTGATCTTGTGCAGATAGGATTTATTCCGGGCCCAGGGTTTTCGGTCGTTTAGATTTCTCAGGCGTTTTACCCCTGGCCTGTCCTCTTTCCCTTTTTCTGAGACGGAGTAGATGATACAGGTTCCGTCAGGCGCCCACGTGTGACTCCCAAAATCTTTGATATCTTTGAGGAGAGGTGTTGAAGTTCCGTTTTCTAGGTCGACCATCCAGAGAGTTGTTCCGGAATTGTTGTGCGTTGTGTAAGAAAACTTTTTTCCTGTCGGAGCCCAGCTGACCCTGGAGAGCGATGTCCCTCCCCGATAGGTCTGGAGGAGGCGGCTCTCTGAGACATCATATAATTCAACCCAGGTTTCAGAATCATCGCTCGGAGGAAGAGCTTTGCGAATAGAAACAGCAGCCAATGTGCCATCCGGAGAAATGGATATCCCTGTGACAGTGGGAACATCCAGCAGATGGTACAGGCGCATATTCTGCTCGTTGGATAGGATTAAGGTGGGGTGCGGGGAAGTGTAATTTTCATCGACTGTGATTGTTCCCTTTAATGTCCATTCCTCATCCGAACTGGGGTCATAAACGGATTTTACGATGAGGAGATGTTTTCCGGTCTCCAAACTCAGATCTGTCGAGACTTTTTTTCGGTTGGCTGTGCTGCTGTTATCGCCATTCCTGCTGGCATTTGATTTTGTGACATAGATTCTTCCGTCGACACAAAGATGAAATGCTTGTGGGCTTTGTATGGTGACTCTTGCTCTCGTCCATCGTTTCACATCCAGATAGGTGCCAAAATAGGCGATGGTGGGGTGGGTTTCGTCTCCGATAAGACTAACGCCGTTTTCTCCCGATTGAATTTCTCTCCACCGGGAGAGAGTACCGTCGTGCCATCGGAGAGGGTTACCGGATATGGGTATCAGTTTGGATTTATCGACCTGGTGGAATTTGATCAGGTTCTCGATAAGTTGTTCTTTTTTATATTCTTCCAGAAGGGCAGGAAGAGGATTGGGGAAAGGTCCGAGAAGCAGCCAATCGGTGATAATCCATTCTTTGGTTTGCTCCTCTTCTTGGGATGTAGCAGAAATCGTTAGAGGGATCAGGATTAGCAACAGCAAGAGTGCGGCAAGGATGGGATGGAATTTCTTAATCATGCTTTATTTTTTATCTATTTCTTATTCTTGACGTATTTGTCGAACCATTCGAACATCTCTGCAAGCACGTGAAGGACGGACGCTCGGGCTCTGTAACCGTGGCTTTCATTGGGAAGCATGACCAGCCGTGCAGTGGCACCATGTCCTTTAATGGCATGATAGAGCCTTCGGGATTGAATCGGAAAAGTTCCGGAGTTGTTGTCCGCTTCACCATGAATGAGCAGGATGGGTTCGTTGATTTTGTGGGCGTGCATGAACGGGGATACTTTGAAATAGACATCAGGAGCTTGCCAGAGGGTTCTCCGCTCGCTCTGGAAACCGAAAGGTGTCAGCGTTCTGTTGTAAGCGCCGCTCCGGGCGACCCCAGCTGCCAAGAGGTCGCAGTGGGCAAGCAGGTTAGCTGTCATGAAGGCGCCGTAACTGTGACCGCCTGCACCGACGCGCTTGGGATCGATAATTCCCATGGAATCCAGCTTGTCTATTGCGGCTTGAAGGCTGGAGACGATCTGTTCGACAAATGTGTCGTTCATTGTCTTTGGATCACCGATAACAGGCATATGGGCACCGTCGAGGAGGGCATATCCTTGCGTCACGAAAAAAAGTTGGGAGGTTCCTCTGAAAAAAGTGAAACGGTGTGCCGAACCTCTGATCTGCCCTGCAACCCTCCGGTCCTGGTATTCGCGGGGATAGGCCCAGACCACACAGGGCAACCTCTCTCCTTCTTTGTAGTCCGGAGGCAGGTACAGGGTACCGGAAAGTTCGACTCCGTCCGCCCGGGTGTACTTGATGAGTTGCTTCTTCAATCCTGTTAACTGCGGAGCAGGATCCTTGAAGCTGGTCAGAGCCTGCTTTTTTTTGTTCTTCAGGTTGTAGAGGTAATAATTAGGAGGCACGGTCTTGGATTCATAGCGGGCGATGATTTGATTCCTGGATTTCCCGGCAAAATCCACAAAGGACTCGTAGCTTCCCTCGCTGCACTGGAACAGCCTCTTTTTTTCCAGCGTCTTGATGTTCATCTTGTCGAGGAAGGGCATGTCTCCTTTGGGGGACGCACCGCTTCCAGAGAGATAGACCCACTCCTTATCCTGGAGTATGACACGTTCTCCGTTGGGCGTGGTTGTGGATATAGGGCGTCCCGGATCGTTGTAACGATCTTGAGAACTTATATCGATGATTTTCTTTGGAGCCTGGCTCGAGTCGTCGACATTTACGAGATATGTGGTTCTCCATCTTCTTTTCCATTCGCGTTCCGAGAGAAAAGCCAAGCCTTCTTGCTGCAGCCAGGAGATACCGCCATAGCGTTCCTTGGTCTTCAAGATTTCCTTGGAGCTGCCTGTGAAGGGAGCCGAAAGAGTCATGAGCTTGTCCCTGTGAGGAACCTGTTTCTCAGGGTTCCCTTCGTCCAGGGCCTCGACCCATACGAGTGTGGCGGGTTTGAGAGGTCTCCATTCCAATGACCTCGGTCCTGTGGGAACTCCTCCGACCGGAACTTCATCTTCTAAAGGAAGGTCTGCGAAGAGATGGACAAGATTTCCGTCTCTGTCCCATATTTCTTCACTGTGGGGAAAGGAGTAGTAGGGAACGCTGAAGGAGTAAGGCTCTTTGACTCGGTAGACCAACAGCAGTTTTCCGTCAGGTGAAGCATCGGCATAGAGGTAGACTCCGGGTTCTCCGATTTTTCGGCTTTTTCCGGATGTAATGTCGATTTCGTAGATCTGGGAAGTGGCATAGTATTTAAACAGTTTCGCGTCATAAGGAGTCTGAAGGAGGTCCTGGTAGGTCCGGACTGTCGCGAATCGTCCTTCGGTTTCCTGGATGTTGGGACCAATGGGCACTTCGGGTATTTTCGGGGGGGCACTGCGGTCTTCCGGTATGGCGTAAACCAGGAGTTTGTTGTCCGCAAGCCAGGAGAATCCGGAATTTGCTGTGGAATTGAGGTTGGGTCCTGTGAGTGCCTTTGCCTTTCCTGTATTGGCGTTTGCAATCCAGAGTTCGAATCCCGTATCTTTCAATAGGGAAAAGGCCAGCCATCTTCCGTCCAGGGACCATTGAGGAAAACCCAGTTTTGCCCCTTCGGGAAGAGCGATGCGTATTTCTTTACCGTCTTTTATGGATTTGATGGTCAATCCGATGGTGAAAGATGTCTGTTGTCGGCTGTTGTATCTTGGTGTAATCCTCGTTCCGGCAAGCCTGAGCAGCGGCTGGGACATGTATGCGATCGAAGGCATGGATTCGGACTCGGAGAGGAGCATGAGATCTCCCGTTGGGTTCATGCTCGCTCGAGGCAGTGGGGGAGTGTCGACGATATCGATCACTTCTTTTGGCGGGAGTTTGTAGGGTTCCTGGGAAAAGGCGAAGCATGCAAGAAATGCCAAAACAAAAAAGACAGATAGAATTTTTTTACTCATGTTTTCTCCCTCCTGAAAGCACAGTTTTTTTCTAAAAAAAATGTAATGATACTAAAAGATTATATTAGCCGATTGAGCCCCCAATTGCAATTTCCCAGAATGTGAGTTATATCCGTTTATCGGTCTTTCACATTTGTGTTTATTCTTGTTATTGAAGGAAATCACCATATATAATGTTACCATTCAACATTGGAGAGTGATGATGAAGAAGATAACTTGGCTTGCTGTACTCTTGCTGGTGGTTGCCGGATGTGGCCGACAAGAAAATCAGGTGGAAAAAGTGATAGAGGATGGAATCGAAGTGATTTTGAACGGGACGGAGCCCTACAAGTTACCAGATGTCCAAAGCCCCGTGAGGCTGGACGAAGAATGGGTCATCGATTTGGAAGATGAGGAAGTGTCTAAAACAGGCCTTTTCCAGCTCGACACTTTCGCTGTCGATGCCGACGGAAATATCTATATCTTGAGTTTGCGATCGGAAGAGAATCACATTTTTAAGTTCATGCCGGATGGGCAATTCGACAAAAGCTTCGGAAGGCATGGCCAGGGTCCCGGGGAGCTTGCCCGCCCTACCGAGGTGACACTGACTGCGGATCGAGAGCTCATGGTCGCAGACCCCGACAACGCCAAGCTGGTGTATCTCAACCGAAATGGAGGACTGATTCGGGAAGTCACACTGAATCGGAACATCCCCTTTGCGCAACCCGTGTCCAATGGAAATTTCGTGGTTTTTGGCCGCATACGACCGGAATTGGACCAGCGATTTCTGACATACCCGCTGGAACTGTGTGATGGGAACCTAGAGCTAATAAAAAAGCTCGACGAATACAGAATGGAGAATTTCCGTGTCACTCGCCGCATCCGTGGCACTTCGCCGGGTTTTGGCCTGGCTATCGGTGGAGATCTGGTTTTCATCGGAAATGAAATCAGGGATTATGAAATCTGGGTGTTTGATCTGGAAGGAGCACTGGTTCGGAAAATCCGGAAAAAGCATCAACCGCTTCCGGTTACGGATGAAATAAGAGAGAAGGCCTTGGCCATATATAATGAAAACGTAAAACCCATGGTTTTTTTCCCTGAGACTCTCCCGCCTTTCCGGACCATGACAGCGGACCAGGAAGGAACTCTTTATGTGGTGACATTCGAAGAGGGCGATTCGCCCGGAGAAAACCTTATCGATGTTTTCAATCCGGAAGGAGCTTTCATCTGCCGTCTCAGTGCTGCAGTCTTTGTCAATCCCGGGACACCCATCGATGTGGTGGCCCACAAAGGCCGTTTTTACTACATCCGCGAAACAGAGTCCGGCTTCAAACAGTTGGTGGTGGAAAAAATCATCATCCAGTAAAAAGCTTTTTCAATAAGCTTCTTTTCTGTGTTTAATCCGGTAAATGAAGATTTCTTTCTTTTTGTCGTCGATTCGGTAGATTATCCGATAGTTTTCTGATCGGATACGATATCCTTGTTCTGCTGTCAGTTTGAGACAGCCAGGAGGTCGGGGATTTTTTTTCAGGGCGATAATTTTTTTTATGATGAGGTCAAATGTTTTTCCCCTATATTCATCCAGGTCTTTTTGCGCCTGGGGAAGAAGCAATATCTTATACACGCCTTTTTTCTAGATATTTTTCGAGAGAAATAGCCTCTTTTTCCAAAGAGCGCAGAGTTTTCAGATCCAATAAATCTTCTTTCAGCTCTTCACGCTCGAGACGCTCTTCCAGGGCTTTTTCGACAAAAAAGCCATATTTGATACCCCGCTCCTTACAAAATTTTTTCACCCGATTGGCGATTTTGTAATTGACCTTAACGGCTAGTGTTGTTTTAGACATTTCAATAAAAACCTAACATAAAACCCAAACAAAAACAAACTAAAGTTATAAAAAGTTGAATATAATTTGATTTAGTTATATGTTATGGCCGACCTACATCATATCCAGGAATTCCTGCCAGGGGAAGGCGGTCATTGTTTCTGTTGTTGAATGCCCGTAGGCACGAATGATCATGGCGGCTTTTGCGATTTGTTTAGGGTCGTTCGACTCGACGATATCGATCACATCGACTCGGCCCATCGTGGAATAGCTTTGTTTCCATTCGACATCCGGACATTCTCTTTTGATTTTTGATGCCACCCTTTCAGCGATCTTTTTGAATTCAAAGGGATCGCTGAAAGCCTGAGGAGAAATTTTACTGAGAATGATGTAAGTAGCCATGTGCTCACCTCCTAAATTAAGGCGTCTGTTGTTTCCCTTCGAGAAAAGCGATCAGGTCTTCTTCGTTGACCCACCACTGCCGGCCGATTTTCTGGGCTTTGATCTTGCCTGATCCGAGCAGTTTGAGGGCTGTTACCCGGCTGATCTGGAGTTTTTCCTGGAGATCCTTAAGATTATACTGCTGAATAATCTTGCTTCCCAACCATATTGTTCTCATAGAATTTCCTGGGTTTTACTTAAATATATATTAATTTACTTAAATTTACTATATTCTCTATAAATATCTGGATAATGTCAAGTATTTTAATGTATGATTTATCAGTCATTTTACTTGACTTTAGTTCGAAATTTAATTAATTTTTTCTCACCCTTTAGGAGGGAATTTTCGGCATAAACAAAAAGGAGTTCACGATGCGTAAAGGAATTATTTTTTTCTTAGGTTTCTGTCTTTTATTTTCTTTTTCCTTATCTTCAGGCCAAGGGAAATCCAAAAAAGTCACTCCATTGGGCAAGTATGATTTTTATCACTATTATGAATATGATGAGCTGACAAACTTTTTAAAGGATATGAATAAAGCCTATCCTGAGTTGACAGAGCTTAGGTCATTGAACAAGTCGGACATGGGCCGGGATGTGTGGATGTTCGTGATCAACAATCCGAAGACCGGCGCAGAAGAGGACAAACCGGGATTCTTCTTGAATCAGATCCATTCGAGTGAGGTCATTGCTGCCGCATCTAGTTGCTACTCCATTTGGGACCTGCTTGCGAATTATGGCAAGAAAAAAGAAATAACAAAGGCCGTGGATAATCTAGTTTGGTACATCGTTCCCAGACTGGATGTGGATGGGGCTGAAGCTTATTTGACAGGAAAGCCTTCAGGGGTGGATCCGGACCCTAGAGATGAGGACGGAGATTTCCTGTTTGATGAAGACCCGCCCGAGGATATCGATGGGGATGGATTCATCGTCCAGATGAGACAAAAAGATCCGAAAGGGGAGTGGAAGATTTCAGAGAAAGACCCGAGGATTATGGTCCGGAAAGCTCCTGATGAAACAGGAGGCACATACTATAAAACATACAGCGAAGGGATAGACAATGATGGGGATGAGAAGATCAACGAAGACAGTTTCCGGATGAGATTCCTCTCCAACAGAAACTATCCGGGCAACTGGAGACCGGCGACCGTGCAGGGTGGGGCAGGACGGTACCCGATGGAGGAGCGTACGACAAGGGCAGAAGTGGATTTTGCCGTCACCCATCCCAATATCGCCATCTATGTGCAGCATCACTGCTGCGGAAGGGTGATTTTACGTCCACCCACAACTGGAATGGATAAAGACTTTAAGAACCAGGGAGATTTGCAGGTGTACAAGGTTATCAGTGCACGATGCCTTGAGCATTCCGGATGGGATTTGGCAACGTCCGTGTATGACTGGAACTGGCCACGCGGCACACCCAACAGGAAATCGACGCAGATTTACCGGGATAAAGAAGGCAAAATAAAGAATGCTCCGAGAGGGATGTATCCGGAGGAAGATGAGGCGCAATCATTTTATGATTTTGCCGGTTCATTGGATGGCTGTGAGTGTGAGAGCGGTTATTTTGCGTGGGGAAGTTCGCTGGAGACTATGTACGATCTCTTCGGCATTTTCTCGATGGGAGATGAACACTGGGCCAGCCCGGATTACGACAAAGATGGTGAGGTTACAGAAAAAGAAAGGCTGAAATGGAATGATGAAGAACTGGATGGAAAATTGTTCATCGATTGGCATAAATTCGACCATCCAACGTTAGGAGAGGTTGAGATCGGAGGATGGAAGCGGAGAAAAACCAGCCCCCCTGAAGGTGAGTTGATTCAGAAAGAGTGTGAGATGGGAAATGCTTATGTGATTTATCTTGCAAGTCAGGCAGCTAAAATAAAAATAGGTGAGCCGGAAATAACGGATAAAGAAGGCGGGATTTTTCAGGTGGATATTAAAGTAGAAAACAAAGGCTTTTTGCCCACGGCTACCCAACAAGCTGTAGAATTGAATATGGTTGAGCCGGTGCTTTTGGAACTCGAGCCCAATGAAAATGTGGAGATTCTACTCGGAGAGAAAATGGTCAAACTCGGACAGATCGATGGACATTCCGAAAGCGATAAGACAACATATCTCGTCCGCGTCAAGGATCCTTCCCAGAAAGCTGTTTTAAAGGTTCACACAAAATCACAAAAGGCAGGAAAAGACTCTAAGGAAATTGTTATCCAGTAGATAAGAAAACTCGTTTGGCTAAGACCTCGGCCATGACACTTTTACCGAACTCAAGCTAATCCGTTGATTCCTCATGGAAGAGAACCGTTAAAGGTTTTTTGAAGAAGGCGTGAACGGGGGTAATTAGGTTCTAGAGGCCGGGTGTAAACGACGTTTTCCCCAACTGCTCTTTCACTCTCCTTAGCTCATCCTCGAGAGAAACAACTCGCTTTCTTAAAAGATCGATGTCTTCCTTTAAATCCGCGACTTCTTGCTCCAAAGTCTTGGGTTTCTCCTCTACTTCTATAACTTCCCGTTCGAGATTGTTAGGTTTTTCCTCTTCATCAAACATTTCTTTTTTCCTTCCTTATTTTTTATGAATAATCCAAGTCTACTTAATTTTGTCAGACGATTTATGGGTTGTCAACTTTTGTTAGCAGGAAAGCCCAGATTATATTTGAACTTTCTCCAAAAGTTGACACCTCCGGGGATTTCCGATTTTTTCCCTTGAGAAAAAACCAAGACTTGAGATGGCACAACAACTGCAATCTTTTTTGTTTGCGAGAAAAAAATGAAAAAGAAAAGTAAGCGAGGATTCACACTTTTGGAACTTCTAATTTCGTTTGCAATCGTTACGATTCTTCTTTTGGGAGCCGCTCAACTCACTCTCTATTCCTTGTATGTCAAAAGGACAAGCGATTGCAGTCTTGAATCTGCTGAGTTGGCATCTGACAAACTGAAGTATTTGAAATCCCTCCCTTTTGAAAGTCAAGAACTTGAAGAAAGTTCCAATGTGGAGAGGATCAGAAGCCAAAAAAGAAACGATATGTTCCATAGAGAATGGACTGTGTTCGATGTCACTTCGAAAATGAAAAAAATCGAGGTGGCGTGCTATTCAGAGAGTTGTGTCCATAGGATAGCTCGGATCGTTCTTTTTTATTCCAAGGAGTTGGGATTCTAAGATGAAAACGGTTCAAAGAGGTTTTTCTTTATTGGAAGGATTGATCAGTCTGTTTTTGTTCCTTTTGATTGTGCTTTTCAGTCTCGATTGTTTCCTATGTTTAAAAAAACATTTTGCGGAACTTAAAGAATCGGAAACATCCAATACGGCAGTTTATGCGGCTTTGGATAGGATCCGGAGAGATTTGTTTGATGCGGGGTTGGGCCTTGCAGAAGCCATGGCGCTACAGGTTCTTGAGGGGATTAGCGATGAGCAAGGGGCGTTGGTTGTTTTGAGTAAGGCTGAGGATTTAGCCATTGGAGATGCCTTGTATTCTGGACAGCAGAGGATACTGTGCTTAGATGCCAAAAAGATCAAGAGGGGACAACTTATAGGCATTATAAACGCTTATGGGGGTGAAGTGCATTCCGTGGTCTCGGCAGACCAGAATAGCTTTGTGATCGATTCCCCGCTCGTGTCCGACTATTTGCTCGAGAACACCAGTGTCGTTTTGCTGAGAAGGATTTCAATATTTTTAGATGATACCAAGGGCGTGATTCGGAGAAAGGTCAATGCCAGTCCGGCTCAGCCTCTTCTGGAGGATGCGGCCTCGTTTGAATTTGAATATATCAGAGATGCCAACTTGGTTAGGTTGGACCTTGCCCTGAAGGTAGATGAGGAGAAGAAATATGAAACCACCGTGTTTCCGAAAAATACTGCGATGGCCTCGATTCTGTGGGAAAAATGAAAAAGAACGCAGGGGAGCCTTTACGCTTCTTTCTGTTTTTTTATTTGTCATTTTTACGACGCTTGGACTCGGCATGCTGTATCTCACCCAAGTCTATCTCAAAATATCGGCATACAGAAAAAATACCATGTTGCTGGAATATGCTTCGGAAAATGGCATCAAACAGGGCTACGATCATCTCCATGATCTGCTGTCGCTTGCCGCATCGCCCATTTTGCTTACAGAGGCCGAGGTGTCGCAATTTTTGGATGATTCCCACGCTCAAGGAAATGAAGCTGTTCAAAGAGTACTCGGGAGTGGCCTGCCTGTTGCCCTAGCGGATAGTTGGGAAAGACTCGCTTGGGAGAGTCTCACGGATTTTCAGTTGATCGGTATCCGCGAGGAACAGGAATATTTTTGTGTTGAATATAGAGGAAGGATAGCCTCCACCGGAAAACTGCAAGGTTTCAAACCCGTAAAAGCATCCTCTCTTGATTCTAGATTGGATATACTTGCAGGGCATATTCCTTTGCCTGCCATTGCCTTTCTGTTGGATAAATCGATGACTTCAGAGCAAAGAAGGGCTTTTTTGGAGGAAAACGATATCCATATGATCCCATCCGAGCAGGTCGATCTTCCCACTCCGGTAGCCTTTTCTGATGGAGGACTTCTTCCTCAGCAAGCTGTGCAACAGTTGGCCAAAGCGTTAAAAATAAAGATTTTTCATCCACAGGATCTTTCTGCTTCAAAACTCCGCTTGGCGCTTGGGCTTGAAGTGAATAATGAACCCGTGCCGGATGGAGTTTACCTGATCCAAGATGACCTTGGATTGGGAGGTGTGTTTGTGCAGGGTGATCTTGACGAAATGGTTCTGGCCATCCAAGGTAACTATCAGATCATCTTGTTTCAGCAAGGGCAGGACCTTTGGATACTAAGGTTCAGCCCGGAAGATGGCAAGACTATTTTCGTCAGTCCTGTCGGAATCCAAACCTTTGACTTTGTTCCGTTCGGCATAATCATCGTCAACGGAAAGATCCTTTCCTTAGGGGGAGGTTATGAGGATGCAGAAGGCAGAATTCTCATGGCCATGCAGGAAGAAATCCCTTGTGTGAAGCAGGGTGTGAACTTGACGATAATATCTTCTGATGAGATTACTCTCTCCTCCCATTTGATCTATCAGGGAGTAATATGGAAAGAGGGAGTGCCTTATATCAGAGACTCCGATTCACAGTTGATCATTCATGCTGCAGGACATGATTTTTTGGATGGAGAGGAAAGGGCCGGCGAGATTATCATCAATGAAAATTCACCTGAGGATCTCAAAATCCATGCTTCGATGACAGCATCCGGCAAAGGTGTTACCGTTCTCGGTGAGGATAAAAAGATTCAAATGCTCGGTAGTCTTCAAACGTCGGAACTGACTCTCAATGAGAACGAAATCAGCGTTAAATTTGATAATCGTTTTTTCCACAAGAGTGACGACTTTTTTCAGGATGCCCCCCTCACAAAACAACCGGTCTTGTATCTTTTCTGTTTTAAGATCACAGAATGGAGGGAAAATTTATGAAAGGATTTACGCTCATAGAGGTCTTGGTTTTTCTTTCCATCTTTGCCATTTTGTTGGGTTTAGCGTCCAGTTCTTTTCTGAATTCTTCAGATAAACACAGACTTCAAAAGGCCGTTTGGGAAGTTCATTCCAGGTTGAATTACGCCCGCTTCAAAGCCATTTTTGATGGTACAAAATCTCGGATTTTGTTTAATCCGGCTGGTTACACAATCGAGAAATATAACCCAGAAACCGGAGATTGGAAAATGGAGATGGGAAATATCCTGGAGGGTGTTAATATCCAAGCCAACAACAGTCCTGTTTTCTATCCTCAGGGAACCGTTTCAAACCTGGCCTCTATAATGGTATCCAATACCTGGGGCAGCTACAAAATATCCCTTGCCATTTCTGGCAGAATCAGGATTGCAAAGCTGGAGTGAAAGAAATTTTTTTTTTACAAATACTATTGATTTTATAAATATAAAACTGTATTATAATATTGTGTCTGTTGCGCTGGCTGGGCAGACTCCCTTCCAATAAATCCCTAACCCCCTTTTGCTGATTCCCCCAAACAGCCAGCATCTTTATTTCAACTTTTCCAAATGTCTACGACTAATATAAATGGCCCCGCTATGCTGGCTGGGCAGGGCTCCTGTCTCCTTTACCTTTCAAACCCGGCAAAATCCCCCAACAGCCAGCCCTCCCCCCCCTCTTCTCAATCTTTTTTAAACACGATCTTTCCGTCGATAATCGTGTAATTAACCTCAGCTTGGAGAATCTCATCTTCGGGAATTGTCAACAGATTTCTGTCAAAAATGGTTATATCCGCCAGTTTGCCTTCCTCCAAAGATCCCCGGATGTCATGCTCGAAGGTGGCATAAGCATTGTTGATCGTGTATGCCTTTAGTGCATCTTCGACTGAAATACGTTGTTCAGGGAACCATCCTTCTTCAGGTGTTCCTTTAAGAGTTTTTCTCGCTACAGCAGCATAAATCAGATATTTGGGATGCATGTGGTAAAACGCAGCGCTGGTTCCTGGCCAGTCAGAACCGAAACTGAGGATGGCGCCGTTGTCCAATAAAAATTTAAAGGCATAAGCTCCCTTGCATCGTTCGTGGGCGATTCTTTCCTCCATCCAGCGCATGTCATCAGAGATGTGGTAGGGATTGACCTCGGCTATGACGTTGAGAGCTTTGAAGCGGGGAAAATCCTGAGGCCTGATGACCTGGGCATGAATGACCCGGTATCCGGTCAGGTCTTTCCCCTCGTTTTTCAGCCGCTCGTACAAGTCCAGCATCTCGGCCACGCCTCTTGTCCCGATGGCATGGACATTGGGAACGAATCCTCCCTCTATGCCCACCTTTATGAGATTGTACATTTTCTCCATGTTCCCGACTTTGAATTCAGGATCATCAGATGTGTGACGGCGCCAGTGCCCGTAGTTGTCGGGTTGGTCGTCATAAGGTTCATAAAAAAGGGCCCCGTGTGTGCCCATGATGCCGTCGATGTAGCCTTTTAATGCCCCATATCTTAGCCACGAATCTTTTTGTTTGGACTTTGGGTGAAGCCCCATGGTGAGGCCCTGCTCTTTCAGTTTGGCGCCACGAGAGAGGTCGGGTCTCAGCCACACGCGGCAGGTCAGGTCGTCGTTTTCTTGGAGTTCTATAAAACGTTTGGTTTGCTCCGGAGTGGCGATATCGTGAATTTCCACCACTCCCGCTTCTCGGAGCGCTTTTAGGGCAGCACGATTTTCATCCAGCATTCTTTTGTGGGATTTCCGCTTAACAGCTTGTCTTAAACGGTTCAAAGCCGACGAATTTCCGAATATGATTCCTGTGGGTTTCCCATCATGGCCTATCTCCATTCCGTCGATTTTTTCGTTTTCCATCCCTGCGGCTTTCAAAGCTGCCGTGTTTGCCAACCACTCTTTGTAATCGAACCGGCAGAGCAAGCAAGGATTATCAGGAGTCAGGTCATCGATCATGGACCTGTTGGGTCGCCAGGCCTCTGTTTTGCCAGAAATGTCATCACCAGCACCTCCCAGGGACCATTGTTCGTATGCTCCCCAAAGGCCTCCAGTGATCCACTCTCCTTGATCCAACAATTTAGCCACACGGCCGATCTCTTCCTTCAGTCCCTTTTCATCGGCTACCGTCATCAGATTGGCATCGATGATCAAGGATCCCGCCCGGTTAAAATGGACATGGCCGTCGATAATCCCTGGAGTGACAAATTTCCCCTCCAAATCGATAACCTCTGTTGTGTCTCCGATGTATTTTTTCGCCTTTGCATCATCAGAGAGTACGGCTGTGAGTTTGTTTCCGGTGATTGCCAGGGCTTTCGCCGAAGGATTGTCGACATCGGCTGTAAAAATTTCCCCGTTCATCAGCACTAAATCGGCTGGTGCGATTTGCTCCTTTGTGCAACCAACTAAATTCAACAGCAACAAAAATGTGAAGAATAAACCCAGGAAAGTGTGATGTAGACTTATTGATCTTTTCATTCTTCTCTGTCTTGTATCATGCATCGCCGATTATATCCCTGATTAAAAAAAAATGTCAAAGCCAACCCACCCCTTCATTGTTGCAATGGCGAGGAAGTGGTGTTGACAGTTATGCAGGAAATAAATGTAATATAGGGGAATGATAGCAATTCTCCTGCAAAAAGGAGGCAAGTGAAATGACCAGACAAAACCATTGGCAGTCTTTCCGCATTTTTTGTGTTGCCCTAATCCTGCTCCTGGCGATCCCTGCCATTCCTGAAGATCGTGGAGTGGCCGCTGTCGATGATAGCCAGAATATCTTGGCCGAAAGAGATCGGGCGCGTGTGATGAATGAATGGTTGAAATGGCGCTTGGAGAATATCGTCCCAGAACTGATGCGGAGAGAAGGCATCGATATGTGGCTCATTATCAACAGAGAGTACAATGAGGACCCCGTTTACATGAGCCTTGTTCCTGAGCCTGTTATGTATGCCAGGCGAACATCGATTCTTATTTTTCATGACCGTGGGGAAGAGCTTGGAGTGGAGAGAATGAGCGGGAGTTACTACGGTATGGGAGAATTGTACAAATCCACTTGGGTCGATAAAAAGAAACTGCAGTTTGAGAGTCTGGCGGACTTCATTAAAAGACGCGATCCGAAAAAAATCGGGATAAACGTCTCTTCAAGATGGGCCTTCGGGGATGGCCTGAGTGCAAGCCTTAGGGAAAAGTTGGAAAAAGCCCTTGGATCTGAATTATCTTCGAGGTTTGTCTCGGCCGAGAACCTATGTGTGGGATGGCTCGAGACCAGGAGTCCGATGGAATTGAGCGCTTATAGGCACATCTGTGGTATCGCTCATGATGTCATTAGGGAATTTTTTTCGAACAAAATTATCACTCCGGATATCACCACTCCAGATGATGTCGTCTGGTGGATAAGGGATAAGTTCCGGGAGTTGAAACTGGATACATGGTTCCAGCCTTCCATCTCTATCCAAAGGCACAAGAGTAAAGCCGCAAAATACAGTGATGACAGAAGTGTCATCCGCAGAGGAGACCTCCTTCACTGCGATGTGGGAATTAAATATCTTGGGATGTGTACGGATATGCAATGGCAGGCATATGTGTGCAAAATAGGTGAAGAGGACGCGCCAGAAGGTTTGAAGGAGGCATTGCGTCGGGCCAACCGGGTTGGTGAGGTGTTCCTGAATGAATTCCAGCTCGGAAGGACCGGCAAACAGATCACGGATAGCGCTATGCGCAAGGCTGAAGCAGAGGGATTAAGGCCTCTCATTTACTCGCATCCCGTTGGATTTCATGGACATGGCGCGGGCTGTCAGTTGGATGCACGGCCTTTGGAAAGAGCTCCCGAGGGAATCGAGAAACAAATGGAATATCCGCTGTATTACAACACCGTTTATGCAATCGAATTCAGCAGTACCACCAGTGTACCAGAATGGGATGGCCAGGATGTGCGGATTGGCTTTGAGGAAAATGGGGTTTTTATGCATGAAGGGTGCAAGTGGGTAGATGGTCATCAGATAGATCTGTTGCTAATCAAATAGAAATGAATAAAAAAGAAAAAATCATCCTGATTGTTATCCTACTTCTGGCTCTTATTTTGCATTTGGCACACTGGTTGGACGTTCGAGAGGATCCGTTTTTTGCCCAGCTTGTCATGGATAGTGAAGAGTATGATCGATGGGCAATGGAAATTGCCGATGGCAATTGGCTGGGTTCGGAAGTCTTTTTCCAAGCTCCATTATATCCTTATTTTCTTGCTGTTGTTTACACCCTATTTGGCCATTCCCAGGATGCCGTGTACCTTATCCAGATTGTTTTAAGCTTGTTGGGGATCTATGCCCTTTACCGTACAGGAAAAAAGATAGCTGGCGAAAAAGTTGGACTTGTTGCCGCGGCACTCTCGGCTTTCTATGGCGTTTATCTTTTTTATGATGTTCAGCTGCTCAAGGAATCCTTGGCTGTCACACTGGTGTGTTTGTTGTTCTGGACTCTGGTTGAAGCCAGAGAGAAAAAAGGGACGGCTCTTTGGATTTGGGCGGGAATTATCTGTGGATTCTTGTCCTTGTTGCGTGAGAACATGCTGCTGATTATTCCTTTTCTGATTCTTCTTGCCATTCGGCCTCGTGAGAGATTTGCTGCTTTTTTCCTTCGTTGTCTCGTTTTTGTATTGGGAGTTGCAATTATTCTTACCCCTGTGGCTTTTCGCAATTGGAAAGTGGGAGGCAATTTTTTGCCAACAACATTCCAGGGAGGAGTGAATTTTTATATCGGTAACAATCCCCAGGCGACGGGAACGTATCGATCCCTCTCACCGGGCAAACAAGTCCCTGCCTACGAGCGAACGGAACCCATCAGGCTGGCAGAAAAAGAGATGGGGAGGACTCTTGAACCTTCTGAGGTCTCCAATTTCTGGCTGCGCAAATCCCTTGATTGGGCAAAAAAGAATCCCGCTGATTTCTTGAAGCTTCAGGCAAAAAAAGTCCAGATGTTCTGGAGTTGGTATGAGTGGCCGGATGCCGTCGATTATTACTATGTCAAACAGACTTCCATCATCTATAAACTACCCCTCCTCGAATTTGGCAGCATATCCTTTTTGGCGCTCATCGGATTGTGGTTTGTGAGACGCCGGCTCCGGGCATTTTTCCCTGTTCTATTATTTGTTGTGATGTGGATGGCTTCTACCAGCGTGTTTTTTCTGTTTTCTCGATACAGATTGCCTGCGGTACCGGGACTTATTCTAATAGGAGCTGCAGGGCTTGGGTCCGTTTTTGCATCTTGGAATCAAAACCGAAGGCAAAGTGTGATTGTTCTGGGGCTTGTTGTTTTGGCGTTGGGAGCGCCTCTTTTTGTGAATCCAAAACCGAAACAAGACCTTGTGTTTTATAATTTGGCTTTGGTCTACGAAAGAATGGGAAACACAGCCCTAGCCGTGCAGAATTACAAGAATGCCTATTCCGCCAATCCCAATGATTTTCTCTCCTGTATCAATCTCGGGAATCTTGCCGCTAAAGAAAAAAGGTGGGACGAAGCCCTGGATTGGTACAAAAAAGCGGAATCTATCGAGTCAGAAGCAGAAGGTGTTCATGCCAATATCGGTGGCGTTTATGTTGTGCAAGGAAATTTCGATGAAGCCGAGAAGGCCTTCGATCGAGCTCTAGAGATAAACGCCGAAAATATCGAGACCCTTCATAACAAAGCCATACTCCTGGCCATGAAAAAACAATTCCGAGAGGCATTGGAAATCAACAAAAAGGTGCTTCAACTTGCCCCCGATTGGCTTCCAGCGGTCCGCTTCCGCGAACGATTGGATCGGATATTTAAAAAAGAATAATCTTCGTGACTATAAACCTATTTCAGCAATGAGGTGAGTAGCTCCCGAAAATTTATCAGTGACGAAAAGCACATACCGGATGTCCACACTGATTGTCCGCTGAAGCTCAGGAATGACATAGTAATCTCCTGTCACACTCTCGTATATCATGTCAAAAATGATGCCGATCTGTTCTCCTTTGGCGTTCAGGGTAGGTGAACCTGAGTTCCCGCCGGTGACATTGGTGGTGTTTAAAAAGCAGGCTGGAATATCATTGAGTTTTTTGTCGACATATTGTCCGAAGTCAGCCTTTTTATGTATCGCCTTTAATTTGGGAGGCACATGAAAAGGAAATTTTCCTGTTTCTTTCTCGATAACACCCTTCAATGTAGTTTGGGGGAGGTAGAATACAGCATCCCTGGGAGAGTATCCTCTGATGAAACCATAGGTGAAGCGGATGGTCGAGTTGGCATCCGGGGCAATCCTGCCTTGTTTTTGAGCGAGCAGGCCATCCAAATAGATTTTCTTGAGGTCCAATTTTTCTTGATTGAGGATTTTGCTCTCCTCCCTGAGTTCTTTCATTTCTTTTTCAAGATCAGCCGCTAGATTCAATAAGGGATCGTCAAGTCTTAAGAGTTCTTCCGGTTTCATCTCAAGGAGCTTGAGACACACTGCCTTGTCAGCGAGAGAAGTCTTGTCGTAGAGATTATCCACATATCGTTCGATAGCCTCGTTTGAAGGTTTGACCAACAGATTTTTGAAGGCTTCAGGTATCTGTTCCCAGGGGTAATCCACTAGACTTTTGAGTCGATAGGTTAAGAAAGCTCTGTCGGTTTTAAGGTCGTACCCTCTCTCTGCGAGCTCGATGCGTTGTTTGATGTCGGATAAATCCCTCTCTTGAAATCCTGGTTCTCTCTCGATATCAGGTTTTTGTCTCTCCTCGACAGTCCGGTAGATTGTATGGGCCTGAGATAGAAGAGCTGATCCCAGGCGAGAACTTACGAGCTGACTGAGCAAATTGCTTTTTTCTGAATGAATTTTGTACTTCTTCATGAAGATTTCTATGTCATCAAGGACCTTGGCATACTTTTTCTGCCTATCTGGATCTTGCTTCACCCAATCCAGGAATTCCTTTTCCTGATCATTTTTCTTATCAAGAATGGCGATGTTTTCCATCCCCTCGATTTTGCCCCTGTAATTTTTAAGCGAGTTATTCAGGCCATTGACGCTTCTAGAATATTTGATTTGGATTTCCCTGTTATTTTCGCCGGCTTTTTCCAGAAAAACAATGATATCAGAGTAAAGGGGGATTCTCTTTTTCATATAATCGATATCGGATTCCAACTCAGAGAGGGTATAATTGCGGTAGGTTCTTCCTGGGAAACCCATGACGAATGAAAAATCATTTTCCTGGAATCCATCCAAGGAAATTTTCAAGATGGATTTTGGCTGATAAGGGATATTGTCCTGGCTGTAATCCACGCCGATGTTATCTTTGGACACATAGGCTCTGAAGAAGGCGAAATCACAAGTATGCCGTGGCCACATCCAGTTGTCGATATCTCCCCCATAGTTGCCGAGATCTCTCGGAGGAGCATAGACAATTCGGATATCCTTTAGTCTTTTAAACAGGAAGAGATAGAACTGATTTCCACTGTACATGCTGGCCACTCTTGCACGGATATCCGTCCCCTGTTTTTCTTCCTCTGCAATGATATTCTTTTTTACTTTTTCTAAAGCTTCGTATTTCTGACGGTAAGACATGGAAGGTTTTAATGCAGAAATGACTCTTTCGGTGATTTCTTCATATCCGAGCAACACATCTGCATGAGAGCCCTTGGATGGGATTTCTTCTTGTTTTGTCCAGGCAATAAATCCATTTTGTATATAGTCTTTTTCGGGTGTTGAGGCGCGCTGGAGTGCCCCAAAGGCCACATGGTGATTGGTAAGGATGAGCCCTTCCTTGCTGACAAATTCTCCACTCCCTCCTCCCAGGTGGACAACGGCGCTCATTAAACCCGTCCCATCCTTTTTATAAAGGTCATCGGGATTCATTTGCAGACCCAGAGACTTCAAGTTTAGATCTGTCATCTGGTGAGGCATCCACATGCCATCATCGGCTGGGGATGAAATGACCAGGAACAGAATAAATGGAATGGATAAAAGCAATTTTAGAAGTTTCATCGTTTGATCTCCTTCTTTTCAGTGGTCTCGATTCGTCATATAAAACAAAATACTATAGTAAAAGAGCTTCAAAAGACAAGTCATTCAAGGAAGCGGAGGCTTTTGGGTTCCCGTTCCATATGATAAACGATAATTCCTTGCAGAGTTTTGCGGAGCGCTTTTAGTTTTTCACGTTCCATAGGAAGGTCTTTATCTTTTGGAGGTGGATTTTTCTTCACCCACTGGAGGAATTCGTTCATCTCTTGTTGTATTTCCTCTTTTTTATGAAAGGCACAGCTTGTGCAATACACTCCTTCCTTTTTTGAAGAAAGCCATGCTGAGTCCATGATTTCTTTCCGGCATTTCCGGCATTTTTCAAAGCTCGGAAGAAATCCGTTTATTTTGAGAATCCAAACTTCAAAATAAGCTCCCAATAAATCCAGATCGCCCCCAGCGTTCATGGCTTTGAGGGTGGATTCTAAAAGGCGGAAAAGAATGTCGTCTTTTTCTCTAGAGGGAAAAAATTCCTCTATGAGCTCGGAAAAATAGCTGAGAATAAATGCTCTATCCACATCTCTTTGAAGGTCGAAGTTGGATTCGATAAGGTCGCAGTTGTTAAGGACGACCAGGTCCTTGTGTTCCTTTTCATAATAATGAAGCGTGACGTGGGAGAGAGGTTCCAGGCCGCTCCCGAAGCGGTTCCCAAATTTCCGCGCTCCCTTTGCTATCCCTTTGACGATACCTTTATTTTTAGCAAAAAAGACAACGATCTTATCCTGTTCTCCCACGTGGAAAGTTCTCAAGATAAAAGCTTCGGATTGTTCCAGTGGCATCGGAGGTTATGTGAGGTGTATCAGAAATAGGGTTCCGAGTCCAAGGAAGGTCAGGAATCCCATTGAATCTGTACACATGGTGAGAAGGTTGACCGACCCAAGAGCCGGATCGAGGCGCAGGAGTTTCAGAAAAAGAGGAATAAGGGTTCCGACCAAAGCGGCAACAAACAGATTGACAATGCAGGCCAATCCCAGGACCAAACCGAAATAGAGATTGCCGATGAGTGCATACGAAAGCCCACCAAGAATGGAACCTATGATGATGCCGTTTCCTATCCCGACCATGAGCTCTTTAAACAGGGCTTTTCTGGCTGAAAACCAGTCGATCTGTCCGATTGCGATTTCGCGGACCATTATCGCGATTGTCTGGTTTCCAGCTATTCCACCCAACGCTGCAACCAGAGGCATAAAAACAGCCAGCTCGACCACCTTTTCGATCGTGCCCGTGAAATTTTTGACAACCAATGGAGCCAAAGATGCGGTTAAAAGGCTGAAGAGAAGAAAAGGGAGTCTTTTTTTGAGAGAGGTAAAGGCGCTGTCCTGGACTCTGTCAGAAGTATCCAGGGATACCATTTTGTACATGTCTTCAGTTGCCTCTTTATCGATAATATCGATAATGTCGTCGACTGTCACCACACCGACAAGCTTGTTTTCTGTGTCTACAACAGGAATAGCCACAAGATTATAGGAAGCGACATTTCGCGCCACAACTTCCTGGTCAGTTTTGGTGTGGACGCTGATGATTTCCTTTGTCATGATCTTTTTTAAGGGTGTATTGGGACGAGCGAAAAGGAGTTGCCTCAAAGAAACCACACCCACCAGTCGTTCTTGGTCATCTATGACATAAAGATAAAACGTGGATTCCACGTCCCCTTCCAACTGCATAGCAGTGATGGCATCCGAGACATTAGTGTTTTCGTTCAGCGCATAGAAATTGGGAGACATGATTCGGCCTGCGGTTTCTTCTTCGTAGAGCAGCAGTTCTTTAACGTCTTCAGATGGTTTTTCTTCCATAGCAGCAAGGACAGCATTTTGCATGTCTTCGGGCAAATGCTGAAGGATGGGTGGCACGTCGTCAGGAGGGATTGCTTGAAGAATTTCAGAGATTTGCTCCACATGAAGTTCTTGCAGCATATCAGCAGCGTCTTCCGGTACGAGTTCACTGAGAACTTCTCCCCCTTTCTCCTTGTCCTTTTCATAGATGGTGTTGAATAGAGTGAGTTTTTCCCTAACAATAAGATGATTCATCAGTGAAGCGATGTCAGCGGCATGTAAGTTTTTTACCAAGTTCCACAAGCGGGATAGAATTCCCATATTGATAAACTTCCGGGCGGAACTAATGACCAATCTCATAGCATCGACTTTCATTTCATTTCCCTTGAGTTGTCGCCAATCACGATAGCATAAAACATTTCAGGTGTAAATTGAAAAGATGGCCTCCTCCTCAGCTTGCCTGACATTTGCATCTAATAATTGGAGTAGATCAAGATGATTTCCAGTGTAACTGGGGAAAAAGGAGAGGCAGGTTATTTTTTGTTGTAGAAATATTTGTTCGTCTCTAGAACTATCACACTGCTGAGTCCTATAAGCCCGACGAGATTGGGAAAAGCCATCATGCCGTTCATGATATCCGAGACTCTCCAGACGATCTCGAGCTTGAGCATTGCTCCGATCGCGACAAAAATGACAAAAACAATGCGGTAGCCTTTAACAGCTCTTTCTGAAAACAAATATTCGATAGATTTTTCCCCGTAATAACACCAACCCAATATGGTTGAATAAGCAAAACAAATCAAACTGACAGTCACGATGAATCCGCCGAATCCTCCGGGAAGAAAAGTGTCGAATACGATTGTCGTGAGTTCGGCACCTATATATCCCGACATCCAAAGATCAGATGAAAGGATTACGAGTCCGGTCATCGTGCAAATCACAAGGGTGTCGATAAAGGTTTGAGTCATAGAAACAAGCGCCTGTTTGACTGGATTCGGAGTTCTTGCCGCAGCAGCTGCTATCGGGGCTGAACCCAGTCCAGATTCGTTGGAAAAAACACCCTTTGACACGCCCATACGGATTGTGTGCATGACCGTCGCGCCTAAAAAACCACCGGAGGCAGCTGTGGGTGTGAAAGCTGATCTAAAGATTAGGGCGAAGATTTGAGGGATGTCTGCGATTTTCATGATCAGGATGATTGTCGCTCCCAAGACATACACGATTATCATAATGGGCACGAGGACTTGGGTGACTTTGGCGATGCTTTTGATTCCTCCGAGAACGACCATGGCCGTGAAAGTAGCAAGAATGAGTCCTGTTACCCAATAGGGTATTCCCAAAGTCGTTTTGACAGAGTTCGCGACAGAGTTGGATTGAACCATGTTCCCTATCCCAAAGGCAGCGAGGAACGCAAACACAGCAAAAAGCACACCGAGCCATTTTGCTTTGAGTCCCTTCGAAAGGTAATACATCGGCCCACCGCTCATGGTCCCGAATTTGTCTTTTTCTCTATACTTTATCGCCAATACTGCTTCGGAATATTTGGTGGCCATCCCGAAAAGGCCTGTGATCCACATCCAGAAAAGAGCCCCCGGACCTCCCACAACGATGGCAATGGCCACCCCCACAATATTTCCTGTGCCGACAGTTGCAGCGAGGGCTGTCATCAGTGCTTGAAAATGGGATATATCGCCCTTTTCCTGGTCGTCTTCTTTTCTTTTGATAAAGGCAAGATGAAGGGAAGAAAAAAGACCTCTTATCTGAAGTCCTCTTAATCGGATGGTGAGAAACACGCCTGTCCCGACTAAAAGGATAATGAGTGGAAGACCCCAAATGTAATCTCTGATCTGGGTCAAGATGGCGAGTAGTTGACTTTCCATTTTATTTCCGTTTGTCCGAAATTTTTTTTTCTATTATAGCAATCAGCAGAACCTTGGTCTATTTCTTTTTAAACTCGGTTTGCCCGAAGGGTAAAAACTGCCGATGCCGACCCACCCCACGCCAACCCACCCCACTCTACATAATAGTGTATATAGACTTAAAAGAATGATCTTCTTGTACTGGAGTTCCCCCAAAAATTTTAAGGAACGGACAGACTCATCTGCAGATTCTCTGTTTGATGAATCGAATGGTCTCTTCGATCCCCCAAAGCACTTTCCGGTTTTTTTGACTCGGATATTCGTTAACAGCATCATCGGTTCCTGTCCAAATCCCCGCAGCACCACTATGTAGAGCTACTCTTTTTTTTCCCTAGATAAACCAGATGGCGGTTAACCTTTAGCCGGATTATAAAACACAGCTATCTCTACCCCTATCCGATACCCAAACACCTCGTTTCTCAGTATGCTCCTAAAGCTCAAGAGGCTTTTGAGGTCAAAAATTTAACTTTACAGGAGGTACATTGACGGGGGCAAGTCAACCAAATAAACCGTATTCATCATTATTATTTGGTATTCGTTGAATAATTATTTTATCTCCTATTTTAAGATTCATAAAATCTCCCAATTAGGTTTTTCAGTTGTTTCAATCACTAATTCTATTTCATATCTACCACCAGAATGTTTTTCTGGAGGAATAGAATAATCAAATTTATCATCATTATCTCTTAAACTTCTGATTCTATATGAATTAGGTTCTAAACTTTCATCAATTTCTCGCAACAAAGAACTAGGAGTATAAAATCTTTTATGATCTAAATTCCATTTTGATGGCAAATCTTTCTTTTTTTCATATAAAAATTGATGTGGTACAGAAATTATTAAAAATCCCCCAATTTTAAGAACTCTAAACCACTCTCTAATTACCGTTTTATAATCTTCAATATGTTCTAAACAATGACTGGAGAAAACATAATCTTGCGAAAAATCATCAAAGGGTAAATTAATTCCATCATAATCAGGATAATCAATATCAATACCTATTGCGGTTGGCAAAATTGGTTCACAACCTTCTTCATATCCTGCAAATCCAACATCTAATCCATTTCCTGACATATATTTGTCGAAAAATCCATTTTTTAATTTTTCTAGATATGTTCCTTGGGCTTCAGTTCCAACTTTTCTATCTTTTAATTCTTCAAAATTATGTGACATATTCACTCCTTAAATTTCAAATTATCTATGATCAAATTCTAATTGATCTAGATATTCTGAATAAGAAATAATAGGATGAGTATATTACATGCAAAACGGAAATGTCTATTGTAACAAAACCACTGGAGTTCCCCCAAAAATATCAGGAATCGAACAGACCGCGATCCAAATTCAAGATGATAGATCTTCTCTTTCCTGCTCTCTTTTTTAACGATTCTCTCGGCATAAAGTAAAGGACAAGCCAAGGCGTGCTCATAGACAGATGGCGATCTTTACCAGAAGTGTTTTTTCCTCTTGTATTTCGATGTAATAATCAGCAATAAAATAAGTTATGACTTTTTGGGCTTATTTTTTGGGATGCACTTCAAGATAATAGAAAAAAAGCCACAAATTTAGTGCAGATGAGAAGATGAGAATTAATTGGAAGGATTTAAAGGGAGGAAGGTGTGGAAGGCTGTGCCAGAGAGAAGCTATTCAATCCACCATGAGCTGCCAGTGTAGTGAGTCTTCAAGAGTTAGGGAAGGCGAAACTTAATGGATTATCTAGTTATGATGAAGTTAGCCTAGGAAAGATATTCCTAACCCCTTAATTTTTTCTTCAAGAACCTTGTTGTCGAGATTAAGTTCGGATGCCGCCTTCGGTATATCCCAATTGTTATTTAGCAAGGCTTTGTGGATATACTCTTTCTCGAACTGTTCCTTTGCTTGGACAAGGGTTTGATTTTCTTCTATGGTCGAAATGAACTGAGATTCGATCGGTTCCACAAGAAGGGATAGGTGAGCAGCTTTTATTTCTCTTTCTTGAACCATGATGACGAATCTTTCGATCACATTGATAAGCTCGCTTACATTCCCTGGCCATGAATAATTGATGAAGGCTTTCATTGCTTCTTCGTCCATGGTTTTTTGTTTTTTTCCGTATTCTTTTGCAAAGTAATTCAGAAAGTATTCTATCAATAATGGGATATCTTCCTTTCGTTCCCTAAGGGGAGGGATCGCCATCGGGATGATATTGAGCTTGAAAAAGAGGTCTTCTCTGAATTGTGAAGCGGCGATATGTTCTCTTAGATTTTTGTGGGTCGATGCAATCAGGCGGACATCTGATGTAATGGATTCTGATGATCCCAAAGGTTCGAACCTTTGTTCCTCGATGAAACGGACAAGTTTGGCCTGGGTTTTAAGGCTCATTTCTCCAATCTCATCAAGAAAGAGGGTGCCTCCATCCGCAAGAAGGATTTTCCCTTTTTTTCCCCGTTCTGAGTCCGCCTTTTCTTTTCCCGCATGGCCAAACAGTTCGCTTTCGATCAGATCCTCGGGAATGGCAGCAGAATTGATTTGTATGAATCTTTTGTGTCTTCTCGGACTTTGCTGATGGATAAAACGGGCAACAAGCTCCTTTCCTGTACCGATTTCCCCGTATATCAGCACTCGGCCGCTTGTGGGAGCTGCCAGATCTATCTCATTTTTTAATTTTTGGATGGCAGGGCTCTCTCCGACTAGATGGAATTTGGCTTCCAACCTTTCCCGTAGTTGGATATTCTCTTCCTCTAGCTTTTTTTGGCGGAGAGCGTTTTTGACGGTCAGCACTACTTTTTCCAGTGATAGCGGCTTTTCTAAAAAGTCAAAAGCTCCCAATTTCGTCGCCTTTACAGCGGTGGCAATCGATCCGTGTCCCGAAATCATGACCACTTGAAAATCTTCTTCTTCAGTTTTTAGTTTTGCAAGGACGTCAAGACCACTCATCTGCGGCAGCCAAATATCGAGAAGAACCAGGCCAAAATTTTCGTTTTTAAGAATATCGAGACCTGTTTCACCCGTATCTGTTGTTGTAACAGCAAAACCTTCGTCTTCAAGGATGCCCTTCAAGGAAGACCGTATCCCTGCCTCATCGTCGATCACAAGAATTTTGTCTTTTATCATGTTGGTATCTGAATTATAAATTTTGCGCCATGAGGTTTGTTGGTCTTCACTTCAATGGAACCATTATGCTCACTGACGACTTGGTTGACTATGGCGAGCCCGAGGCCTGTGCCTTTCTTTTTTGTGGAATAATCGGGATGGAATAACCTATCTCTCTCTTTTTGCGGGATCCCAGGTCCAAAATCGGCGATTTCGATGTTCACCTGTTGCTGATTCTTATCGAAGGATGTGCTTATCTGGATTTTCCCCTTTTTGTTCATCGCATCGATTGCGTTGTCGATCAGATTGATGAAAACACGTCTCATCTGATCAGGATCGATCAGAAGGGGAGCGGGGATTTCTGGGGAAAACTGCGTTTCGAATTCTATATCGGAGAATATCCCGGTGAATAAAGAGATTGTTTGCTCGATGATCAAGTGAAGGTCTGCCGATTGGAGATGGATGCTGGGCATACGAGCAAAGTTTGAGAATTCATCCACGAGAGATTTTATCGTGCGTGCTTCTTGGACGATGGTATTGGCACCTTCTTCGATGATTTCACTGGATCGGGTTTTGTTTAACTTCAAATTTTTGATAATCCTTTCAGCTGAGAGCTGGATAGGCGTGAGTGGATTTTTAATCTCATGGGCAACCCGTTGGGCAATCTCTTTCCACGCAGATATTTTTTGGGCCTTGATAAGTTGGGTTAGGTTGTCAAGAACGACTATCATACCCGAGAATTCGGAATCCGCTCTGCTCAACGGGGACAAAGTCAAAGCCAAGGTTACATTCTGAGTATCGAAGTTTATATTTATTTCCTTATCAGAAACTTTGTGCCTTTTCTGGAGTCCTCTCTCGATATTTTTCACGATTTCGCCGTAATTGTCATCGTTGAGCACATCTTTGTAGCCCTTTCCGATCAAGTTTCTCTGTTTGAGGCCGAGCATATCACGAGCCGTAGGATTAATGGTGGTGAGGATGCCTTGCGCATCCAGAGTTATAACACCCGTGGTGATGTTGTTGAGGACTGTCTCGATATACTGCTTTCGTCCTTCCAGTTCGGCTGTTTTTTGAGCGATATTATGCTGACTTTCGTTGAGGTCTGAAATCATTTGGTTGAAAGAGTCGATCAGAATACCGAGTTCGTCAGATGCCGGATCTTCGACACGGACTTCTAAATTTCCTTTGCTCACTTCCTTTGTGGCTTGGGCCAGCTTTTCGATCGGGACCGTTATGCCTTTTGCTATATGGAATCCGATCCAACTTGCTGCAAAGATAATAAGGAGAGTTATGAATATCAGTGTGATGAAGTAAAAAGCTTTGACCGGATTTTTTTGGATTTTGAGTTGACTGTATCTCTGGACATAGGCTGAGATGTTATTGATCTTTTCCGCGTAATTTTGAGGGAGGAATTTTCCCGCCACGACCAGAACATTCTCCCCATCAGGGATGTTGAATGAAATTCCTCCTCGGATCATTTGCCCGTTGCCCATTGGATCGATGCTGCTGATGGGCTCTCCGAGATGGGCTCTCTTTACCAGATTGGCTTTGATATCTCTGTAGTATTGAAACGGAAGGTCGGGATTGAGATAGGTGAACAGCTCTTCTTCGGCAATAAAAACACCGATTTCATCCAGCTTGTATTCTGTCAATTTGTTTCGCACAAATTCCATCAACGGAAGTCTCCGGTTTAGGTCGATGAGATTCTGTTCCTGGATGGCTGCACTGAGTTGCTTGGCGTAATGGAGGGTAGTTTCTTTTCCGTTGATATAAAATCCATCGGTGAGACCTTTGGTATCGTCTAAGATCCGGTCTATCGGTGTCTTGAACCACGTCTCTACGTTTCGGCTTATGAGATCGCTGGCAAAAAAGAATAAGAGGAGCGTAGGAATAAGGGAGAGGGCGATAAAAAAGAGTATAAGCTTTGTCTTGAAATGAGCTCCAAGAACTTTCCTCTTTCTCTCCAGATAAAGTTTTGCCAAATTTCTCCCCAGCACGAACAAAAGGATGAGGAACATCAGGAGGACGATAATCTGCAGAGAGTTGAGAAGAATGTTAGTAAATGAAGTAGGAGAAAATTCTTGGGCTTCCCGAATAATAAATTCGATCGAAAAAAACAGAATGATTAGAAAAATGATGATAGCAGCAACAAAACGGGAGCCTTTTTTCTTTGTGTCTGCCATGCCTATAGATTCATAATTCTTCTTTCTTGGCAATAAAATCTTGATAGTTATCCAAGGTGATTTGGATGTCTCTTTCAACTTCTCCTAGTTCTCCGAATTTTATTCCTTCTTCGCCATTGATGGTATATGTGATCCCACCTGCGTTTCCGATATGAATGAGAAATTCTTGGAGTGCTTTGAATTGGAGGCGTTCCCCTGGAGCCTTAATTCCGCTGTCCACCATTTCCTGGTCCGCAAATATCTCCAGCCATGTTTCCTGTTGAACCGTGATTTCAATGTTCAATTCTTTCTGCTCGATTGCTGGTTCTTCCTGAGTGATGGGAGGTGTGGTTATCGGTTTCTCTTCTGTATTTTGTATGGTGGATTCCATTTTCGATGTATCGGGAGGAGGACTCTCATCCTTTCGGAAAACAAAGTACATGACTACGATGAGTGCAAGAATGACCAAAACCATGAAAGCAAAGAGCAATGAGATTTTTTTCTCTTTCGGAAGGGATTCAGGGCTTTTACTCACTTTGGGTTTTTTGTCTCCATATGATGTCTCTTGCGTTTTCCCGGTTTGCAAACCTTCAAGATAGGTGTTTAAGGCACTTTGTTCATCCAGGCCCAGATATTTTGAGTAGGTCCGGATTATGCCTCTTATGAAGAATTGTTCGGGTAACATATCAAGCCGGTCTTCTTCCAGGGCGCGCAGGAATCTGACGTTTATTTTTGTCGAATCTGCAATTTCTTTCAGAGAAATCCCCCTGAGTTCACGCTCTCTCTTGAGTTCTTGCCCTATGGAAGCCATTTTCTCGAATTGTAGGATAAGAAGTCTCTTAAGTCAATCTTTGCAGCCCTTTCGACTCGGGATAATCCCTTATGGGGCTTTACTCTTCCTAACCTTAAACAGAAAAGACATATTGGTGCCATTGTGGTTGTTCTAAAATTTCCAGAGCTTGAGATAATCGAGCTTGCCAAAGAAGTTGTTTTCTGAACCCAGGGTCTACGTTTAGGATTTTAGGAATTTGGCGATAGAACTCAGACTTCCAAACAAGCCGATCACCGCACCTGAAAAGATGAGCGCAAAGCTTTGTGAAAATGTGAGATAACGAAAATTGATCAATTCATTAAAGATGCCTAAAGATGAGCCAAGGTAGACAGGAAATAGCTTTATCACGACAAAAAGGAGCAGAAGAGACAGTATGCCCCCAAGGGCTCCCAAGATTATGCCTTCGGTTAAAAAGGGAATTCGGATGAAGATATTCGTTCCCCCTACAAAACGAAGGATTTCTATCTCATCTTTTCGAGCAATAACGTTGAGCTTGATAACGTTGGAAACGATAAAGAATGAGGCCAAAACCAGGATTCCTCCAAGGAAAAAACCGACTGCTCTGGCCAATCGGCTGAGCGACTGCATTTTTTCTACCCAGTCCTTGTTGAATTGGACATCCTCGATACCTTTCATCCCTCTCATTTTATCGATAAAGGGCTGAGTTTCCTCATAAGTAAGATCTTTTTCTCGAAGTGATATCTCATAGGATGATGGAAAAGGATTCAGCTTGAGGTTGTCAATGATTCCCTTGAGGTCTGGGAATTTTATCAGGAATTTTTCCATGGCTTCTTCTGAGCTCACGAACTGAGTTTTTTGCACAAGAGGAGACTTTTCCAGTTCCCTTGTGATGGCCTCTCTGTCTATTGGAGAGATGTCTTTTTTCAGGAAAAATACAACAGCCATGTCTTGGGAAAGCTGTTGAGCTGTGTATTGGAGGTTGTTCGATAGGGAGACAAAAATCCCGACGATAAGGAATGATAAACATATGATCGTAACGGAGAAAACGTTCCTAGCCCTGAATTGCCAGAGATTATTCAGAGTTTCTCGTTGGAAATGTTTGAATTTATGTGGTATCAAATGTGTTCCTCTCTCAAGAGCTTCCCTTTGTACAAAAATATAATTTTTTTCCCAAAATTCCGGATCAGTTCTCGGTCGTGGGTGCAGATGATGACCGTGGCTCCTTTTTTATTGATTTCTGAGAACAGACTCATTATCTCATAGGCAAGTTCTGTGTCGAGATTTCCCGTGGGTTCGTCGGCTAAAATAATGTTTGGTTTGTTTACCACAGCTCTAGCGATGGCGACTCTTTGTTGTTCCCCGTATGAGAGATGAGAAGGATATTCCCACATCTTGTGATTGAGATTGACCATCCTGAGAGCATTAAATACCCTGCGTCTCAGTTCCTTTCTTGGGTAACCAAGAACTTGGAGAACGACGGCAACATTGTCGAATACTCTCTTATGAAAGAGCAGCCGGAAATCTTGGAAAACAATTCCCATCGTGCGTCTTAGTCTGTAAATCTTATGGTCGGAGATTCGCAAGATGTTTCTCCCATCCACGACGATTTGACCGTGTGTAGGAAAAATTTCGCGGAAAATGATTTTAAGAAGGGTTGATTTTCCCGAACCGCTGGGTCCCGTCACAAAACAAAAATCGCCTTGGTTGACCTTAATGGTGACATCTTTTAAAGCCCAGTCAGGTTTCTGGTATTGTTTCCAAATATGATAAAGTTCAATCATCTGTTGAGGAAAGATTATAGCACAACGATTTGGCCAATCAAATAAACCAACCTGGATTATTCACGAGCCAAGATTGGCTGCAGCGGCAAGGAAGTGGCTCATGAAGTTGTAGTGAACTACTGCAAATGGGCCACAACGAAGCCGATGTGGTGAGATTGGCTCACCCGCAGGGTAAAAAATGTCGATACTAAGACATAGATCGATTTAAAAATTTTGTTATAAAAATGGCTCTTCGCTATTTTGTGTGGGTGTAAGCGATTGAAAAGATATTTTGAGACGAATAAAATGTCCTATTATGAAAGACAAAGAACTTTTTCAAAAGGCTATAAGTATGGATCCTTGG
>Ga0114930_10000779_pt1 | contig 32904 bp, 38 predicted proteins | sample AnhtaG_FD_87300 | JGI IMG/M metagenome (GOLD analysis project Ga0114930, IMG submission 87300) | Deep subsurface microbial communities from Anholt, Denmark to uncover new lineages of life (NeLLi) - Anholt_01485 metaG | ecosystem: Environmental > Aquatic > Marine > Oceanic > Sediment | place... | reverse complement strand
GATGTCACGCACAACGTGCGCACTATTAACTCGGTACCACTTACGCTCGATCGAGACATCGACGTCATTGTCGAGGGCGAGATTTGGATGAGCGAAAAAAGTTTAGGGAAGGTCAACGAGGCCAGGAGTGCAGCGGGGGAGCCTGTCTTTGCCAACCCGCGCAACGCGGCCGCGGGCTCTATCCGCCAACTCGACCCCAAGGTTGCAGCAAGTCGCGGGCTCGACACATTTATATATGATGTGGCGCAGACGAGCGAGCGCTTGCCCGACACGCAGTGGGAGGAACTCTCGTACTTGCGAGACCTTGGCTTTAAGGTCAACGCGCACTTTGAGCTTGCGGGCTCGATGGATGAAGTTATCCGTTACTGGGAACGCTGGGGGAAGAAGAACAAGTCCCAGGGCTATTGGATAGATGGCGTTGTGGTTAAGGTCAACGAGCGCTCATCACAAGAGGCGTTGGGGTACACCGGCAAAGCTCCGCGCTTTGCTATCGCGTTTAAATTCCCGGCCGAGCAAGTCACGACCGTGGTCGAGGATATCAAGCTCCAGGTTGGTCGCACGGGAGTGTTGACCCCGGTCGCGCACCTGCGGCCAGTCCTTGTCGCAGGCTCGACAGTGTCGCGCGCGACTTTGCACAACGAAGATGAAATTACACGGCTTGATGTGCGCGTGGGGGACACGGTCGTTATCCAAAAAGCAGGAGACGTTATTCCCGACATTGTGCGGGTATTGCAGGAGCTGCGTACCGGTAAGGAGAAGAAGTTCACCTGGCCGACTCGTGTTGCCGAGTGTGGTGGAGATGGGGCTATCGAGCGCATACCCGGCCAGGCAGCGTGGCGTTGTGTAGCTAAAGACTCGTTTGCCGTGTTGCGTCGGCGCTTGCGCTACTTTGCCAGCAAGGGCGCGCTAAATATCGAGGGCCTTGGCCCATCGACAGTCGATGCGCTCTTAGAGCAAGGGTTGGTGGAGAACTATGACGACTTCTTTACCATAACCCCCGGCGACCTACTCACGCTCGAGGGGTTTGCAGATGTGTCAGCCAAAAAGCTAATCGACTCTATTAGAAAGGTAACAAAGGGAGTCACTCTGGCGCGCTTGGTCACTGGTCTCTCTATCCCGCAGGTGGGCGAGGAGACAGCCATACTGCTGGCCCAAAACTTTAAAACACTCGACGCACTGGCCAAGGCAAGCGAGGGAAAATTGGCAGAGATACAAGGTATCGGCCCCATTGTCGCCAAGTCGATACACGACTGGTTTGCCGACAAGGACAACCAAAAGCTGCTTGAGCGCTTGCGCGAACATATCAAAGTCAGTAACCCTGACCATGTATCAGGCACTGCTGCTAAGTCGCTGCCGCTCGCAGGCAAAACATTCGTCCTCACTGGGACATTGGCAAGTATGGGTCGCGACGAGGCCAAAAATGCGCTCCGCAAGCTTGGGGCAAGTGTGTCGGGCAGCGTCTCTACAAAGACCGACTTTGTTGTCGCGGGCGAAGAGGCTGGCAGTAAGCTTGATAAAGCAGAGGAGTTGGGCGTAAAAGTGCTTAGCGAAAAGGAGTTTTTAAAGATGCTCGGCTAGTGTAGTATTGCCATATGATTTCGATAGAGGAGATACGCAACTTGAGCGCCCTGGCGCGTCTTACGCTCACGCCAGCCGAGGAAGAGGCGCTTAGCAAAGACATCTCGAACATTCTTGACTATGTAGGTCAGGTGAGCGCAGTCACAGACGGCAGAAGGGCACCATCTGCAGCCGCTGCAGATGGTGCCCTTCTGCGCAATGTTATGCGAGACGACATACCTACTAAGACACTAGGCGACCGCGAGAGCCTGCTTAATGCCTTCCCCAAGCGTGAGGGCGACTTTAATGTCGTACGCAAAATTTTAGACAAAGATGCCGGAGCTCAATAAACTTTCCATACTCGAGGCACAAGCCAAGATGGAGGCGGGAGAGATAACCGCCGTCGACTTGGCACGCGCCTGCCTGCCAGAAATTGAGAAGAACAATAAAGAGCTGAATATTTTCTTAGAGGTGTTTAGCGATGTTGAGGCGCAAGCGGCCGAGGCCGACAAGCGCCGCGCAGCGGGGGAGAAGCATCCACTGCTCGGCATCCCGCTCGCCATCAAAGACAACATTCTTATCGAGGGCCGTACCGCTTCGGCAGCGTCCAAGATGCTCGAGCACTATGTTGCCACGTACGACGCGACCGTAATCAAAAAGTTAAAAGAAGCTGGCGCGGTGTTTATTGGCCGCACCAACATGGATGAGTTTGCCATGGGCGGCTCGACCGAGAACTCGGCGTATGGCGCGACCAAGAATCCGCTAGACCCGACTCGCGTCCCGGGCGGCTCATCCGGAGGTTCTGCAGCAGCAGTTGCCGCGCACATGGCCCTGGGTGCGATTGGCACCGACACCGGCGGCTCTATCCGTGAGCCCGCAGCGTTTTGTGGACTGGTTGGTATGAAGCCGACCTATGGCGCCGTGTCGCGCTCGGGCCTTATTGCCATGGGTAGTTCGTTAGACCAAGCGGGCCCGCTTGCGCACTCTGTCGCCGATACCGAAGCGATATTTAACACTATTCGCGGCCTAGATGCGCTCGACAGCACCACTATCACCGACACAACATACCCTAAAGCCACACTCAAGAAAAAAATCGGCGTGCCGCGTCATTTGCTAAAAGAGGGTGTAGATAAGGATGTGTTGAGGCTGTTCGAGCAGTCGCTCGAAAAGCTGAAAGCAGAGGGATATGACATTGTTAATATTGATCTGCCGTCGGCTCCGCTCGCTCTCTCGGCGTACTACGTCATCATGCCAGCCGAAGTATCGACTAACTTGGCGCGATTCGACGGTGTGCGCTACGGTCTTTCTACAAAAGGGACGACCTTGGCAGATGACTATGCTGTCACGCGTGCCGAGGGCTTTGGCGCCGAAGTGCGCCGCCGCATTATGTTAGGCACCTATGTACTTAGCGCGGGCTACTATGATGCGTACTACGGCAAAGCGGTCGCTGTACGAAACGCTATCGCCAAAGAGTACTCTGCAGCGCTCGCTAATGTCGACGCTATCGCTGTGCCGACCGCGCCATCTGTGGCACCAAAACTCGGCGAGAAGTCAGACCCGCTGTCGATGTATCTGCTCGACGTATTTACGGTGACCGCAAATATTACTGGTCATCCGGCGATATCTCTTCCTATGGGCACCGTTGATTCGCTGCCGGTCGGTCTCCAGCTCACTACGGCCATGGGTGACGAGGCGACACTCTTTATGCTCGGCAAATTGCTCGAACGATAGTAGAAAAGCTGTTTTATACTTAGGGGATGCAGGCCGAGCCCAGCGCGTCTCTTAATCTCGAATACTTTTTGGTGCGTGCTGCCGATTGGATGCAGAATCTCAACTTTGGCAGCTGGCCGCGCGGTACAGTGGTCATTGTAGAGGATATTCTTATTCTTGGTATGGTGTTGTCGCTCTTGTTGGTGGTGTTTATTGTCTATGTGATGATACGACTCCACCAGGTCGAGCACGAAGGCTTTCATGCGCTCGAGGCGCATGCACACGACGGACACGGTGATGATGAACATCATGGCCACGATGCCGAGATAGAGACCACACACCAAAATAGTCGTTGGGATGGGATTGTCGCACTTGCGACAGGCCCAAGTCACGGTGACTGGCGTCGCGCGATACTTGAGGCCGACATTATGCTGTTTGATGTGATGCGCGAGCAGGGCTATCCCGGCACGACAGTGGGGGAGCAGCTTAAGAACGCCAACCCAATACAAATGACGACGCTCGACTTGGCGTGGAAGGCGCACAAAGTGCGCAACGACATCGCACATGGCGGCGAAGCGTATGAACTTACCGAGCGCGATGCGCGAGCAACAATAGACTACTACCGCCGCGTGTTTGAAGAATTGGGCGCGATATAAAAGAAAAATTCCGCACGAAGCGGAATTTTTCTTATCCATGTTGCACAGGTAGACAGGAATGGTCACCAGTCGACTTTGCTCGTCAGCAAAGTCGCTCGCGACCCCGGCTCGCGGTTTTGCAAATGCAAAACATCGCTGCGCCCTGCAATTCCTGCCGAAAGGCGTTCAAACGCCTTTCTCCCCGCAACAAAGAAAAATTCCGCACGAAGCGGAATTTTTCTTATCCATGTTGCGGGGGCAGGAATTGCACCTGCGACCTCAAGGTTATGAGCCTTGCGAGCTACTACTGCTCCACCCCGCTATTGCTAGTAGTATACCACGGTAGTGCTATACTGCAAGACATGACCCATTCATTTTCAATACAAGAAGCTATTCGCTTCGGATGGTACACAGTTAAAAATCATTCGGCGATAGTGTTTCAGGTCGTGTTAACTCTGCTCGGGCTCCAGGTGGTCGGTGCCATCGTCGATCGTGTGCTCCGCGATACGGCGCTCGGCGACCTTACCAGCTTTGTGTTGGCGGTTGTCGGTGTCTTTATTGGTGCAGGCGCTACAGTTATCGCGCTTAAGCTCGCGCGTGGCGAGCACACGGCCTATAACCAAATCTGGCCCGATTGGCGACTCGTGTGGCGCTACTTTGCTTCGGGTATTTTGGCAGCGCTCGCGATCTTTGTGCCAATTCTTATCGGTGGGTTGATAGCGCTCCTTACCGGCTTTGCAACGCTCGGCAACCTTATTTCGTTCTCCGAGGGTCAAAAGTTGGAGTTTGGCGCGATGAGCGCAGCGGGCATAGTTGCCATTGTCATCGTGGCGCTGGTTGCGCTCGTGGTCGCGATATACATAGCGCTGCGCTACAGCATGTCGCGCTTTGAGGTCTTGGATGGGGCGGGGATACTAGAGAGCTTGCGCAAGAGCGCTACCATCACCCGCGGCGTTAAGTGGAAGCTGGTCGGCTTTGGCATCGTTTTGGGCCTCCTCAACATACTCGGGGCTATACTCCTGTTGATAGGCCTCTTGGTCACTATCCCGATCTCGATGATTGCGATGGCGCACGTGTACACCAAACTCCGCACCCATCACCACGCGTAATAACAAAAACCACCCGCCCGGGTGGTTTTTGTTTGTAGTAGTGTGTCGGCGGGAAGACTTGCACTTCCGACCTTGGGTTTATGAGTCCCATGCTCTAACTACCTGAGCTACGCCGACATACCGCCGTATTTGCGGGCGCGAGAGACGGGACTTGAACCCGCAACCTCTGCCGTGACAGGGCAGCGCTCTAACCAAATTGAGCTACTCCCGCAAACGTGGCCTATTTTAGCCTACAATTGCCCTTTTTCCAACCTACTGCGCCGTCCAGGTATACTAGAGTTTATGCAAAAGCGGTTTGCACTATACCTTGCACTTGCACTCCTGTTGGGCGTTGTCTTGGGCGCGTACTTGTTTAAAGACACGCGCTCACGCTCGGTCCTGTCGCTACCAAGCTGCACCGACTGTCTGACTGGCCCCGAGCTTATGGGCCTGCTTGCCTCGGTCGGGATTCAAAAGCTGCCGGCAGTAATCCCCGCGGTCAAAGAGACCGACAAAGCAGTCGCTATCAAGAGCCCCGACCCCTTGGCCGACATAGACTTTGTTATTTTGCCTAAAAAGGATATCCGCGACCTGGGCGATCTGACCGAAGACGACCGTGCATATATTAACGACACGTTCCTTATCATTAGTGCACTGGTGCGCGAGTACAACATCCATGACTACAAAATAATTTCAAACGGCCCCGGCTTCCAGTCTCTCAACTATTTACACTTCCACCTCCTTGCCGAAGACTAACCGGGTCGGTTTGAAAAACTTTAAAAAATAGGCTACCCTAGCCACATTGCCGAAACGATAAAATTTGGCACTTCGCCGAGATAGCTCAGTTGGTAGAGCACATCCATGGTAAGGATGAGGTCGCGAGTTCGATCCTCGCTCTCGGCTCCACAAAATTTCAATTCACGACCTGGTGGGTATTGATTGTGTGGTCGTTTTTACCTACAATGTAGGTATGCCTATGCCCAGGAAACCGCGAGCCCTGTGCCTCGCTTGTAGTAAGGAGACCGCTCGCCCTACATATCGTTACTGCGGCAATATCTGCCAGAAAGAGCATGAGTATCAGTTATATATCCAACGATGGAAGGCTGGCAAAGAAAGCGGATTGAGGGTCGGGGGACTAGTCGGTAATCATGTGAAGAAGTATTTGCGTATAAAGTTCGGAAATAAGTGCGTCTTGTGTGGATGGCACAAAATAAATCAAAAGACAGGTCTTGTGCCCTTGGTTGCTGACCATATAGATGGCAATTGGCGGAATAATGCTGAAAAGAATCTTCGTCTTGTTTGTCCAAATTGCGATTCCTTAAGTTCAACCTATGCGGCTTTAAATAAAGGAAATGGAAGAACAAATCGAGCCGTTAGCAAGAGGGCACTGATTTCGCGTATTGAAAAACATACCTAGGAATTATCAAGTTTTTGTGATATATTTTTCTCCGACTAGCCGGAGTAGCTCAGTTGGTAGAGCGAGGGTATCGTAAACCCTAGGCCGCCGGTTCAAACCCGGCCTCCGGCTCCAGTTTTTAGCTCGCTAAAGTGAATAAGGAACAAACAGCAGAACGCATCAAAGAACTAGAGGCTGCTATGCAGCAGCCGGATTTTTGGAGCAATCCAAGCGAGGCACAAGCACTCATTAAAGAGCTGCAAGATTTGAAGGTCGAAGCCGAGGGCGGTAGCGCGTGGGACCGTGGTAGCGCGATTGTGTCGTTTGTCGCGGGTGCTGGGGGTGACGATGCCGAGGATTTCGCCGCAATGCTGCTCACCATGTATCGCAAATTTGCCGAGAAGCGCGGCTGGGGTATGCGCGTGCTCCATGAGAACACCAACGACCATGGCGGCTATCGCAACCTGTCGGTAGAGATAGAGGGCAAGAACGTGTACGGCACGCTCAAGAATGAGTACGGCGTACATCGCCTAGTGCGCCTGTCTCCATTTAACGCGCTACAAAAGCGCCAGACCTCGTTTGTCTTGGTCGAGGTGCTGCCAGTCATCGACAAAGTCACCACGCTCGAGCTCGACGAAAAAGATTTGGATATTACTGTCGCGCGCAGTGGCGGTCCTGGGGGGCAGAACGTCAACAAGCGCGAGACGGCGGTGCGTATAGTGCACACACCGACAGGTATCAGTGCCCATGTCGACGGCGAGCGCACCCAAGGCGCTAACAAAGAGAAGGCGCTCGCGATAGTTAAGGCAAAATTACTCCGCAAGCTCGAGGAGGAGCGCAAGGAGACCATCGCGCAACTTAGCGAAGGGCAGAAGATAGAGTGGGGAAACCAAATCCGCAGCTATGTGCTCCATCCGTACCAGCTGGTCAAAGACCACCGCAGTGACGTAGAGGTCCGTGATGCACAAGGAGTTTTGGATGGAGATATTGAGCCATTTTTGGCTGGTGTATAATGGGCTGTAGGCCCGCTTCAGACTTCGTCCTCGGCCCTTACCTTTGATTTTCTCTCATGATCTACTACGACCGCGTATCTAAGATATACGCAGACAACTCTACTGCGCTCGAGGATGTCTCCTTTAGCGTAGAGCCGGGGGAGTTTATCTCTATCGTCGGACATAGTGGTGCCGGCAAAACGACCCTGGTCAAGATGCTCTTGGCCGAGGAGAAACCAACCAGCGGCTCGGTATTTTTTGAATCTATCAACATCCACGAGCTGCCGCTGAATAAGATGAACGACCTACGCCGCAAAATCGGCACAGTCTTTCAAGATTTTCGCTTGCTCCCCAACAAGACTGCGTACGAGAACATCGCCTTTGCCATGGAGGCAGCGGGCCGCAGCGAAGAAGACATCCACAGCGACGTGCCGCACGTGCTCGAGCTTGTCGACCTCAAGGACAAGATGAACAACTTTCCCGACGAGCTTAGCGGCGGCGAGCAGCAGCGCGTAGCTATAGCGCGTGCCATTGTTAACCAGCCCGACGTCATTGTGGCCGACGAACCAACGGGCAACCTCGACCCGGTCAACACGTTTGAGGTCGTGCAAATACTCAAGAAGATTAACGACCTTGGCACGACCATCATCCTCACCACACACAACAAGGGCGTTATCGACAGTCTTAAAAAGCGCGTTATCACGATGGATCGCGGCAAAGTCATCCGCGACGACCGAGAGGGCAAGTACATCCTCTAGTCGGCGCGATAGAAGTGTGAATCCTTAAGTTGTACCGCCAAAAATTGGCGGTATACTTGTATCAATGGATTGGGTCACAACAAAGCGGATTTTCCGCGCGGGGTTCCTCGATTTTTGGCGTAACGCGTTCGTATCACTGTCCTCTATTTTGGTCATGACGGTCACGCTCTTTGTGGTCGGCACGACGCTCTTTGCCGGCGTCATACTTAACTCGGCTATCACCGAGCTTCGCGACAAGGCCGATGTCAACGTGTACTTTACTACCACGGCTGCCGAGGCAGACATTAGTGCCTTGGAGTCTCAGCTCGAGGCCTTGCCCGAGGTTGCGTCAGTACAGTATGTCTCGCGCGAGGACGCGCTGGCACAGTTCCGCGAGCGCCACCAAAACGACCAACTCACGCTCCAGGCGCTCGACGAGCTCGGGCAGAACCCTTTGGGCGCAGTACTTAACATCAAGGCCAAAGATATTTCGCAGTACGACGCTATCGCAGCATTCTTAAACGACAAGGCGACCGTTGCACAGGGCGGCCCGACAATCATCGACAAGGTTAACTACTATGATGTCCAACATCGCCAAGCCCTGATGCGCCTCGAGGCTATCACAGGCTCGGCCAAACAATTGGGCCTGGTGATTATTGGCATACTCATACTCACGACGCTCGCTATCTCGTTTAACACGCTGCGCTTGGCTATCTACACCAGCCGCGACGAGATCCATGTCATGCGCTTGGTGGGCGCAGGCGCGTTTTATATCCGCGCGCCGTTCATGGTCGAGGGTGTGCTCTATGGCCTCGTGGCAGCTATCATCACGCTTTTGCTGTTTTACCCGCTCACCTGGTGGGTGGGTGCGGCGACGGCCGACTTCTTTGGTGGGGTAAACGTGTTCGACTACTATGTGTCGAACTTCTTTGAGTTCTTCTTCTGGATAGCGGGCACAGGTGTCATGCTGGGTGCTATCGCGTCGTTCTTGGCGGTGCGCAGGTATCTCAAAATCTAAGGTATACTCCTAAACGTAATGGCAGACCCCAAGTACATCTTTGTCGTAGGCGGAGTGATGTCCGGCATCGGCAAAGGGGTCGCCTCCTCCTCTATAGCGCGCATACTTAAAGCTAAAGACTTTAAAGTCACAGCTTGTAAAATTGACCCCTATATAAACGTCGATGCCGGTACGATGAACCCCACCGAGCACGGCGAGGTGTTTGTACTTGAAGACGGCTACGAAACCGACCAAGACATGGGCAACTACGAGCGCTTTTTAAACGAGTCGCTGCCGAGTATTAACTACATGACCACGGGGCGCGTGTACCAAGAGGTTATCCGCCGCGAGCGTAACCTCGAATATCACGGGCGCAACGTGCAAGTGGTGCCCGATGTGCCGCTCGAGGTTATTCGTCGTATCGAAGAAGCACAAAAGGCCGCCAAGGCCGATGTCACGGTAATAGAGGTCGGTGGCACTATCGGCGAGTACGAGAACATCCTGTTTCTTGAGGCAGCTCGCATGATGAAGCACAAATATCCGCGCGACGTCGCGATAGTCATGCTCTCGTATGTGCCGATACCCAACAACATCGGCGAGATGAAGACCAAGCCAACCCAGCACGCGAGCCGTGAGCTTAACTCGGTGGGGCTCCAGGCCGATGTTATTTTGGCGCGCGCAACTGTGCCGCTCGATGCTAAACGTAAAGAAAAAATTGCGACCTTTTGCAACGTGAGCCCCGAGCGCGTTATCTCGGCCCCGGACGTACGCTCGATATACGACGTGCCCTCGAATTATGAAAAGGATGGCATGGGCGACATACTCTGCGACGTGTTGGGGTTACCGCGCCGCGCGACTAACCTCAACGACTGGGAGGACTTTGTCCGCCGAGTAAATAACGGGAGTAAGACGCTCAAGGTAGCCGTCGTGGGCAAGTACTTTATGTCGGGCGAGTATGTACTGTCAGATGTCTACATTTCAGTCATCGAGGCTATTAAACATGCGGGCGCCGCGCTCGACACCAAGGTCGAGCTAAGCTACCTCGATTCAGAGGAGTACGAAAAGGATCCACTTAAGCTCGAGGAGCTCCGCAAGTACCACGGTGTTGTGGTGCCGGGCGGCTTTGGCAGCCGCGGGGTAGAGGGTATTGTCGCTACTATTAAGTTTGCCCGCGAGAACAAGATCCCATACTTTGGCCTGTGCTACGGCATGCAGTGGTTGGTGGTAGAGTATGCGCGCAACGTCGCGGGACTTAAAGGCGCAACAACCGCCGAGGTCAACAAAGACGCACCGCACCCGGTCATCGACATCATGGAGGACCAAAAAGAAAAAATGGCCAAACAAGACTTTGGTGGCACGATGCGCCTTGGCACCTATCCGGCGGTGCTCACCGATGGGAGTGTAGCGCATGGCGCATATAAGAAGAAGGAAGTGAGCGAGCGTCACCGCCATCGCTACGAAGTTAACCCAAAATATATCGACCAGCTTGAGGCTAAAGGCCTGGTATTTAGTGGCCGCTCGCCGAGCGGGGTGCTGATGGAGATAGCCGAGCTGCCCAAGTCAGAGCACCCATTTTTCCTCGGGGCGCAGTTCCATCCTGAACTTACCAGCCGCCCGCTCGACCCGCACCCACTGTTTGTTGCATTTGTTAAAGCCGCGAGCGAGAGGAAGGTATAAAGAGGCAAAAGTAAAAGGGCGGGAAAACACTTTTTTCTGGGGAGATAAACAAGAAACCCCGCCAAAAAGAATTTTCCCGCCCTTTTATCTACGGTGCCACCAGCGGCGACGTTTGTCTTGCGCTGTGCGCTCTTTCTCGACAGCCTCCTCCTCTTCTTGGTCAATGTCGCGCGGGTTGGTGATCATGGTGTACATGCCCGCCACCAACACCAGGAGTACAAGACCTATAAGCAGTGTCCCGCCGAGTCCCATAGACCCAGTATACACACTCCTACTGTTTGCGGGCTTCGAGCATTAAAAACAGAGGGATCTCTTTGCGGGCGGTGTTCTCGGCCGCTTGGCGCGGGCCTTTGCCGCTTTGCTTGTGCGATATCCACTCTTCAAGACGAGTGATAGCAAATCCTGCCTTAAACAGCGCTTTAGAAAAGTCTTGGAGCGACCGGTGGTACGACGTCGTGGTGGGGCTATTCTTTTTACCCGGATGCACCAGTAGGGTAGTGCGTGCTAACGACAAGTACGCGTCGGTGCGGCGATACTGTACCTTGGCTTCGTCGTCCCAGCCCCACGATGATTTTTGTGGATTGCGGAACGCTGGATGCATCATGACCAGCAACAAGCGGCCGCCCGGTTTTAATATGCGCGCAGCCTCGACAAAGGTGCCCGTCATGTCCTCAATATTTTGTATCGCGAGCACGACCGTTGCTGCGTCAAAGCTCGCGTCTTTGGCAAAGGTAAGTTTGTTGGCGGGCGCGACATGGTAGCTAATGTCGCCCGGCAACTGTTTGGCTTGAGCGATGAGGTCTTTGGCAATATCGGCACCCACGACCTTCGCGCCTGCGCTCACAAATTCACGCGCAAAGAATCCCTGGCCGCAGGCGATGTCCAAGACGCGCATGTTCTTCTTAATATCGAGCACGCGCAAGAGGTTGGGCAGTATAACTTGCCGCTGGTACGAGTCTTCGGTCGTCTCAAGATACTCGCTGTACCACTCGGCCACGCCGCCCCAAGAAGTGTCGTGTGGCTTTTTCATCAAGCTGCCAGACTTGGATTCGAACCAAGATAAACGGATTCAGAGTCCGTTGTCCTACCATTAGACGATCTGGCAATACACACAGAGAATAGCAAAAATTGGCCAAATCTCAACTATCTTTTGTACGGTACTATAAAGTGATGCGCAGACTCGCAATCGATACGCTTGTGGTTGTGGCGAGCATCTTCTTGGCGATATACATCGTTGAGAGCGGCATAATCCACACATTTATTGCGGCGACGAGCGGCAATATACTGCTTGCGTCGTTTGTTGCGGGACTGTTTTTTACATCGGTGTTTACCACGGCGCCGTCGGTCGTAGTGTTGGGCAAGCTCGCTCAGCAGGGGAGCTTGCTTGTTGTGGCGCTCGCAGGAGCGGCGGGTGCGGTGCTGGGCGACTACATACTCTACTTGTTTGTGCGCGACCGTATCGCAGTTGATGCGAAGCTGTTTATGAGCGGGCCGCGGCTAAAGTTTGTCATGCGCGCGCTCAAACATAGTCGCCTGCGCTTCGTACTGCCGGTAGTTGGCGCGCTTATCATCGCCTCGCCCTTGCCCGACGAGCTAGGTATGCTGCTGTTGGGTATATCGTCGGTTAAGAGCCGCACATTCTTGCTAGTGTCATTTTCGATGAACGCACTCGGCATCCTGCTCATTGGTCTGGCAGCGCGGGCGCTTGTCTAAAGGCAAAAAATACGATATAGTGTAGATGTTACGGCACCGGGCCGTTTTTTGTTTGTATGGATATCCGCAACATCGCTATCATCGCGCACGTTGACCACGGCAAGACCACCTTGACGGACGCCTTGTTGCGCCAGTGCGGTGCAGTTGCCGAGGGTGTGTCGATGGACAGCAACACCTTGGAGCGCGAGCGCGGCATCACCATTTATGCCAAAAACGCCAGCGTCACCTATAAAGACACCAAGATAAACATCGTCGACACGCCGGGCCACGCCGACTTTGGTAGCGAGGTCGAGCGCGTGCTGCGCAGCATCGACTCGGTGTTGCTTGTGGTCGACGCCCAAGAGGGCCCGATGCCGCAGACCCGCTTTGTACTCAAGAAGTCTCTCGAGTTGGGACTTAAACCTATCGTCGTTATCAACAAAATAGACAAGCCAGCCGCCGACCCTGCCCGTGCCGAAGAGCAGGTGCTCGAACTATTTTTGGAGCTGGGTGCTAATGACGAGCAGAGCAACTTCCCAGTTATCTACGCCATTGGCCGCCAGGGCATAGCCAAGCGCAAACTTGAAGACGAGTCGACTGATCTTACGCCACTACTCGACGCAATACTTGAGTTGGTACCGCTGGCATCGTCTGCCGACAAAGAGTCGCTGCCGCTGCGCCTCCAGCCGTTTAACCTCGCGTACGACAACTTCCTTGGTCGTATGGCCGTCGCACGTATATATGAAGGCACCGTCACCACTGGGAGCCAAGTATTTGTTAAAAAGCTCTCCTCAAATAAAGACGGAATGGTTGAGGTGCGCCAGGGCAAAATAATTAAAATCTTTACCTTTAGTGGTCTGTCGCGTGTCGAGTCGCCGAGCGCGTCGGCTGGCGACATCGTCATGATAGCGGGGCTTACTGACATTGATATTGGTGAGACCGTGGCAAGTTCTGCCGACGCAGAGCCGCTGCCAGCTATCGCAGTCGACGAGCCGACTATTACGCTCGACTTTTTGGTTAACAACTCGCCGTTTGCAGGGCGCGAGGGCAAGTTTGTCACCGGCCGCCAAATCCGCGAGCGTCTCGAGAAGGAGCTGGAGGTCAACGTGGGGTTGCGTGTCGATTTTGCCAACACCGATGCCTACAAAGTGTCGGGCCGCGGCGAGCTCCATATTTCTATCTTGCTCGAAAACATGCGTCGCGAGGGTTACGAGCTCCAGGTGAGCCAACCTCAGGTCATCTTCCACGAAGTGAACGGCGAAAAGTTGGAGCCGTATGAAGAGATAATCATCGACACGCCCGAGCAATTTCAGGGCGCAATCATCGAGCGTTTGGGTATGCGCAAGGCGCTCCTTACTAACGTCACGCTCCATGGCAACCAGGCACGCCTAACGTTCGAAGGCCCGACACGTGGGTTGCTTGGCTACCGCTCGCAGTTTGTGCTCGACACCAAGGGCGAGGGCATACTCTCGTCACGATTCATCGAGTTTCGCCCGTACGCAGGCGAGATAACCAAGCGCGCCGTGGGCAGCATGGTGTGCATGGCTGCGGGCAAGGCGCTTGGCTTTAGCTTGTGGAACTTGCAGGACCGCGGCGTGCTCTACATCACTCCAGCAACCGAGGTGTACGAGGGCCAGGTTATTGGCAACACTAGCAAGGGCGAGGAGATGTTTGTTAACCCGACCAAGGGCAAGCAACTTACCAACATGCGCGCATCGGGAAGTGACGAGGCTATCAACTTGGTGCCGCCGTACGTACTTTCTATAGAGCGCGGCCTCGAAGTCATGTCTGAAGACGAGTACCTCGAAGTCACCCCGCAGTCGGTACGCCTCCGCAAAAAGGCCTACAACCACAAAGACCGCAACTAACGCTCCATTAGGGGCGTTTTTGCATGAACGACTCAAGGTAATACATTTTTCTCTCAACCGTCACATTTGGTACACTACTACTATGCGTACCACTCTTGGAGTTCTTGCGGGCCTTTCTCTATTGCTAGTCGCTACACCAACGCTCGCGTCTGCGCGCTCGCTCGAGTCGGGGATGAAGGGCGCCGACGTCACCGAGCTCCAACAAGGCCTGGTTACCAAAGGATATTTAAAAGCGACACCAACGGGCACCTTTGGCCCGGCAACTCTCGCTGCACTTAAAAAATTTCAGTGCGACAAAGATATCGCTTGCAGCGGCGAGGCTTGGGGCGTCTATGGTCCAACGACGCGCGCCGCTCTCCAGCTCGCACTAGCACCCAAACAACCCGCCACCAACATTGGCGGCAAACTAACACCTGCTGCGACAGGCAAGTTCGAGATATCTGGCTGGGTGCCCGATTGGCGCGCAGCGAGCGGCACTGCCGATGTCACCCCGCATCTCGACATCTTTACCAGCGTGATGCCGTTTGGATTTACCATGTCGAGCGACGGCCACGTCTTAGACAACGCGCGCCTCGACCGCGAACCGTGGACCACCTTCATCGCCAACGCTAAAGCTAAAAAGGTCCGCGTCGTGCCGAGCATCATGTGGGGCTACGGCACCGAGATACAAGAGGTGCTGTCCGACCCAGTTAGGCGCAACGCGCTCGTCGACGAGATAGTCACCCTGGTTAACAAGCGCGGGTACGACGGCATCGATATCGACTTCGAGGCCAAGCAGTCGCAGACTATCAACTACTTCTCGGCGTTTCTCAAGACTTTGTACCAGCGCATGGGCAACAAGTGGGTGTACTGCACTATCGAGGCGCGCATGCCGCTTGAGGACAGGTACACCCCCGGCATGACTATCCCGCCCGACGCGACCGAGTATGCCAACGACTTTTATGCGATGAACAAGTACTGCGACCGCGTCGAGATCATGGCCTATGACCAGGGCCTGGTCGACTCGCGGCTTAACATCGCGCGCTCGGCACCCTATGCGCCAGTCGCCGACCCGGGTTGGGTCGAGAACATCGTCCGTCTTGCTGCGCAGACTATCTCGCGCAACAAGCTGATACTTGGTATCCCTGCCTACGGCTACGAGTACAGCGTGACCGCCAAAGGCAACGGCAGGTACCAGTACAAGTCGCTTGGCGCGTTTAACCCAACCTATGGATGGAAGTTGGCCAACCAGCTTGGCATCATGCCAACGCGTACCAGCGCCAACGAGTTAGGCTTTGTCTACAACACCAACTCGACCTTGGCAGTTGGCCCCGGCTTCTCGACCCCGGCACTGTCAGACAACGCCACACCAATACAGAACCCGGCACAAGCCCCAACCACCTCGGTCGCACAAAACTTGGCCGCACAAAGCGCGGCACTGCAGCAGTTTAACTTCGTTACTTGGAGCGACGCAGAGGCCATCGGCGACAAAGTAAAACTTGCACACGAGCTTGGCCTGCGCGGCGTAGCCATCTTTAGCCTTGGTGGGGCAGAGGACCAAGGTATCTGGAATGTTCTAAAGTAGCCAGTACTGTTGACAAAAGCCACTACGTTTGCTACTATTAAGAGGTAATGCCAGGTTCAAGTAAGAGCTTCCATCGCGGGGCCTCTGCCTCACGGTTTGGTGGAAAGCGCCCATTTAAGAAACACTCCTTTAATGCAAAGGGGGGCTTTGGCAGTGGTCCTAAAAAGTTTGGCAACCGCGGTGGTGGCGGTAAGAGCAAATTTAAGCACCAAGAGTTCAAAGACATCTCGCGCTTTATCAACAAAGCCGTTATCACCGAAGAGGCTCCGGTATTTAAGCCCGAGCACGCGTTTAGCGACTTTGCTGTCGACCAACGACTCAAGGCCAACATCGCTGCCAAGGGTTACGTTGCTCCGACGCCTATCCAAGACCGCGCGATAGTGCACATTTTGCGTGGCGAGGATGTCGTTGGCATAGCCAACACAGGCACCGGCAAGACGGCCGCGTTCCTTATCCCACTTATTAACAAAGTACTCACCGGCAAGGGCGAGCACGTGTTGGTCATGGTGCCCACGCGCGAGCTAGCAATACAGATCCACGACGAGCTCAAGGGCTTTGCCCGGGGCTTGGGCGTGTATGGCGCGGTGTGCGTTGGTGGCGCGTCTATCTACAACCAGCTCGCCGAGTTGCGCCGCCGCCCGCAGTTTGTAATCGGCACACCTGGTCGTCTCAAGGACTTGCTCGAGCGCAAGGCGCTTAACTTGTCTGTATTTAACACCGCCGTGCTCGACGAGGCCGACCGCATGCTCGACATGGGCTTTATCAACGACATGCGCAAAATCTTGGCGCTGTTGCCGACGCCGCGTCACACACTGTTTTTCTCGGCGACACTTAGCCCCGAGGTAGAGAAGCTTATCGGCGACTTTCTTAACCAACCAACGCGCATTAGCGTTAAGACCCAAGAGACTAGCGCAAGTATCGAGCAAGACATCGTGCGTATCCCGCCCGGCAAAGACAAAATGGAGTTGCTTGCCGAGATGCTGCGCCAACCCGGCTTTGACAAGGTGTTGGTGTTTGGCCGCACCAAGCATGGTGTCGAGCGTCTAAGCAAAAAGTTGGTCGCGCTTGGTATCCGCGCCGAGTCTATCCACGGCGACAAGACCCAAGGCAAACGCCAAAAGGCGCTGACCCTATTTAAACAAGACCATGTGCAGGTGCTGTGCGCGACCGACGTCGCTGCGCGTGGCCTCGACATTAGCGGCGTGTCACACGTCATCAACTTTGACCTGCCTGCAACGCAAGAAGACTATGTCCACCGCATAGGCCGCACTGGCCGCGCCGGCAAAAAGGGCATGGCCCTGACCTTCATTGGTTAGGCGCGGGCTTTATAGGGTAGGGCGTGTCTGTTGCAATAGTGAACCTGGTGTGGTATAGTAATTCTTGACGGCACAAGCCGTCCTTTTTTGTATCTACATGGCCCCCAAACCTCAAAAAAACGAAGTAAACAAGGCCCATTCGGGCAAGAAGATAACCGCCCCGACCAAGACCTTCCAGCAGGACGGTCACTGGGTGGTTAAGCCGCGCAAGACGCCTATCCTTATCTGTGACTGCGGCAACCGCTATCTCAAGACCCGCCCGGGCCAAGCACAGTGCTTGCGCTGCGTGTTTAAGCCCCAGGCTTAAACCAATCAAAAAGCCGCCCAAAGGCTGGCAAGGCGACGCCTTGCCAGCCTTTTTGCCTGGTTGACGCACCCCACCGAGAGGTCTAAGCTTACCCCTATATGAAGTGGCTCATAACGGCAGTAGTTGTAATTATCATAGGTGCGTTGCTCTGGTTTTTTACTCCGATTAAAAATTTGTTTAACCGCGCGACTCCTGCGCCACAGGTACAAACTACAAACGAGCCCGAGGAGCAAAGCTACACCAACAGCGTACTTGGGGTGAGTCTCAAGTATCCGACCGGCTTTACGCTTAACCCAAGCTGGCAAAACACCACCGTCGTCCCGACCAAACCTATTAGCGGTATCCAACTCACTATCCCGGCGGCAATGGCAACCGGTACTAACTTGAGCGAAGACACCTATGTTAGTGTCGAGCAGCTCCCGCGCGCCAAGTCGTGCACTGGCGACATCTTTATGGCACAAACGGTGCGACCAGCCGACGTTGTCGACAACGGGGTGACCTACTCGGTCGCGTCGTCGAGCGGCGCCGCTGTTGGCAACAGGTATGAAGAGACAGTATGGGCTATCAAAGGCAGCAACCCATGCACCGCCGTGCGCTACTTTGTGCACTATGGCGCGTTTGAAAATTATCCGCCCGGCACGATAGTCGAGTTCAACCACACGGCGCTGCTCAACGCGTTTGACCAGATCCGCCGCTCGGTAACGCTTGGCGCTACGGCAGCACCAACCGCCACCACAACTACAACGCAGTAATTAAAATCCCCGCCATCAGGCGGGGGTTTGCGTTGCACGCTCGCGCAGCGGTGCCATATAGGCGTCTGCGGCGTCCTCGGCCAGCTTGCGGAGCTCAGGGTCGGCCTGCTCGAGCCAGCACTTGGCTGTCACGCGGTGTAGCTCGATGCTGTAGCTCTCGCAGTAGGGGAAGTTGAGGTCGATGATGGTCGTCATCTTTCTGCGAATCGAGTCAAGCAGTTCATCGAACGAGCCGATGAGGCCAGGGCCAAGATGATTGCGCAGCTTGACCATGGCGTACACCTGGTCGGTGTTCTTGTCCTTTGGCAGGGCGTCAAACCTTGCACACACGAACGTGTAGAGTGCGTGCATACGCTGCCGCTCTTCGTGCGCACGCTCGCGCTTGACCCAAATGGTCGTCTTGTTGCGCATCACCAGCGCCGCAAGAAACAAGTCGAGGAACTGTTCAACTTCAAAGTCCTTCAAGGTCGCTTTCATATTCGCGCCCTCCTCTCTACTTCGACTGTACATAACTGAAGTTGCCCTTGCAAGCGATAGTATAGTAAGAGTATGTTACTCCGATATCGCAACGCCAAACACTACCGCGCGCACAAAGAGTCCGCGCGCCAACTGGTGCACGCGCGGCTCGCGTTCTTTAACACGTTTTACCGCCACGAGTACAAAAAGGTATTTATTAAAAACACCAAAAGCCGCTGGGGCAGCACGAGCGAGCGGGGCAACCTCAACTTTAACTACAAAATCCTCTTTTTGCCCCAAGCGCTGCAGGACTACCTCATAGTCCACGAGCTCTGTCACCTAAAACACTTTGACCACGGCCCGGAGTTTTGGCGGGCGGTGGCAACTACTATCCCTAACTACCGTGCCGTTGCCAAGGAACTTCGCAAATTATAGGTTTGCTATACTGACAGTATATGGACGCAATATTAGGGTTGATACATATGGTGCTCAACTTTTTGCTCTCGTTCTTGACGCTTATCATTAACTTTTTCATCTCGGTCTTGCAGCTCATACTCCACTTTGCCCAAGCATTAGTCGCTAGCGTCTCGTAAAGTATATGAAATCAGGGATTATCGCCGCAGTAGTTGCCGTAGTGTTGGGTCTTGGTGCGTGGTACTACCTCATGCAGCGCCCGGCAACCGAGCCCGCAGTACAAACAACCGACACCACCAGCAATGGTGCACAAAATCAAACCCAGACCACTACTGGCGGCAACGATGCCAACATGCCCGACGATGGCGTCATTGGTGCCGATGGCGCCGAGGGCGTAGTTATTGGCAACAACTTGGCGCTGGGTACCAACGGCAATGCGACGCTTGGTACATACCTCATTGGTTACACAGGCATGACACTCTACACCTACACCAAAGACACGGGCAGTGTCAGCACCTGCTACGACACCTGCGCGACCAACTGGCCGCCGTACATAGTCGGGGCCGAGGACAACGTCAAACAAGTTAAGTCGGGTGTTAATGCGAGCAAGGTTGGCACCACTATCCGCACCGACGGCAAAATCCAAATGACCTACGATGGCAAGCCGCTCTACTTCTATGCTAAGGACCGCGCCAACACCAGCGATGCCACGGGGCAGGGTGTGGGTGGTGTGTGGTTTGTTGTTAAGCCGTAGTCGTTAAAAAATAGATAGAAAAATCCCGGCATCAAGCGATGTCGGGTTTTAGTTGAGCGGGACCCGCTGGCCACCGTAGCTCGTGGTGCGATGAGTCGCTGGGGCTTTGGGCGCCGGGCCAACAACAGGCGCGGGCTGTGCGCCGGGTTGTGCCACGAACTTGGCAAGGATACCAAAGCACTCGGTCGCGATATTCGAGCAGTTGTGCGAGTCCCAGGGCAGGCTGCTCTGGATAATCGCATTTTGCACCACCAGTATCTCGTGGTCGCTAATCCATCCGCGCCCGTACATGTACGATGCGCATTCGCAAGCGACTCGCTTGGTGTAGCACAGCGCCTGCTCGCCGTCGACACACACAATGCTCCCGTGCATGCGGCACAGTGGGCATTGGATAAAACAAGCTGATCTGATTAAGGCCATGGCGGCCTCCCAAGTGGGGATACATCTAAATTCACTCTACCAAACCTATATAAAAGAAAAAGCCGCCGAGTTACTCGGCGGCTTGTGCGATTGGGGTGGGGGCCTTTTTCTTGTCGTTGCGTTTGACCGACCAGGCCTTGTCGATCGGATCATACTCGAGCCACGACGTGCGGGCCGTGGGCCGAACAGAAAACAGCTCGTAGCTCTGCAGGTCGAGCCCGCGCGTGCCCCTGATCAGGTTCGGGTTCTCGCCGATAGCCTCCTTGTTGAGGCTCTCTTTGCCGCGGCGGACTAGTCGCGACAACCCGCGTCGCTTGAGCGAGCGGATAATTGTATCGACCACGCCGGTCACAACCACGCGCTTGCTCTTGAACCAGGCCAGTTTGCCGGCAGACAGGGGCAGTGTGATACTGCGCTCATCGGGCCGCAAAGTCTCGCGCTGTGACTCGGCATAGGCCATGAGCGCATCGCCGATCCGGGTGAGCTCGGCCAAGTGGGCGTCCATGGTCGCCTTGACCTCGGCGACGCGGGCCTCGTCCTTTTCTAACAGGTTGAGGTATTCGCCGGCCTTCATTTCGAGAACTGCCGCAGCTTCGGGTGACACGGGGATATCGAGCGGCTCGAGAGTCGTGGGGGCTTGTTTGGCTTTCGCCATCGGATACTCCTACTGTACGAGTGAACTGCCCACACTCTACACCAAGTGTTGATGTGCAAGCCAGACAATAAAAAGCCGCGCCACATGGCGCGGGTTAGGCATAAGGGCCGTAGTGTTCGAACGCATGGTACAGCGCGCCGACAGCAAGATAGCCCGCCAGCATGCACAGCGCCACTCCTTGGAGCGAGGCAAGTATGCCGGCATAGAGCAGCAACCACGGCGCAGTCAGGGCGATCCACCCCAGCGCAGAAAGGAACATGATCGCTATCTGGTAGTGGCTGCCGACGTCATCTGCTGTGGCGTCGTAGAGCGCGGGCGCGAACCACATCACCCAGTTGTAGCAAAAAATCAGAACCTTGCGCCACCATGGGTAGTGGGGGTAGATAAACGGCAAATAGAGCATGTGCGAGACCTCCCTCTGCCCGCACTCTAGCAAATTTGTGGAAAATAAAAAGCCGCACCACTTGGCGCGGGTTAAGGTCGACGCGTGCGAATGGGGATAGTTATCGGCCCCCTTCGCTCCAGCTTGCGCGCTTGTATCTCTGCGAAGTGGTAGTCCAGGTCCCGGATAGCTTGCTCCACACACCGTCCCCACCTCATGTTGTCGAGCATGGGGTCGCGGATGCTGTGCCAATCAAGCTCTTGCTCGCGCGCTCGGTCGCGACTTGCCAACGGCCATGTCATGCGTGTTTTCTCCTGCTCTGCGCCCACTATATACTGTGAGCATGAAAGGGCAATACACCATGCGCACCAAAATATGGGTGTACCAGGGGCCGGCGGCGTGGCACTTTGTCACCATACCCAAAAAACAGTCGGCCGATATTAAGAAAAGGTTCGGTGCCAACGCGCGCGGGTGGGGGTCGCTGCGCGTTGCTGCGACTGTAGGCAAGACAACGTGGGCGAGTTCCATCTTTCCCGACAAAAAGTCAGGCACCTATCTACTGCCGCTCAAACTCGAGGTCCGCAAAAAAGAGGGCCTGGCCCACGGCGACACAGTCGCACTTAAGATAGTAGTTAAGTAAAAGCCGACCATTGCTGGTCGGTCAGGTGTTGGCTTTGCCGCGATAGTCGGGGCAAAACAGTTGCCCGAGCACGTCACTGCCCGTCGGCGAGCGCAGCGCGGCAGCAAGGCGCTGCCGCGCAAAGTCGCTCGCTTGCTTGGATATCTCGGGGCGCTCGGGCATCTGCAGTGCGGGCTTGCTGGGGCGGCTAGCCTTGCGGAGCTGTCGCGGTGTTTTGTCATTCATGATGACCTCCTGAACTCACTATACATAAGTTACTAAAAATAAAAAACCGACCATTGCTGGTCGGTGGTACATCTAGCCGGTGGCTGACATGAGCGTAGTCGCGCGGTCCCGGTTGGCACCCATGATCTCGCGCTCCAGCGAGTCGTGGTCATACAGCCAGCAGATATGGTCAAAGCTCGGAGCCTCGGCCTGGGTGAGCGCGATGCGCTCGACCTCAACCTTGTGGATAGTGGCGAGGGCGGCAAAGATCTGGTCGAGCTGCACGCAGTAGTTCGACTCGATGCCGCTCGACTGCTGTATGCCACAGATGAAGTCATAGTGCCGCGTGATAGCCTCGTAGTAGCTCATCCGGTGTGCCGGGTCGTTCACCTCGATGATGCGCAGCGTCACGTGGTCGCCAACCGCGACGAACTTCAGGAACTCCTTCATCGATTGGAGCGAGTTGCCCGGGTCGCGCGGGTTGTCGACAAACGCCAGCAGCTGGTTGCTGCCCTCATAGGGGACGCGGGCGAGGCCAAAGGGGTGCTCGTCCTGTTTGCTGTACCGCTTGCTGTTGAGCACCTTGAAGATCGCGGCAGCAGTCTCGGGCTTGGGTCCGGACATGACGTCCTCGTGGGTTGCGGGGTTGCGATGTAGAAAGGCCGTTCGCAACAAAAGTACCACAAATCACCAAGATGTCTATGTATATAAAAGCCGCACCTGTGTTAGGTGCGGCGGCGGACACGTCGTGGGCCGTGGGCGATAAACACCCTGACCTTTCGGCTCATCACCCCGGCGATAAACTCGAGTTCGCCGGGGTTGTCGCAGTAGTGGATCTGCGAGCGCCGGTTGCCATCGGGCATCAAAAACTGGTAGTTAAAGTGCCCTTGCCTAAACTTGGCGCGCACCACGTCGATGTCCCCGGTAGCGTTGCCGGGCAAGAACTCCTTCTTCTTATTTCGTTTGGGCTTGGGCGCCGCAGTCTGCAGAACATGGGCCATGTCGGGTACCCCTTTCTCTGCCCACTATATACAAAAAGTTAGGAAATAAAAAACTGACCAGAGTTGGTCAGTTGTTGGCTTTGCTGCGATAGCTCGGGCTCAACAAGCGCCCCAGGGTGTCGTCACCCAGTTGCTCGGCGGTGGAGAACGTCGCCCCGGGCTTGAGTACCGCCGGCTTGTCGGGGACCAGCTTCTTAAACCGCTTGGGGTCGCGCAGGATAGGCTTCGACTTCTCGTCACTCATGATGTCCTCCAAACCCCACTATACGCACTACATCCAAAAAATCCAACAGCAGGTTGAAGAAATAAATATAAGGAGTAGGCTTGGATTAATGTTGATTTCTAAGACCATATTCCAACACCTTTTGCATTGCCCAAAGGATATTTGGCTTAAAATCCATAAACCTGAACTCAAGGGCCAGTTTGAAATGTCAGAGTTTGAGTTGCACTTGCTAGAGCAAGGGAACGAGGTCGAGTCATATGCACGCAACCTTTTTCCGGATGGTATAGAAGTTTCCACTACCGGCGAGCACGCTGTCGAAGATACCACCCGTCTTATGGCAGAAAAAATGCCCACAATCTTTCAGGCTACGTTTATTGCAGATGGATTTATCGTACGCAATGACATTCTAAAATTTAATAAAGAGTCGGGCCTGTGGGATCTGTACGAAGTCAAAGGTACCAACTCAATGAAGCTCGACCAAAAGGAGCGCGACCATGTTACCGATGTCGCCTTTCAGGTGTCGGTCATGCGCCGAGCGCGCGTGCCGCTCGGCAGGTGCTTTTTGGTTCATCTCAACAAAGAGTATGTGCGCGCGGGAGATTTAGACATACATGCCTTGTTCCAAATTACGGATATTACCGAGGAGGCTCAAAAACGAGTCGAAGTGCTTGAACCCAAAATGGATGCCGCCAAGGAGTACCTAAACCGCGAAACCGAGCCGCAAGGTGGGTGTGAGTGTGTATATAAAACCAGGCGAAACCACTGCTCGTCATTTGGCTACTCTAACTCGCATATCCCTGACTATTCGGTCCATGACATCTCTCGTATACACTCGACCAAGTTAGAGCGTTTAGTCGAGCAAAACATATTTTCGCTAGACGAAGTCGAGCCCGAGTTGCACGAGTTAAGCGAAAAGCAGGCAAACCAGGTTGTGGCACACCAAACGCAGCGGCCTGTTATCGACGAGTCGGCAATAGCGGTTGAGTTAGAGGATTTAAAGTTTCCCCTCTACTTTTTCGACTACGAGGCATATGCCCCCGCAATACCGGCGTTTAATGGCTATGGTCCGTATAAATTCATCCCGTTTCAATTCTCGGTGCACATTTTGCGTTCGCCCGACGCCGAGCTAGAGCATATAGAATTTCTACACGGAGAATTTTCAGACCCGTCCGATGCGGTGGCTGAAAAACTAAAAGAGATATACAACGGCGGCACAGTTGTCGTTTGGCATGAGACTTTTGAAAAGAAGTTTATTAACGAAAATATTGCACAAAGGTTGCCCCAGCACGCCGAGTTTATAGGGCGCTTTAATGCGGCGGTGTTTGATTTAGAAAAGCTGTTTCTAGCCCAGCACTACATCCACCCGCACTTTAAGGGCAGGACGTCTATTAAAAAGATCTTGCCAGTACTGGCTCCCGAGTTGTCGTATGCCGACCTAGAGATATCCGATGGGGGACAAGCCTCTAACGAGTGGTGGCGCATGGTTGGCCCCATGTCCTCGACAGCCGAAAAGGCAGAAATAGCCCAAAACCTAAGAAAGTACTGCGGCCGTGACACCTACGCCATGTATGCCATCTGGCAGCACCTAGTGCAGTTGAAGAAGTAGTAAAAATGTGGTGGATTTGTTAGGCTCGAGAGCATGGAAGGATTTGTTTATATTCTCACCAACGAGGCAATGCCCGGGTATGTCAAAATTGGGAAAACTAGCACCTCGGTAGAACAGAGGATTTTGGAACTTTCTAGAACCTCTGCCGTGCCGCTACCTTTTGAGTGCTATTACGCTGCGCGGGTGGCCGATATGGACCAGGTCGAGAAAGCATTCCATGATGCTTTTGGCGATCACCGGAAGAATCCGAAAAGGGAGTTTTTCACTATCTCTCCAGAACGAGTGGTCGCTCTACTTCGCCTCCTTGCGTTAGAGGAAATCACGTTGTCGCGCAATATAGGGGTCGAATCAAAAGAAGACGCTTTAGCGATCGAGGTCGCACGTAATAAACGATCAGCGTTTAATTTTAAAATGGTTGAAATACCAGCTGGGGCAGAATTGAAATTTATTCGGGATGAGTCGGTAGTTTGCACCGTTGCTCCTGATCAGAAACACATTGAGTTTCAGGGAGAAACGACATCTTTATCTACTGCAGCCCAAAAAGTCCTTGGGTATAAATGGAGAGTACAAGGACCAGCATATTGGACATACGAAGGTGAAATTCTAGATGAGCGACGCATCCGTTTAGAAGAAGGAAGTGATGATGAACCCTCACCTGAGGAGATAGAAGCGGCAGGCGAAGCGTATAGTCAAAACGAAATAGACAAGATGAGAGGGAAGTAGTGGGAGTTATACACATACCCTTCAACTAATGTGTTAGTTCCGTATAGAATGAGAGTATGCCCGATGCAGGTTTTGGAAATATTTCTATTGAGCAGCGCAGATATCTTGGAGCGAAAACCAAGCTACTTGGTTTCATTGAGGATATTTTAAGAAAAGAAAAAGTCGAATATAAAGTTTTTGCTGATATTTTTGCTGGTACAGGAGTGGTCGCGGACAGGTTTTTAAAGCACGGAGATATAATTGTAAACGATATTCTAGAGTCGAACCACTTTTCGTACGTCGCCTTTTTTGGAAAGGAAACGATTCGATTACCAAGACTTTTGAATTTAATAAGAGAGTACAACTCTCTAAATAGGTTGCCGCATAATTATTTCTCAAAGAATTTTGCTAATACTTATTTTGACTTAGATAACTCAAAACGAATTGGATTCATTCGTGAAAATATTGAGTCGTTGTATAAAGCAAAAAAGTTAAATAGACGTGAGCGCGCCTATCTAGTCACGTCCCTCATCTATGCGCTTGATCGTATTGCGAATACGGTTGGGCATTATGATGCATATAGAAAAGTAAAAATTGTTCAGAAACCACTCGAGCTTAAGCCTTTGTTATTAAAACCTCACAAGAACAAAGCTTTTATCTTTAGAGAAGACGCCAATAGTCTGGTAAAACATGTCAGCGCGGATGTTGTTTATATTGATCCGCCCTACAATTCAAGGCAGTACTCTGACGCGTATCATTTACTGGAAAATATAGCCTCTTGGAAAAAAGAAAAGGTATACGGAGTCGCGAAGAAAATAAGGCGCGACCATCTTAAGAGTCATTATAGTTTAAAATCTGCCGGGGCAGCGTTCAGCGACTTAATAAGTAATTTAGAAGCAAAGTTTATCCTCGTTTCCTATAACGATATGGGCACCAATGGAGATGCCAGATCGCAGTCGCGCATTAGTGATCACGAAATTTTATCATCGTTGAAAAGTCGTGGAGATGTCACTGTGTATGAAAGGTCTTTCAATCAATTCACGACAGGGTCTTCGACAAAAAGTGATCTAAAAGAAAGGATTTTCTTTTGTCGTGTACAACCGAAGATTAATCCGCAGCCTGTCTCGATGGTGATTAGCGTGAATACACATTTGCCAGCCTTCGTTAAATCTCCGCTCAATTACACGGGCGGGAAACACAAATTGCTGCCACAGTTAGTAAGCTTCTTCCCGAAGGATATCGATATTTTTTACGATGTCTTTTGCGGAGGGGCGAATGTGGGTGTAAATGCAGAAGCAAGAAAGATCGTCTGTATCGACAAGAATGAAAAAGTGATAAAACTTCTTAACCTCATAAAGAGTACAAATTTCGAGATATTGAACCAAAAAATATTAGAAATAGTTGATAAACACAATCTTAGCCAAAGTTTTATACATGGTTATGAACTCTACAACTGTGAAAGTTCTAATGGTCTTGGCAAGTACAACAAGGAGTCGTTCATCAAACTTCGAAATATCTACAACCACTCAAAAAATGAACTGCGAGATTTCTATCTTCTTGTGTTAATACTTTATTCGTTTAATAATCAAATAAGATTTAACACGCAAGGTCACTTCAATCTGCCGGTAGGGAAGAGGGACTACAATGGTAGTTCCAGACGCAACCTCGCCCACTTCAACGCTCTCGCAAATAAGAAAGATATATCGTTTAATGTCGGGGATTTTCGTGACCTGAAAGCGATGACCTTCAAAGAAAATGACTTTATTTATCTTGATCCGCCATACTTATTAGGCCTAGCTTCCTACAATGAAGTTGGGGGATGGTCGGAACACAACGAAGTTGACCTATACGAGACGCTTACAAACTTGGATAAAAGAGGAGTAAGATTCGCCTTGTCTAATGTGATAGAGCATAAGGGCCGAAAGAATGAGCTTCTTTCGGATTGGACTAGAAAAAACAGCCTCCGTGTCCACCCTATTGACCATAGTTACAAAAATTCCAACTACCAATCTACCGCGAAAAATAACCTTACGAGGGAAGTCTTGGTGACTAACTATTAACACCGGGCTGGAGTATACTGACTTCATGAAGAAGCCATGGTCAATTACCACAACTGTCAGAAATCCCGACCGTCTGCGTGATTTTTTACGCGCGTTGAGGCCTCTTGAAAATGAGATCTGGAATGAATCTAGCCAAGAAAACTACCAGAAACTTTTGATTAAAAATCGTTTGTACGGTTTTGGTAGCGCGCAGTTTACTCGTGGGCTGACTGCTGACATCGTGAGTGTTCTCAACGACGCAGATAAAGAAATTAGTGATGAAATTATTGAGAAAATTCTCAAGCTAAGGAATTATACCGATTTTGCAATGCGTGGTCGCCAGTCGTTGAATCCACTTACAAAGTTTGGCTTCGCAGTCGTTGATGGTGGAATTTTGAGAATCACGGATCTTGGAAGTAAGCTTATTGCGAGCAAAAAGGACGCCGGTGATGTTTTCTTGAAATCATTTGTTAAGTGGCAAATACCAAATCCAGCTAGTAATGATTTTGATGATGGTGGTGATTACGAAGTTGTTCCATTTGTAGCAACTCTAAAATTAATATGGGAAGTAAATGAGCTCGAAAGCCGGCGAGGAGGAAAAGTCAAAGGAATTAGCAAGAGAGAGTTTTCTCTTTTTGTGCCAACATTAGTAAAATTTAGTGAGATTACGAATTATGCGAAAAAGGTAATCGAATTACGTGATTTGCAGAAAGGCAAGACAAAACAAGAACGAAAGGAAATACGTGATAATTATCGCCAACATTTTGCGATTGAGTTTTTAGGAACAACTGAACAAGTAAGAATTGACAGCCTTCTTAATAACTTAAAGGATTATGGTGATAACGCAATTAGATACTTTCGTCTCACCAAGTTCATTCGCATTCGCGGTAATGGTTTTTATATTGATTTGGAGCCAAATCGTCACACAGAGATCGAAGCGTTATTCGAAAGTGAGTTTTATAAACCAAAACGTTTTGCTGACAAAGACGAATATCTGGCTTATATGTCCGATGACAGTCTGCCCGTTTTGCCTTGGCAAACAAAAGATAAGTTGCTTGAAATTGCCAGTGAGGTTTATAAAAATGTAATTGAATTACAAAATAGTCTTGGTCTTGCTGTTAAGAGCGAGATAGATATGTCTGGGATGTCCGAAAATGATCTAACCTTATATATCAATGACCTGCGCCAGACCCGCAAGGACTTGCAAGAAAAAAGCAATCATATCAAGTCGCAACCCATACCGTCGATTATTCAATACATTGAACACTTGGAAAAAATTTTCGATTTTGAAAATAGGCCTTTAATGCTCGAGTATCTTTCAACAATGGGATTACATGCCCTGAATGACGCGAAGGAGATTAAACCGAACTATCCAGTTGGTGACGATAATGAGCCGACGTCAACTGCTCCTGGCGGTATGGCGGATATTGAGTGTTTCTATGACAATTTCAATATGATCTGTGAAGTCACGATGCTGAGTGGTCGTAACCAGTGGTTTAACGAGGGGCAACCAGTTATGAGGCATTTGCGTGATTTTGAAAATTTACATGGCAACGCTTATTGTATTTTCATCGCACCATCGATTCATATCGATAGTGCCGAGACTTTTTATATCGCCAATACAATTGGGTATAGGGGAAGAAGGCAGAAAATTGCACCGCTAACGATAAAACAATTTGTAGAATTACTAAAGACACTCAAACAAATACGTGAGACAAATGGGCAATTTACTCACAACAACCTGAAAAGTTTAGTAGATAATATAGCTGATAGTGCCAATAGTGTTGGAAATTCTGACGAATGGATTGCTAATACGCAAACTGTAGTCGATTCTTGGTCCGCGAGCTTAACAGAATAGTTTATATGTTACGGAGCTGATCGGCTCAATAAAAACAGCCGCTAAGCGGCTGTTTTTGGAGCGAGGTGTACTTTTCTATCGCCATATTGGGGGTTGCATAAACTCAACCATCTCTCCTCCCCGCGGGCTCTATAAGTAATCAGTACGTTTGCTCAAGAACCTCTACTTTCGATCCCGGCGCTGTCTAAGGGCAGAGCCGGCAGCTATTTTTGCGTTTTTGCTTGAGTTCTCTCGCCTAAGAACGCTAGAAGCTGCTTTCCCGGCCTTTTTTGAAGTGCGTGCCATAAGAAATGCGAATTATTTTTACTAAATGCCTATCGACGTCAGCTCCGTAATTTTAAAGGTCTGGCTCTCTAAGCATATATGTGGACAAGACAGGAGAGAACAAAAATTTTCAATACGCAAGCCGGCAAAGTGAAAGAAACCCGACACTAGCTCGTCATAGGAGGTACGCTGCAGGGTTAGGCCCAGCAGCATTTAGGAGATAACAGCCCCTTATGACTAGTACAATTTCTAGTAAATTTATTGCAGGTTTAGGTATTGCAGGTATGTTGCTGGCCTCGGCGCCTATAGCTATGGCCCACGAGCGTGGCGACGACGATGTCCGCGCCAATGTCTCGGCCGAGATCAAGGCCAAGCACGACGACAAGGGCCTCCACTTGGGCTGGTTTATCGGCAAGCACAAGGGCGACAAGAACGATGATAAAAAGATCGAGCGCCATGGCACCACTACTGCCACCTCGACCAAGCACAGGCGTGACCGCGATGACAATGACCGCCCGCGCGTCACCGGCAACGTTGTTGGCGGCGTCGTGACCAGTGTCAGCGGCAACACGTTTGTTATCGGCGGCAAAGGCACCACTACTGTCACGCTCGCCAGCGATGCCAAAGTAGTTGGCCGCGACGGCGCTACCACGACTGCGGCGATAACTGCCGGCACCAAGGTCATAGCCTTTGGCTCGACCACGGCGACCTCGACCAGCGGCAACTCGTTTACCGCGTCAGTAATAATCGTCTTCAACCAGGCCATGGGCCACCTCAAGCACTGGCTCAACTTCTAGCCTCTAAAAGTACCCCTGACTTCTGCCAACTAGGCACAACGGCCCTCCGTACGGGGGCCGTTTTGCTACATCTGTCTACACTTCCAAACCCATCCACACCACCAACTCACCACCATCAAAACATTCTTACATTCTGCAGAATGTGAGAATGTTTGCATTACGATATGGCGGTGGTAGGCTCTCGGTAATGAAAACGACCAAGCAGCTTGAGCGTTACTTTAAGGGTGCGGCAAACCATCGACGAATCTCAATTCTTATGCTCGTCCACAAAAGGGAAGGCATGACGCTTGAGGATATTGCGGCCGAGCTCAAGGCAAACCTTAAAACAATCTCGCAACACACCCGTGCCTTGGTCCAAGCCGGTCTACTCAACAAAGACTATGTTGGCCGGCAGGTTGCCCACAAACTATCTCCATACGGTCAGCGCTTCGTTTCCTTTATCAAAACATTCTAACATTCTGCAGAATGTGAGAATGTTTAATCGTGCAAAAGGCGATTTGCTATACTAGGCCTCTATGGCAACTGAGGAATTTAAGGTAAGTGGCGGCGACATCATGAGCACTATCAAGCGGATTATTGCTGCTGGTAACGCCCGCAAGATTATTATCAAAAACGAGTCGGGCGAGGGCATTGTCGAGTTCCCATTAACGGTTGGGGCAGTGGGGGTACTGTTGGCCCCGTTGTTTGCAGCGGTTGGTACGCTGACCGCGCTCGTGGCCAACTGCACTATTGTTGTAGAAAAGCGCGACGACACCAAACCCGCCGCAGCCGAGTCAACCGAGTCTGAGCCTGCGTCGGCCGAGTAACTTTGTTACACTGGTCGGATGCAAGTACAAATACCGCACAAGTTCACCCAAGCTCAGGCTATACAACAAGTTAAACGCGCACTCGACGAGGGTCGCGCCAAAGCGGCTGGCCAAGCAACTATCCACGAAGAGCGCTGGGAGGACAACGTCCTACACTTTGACGTCACGGCCCAGGGCCAGCGGATAAGTGGCACAGTTACGGTTAACCCCGACAACTTCGACATCTACGCCAAGCTGCCACTGATGCTCCGGATGTTCGAGGGCCGCATAGAGGCCGCTATTAAAGAGCAGGTCCAAGGGATGCTGCGCTAGGTGTACAATTAAAGGGTAGTCGTAACGTCACTTTTATATGTACAACAACATGGGATATGGTCCGGGCATGATGGGCGACTGGGCTAACTTGGGCGGCAGCGCGCCCATGTGGGCGCTGGGCTTGTTTGCGTTCTTGGGCCCGCTCATTATCTTGGTCATGCTGTGGTCGGTGTTTTGGAAGGGGTTGGCCCTGTGGCACTCGGCGCGCCGCGGCCAGCCATGGTGGTTCGTGATTATGCTCGTGGTCAACACGGCGGGCATACTCGAGATTATTTACCTGTTTGGCATAGCCAAGCTCAAGTTTAACGAGCTGTTTAGCTACAAAGAGCACGGTCACCACAACTAGTAGTAAGCGAAGGGGCAGAGAAAACACTTTTTTCTGGGGAGATAAACAAGAAACCCCGCCAAAAAGTATTTTCTCTGCCCCTTTAGGGTTTATCCACAGAACTTGTGTATTGTGTGTATTGTTACGCCCCAGGCGGTGCTATACTACACACATGCGACAATCTCTCACTAGTAAACAAAAGAGGGTGCTGGACAACATCAGGCTCTATATCAAAGCCAAGGGCGAACCGCCGACGTTAGAAGAGCTGCGCACTAACCTCGGCTTTCACTCGCTGCGCACAGTCACCCAGTACCTCGAGGTGTTAGAGCGCAAAGGCTACATTATCCGGCACAAGTTCTCGCGCCGGTCTATCGAGTTGCGCGCCGACGAGCACGACCAACCCAACCACACGATATCTGTCCCCGTTGTTGCCAACGTTGGTTGCGACGACTTGTCTGTCTTTGCTCGCGAAGAGGCCGACGAATACCTTGAGGTCGACCCGGCAGTGGGCGGTGGCGACGAGATAGTCGCGGTGCGCGCTATTGGCGACTCGATGCTCGAAGCTGGTATTAACAGCGGCGACTATGTGCTCATCCGCTTTACCGAAGAGGCCAAGAACGGCGACCGCGTTGCCGCTATAGTCGGTGACATGGTCACGGTTAAGCGGTACGAGAAAAAGGATGGCGTGGTGGTGCTCTACCCGATGAACAAAGATCCCAAGTACAAGCCGATAGTCATGCACGAAAATTTTAAAATCG
>Ga0114930_10000778_pt1 | contig 32916 bp, 29 predicted proteins | sample AnhtaG_FD_87300 | JGI IMG/M metagenome (GOLD analysis project Ga0114930, IMG submission 87300) | Deep subsurface microbial communities from Anholt, Denmark to uncover new lineages of life (NeLLi) - Anholt_01485 metaG | ecosystem: Environmental > Aquatic > Marine > Oceanic > Sediment | place... | reverse complement strand
GATTTTAACGGACTTAATTGCGAAAAGAGGCATAAAGTATCAGTAAGCTATCTTGCTTATTATGATAGATTTATATAAGATGAAAATTCAAATTATTGCCCTTCGCTAACTGCGGAATGTAGGTTTATAAGTTAATCATTGATTTTTACATATCTTAGACCAACGATTGCAAAGAAGACCCCTGCCCTATATATTATATTGTCAATGGGCACCAGAGTGCTGAAATCCAGTCGCGAAGTGCAAAATCTAAGATAACCAAACGGAGGAAGGAATGGCCCAAAAAGGTTATGTTGAGATAGCGATCGAGGTTTGCAAGGGCTGCAACCTTTGTGTGATCAACTGTCCCACCGACTGTTTAGCTCTCAATACATCCGACACGAACAGCTACGGTCTCCACTATTCCTATCTTGCGGAACCCGAAGAATGCATCGGCTGCGCCAACTGCGCTGTGATGTGTCCGGATGCGGCCATCACGGTCTACAGAGAGAAAAAAGAAAAGGCGGCCCAATCCAAGGAAGGGAGGCAATAGTGGCTGAACTCAAACTGATGAAAGGCAACGAGGCCCTGGCAGAGGCTGCCATTCGGGCAGGTATGCAGGCCTATTTTGGTTATCCGATCACTCCTCAATCAGAGGTGATCGAATATTTGGCTATGCAGGAACCCAAGCACAATTATGTCCTGATCCAAGCCGAAAGCGAGCTGGCTGCCGTGAACATGTTGTACGGGTCAGCGGGGGCAGGCGCTCGCGTTATGACGACCACTTCCTCGCCGGGTTTCACCTTGATGCAAGAAGGGATCTCATACATGGCCTGTGCCGAGATTCCCTGTGTGTTGGTCAATGTGGTCCGCGGAGGACCCGGCCTCGGGACTATTCAGCCCAGTCAAGGAGACTACTTTCAGGCCGTCAAAGGAGGCGGGCACGGCGATTATCATTTAATCGTATTGGGCCCGAACTCGGTCCAGGAAATGGTGGACCACATCTTCTTGGCCTTTGAACTGGCGGATAAATACTTGACGCCTGTAATGCTCCTGGCCGATGGTGCGACCGGTCAAATGATGGAAAAGGTCGATCTCCCCAGCCCGATCGAATACAAACCCGACAAACCCTGGGCGACAACTGGGAAAACACCGGATAGGGAACGAAACATCCTCACATCGCTGTACATCCAATCCGAGGATATGGAGCAGAAGAACCTGAAGCTCCAAGCCAAATACAAAGAAATTTTAGCGAATGAAATCCGGTATGAAGAATACAAAACAGAGGACGCCGAATACATAATAGTCGCCTTTGGTTTATGCTCCCGGATCGCCAAAAATGTAGTGATCCAGGGCAGAAAAGATGGGTTGAAACTGGGGCTGTTCCGGCCGATCACGCTCTGGCCTTATCCGTGGGATGCGATAGGAGCTATCGCTTCTGAAGACCGGGTGAAATTTTTCATCTCTGTGGAGATGAATGCCGGACAGATGGTGGAGGATGTCAAACTGGCCGTGTGCGGGAAAAAGCCCGTTCATTTTTTCGGCCGGCTGGGTGGCATCGTCCCCACGCCCGAGGAAACGTACGAGGCCATAAAAGAGAAAATTAAGGAGTGATCCGATGAAAGAAGGATACGAACTCATCTATAAAAGGCCAGGAACCCTCACCGACAGACGGATGTCCTACTGTCCCGGCTGTTTCCATTCGACCATCCACAAATTCATGATGGAACTCGTGGAAGAAATGAACATCCAGGACAAAACGGTCGGTGTTTGTCCGGTGGGTTGTTCTGTTTTTGCCTATCACTACCTGAACATCGATATGCAGGAGGCTGCTCACGGAAGGGCGGCTGCTGTTGCCACAGGGATCAAGCGCGTTCTTCCGGATAGAGTCGTGTTTTCCTACCAGGGAGACGGCGACCTGGCAGCCATCGGTACAGCCGAAACTCTTCACGCCTGCAACAGGGGCGAGAACTTCACCTTCATTTTTATCAACAACGGGATTTATGGGATGACCGGCGGGCAGATGGCACCCACCACCCTGGAAGGCCAAATCACCTCCACATGTCCCTACGGGAGGGATGTAGACACGGCCGGCATGCCGCTAAAAATGGCAGAAATCATCTCCTCGTTCGAAAAGGTTGCCTACGTGGAACGGGTCAGCTGCAACACACCCGCCAACGCCCGTAAAGCCAAACGGGCCATCCGCAAAGCCTTCGAATACCAGATTGAGGGCTTGGGAACGACATTCATAGAAGTCGCCTCGAACTGCCCGTCGAACTGGAAACTCACTCCCGAAGAATCCATGAAATGGCTGGAGGAAAAGGTATTCCCGTATTATCCCCTTGGCGTTATCAGGGATGTAAAAAAGCCAAAAAAGGAAGAGTAGAATGCTACAGGAAATGATCTTTGCAGGATTTGGTGGCCAAGGTGTTCTATCGATGGGAACGCTGCTGGCTTATGCCGCGATGAAAGAAGGAAAAGAGGTGAGTTGGGTGCCTTCCTATGGCCCGGAGATGAGAGGGGGAACAGCCAACTGCATCGTCAACATCAGTGACCAGCCAATCTCTTCCCCGATCGTCAACGCCTATGATGTGGCTATCGTTTTTAATCAGCCTTCGCTGAAAAAGTTCGAGCCGAAGGTTAAAAAGGGCGGTATCCTCATCTGGGAAAGCACCACCATCAAGGAACCTCCTTCCCGAACCGACATCGAAATTTACCCCATCCCAGCCATAGAAAAAGCCACGCATGAATTGAAAAATGTCAAGGTTATGAATATGTTGATGCTGGGTGTGCTCTTGAAAATAATCGCCATAGTAAAAAAAGAATCCGTTCTTCAGGCGCTAAAGGATACGCTTCCTGAACGCCATCATCATCTCATTCCGCTGAACAAAGAAGCCATCGATTTGGGAATGACACTGGTTGACAATTAATCTAAAGGCCAGAACTGGTTGGCGAACCTTATTTCGCAAATTGATTAAACAGGTCGATAAGCTCCTGTTTGGACATCAACCCGACTTTTTTATGCCGAATTTTTCCCGTTCCGTCGATGACAAGAGTCGTAGGGATAGCCTGCGGAGGTGGATAGTCTCTAAGCAGCTCATTGGTTGCCATCGCGACCGGATAACTCATCTTGTACCTCTCAACAAACTTGCGTACTTGGTCTACGCCGATCTGATCAACAGAAATCCCCAAAATTTCCAATCCTTTATCTTTATACTCGTTATACACTTCAACAAAATCAGGAATCTCAGCCCGGCATGGAGGGCACCATGTGGCCCAAAAATTCAGAAACAACACCTTCCCTGCGTAGTCGGAAAGCGAGATAGTCGTGCCATTCAAATCCGTGAGGGTAAAATCCGGGGCCTCAGAAAAATCCTGTTTAACGGCGCATGCGTTATCGGCACTCACCAGAACAAACAATACCAAGCTCATCGGAATCATGAACCAAGCAATTTTTTTCATCTTTTTCTCCTTGTGCATCTCGTTTATCCTGAATTATTCATAAAAAATGCCGATACTTCTTATTATTCCAGCAATATCAGAATATTCTTGATATTACTGGAAATGACAACAAAAAACATTTTCACAAGATAAAATCCTTATATTTTCATCGGCATTTTTTACCTATCAGGCGAGCCGATCTTACCGCATCTGCTTCGTTACAGGGCATTTGCGGTGGATAACCACAGCTGCATACCCTGTGCCTTGCATATGCATCAACCTCGACTCGTGAATAATCCAGGCTATCTGATCAGTCTGTCGAGATTCTTACCACCTGCCTGACTAAATCAGATAGCATGTTATTAATACTATAGATATTATAGGTTTACCTGCGGCAAAATTCAAGCTTGTAGAACTACCAGCGGTATACGATAGCGGCCCAAGTGAATCCAGCGCCGAAGGCGTCCATCACGATGATCGTGCCATCTTTAAATTTGCCGGATTCATTGAGCTCATGAAGGGCAATCGGAATGGTGGCAACAGAGACATTGCCGTATTTGTGGATGTTGATATAGACTTTCTCCGGAGGCAACTTCAGTCTTCTTCCTGTAGCCTCTATAATCCTAATATTGGCTTGGTGAGGGATGAGATAGTCAACATCCTCCGTGTCCATTCCTGCTTTTTTGAGGGCAGCAACAGCCGCCTCCCCCATCCGTTTTACCGCATGTTTGAAGACTTCGTTTCCCTTCATCTGCAGACAATGGAGATCCTGAGCAATCGTCTGAACTGTCGGGGGAATCCTGGTGCCTCCGGCCGGAATGCTTAAAAGGTCTCCCAATTTCCCGTCTGCCTTCCAATAGAAAGAAAGCATTCCGGAGTCATCGTGGCTCTCCTCCAAAACAACGGCGCCTGCGGCATCTCCAAAAAGAACGCACGTGTTGCGGTCCTTCCAGTTCGTCACTTTGGTCAAAAACTCTGATCCGATGAGGAGAATCCGCTTGTTGACCCCTCCTAGGATCAACCCTTCCGCGAGAATCATTCCGTACAAAAATCCCGTACATCCGGCCGAGATATCAAATGCCGGAATGTAGTCTGCTCCCAATTTATATTGAACCCAGCATGCCGTGGAGGGGAAAATCGTGTCTGGTGTCGAGGTCGCCATAAGGATCAAATCGATATCTTTGACTTTGAGGCCGGCATTATTCAGTGTATTATGGGCTGCCTCCACGGCCAGGTCCGAAGTGGCTTGGTCTTCGGAGCCAATCCGCCTCTCCCGGATGCCAGTTCGCGTGACAATCCACTCATCAGTAGTATCGACTATCTTTTCCAGGTCGGAATTTGTCAAAACTTTATCCGGAACATAAAATCCCGTACCTGTGATCTTGATTTTTCTTTTTTCCGCTTTTTTCATCTTTTTGCCTAAATAAACCATAACCTATAGCACACTTGGGGCCAGTTTGCAATAAACTGGCTAGGGCGCTACAATCGAAAGTCGAAAAAAAATGAAAAAAATATCATACCATTTCCTGGCTTTTTTTCTGTTTGTTTTTGTCCTTTCATCTATTCCAGCCAAGGCTCAGCTCAACATCGGGCAATATGAGGATGAGGCTCCTTTCCGCACGTGGAACACCTTCGGGATCCAATCGGCATCTGCAGTGGGGATGGGAGAGGCGAAGTTTGCCTTGGTTGCAGATTCGTCTGCTTCTGTGATCAATCCCGCCCGTTTGACTGCCCTTCCTAAGTTTTCTTGTAGTTTGAATGGCTCATTCACCTCGGCTTCCTTCAACAAATACGCCATCGTGAACACCGGTGTGCTTATTTCTGAGGAAAACAACGCTATAGGACTATATGCTGTAGACTTTGCAGGAGCCACCTTCACCTACAAGGGCTGGGCAGTGGGGATAAGCATCGGGCTTCTCGAAAATTACGATCGGCCTTCACACAATCCAGATTATGAATATGAGGGCGAAATCCTGTATTTACTCGAGTTCGCACAAAGCGGCCTTCTCAGGAATTACAACATCTCCCTCGCCCGAAAAATCGGCCAATGGTTTTCCTTCGGGATCGGTGTGAACTATGTAGCAGGATCGATGGAAAAAACGGTCGTGGAATACTTGTACTACAATGGTGTGACCATCTCCGACCGAAAAAAGCACGATTTCACAGGATTCTATGTGAACGGAGGCTTGACAGCGGATATCGATGAAAAACTTACGATAGCCGCCGTGTTTCGAACCCCCTACACCAAAAAAGCAGACAGCGAAAGCATATTGCGTTATGATTCGCCTCAGGGCAACACGGATATAAGGCATGAAGCTTCGGCTAATAACGAATACAAGCAGCCACTTGTCCTCGGAGTTGGCACGGATTACAGGTTTTCTCCGCAGCTCAGAGTGGCCTCCGATGTGAGTTATTTCAACTGGTCTTCCTATTCGGTAACTTATTTCGGTGAAGAAATCAAAAGGGAATTTAAAGACATCGTTAAAGTTAGCGGAGGACTTGAATACATGGATTCATTCCGTTTATTCCAGCAAGATATTCAGGTGCTGCTCAGGGCAGGCCTGAGCTATGATCCTCAACCGGTCAAAGAGCCGAGTTCTCATTATATTTATTACACTTTGGGTGTCGGGATGCATTGGCAGGGACTGCATCTGGATGTAGGGGCGATGTTCGGCAATGAAAAGGGCTCTGATCATGACCTGAATGGCCGCAAACTTTTGATTACCCTGAGTTATTTTCTGTGAGGATTTTTATGAAAAAAATGCTGATTTTATTATGTTTCATTGGTATTGTCATAGGTCCTTTAGGCGCCCAAAATTACACAGACCGCGAAATACTCCGCATAGAAAAATGCCAGGAGGTTTTGAAAGGACTCCTGGAAATGAATCTTGACCTCCTGATGGAAAAAGATGGGAACATTTATGTCGTGGCATCTCCGAATGATATTATCGCACTCAACGCTAAAAATATTCAGTATGACATAGAATCTCACAACTTTTATCCCAGGGAACAGGGTGTATTCACAATCCAAAGCGGGGTGAACGGCGACTTTCATTCCTATCCTGAGTTGGAGCGGGATTTGATGGCGCTGGCAGATGCCTATCCCGACGTAGCACAGGTAATCGATATCGGAGACAGCCTTGAGCAAAGAAATATCTACGCGCTGAGGATAAGCGATAACGTGGGGCTACAGGAAAACGAGGCTTCCGTCATTTTCCTCGGCTGTCACCATGCCAGGGAGTGGATCTCGGTAGAAGTTCCTTATCTGCTCGGAAAATATCTCGTCGAGAACTACGGCACAGACGCAGAGGTAAAACGTTTGGTGGATAACTGTGATATATGGATCATTCCGCTAGTCAACCCGGATGGGTTGGAGTATTCCATCCATTTTTACAGATATTGGCGAAAAAACATGAGGAACAACTGGAGTGGAACGTATGGGGTGGACCTCAACCGAAATTATGGCTACAAATGGGGGTTGGACGATCTGGGGTCGAGCCCAAACTCGGCATCCGAAGTCTACAGAGGGCCAGGCCCGTTCAGCGAACCAGAAATCCAAGCTGTGCGCGACCTTTTCGTCCAGAAGAATTTTCAGGCTTTAGTATCCTACCACAGCTACTCCCAAGTGATACTGTATCCGTGGGGATACACGGAGGAGGCCTCTGATAAAGATGATATCCTGTTCGAGATCGGGGACAAGATGTCCCGGTTGATGGAGCCGGTGAACGGAAGATATTACGCAGCGGAGCAGGCTGGAGCCGAATTTTATTTAACCAACGGCGATACCACAGACTGGAGTTTCGGCGTATATGGGATTCCTTCCTATACGATCGAGCTCCCGCCGAACAGCATTATCAAAGGGGAATTCTTTAATGCTGAATCGGATATCCAGCCTATCTTCAATGAAAATTTGCCGGCAGCATTATATCTTATCGATTGGTGCATACAGACCTACCCTTCCCAGTCCCACTATTCCCCCATTCATACCTGGCGGCAACAAAGAAAATCACTACTAAAAAAGTAAAGTCCCCACATTTCGCTCGCAATTAATTAGGTACCGGGATACCTGTTACCTTAATTATGGAATTAAGGTAACAGGTATCCCGGTACCTAATTAATTGGTATCTAATTATGTATTGACAAAGATAGGACAAACATGAAAAATATGGGATCATTGCCGCTAAAATGAGAGGATTTCTCGAAAACATCTTTGCCAAACAGACCCCTCCTCCGGGATCTAGCGAGGGACTTCCCTACTGGACATTCTGGCTCCTTCTTTTTGTTATCCTGCTTCTGGTCGTATTCATATTCCTGCGCGACAAGGGTTTGAGGCGACGAATAAACCTGTTTCTTTTCGGGGCAAAGAAAAAGCTAATCAAACTGCGCCTTCAGACTCGACTGAGAAGGGAGTGCCGCAAAAAGGATGAATTCATCAGGAGCCTCGGAAAAAAAATCTGGGAAGAAAAGATAAAAATTCCCATGGGAGAAAAAATCCACCAAGAGCTCGAAAAGCTCGAACAAAACAAACAAGACCTAGAGCGAGAATCGAAGGATGTGCTTTCGAAAATCAAAGGACTCGAAGCCGATCAAGAAAAATTCATCCAGAAGCACAAGGATTCGGTGACCGAACATGAATCGGCCAGAAAACCTTACAAGGAAAAATCGGCGGATATAAAGGATGAAGAAAGAGTGCTGGAAGTAACGGTTATGGAGAAACAAAAAGAGCTAGAGGGAGTTGTCAGAGGCATCAACGCATCAAGGAATAAGGCCGATGATAGACTCGAAGAGCTGATCAAACTGAGAGAAGAGATGGATGAGACTATCAAAAAGCTTGTGGGAAAACGATTGGATCTGGAAAAAGAGCGCAAAGATCATCAAGAAAAAATCGATGAATTGGATAAAAAGCTTAAAGCGATCGAAGAAGGCGACAAGAAAAGAACCCGTGAATTCCATAAAGAAATCAAGGAGTGGAAAAGGAATAAAGAAAAACTACTCGAGAAAATGGAACACGTCGAGAAAAAAAAGGATCCTCTGTTCGTACTTTTGGGCAAACAAACCGATGAAACAAGGGAGAATCACCAGGAGCTGTCCGTGTTTTACTCTCAAATCGATCGGTCAAACGAACGCATCGGCGAATTGGAACAACAGATAAAGAATCTCTAATCCTCTCTTTTTGCAGAATAAGGACATGAAAAAGCCGAAGATGTTCGTTCAAATCTGTTGTGCACCCGATGCGCTGTATGTAATGGACCTTCTCGGGAAAGATTACAATGTGAGCGGCTTTTTTTACAATCCGAATATCCACCCTCGTGAAGAATACGATCTAAGATTCGAGGAAACACAAAAAGTAGCCGCTACCCTCGGATTTGAAATCATCGAAGGACCATATGATGCCAGCCGGTGGCACGCGATAACCGCCAAGTTCAAGGACGAGCCGGAAAAAGGACGAAGATGCGATGTGTGTTGTGCTTTAAGATTGGAACAGACAGCCAAAAAAGGAGCTGAACTGGGATTCGATATATTCACTACTGTGATGAGCTTGAGTCCATGGAAAAAAGCAGACGTCATGAACAAGATCGGAAAAATGTTTGGACGGCGGTTCCAAATACAATTTCTGGAAGCAAATTTTAAAAAGAAGGATGGGTTCAAAAAGAGCGTGGAACTCAGCAAACGACACAACCTCTACAGACAGGACTATTGCGGATGCATTTATTCTAAAGGATGAGGTTGATTCACTCTGTTCGCAATGACAAAAATAAAAATAATGGATAAAGGAAAAGGATTGGCGGTTGAAATGGTGGTGTTTGGCGTTGTCCAAGGAGTGGGCTTCCGTCCGTTTATCTATCGCCTGGCTCAAGACCTCGACTACAAAGGTTGGGTAAAAAACATCGGATTCGGAGTGGAAATCCACATCGAAAAAGACAAAAAGAGCGACTTCCAAGACTTTCTCTTCGAGCTTCAGAACAATCCCCCTCCTCTCGCCCAGATAAAAGAAATCACGGTTAGCCCGGCGTCCCATCTTGGACTCGAACGTTTCGTAATAAAAAAAACCAAACAGGAAGAGAGTTTTGTTTTTATCTCTCCCGACATTTCTGTGTGCGAAAATTGCTCTACGGAGATGATGTTGCCGGCTGACCGGAGATACCACTACCCATTCATCAACTGCACAGACTGTGGCCCTCGCTACACTATTGTCCAATCCCTTCCGTATGACCGGAAACAAACCACCATGAAAAGCTTCATCATGTGCCCCTCTTGCAAAAAAGAATACACTAATCCTCTTGACAGAAGATATCATGCTCAACCCATCGCGTGTCCCATCTGCGGTCCCCAAATCAAACTTGTCCAATCCCGTACCCGAAAAGAACTGAAAGGCGGAATCGATAAAGCTTCTTCTCTCCTTAAACAAGGCAAAATCCTGGCAGTCAAAGGATTGGGAGGATTCCATCTCGTGTGTGATGCCCAAAACGCCTCCGCCATAAAGATGCTGCGGCAAATCAAAAACCGGAAAACCAAACCTTTAGCCCTGATGGCCAAGGATATGGCTATCGTTCAAAAATATGCCCATACCTCTCCAGCGGAAAAATCCCAGCTTCTCTCCCCACGCCGCCCTATCGTGCTTCTGAAAAAAAGGAAAAACATCCGCCACATTGCCCCCCACTTAGATGAGATGGGAATCATGCTGCCATACACACCGATCCATTATCTTCTTCTTGAAAACATCGACCTGATCGTAGCCACCAGCTCAAACCAAAAGGATGCCCCGATCATGAAAGACGAAAGGGAAGGAATCGATGACCTCTGCGACTATATCCTGACCCATGACCGCCCGATACACATCAGGGCCGATGACTCGGTGATGAAGGTGGTCAAAGACAAGCCCCTATTCCTCAGGCGGGCGCGCGGATATGTCCCCTATCCTCAGCCGGTTCCCAAAACCCTGGAATCGGATCAGCACATTCTGGCTCTGGGAGCAGAGTTGAAGGATACCATCTCGGTCTACAAAAATGGCTATGTCATCACCAGTCAATTCTTGGGAGATTTGGATGAATACCAGAACTACCGATATTTTGAGGAGACCATCCAGCATCTGACAAAAGTCTTCGAGGTCGATCCCAAAATGGTTGTTTCCGATCTGCATCCCGATTTCCACACAACACGATACGCCCAAAAAACCCAAATTCCTCACATCCAAGTCCAGCATCATTTTGCCCACGTCCTGGCTGTCCTCCTCGAGCATGAATATCCTTCCGATCGAAAAGTTCTAGGCGTTTCCTTTGATGGATACGGCTACGGCGCAGATGGAAAGGCCTGGGGAGGGGAATTTCTTGTGGCAGACTATAATGGCTACACAAGATTCGCACATTTTGCCGAAGTCCCGCTTCCCGGAGGAGATTTGGCGGCCAAGCAGCCCTGGCGAATGGCTTTGTCCTATTTGAGACATTCTTACGGGGAGAATCTTCCGGTCTTGAAAGCTATGAAAAAAGTTAGCCCCAAAAGGATTAAGGCTGTGATGGAAATGATGAATCACAACATCAACACGCCTTTGTCGTCAAGCTGCGGACGTCTGTTCGATGCCGTCTCGTTTATTGTGGGAATCTCTCCTGTGGAAATGGAGTTCGAAGCGGAGGCACCGATGCGGTTGGAATCCGCAGCAGCTCGAAGGAGCCGGGGATGGTACGGTTTTGAAATATCTGAGGGCCTTTCCCCACAGAAAAGCCACAAAATATCATTCCAAAAGATGATCAGAGCTATCGTACGGGAAACCGAGCGCTGCGTTCCTGTCTCCGATATTTCAGCCAAATTCCATAAAACATTGGCTTATTCGATCGCCCGAGTGTCAGAAAAGGCCAAACAGCAATACGGAGTCAATACCGTGGCTTTGACAGGAGGAGTTTTCCTCAACAGAAGGCTGGTCCAAGAAGCTTATAAAATCCTGGAGAGGAAGGGATTTGCTGTCCTCAGACCCATTCAATACTCACCCAATGACGAGTCCATATCGGTGGGACAGATTGCTTTCGCGTTGAAGTCATTGCATAGAATGAAATGACAACGGGATCATGGAGTCTCATTCGATGTGGAGCTTGATCCCGCCGATAAATGAAAAAATCACATTGAACAAGACGGCGATCAGAAATCCAGCCAAACATATCAATATAAATCCGAGAATGCCGCCGAAAAGCCCATAAAAAAGTCCACCGATCAGACTGCCGTGAAGTTCTCTCAAAAATGAGGGCAAAACACCGACCATTCCAGGCAAAAAATCTGTCGAGCCTGCAAACGCTCCCATCACGATACCGATAAGAAGACCGAAAGAGCCAAAAAACAGAGCCAAGGATAAAGGATGGACCGAACGCAAAACCTGCTCTTCTTTTTCGGGTTCTTCCTCGAAAGGAGATTCGATATCGAATTCCCCAATGGATTCCCAGGTTTTTTCCCCTTCTTCCTCTTCTTCCTTTTTGTCACAGTCAGGGCAAAAAAAGGAATATTTGTCGAGGATTCTTCCGCAATTCGGACAGGTAAATTCCTCCTCTCCTTCTTCCTCTTTTCTCTCCTTCAAGCTTTCCCCACAGTAGGCACACGCTTCATTCTCCAAATCGTTCTCAAATCCACACTTAACACAAATTGCCCTTTTATCTTGCAGCGAAGGAGGTTTCGACTCTATCCAATCATTCCCATCAAAAAAATACCACTTGCCCGTTTGCGCACCGATCGTCCAGAATCTTCCATCCTGATCTTGCAGACGCAACTCTTTCAACTTCTTCTTGAAGTCGGGTTCAGATAGTCGTTTCCGGTTGAATTCAGCCTTTAGTTGTTGAAATTCCTTCTCGACATTCTTGAATTGGTTGTCCATCGCATCTCATTATATGCCACTCCTTCCCAACTGCGCAAGAAGTGCTTTCATAGCAACGATTTTCCTCACTGAAATAATGCGAAAATTCAGCGAGCTGACGTGTCAGATTGGCTGACAATCCATGTTGGATCGGAGGATACTCGTAATTTATTTATTTTCAACGCTTTCCGTATCCTGTTTATTTTCAATAGGTTACACTGGATGCCCAAATCTTGTGCAAATTGTCGTATCTGTCAGAGATTTCTCGCATTTGACCGATAATAAGTCGTTTTTCCAACAACTTTTCCACAGTTTTTGTGAAAAACTTTTGCCCCGAAATCTTCAATTCTCAGGACTAAAATGCGAGTTGTTTGAATACATCAAAAAGGTTATATCCCATGATGGGTTCGGGTGTGAACGAAACGATAAAAATGATCATAACCAGAACACCCAACAGTCTTCGACCAGGAGAAAGGGGGATGGCTTCGTCAAAAATACGCGGATGTTTCAATCCCAAGAAATAGATGAGCAATGCCCAGACGAACCAGCCTATCCAGAAAAAGATGCCCATAAGCACAAAAAATCCAATAATATAAGGCGCGAGCTTTAGAGATTTTTTCCCTAAGAGGGCATAGGTAACATGTCCCCCATCGAGCTGTCCGACAGGAAAAAGATTGAGAGCGGTCACGAGTATACCCACCCAGCCTGCAAACGCAATTGGATGGGGAACAATGTCAAAACCTTCAGGGATTCCTTTAAAAACAAAACTTCCCACAAATTTAAGGATAAGGGGATCGCCGAACAATATGCTTTCACCGTCGGGAAAGGAGGGAACCGCCTTTGAAAGAAAAAGCCCCAATACAATGGCGGGAAGAGAGAGAATAAAACTTGTCAGCGGCCCGGCAATGCCGATATCGAACAGCTGCTGTTTTTTCGTTATCGGGGATCGGATCCTTATGAAAGCACCCATGGTGCCGATCAATGTAGGTGCCGGGATAAAATACGGCAGTGTCGCATCGATTTTGTAGTATTGGCATGCGAAGAAATGCCCTAATTCATGTCCGAGAAGAATGCCGAGCAGAACAACGGCATAGATAAGACTGAGAGCCACGATCTCGGGATTCAGGACCATCCCCGGATCAGGAACAAGATCGGGATTTTGAGAAAAGAGTTCCGCATATTTATATCCGATGCTCCAGGAGAATCCCACGACAAACGTGGAAATGGCTGTCACCACGAACAACAAAACGTTCAGCCAGACTCTTTTGGTGGCAAAAAAAACTGGCGATCTCTTTTCTTCTTCCATTCCTGGCATTAAGGACGAAAAAAAATAGGAGTTATCAAGGCAACTCCTATTTTAAAAAATTAGAATGACTTTGAATCCGTTATTTAGCCGTGGATTTTTCTGTACTTGGCTTCCAGTTCTTCTCTTGTTTCTTTGTGATCGGGATCGGGAATACAGCAATCAACCGGGCAAACAGCCACACATTGAGACTCATCAAAGGCGCCAACACACTCTGAGCATTTGTCGGGGTCAATCTCATAAATCTCATCGCCAGCGAAGATCGCTTCGTTCGGGCATTCTGGATCACAGGCTCCACAATTGATACATTCTTCAGTGATTTTATATGCCATTATAAGGCCTCCTCAAAAAAACAAGAGTTTATTATATAACTTTTCGCTCAATTTACAAGCTAAAGTCCTATTTTTTTTCCTCTAACTCGGTGACTTTTTTTGACGCATCAAATCCATAAAAACTCTGGGCATATTCCTCTTGCACTCTCTTGTATAATTCCAGGGCGATATCCAATTCTCCTTTTCCTTCGTGAGCCTCTGCCATGTGAAAAAGGACGGCATCGAGGGCGTAGTCTTTTTGGCCCTCCTCCTCGATGGTTTTGTAAATCGCAATAGCCTTATCGAATTCCTTGTCTCTGAAAAAGACCTGAGCGAGCATATCCTGAGCTTGATAATAGGTAATATCTTTTCTGTCGTCTGTCATTTTTTCTAGATAAGACTTTGCTTTTCCTGAATCTCCTTGTTCGATCGTGAAAGCGGCAAGCTTCAGATAAGCTATTCGGGAAAACTTCCCGTTTCCAGCCAGCGCCTCCAGGTCCGCCACCTTTTCTGGATTATCATTTAGTTGGGTGCTGATTTCGAGAATATCCCCAAGAAGACGGCTGTCCCTCTTGACAGCCTGAGCTTTTATCGCATTGGAAATGAGAATAGCCAGGATGATGACAACAACAGCAGTGACTCCCATTATGAGCTGCCTGGACCATTTTTTGGCCAAATTAACTAGTTTCGTCATGGTGCTGACAAATTCATCCTCTTTGAGCCGTTTCCTCATTACTTTTTTCATAATTCTCTCCTATGGGATTTTTTACCACACTCCCTTAGTTGGGGTCAAAAATTATCTTAAAATTTAACGATAAATTCTGTTCCGTGTGTCTTTTTGAGTTCTATCGAACCGTTGATCTGTTGTACCAAATCTGTCACGAGCTGCAAGCCAAGTGTTTCTGCTTCTCTATAGTCCAACCCTTCCGGCAATCCTGCCCCGTTATCTTTAACCACCAACCTGTTTATTCCCTTTTTGTCCGTAGCCATCCGAATGGTTACCTGTCCTTCCGCTTTCCCGCGAAATGCATGTTTCAAGCAATTCGAAACGAGTTCGCTGATGATCAACCCGCAGGGGATGGCCCTGTTGATATCCAAAAATACTCCCTCTGCTTCCTGCTTGATTTCGATCTCACCCAGGTCTTCTCTGTAGATGGATAACAAGTGGGTCGTCATCCTGCTTATGTAATCGGCAATATCGATCATCGCCAGATCCTTCGATTTATACAGCGCTTCGTGAATCAAGGCCATGGACCGGATCCTGTTCTGGCTTTGCTTGAACATCTCTCGAGTTCCTCTGTCCTTAACTGTTCGAGATTGGATGCGAAGGAGGCTTAGGATAATCTGCATGTTGTTTTTCACCCGATGGTGGATTTCCCGCAGCATCACTTCCTTCTCCCTGAGAGAGGCTTTGATCTGCTCATCGGCCTGTTTCCGATCGGTGATGTCGATCACAGCGCCCTGAACTGCCGGCTTCCCCTGGAATTCGGTCCGGCCCACCACCATCTCCAGCCACAGAGTGTCACCATCTTTTCTGACCGCCTTGAAATCATATCGGGATGGCACATCTTTGCCGGCAAGACGTTCTGCCATGCGACCCCAAACCTTTTCCTGATCCTCGGGGTGGACAAGCTCCCGTATCTTTTCCGGAGGGAGAGACAGCAATTCCTCCATGCTGTATCCTGTGATGTGCGCAAGCGCTTCATTGGCGTACACAATCCGGAAATCTTGGATGATGAAAATTCCTTGGAGAGAGTTTTCGACCATTGTCCGGTACTTCTCTTCACTTTCCCGAAGCGCGTGCTCGGTCTTTTTGTACTCTGTGATATCTCTGGCAATTCCCAAAATCCCGTAAGGTTCCTCTTCCTTGTAGATCAACGTTGCTTCGGTCTCCACCCAGACATAGCCTCCATCTTTTCTCTTTAGTTTGTACTGAGTGGGTTCATGCTGGTACCCCGACTTTATGATCTCCGCCAGCGTTTTTTTTGCCAACGGCATTTGCTCTTCATCCAACAGAGAAGTGAAATCCAAGGCAGCCTTGTTCGCATCGATATAATTGCCCTCCAGGTCATGCACAAACACGTAATAAAGCGAATGGTCGAAAAGAGCCTTGTACCTACCCTCCCAATCCTTCAGCTTTCCGAGTTTCTTTTTCGCTTTCTCCAACTCTTTGGCAAGCCTTTCTCTTTCTCTGTTTTTGTCCTTCATTCCGATCCTCCATCAAAAGGCGCTGTGAATTTTAGAATTCAAAAAAAAGAAACACGATCCTGGTGGATAAATATTATCATCCTTGAATCCGGCGCAAATTAATACAATCCCCCTGGAATACCCCTTTACTCAAACCCGAAAAAAGATTTATATCATTGTGAACGATATAAGTCAAAACATAAATTTCACCCCCCTAATCATCCTAAAAGGCGATTGACGTTTTTTGGGAGATATTCCAAATTATATACGGAATTGTTAAAGGAGAGTTGCCAACCAGCGATAAAAAGTGTAGCCTGATGAGAAAACAAACTTGGACCCCCGTAACAAGTAAATTCAAACGAGTGTAATCATGCCTAAAATTTTGGTTATCGAAGACAATCCGGTGGAAATCGAAACGATCAAAGCCAGATTGAAACAGAAGCAATATGAGGTTTTGACTGCTCAAAACGGAGAAGATGGAATCCGGCTTGCCATTGAAGAACAACCTGATTTGATTTTTATGGATATGATTCTACCGGGGATGCACGGGCTTGAAGCCACTATAAAGTTGAAACAAATCCCAGAAACAAAGGATATCCCGATCGTGGCTTTGACCGTAATGGACTCGAGTGAGTTCGTGGCGACTTGTTTCAAAGAGGGAGTGAACGCATTCATAAAAAAACCCTACAATTTCTCAGAAATATTCGAAAAAACCGAAAGAATCCTCGGAAATTCAGTTCCCTCGCAAAAGAAGGTCATGATAATCGAGCAGGAATCCTCAATCATGACAATGATCACCATGATTTTGATGCGTAGCGGTTATAAAGTGATCGCATCTTTCAACGGAGAAACAGACGGGGTCGATATTCTTGAAGAGAAGCCCGATGTGATCATCTGGGACAATGTTGGTCAGGGAGATGGGGCTTTTCCGTTTCTCAATGAACTGACACCGGAAAACGAAACATCCATACCGATTATCCTTCTGACAGATTCTGACTCCCCTGAAGAAATAAAAATGAAAATGTCCCAATTAAGGGCAAAAAACTATCTCTCTAAGCCTTTTAGTTCTAAAGAACTCCTCGAAAAAATCTCAAACGTCCTTTGCGATTAAATCTCTATTTGACTCGATTGTCACCCGCCACCCCACATCGAGTCCCCGACTTTCAGGCAGAAGCTCCATTGCTCGAATAACGTCTTTGTAAACAGGTTCCATCAACGGATTGCTAACGATCAATTTTTGTATGTACAAATCAGTCTCAGACATTATGATTTTTGTATTTTATATTAATTATTCGAGAGGATAAAGAGTCATAGAGAGCATCCCGGGAATTTGACGCCTGAGGACTGGCACCCCTGGCCAGACTCGAACTGGCGACACACGGATTAGGAATCCGTTGCTCTATCCATACTGAGCTACAGGGGTACCTTTATGTAGCACAATGACAATTTACCAATTTAATACACATTTTTCAATCCTATCTTCGGTCCTGGACTCCGATCAAAGTCCCCTCCATACCGGTGGTGATGCTGGTGGCGAAAGGTCTCCTCTCCTATCAAGATCTGGTTCGGTTCGGCGCTGGATTCCAACCGGGAGGCGATGTTGACCGAATCCCCGATAACCGTGTAATCCATACGTTTGGGTGAACCGATGTTCCCGGCCACAAATGGTTTCTGGAGACTTTGGGATCAAAAAAGGTTAGAACATTGTCATCGCTGCGACCGATCGTCACATCTTTATCTTAGAGCAAGTGGTCATGGCTTCGCCCATCAGATTCGGTGATTTGGAGACGCGGTTTTTCTTTTTTCATATAAATTTGGACTATTTACGAGTCAAGACCCTCCACCCCACCCTAGCATTAAAGGATGCAAGGCAGTGGCCCATGATGCTGTATTTGTATACTGCGAATGGGCTGCAACGAAGCCGATGTAGTGAAAATAGTTCAAATCAGAACCTTTTTATGAATTTTTTCAGCCTATTGAGAATAGAGTGTTTGTTCGTGCTGATTTCAATATCCTGGGCGGAAAGCTCTTTGATTTTTTCCAGAAACTCCTGATTTTTCTTGTTGCGTTTGCTTACCAAATCGGCCATCACGTCGGCCAATTCTGGATTACTCCCGAGGAGACGCGAAAAACCTGCCGTGTTGATTTCCAGGAGTTCTGACTCAACCTCGACAATTCCCGTAGCGGTGCGGGGCATCCCCGTAAATAGAGACATCTCCCCGAATATGCCCCCAGGTTCCACGGTGAATTCTGACTTGTACTTTTTTCCTTTTTCCTCGTATGCTATTTCCCCCTTTATTTTTCCACTGCTCAGGATGAAACAGGATTCCCCTCCTTCTCCCTGTTTGAATATGTGTTCCCCGGGAGCGTACTTATGTCGTACGATGAATGAGGCAAACGCTCTGATCTTCTCTTCCGGTACCAGGAGTTCTCCTTTTTGCTCTCCTTCTTGATAGCGGAGGAAGGACGATCTCATCAGGTCCTGGAAATTCCTTTCCGCTTCTGTGCGAACGCCGGGCATTCTTTCCCTAGGTCCGAAAGATTGAATCACCTCACCGAGTTTATCGCTCACAGGAATCGGGATTTCGATGTTTCGCCGTTTGAACTTGTACCAGATCAACCTCCCCACATCGGTCATGATCGGATACTTGCGGGCAAAGTGTTTGATCCAAAATTTCAACACATAAGAAATGCCAAAGTCGTCATAGCTGAGAATATAAGCTTCAGGTGCAGGAGATTCCAAGACCTCCGGCACATCTTTGACTGCCTCTAGAAGTGCATCCAATACATCGGAGGGAGGGGCACCGTAACTGGCTTTCACTGGTATGGTCAAAGCCGTTTTTTTATCCGGGTGAGAAAAATTGGTGATTTTTTCTGAAGCGACAACATTGTTGGGCAACACGATTATATTGGAATACCGATCGAAAATGCGGGTTTCCCTCCAGTTGGTATCGAGTACCATTCCTTCATGATCGCCGACCAGGATCCAATCATTCTTGCTGAAAGATTTTGTGAAATGGAGGGACATTCCTGCCAGGATGTTGCTGAGCACTCCCTGGAAAGCCAAACCCAATATCATCGTCAAGATGGCTGATGTGGCAAGGAAGGGCGTGATATTGATCCCGAGAATTCCGTTTAATACAAGGAATAAAATGCTCAGATAAAAAACCGCCAAGATCAGACTGTGAAGAACCTTGGGAAGCGGAAATTCTCGGTGCCGATGCGTATGCCAACCGAGGAGGATTCCATCCAACAATCGGATCATAAAAAAGATGAAAAAGAATATAAAGGCAGCATTAAAATAAGGGTGGAGTTCTTGTGAAGGGAATAGGGCATTCCGGATGGAATGGATCTGCAGAATAAGGGAGACTATTAAAAAAACAAGAGGAAGGTTCAATCTTGACAACAGCATCCCGATAGACCTTCCCTTCGGACCAGACAATCGTTGGATCAAAGACCGGAAAAGAAAAAAAAGCAATCCAGCGATTACGACAAAAGCAAAGATCAGAAAAATTTCGATATACAAAGCGATTCTCCTTTAGCCGCTTCTTTCCTTGGCTCCATATGTGTCCGGAAATTCTTCACGGGCCAAGGATACGATGTCATCGATCTGGGAATCTTGATAGTCTGGATTCAGGTGCGAAAGGAAAAGTTTTTTTACTCCGGCCTGTTTTGCCAGTTTTGTTCCTTCCAACCAGGTGCTGTGGCCCCATCCGATCCGGCCCGCCTGGTACTCAGCCGGCGTGAAAGTGGCATCGTACACCAACATATCCGATCCGGCCGCAAAATCGGCGAGTTTTTGGTCGATTCCATGCAAAGGGTGTTCAGTATCTGTCGCTATGACGATGATCTTGTTCTCATCCTGTATTTTGTATGCAATGCTTCCTTGGGGATGGTTGAGAGGACAACATGAAATATGACTTCCTCCGACCGCAAGTCCTCCTTTGGGCATCCGGTGGAATATCTTCTCCGATCGCGTTTGTTTGAACGAAATCGGAAAATATTTTCCACCCATAAAACCGCTGAGATGTTTCTCCGTTTCCTCGGGAAGGATGTCGGCGTAGAAGATCAACCGAACATCCGGAGAATTAAGGGGCCCGAAAAAAGGAAGCCCCATGATGTGATCGAGATGAAAGTGGGTCAGAAAAATGTGCAGGATTGACGGCATTTTACCCATGTCGCTCATAAGCCAGTCTCCCAGCTTCTTGATGCCCGTACCCGCATCGATAATAAGGATGCTTCCATCGGGTGTTTCCAAAGAAGAACAGGGAGTGTGTCCGCCGTATTTGTTTCTGTTTTCCCCTGAAACAGGACAGGTCCCTCTCACACCCCAAAACACCAAATTCGATTTGTTATTCTCACCCATTGTCCATTCCTTTAATTTAACTTGAGTTATTTACGGGCCGAGATTGGCTCGCCCGAAGGGTAAATAATGGATAATTTCATTAGCATTTTTTATAAATAGCTCAAGTTCATTTTTGTGTTAAGTCGTATATGCCCGACCAATCACCCGGCGGAGGATTTTGCTTGAGTTGCTCGATGCGGGAAACATACACTGCAGATAATTTATCATCCTTTATCTTCCTAAACAAGTTCAAAGCATCGTCCCATCTTTTGTTCCTGTACAAATCAAGTGCCTGGTGAAAGGTCGCCACATTTTCTTGCATATTTGGGGAGGCTTGGCTTTTTTCCTCCAAAATCTGGTACACACGTTCGGGATTGCTTTTTCCCACAACCCGAATAAGGTCCACTTCTCTGGCTGCTACGACGTCCTTTGCCATCTGGAACGTGGTATCTCCGACCAGGATAGGAACCGAATAGTGTTTGCAGGCTCCTTCGAGACGGGAGGCCATGTTGATGGTATCCCCCATGGCCGTGTAATCAAAACGGCTGTGGGAACCCATGTTTCCCACGACCGCAGGCCCGGAATTGAGACCGACACGCATATATAATTCATGTCCCGATTTTTGGGCAAATACAGGTCTCAGCTCTTCCAATCTTTTCTGACACTCGAGTGCAGCACGGCAGGCTCTCACAGCATGGTCTGGTTGGTCAAGAGGAGCATTCCAGAAAGCGATAATGGCATCCCCTTCGTATTTATCCAGGGTTCCTCCATAAGAGAGAATGATGTCGGTCATCTCCGATAGAAAATCGTTCAGAAGGTTCACCAGCTCCTCGGGAGAGAGGCTCTCCGAAATGGAGGTAAAACCGGCAACGTCGGAAAAAAAGGACGTGATAATCCTCTTCTCCCCTCCCAGTCGCAACAGGGAAGGGTCTTCCAACACCCTGTCTATGACATCGGGGCTGAGATAATGCCGGAATACACTCTTGATAAAACGCTTTTGGCGGCCTTCAAAGCTGTAGTTGAGGACCATGGCTGTCGTGAAGCTCACAACAACAGCAAAACCTGGTGCAACAAACTCCAGCCAATAACCCAATCCAAACGCTAAACTGGTCACGCTGGCAAGGAGACCGAGACAAAAGATGGCGAAAGGGACGGTCAGCCAAATTTTCTTCAGAAGGGAGGACCCGACTGCCGTAATTAACGACAATAATCCGATAAAAAAGAATAGAACTAATGGAGAAGGGATTCGGATATAGTCCTTAGACAAAATGTTATCGAGGGCGGTGGCTAAAATTTCAACGCCTGGATAAACAGGGCTGAAAGGAGTCGGGCGCAAATCTAAAATGCCTGGGGCACTTCCTCCGATGAAGACGATCTTCCCTTTGAATGTCTCGGGTGGAATCTGCGGGGACATCCCTTCCTGCAACTGGGCATAGGAATTGATAATGGCCGCAATCGAATAACTGGGATATGTCCCGGTGGGACCGTAGTAGCGGAGGATCATCTGGTTTGAGGAATCCAACGGAATATCACTAAACTGCATGTTTTCATCGCTAACTCTGGCTAGGGCAAAGGGGACTGAGGGAAGATACAAATCATTCCAAGAAAATAAAAGGGGCATCCGGCGGTATATCCCGTCCTTATCTTGGACAAACGTAGAATTCCCGACTCCTTGAGCTGCGCTCAGGAAACCCTCTACCGGAAGAGACACTGATTTCATCGAATGGCTCGAATGCCGTGGAAAAAGATTCTCTTCCAAGGCGAACTTTTTAAGCAGAATGGAATAGGATTCCTCAACCTCTTTTGTGCCCTTGCTCAGAGATATGGGAAGAAAAACATTTCCCGATTGGGCGATGGCGTCAGCCAGTTTTTGATCATCATCTACCCCATAAACTGAACTCTCGGAAAAAATAAAATCGATGAAAACGGCCTTAGCTCCAGCCTCCATGCAGTATGCAATGATGTAGGAATACATCTCACGAGGCCATGGCCAGGAGACTCCCATCTCCTGTTCATAGACATCCAGGCTGCTCTGATCAACGAGGAAGATTACGATGTTTTTACTCGCTCGGGAGGAATCGGAAAAAAGGCGCAGTCTTAAATCCCAGGTCTTCCACTCCCAGACATCGAAAATATGTGCACCATACAGAATGAAAGTGATGGCAAAAATGATGATAGCAACAATCAGTCCCCGGAATAGCTTATTTTTCATTTTGCGTTTCTCGCATTTTATTGCCTGGATTATTCCCGAGTCGAGATTGCTGCAGCGGCAAGGCAGTGGCCCATGATGCCTATTTCAGGGCTTTCATGGAGTTCTGGAAGCGCTTCGTCCTTGCATCATTTTTCAAGGGCATCGTTTGGACCGCAGATATTTCCTTTTGCACCCTCCCGATCCTATCTTTCGCGGATGGATGGGTCTTGAACCACCCTTTGTCCGATTCCGTCGAGGTGTCGTCGACCATGGTGCCCAGAAAGTCCAAAAGACCATTGGCATTGTACCCGGTCCTCGCCGATGTTTTCACCGAAAGCGTATCTGCCTCGTATTCATACTTACGGTCATAACCTCTCTCGATGAGCTTTTCGGCGATATCGCCGAGCGTATTTTCAAAAATATCTGTCAACTGGGATAACCTTTCGGGTGTGTACCTTTTAGCGGCTTCTGCACCGATAATCCGGAAAGCATCGATCAACCGTGATTTTTTTATGGATTGAAGCCCATGTTTGGCGCTCACATGTCCCACCTCGTGGGCCAAAATGCAGCTGAGCATCTCCTCATCCTGGCATCGTTTCACAAGCCCTTTGGTGACGAAGATAAACCCACTGGGAGTAGCCAAGGCATTAACCTCCTCGGTATCCAGGATCAAAAAGTGATAACCGGCATAGGTTTCTGGGCGGTCGCTGTGAATCACGACAGCATTTCCCACGCGATTGACGTATTTTGTCAAAGCGTCATTTTTATAGACAGGATACTGAGAAAGAATCAATGCTGACACAGCCCGTCCGATATAATATTCCTCCTCTTCCGTGATCTCGGCAAAAGATCTCCGTAGAGCCTTGGAGGTCTTTTCGACCGTTTCCACATCGCTGGTGCTGACTTTTCCTCCGGTTAAGGCCCCGATATTTTCCTTTATCGTCTGGCAAGTCATAAAAAGTGTTGCCAGAAAAACAAGTCCGCCCAACACAATTACAAACCGAGTTTTTGGATTTCTCATCGGGCCCCTCCGAATTCTGCCAGTTTGCCATCCATCAGGAATCTCCGGAGCTCATCGGGTGTAACCTTGATTCTTAGCATACGATCCACTTCACCAAAACTCATCCCCCTATTCCGGGATTTGTACTCGTCCTCAACCTGTTTGTTGAAGCCCTTTCCAGCCAGGGCCACTTCATCGGCTGTCGCGCTCGTCTTTAAGGATTTATCCATCGCAGCGACAGCAAATTTTCCTGTTTGGACCGCCTGAGAGTGAATCCATCCTTCAACACCCTTCGATGTTCTCACCTTGAACCATCCGGCTTGTGATGAGATCTGGGTGACGCTTTCCCCAGCGCTGAGAGTGGCCACAGGAGGGGAATAAAATTTGGGTTCCTTACGGACGTATGTGGTCTGGACCTTAACGATCAAGGTCTCGGCAAGCAGCAAAGCAACACACACGACCGCCAGACCGATAAAAAGCAGCTTGAAACGAGACGTTTTACTACTCATTTGTACCTCCTTCAGATTCCTTGCCTGAATTATTTATAAAATCCGCCGATGCTAACATTGATTTTCTGAAGAAAATTTCATATTCATCTGAGTATTCCATCGGCGACTTTTACCCTACGGGCGAGCCGATCTCACTACATCGACTTCGTTGTATCCCATTCGAAGTATACATATACAGCATCATGGGCCACTGCCTTGCCCCTCCTTTAATGCTAGGGTGGGGTGGCGGGCCTCAACTCGTGAATAATCCAAGTTAAAATATATTTTTTTAAAAAAACAGCATTTTTCATGAATTATCCATGTTATCATGAATTTCGATTAGCTTTTCCTTTACAAGGCAATTTCGTTTTATCGGTTTGTCGTTTTTTATGGCAATGTGAAGGGCTTTATACGTTCCGACTATCACACACAACTTTTTCGCTCTTGTTAGCGCGGTATAGAAAAGATTCCTTTGAAGCATGATAAAGTGTTGTGTCATGAGCGGCATCACCACGGCCTGGTATTCGCTTCCCTGTGACTTATGGACAGAGATGGCATATGCGAGCGTAATTTCATTCATTTCCTCGCGTTCATACTTAATAATTCTCCCATCATAGTCCACAAACAATCTGAAATTTCGCCGGTCGATGTCCACAACTATCCCGATGTCCCCGTTGAACACTTCCTTTTCATAATTGTTTCGAACCTGCATGACTTTGTCATGAATCCTGATTTCGCGGTTTCCCAGTTTGAGGCCCTCCTGGTATTTATTCAGTCGCTTTTGCAGCTCTGTATTCAGGTTGTCCACACCGATAATTCCGCGATACATCGGGCTGATCACTTGGATGAAGGGAGAAAGGGCTTTGATGCCGAATCTCTGCGGGATGCTGTAGCCACAGAGCTTTATGATCGTGCTGAAGGCTTTTTTATCATCATTCTGAGGGATGAAATAAAAATCGGCATCCTTGACCCCGCGAGGAGGATGGACCAGAGACAGGCCTTGGTTGACACGGTGGGCGTTTTTGACGATCAGGCTGTCCTTTTCCTGACGAAAAATCTCATTCAGCGTGACAACGTCGACCTTTTGGGACTCGATGATATCCCTCAGAAGACATCCCGGCCCCACTGAAGGGAGCTGGTCCTTATCTCCGACAAGAATAAGACGCATCCAATCCGGAACAGCCTTCAACAGATAGTACATAAGCGGCAAGTCCACCATCGAGAACTCATCGATGATCAAGGCATCCCCGACCAATGTATAATTTTCATTCCGCCTGAAGCTTCCCTGTTTTGGCATAAACTCCAGGGTTCGGTGGAGTGTTTTGGCAGGTTTGCCTGTCGCCTCAGACAGCCTTTTGGCTGCTCTGCCGGTGGGAGCCGCCAACAGCACCTCCCTTCCCCATTTTTGGAAGATATCCACAACAGCCTTGATGATGGTGGTCTTCCCGGTTCCTGGTCCTCCTGTTATGACCAACATCTTTTTTTTGAAACTCTCCTTGATGGCCAGCCTTTGTGCTTCAGAAAACTGAATATCCAGACTTCCCTCCACATCTGCAAGAGCTTTCGCCACATCAAACGGAGGAGTGAGAAACGGTACCATGAACAATTTGTGGATGTTTTGGACGACTTCCTGTTGGGCATCATGAAAAAACGGCAGATAAATCGCAGCATCGGAATCCAATTCCTCAGCAACAACCATGTGTTGTTTTTTGAGAGAATGTAGAGCCCGATCAAAATCTTCTTCCTGGACATTTCCCAACTCGGTTATGCAGTTTGCCTTCAGATCTTTCTCATGAGAAAAGATATGGCCTTGCTCATTATCCTTTTCCAGCAAATACCGGATAAAGGCCTTGATCCTTTCCGGAGAGTTTGGATCCAACCCCAACTTCAAGGCTATCTGGTCCGCCGTTTTAAACCCAACACCCCAAATATCATGGCAGGCCTGATAGGGATTCGTTTTCAAAACGTGAAAAGACTTTTCTCCGTAGTGACGGTAAATTTTGGTTGCCAGTGTGGTCGATATGTTGTGTTCCTGAAGAAATATGATGAGTTCGCGGATGTCCTCGTGCTCAGCCCAGGATTTTTTGATCTCACGGAGTTTCACAGGACCAATGCCTTCTACCTCTTTGAGCTTGTTGGGATTGTTCGTCAGGATATCTATCGTTCTTTCCCCGTACTTCTGGATGATGCTCTTGGCTAAGACCGGACCGACACCCCAGATCAAGCCGGAGGAAAGGAATTTTTCGATTCCCCTCACTGACGAAGGAAGGACAGGCAGGAAGCTCTCCACCTTAAACTGTTTGCCGAATTTAGGATTGATTTCCCACTTCCCTTTTATCTTCAGCAGTTCTCCTGCAGAGAGAGGGGGGAAAGATCCGACAACATTGATGGTGTCTCCATCGGGAAGAGAAAATTTGCAGACTGTGTAGCCTGATTCAGGGCTGTAGAATACGATCCGTTCTATGCTTCCTTCCAGCAGTTCCAACTCACCCACGATTAGCCTGAATTATTCATAAAAAACGTCGATTCTTTTTTTCTTCAACAATGTTAGGAACTTATCCTGACATTGTTGCAAATAATAACAAAACACTTTCAAGAGTACCATTCTTTTGAGTTTATATAAACCTTAATGTTAGGGTTGGCTGGATCGGCATTGACGTTTTTTATGAATAATCCAGGCCTATTGCCATTCAGTCCGGTTGTTTTATGGTATGTTCCTCATAAGATGAAATGTAAAGGACAGGATTTTCCAATTTGAACTCATCCCTAAAAATCGAACTGTAAACGATGCCATCCATATCCTTCCCGATGGGGAGGCCTAGAAAATTAAGAAGTGTGGGTGCGATATCGATGAGCCTCATCCCTTCGATATTTCTCCCTCGCCAAATCTCCCTTCCATAAAAGAATACCACTCCATCAGGTGCCAATTCATGATATGCAGAGATTTCGGCATTCCCTAATAGCCATTCTGTGACCCTATTCCAAAGAGGGAGAGGTTCGATGCCATGAGGAGAATACACGACAAGAAGCTCATCCTCTTTTCGAGAGGCCAAATATTTGCCGATGATATCATCGTAAAACTGATAATATCTCTCTATCACAGAACTGTAGCGATTGATCTCATCCTGCTCGATATTTCCGAATAAATCCGGAAAGGTATATTTATAAAAATAACGTTCGACTTCGTTGAGCCCATTCAACATAAAGTAGACGATTTGCGGTTGAGTTCCGGTTTTTACCTGCATGACTTGGTCTTCATATTCAAAATCCGAGAAAAAGGCTCTCCTGACTGTCGAAAAAATGGAGCTGTTGTCAGATTTCAGATCTTCAAAAATAAGGTTGAATCGTGTCTCGGCCTTTGGTGTGGGATCAGGGATTTTCCTGTAATACGGCCAATCCTTCACGTGATGAGAGGTTTTGTTATCTTTAAATATCGTCCATATATCTTTGGAGAAGAAAGGAGGGGTTGTCTGGTATCGCGTAAGAAGGTTTGTGCGCAAAAGCTGTCCGAAAAAAATAAAGCGAGGAGACACCTCAAATTCTTGTTTGCTGCTCAGAACGCTATATCTGTAAAGAGATAATTGACGGTGCTTGGAAGGAAGTTTGCCGGATCCGAAGGAGGTTCTGTGAATCACTGGTTCGGTGGGTGAGAAGTTTTCGAGTTTTCCCCAACTTCCTTCTTCCATCAACCAAGCAAAATTGGGAAGCTTTTCCTCATTGATCAAAGGAATCATGACATCGAAACTCAATCCATCCAATCCGATAATCGTGACTTTTTTGTCTAGTTCTTTTGCCTCAAGGTTAGCGACTCTTTCAGATTTTTGGGGCAGAGGATAGTGCAATCGCTGGAGCACTACATAATACATACACATAAAAAAGGCCAAGAAATAAACAAGGAGGAAAATGACGTTCCTTTTATACAGGCGGGTGCTGTAGAAACAGATAAGCCCCAGAACAACAAGGAAAATGAAAGTGAAAAATTGCTTGTTAAGCAGGTTCTGGGTTTCTGCACTGAAAAAAGAAAGGAAATAATCGTAGTTGGCTTTGAAAATCAAAAGAAACAGGGAAATGCTGAAGGAAAAACTCAGGGCCAGGAAGGAAGGAGAAATGAAGGCGATCTTGAAACTACTTCCGAGAATGAATTGAAGGATGAAAAATATGATGACGGAGAGAATGGTGACAACCAGCCCATAAGTAATGAGAAGAAAAAGAGTTAAATGGCCAAAGAAAAGAGCCTGGACGTTCAAGTTGATGTTAATATCATAAATGAGAAGAGCAAGAAGAGCGCTAAAAAAAACTCCCGTTATGAGGGAGTTCAAAAAAACCTTGAGAAACTTCATTAAAGAAAAAATTATCACGATTCGGACATGGGGTCAACAACTAAGGCATATAATGTCCTACCTGGATTATTCACGGACCAAGGTTGCTTTAGCGGCGAAGTTGTGATTCATGAGGCTGTATATGTATACTGCGAATGGGTTACAACGAGGCCGATGTAGTGAGATTGGCTCGCCCGTAGGGTAAAAATGCCAATTATTTATAATGGTTCTCTTCCATTTTGTGTGGGCTTTTTTGTTTATGTATCCATGCTCTATCAGGCATGCCCTCCACTTTAGTGACGATTTTTAACGCCATTCACTCACCATCCTTCTCGGCGGCTGCGGAACTCCGCACGCTTAACGTTTTCACTGTCTGTTGTCCTCTGTTTGCACTCCACCTCACATCTTTTTTCTCTTGCGTGCTCAATACATCCTCGCCGCCCGACTCTGTCGGGTACCCTCGAATGACCACCTGTAAAGAAGGCTTGGTTAGGTTGGGTCGGGGTCCTCAATGTCGTTCCGGACATGCCAAATAGACCTTTAACCTTTAAGTTCACCCACACAATATGGAAGAGAACCTATATAATTTATGGATTTATGCACTTTATATTGGAAAGTGAAAACAGGGATCGGCGGATTTTATAAATAATTCAGGAAGGTTACTTGATGACTTTGAGTAGCCGCTTCCACCTAGCCTTTGGAATGAAGTTGATAAATTTTTTCATCCTCTCTCTGAAACTAGTCTTGAGATAAGCATCCCTTTCCGCATCATAGGAGAAATAGACAAGCCAAGGCCGACCTTTTATGAGATGAAGGGGCAGGCTCCCCCAATAGCGGCTGTCTTGACTGTTGTCACGGTTATCCCCCATCACAAAACAATGCCCGGGAGGGACCGTCAGCGGGTCGTAGTTATCTCGAATGACCTCTTCGTAATGGTAATAGCCATTTTTGGTAAAAACTCGCGAATCATTATGGACCTTATAAGATTCGTCGATCGGTTTGCCGTTCACATACACTTGTTTGTCTTTTATCTCGACCGTTTCTCCTTCCAAAGCAATGACCCTCTTGACAAAATCTTTGTTGAGCTCTTTGGGAAATTTGAAAACAACGATGTCGAATCTCTTTAAATCCCTGCTAGGAAGCAAGATTTTACCCAACGGGTTGACAGGTTCGAGATAAGCCATCTTGTTCACGAGAAGGAAGTCTCCCACAAGCAGGGTCGATTCCATGGAACCGGTTGGAATCTGGAAAGCCTGGACGATGAAAGTCATCACAAAAAAGACAAAAACAGCCGTTTCCACGATGAGTTCAAAATATTCTCGAAAAACACTTTTTTCGCGCTTTTTTTTTCCCTTTTTATCTTTTTTCATCTCACACTAAGTAGGAACCGCTTAATATAACTAAAAATAGAAAATTCATCAATATCGTGTTTTTGACAGCCGGGAAAAACTCCGCCCATTTTCCGAGGTTTTGCCAGCCGATCCGGAATGATAGTATCGGCATCGGGAAAGTGATGAAAACGAGCAATGACAATAGGGGCCAATCGCCGAAAAACACGCCTATCAGAACCACGGCATAACAGCTCAGAGATAAAAAAAGATAGATAAGAAGACTTGCCTTGAATCCAAAAAGGATCACCCAGGTTTTTCTCCCTGTTGCTTCGTCTGCTTCTTTATCGGCAAATTCATTGATCAGCAACACGAGTGTGGTCAGCACACCGGAGGGGATGGCAACGATCCAAGGCCAGAAGGATGGAATGTCCTGGGCCTGGACATAGTACGAACCCAGAACGATAAATGGTCCCCAAGCAAGAAAAATGGCGATCTCTCCCAATCCTTTGTTGACCAGACGGAGGGGATATCCGTTGTATCCATAAACCAAAAACAATGCGGCAATCCCGATGAACAAGACAAAGTTTCCTGAAGAGATGGCGTTCAAATATATGCCGATGGCCGAGCCGAGTACAGCGAACACGATCGAAACAGTCAATGCTTGTTTAGGCTGCACAAACCCATCGAGGACCATCCGGCTTCCACCCGAAAAAGGAGTAATGGCGTTCTTGTTCAAGGCGTCGTTTCCGCTTTTAAAATCAAAATAATCATTGGCCACATTACAAGCGATGTGAAAAAAACAAGAACCGAAAAGGACCAACAGGAACCGGAGAAGGTCGAATTCATTCTGATGCCACCGAGCAAATGCTGTTCCGACAAAAACAGCTCCGATCGTGACTGTCAAAAAAGGCAACCGCAGCAAAAGCAAGATGGCTTTCGATTTTTTCATTTCCATAGCATACACCTTCTTCTATCCTATTGAACCATTTATTATAACCTTATCGTTTCAATAATCAAGTTTTTCGATTTTTTATCGAAGCTTGGCTGTGCTATCTAGCCTAAATAATTTATAAAAATGCCTCTTAGAACCGAATATTCAATCCATGAAATCAACATATAAAGATTATTTACCTATTTAAATTCAAAGGTTCTCTTTCATATTGTGTGGGCATAACTTTTAAGGTGTTTCTTCGCCATCAGGCATGTCCTCCGCTCTAGTTCGGATCTTTAACGCCATTCCCTCATCGCCCTTCTCGGCTCCTGTGTAACTCGCAAACATTGCCCGAGCAAACAATCATACTGTCTTTTGTTTCTCCGTAGGCATTTCTGGTAACTCACAGCAATGCTCAATACATACTCGGAGCCCGGCTCTGCCGGGTTCCCTCGAAGAACAACTCGTGAAGGCTAGATCCTCAATGGCGCTGCAGACATACCTGATGTCTTTTTCTATTAGAGCTTACTCACACAATATGGAAGAAAACCAATTCAAATAACATGTCTTACTTGTCTAATTTTTCTTAAAGCGATTATTTTCAACTATAATAGTATAATAAAGGCATGAATTTTACATTGTTTGGTTATCCCAAGTCCGGAAAAACCACATTGTTCAACCTCCTAACAGGTGCCAATATCGACACCTCCGCTTTTGACAGCGGAAAAAAAGAGCCGAACCTCCGGACTTGCTCTGTTCCAGATGGCCGATTGGATAAAATTCACGCCCTTTATCCCGATAAGAAAAAAATTTCGGCCGCGATCGATTACATCGACCTAGCAGGGATTTCCTACGGAGAAGTCAAGAACTCGGTCTATCTCAGCCACCTCAGGAAAGCCGACGGACTGACCCACGTCGTCAGAGGCTTCGAGGATGAACGGATCCCTTCTCCGAAAGGCAAAATCGATCCTCACGAAGACATTCTTTCTATGGAGGACGAGCTAATCTTGGCCGATCTGGTATCTGCTGAGTCCAGAATAGAAAAATTGGGAAAAGAGCTCAAACCGGCAAAGAATCCTGAAGCAGAAAAGGAGAAAGACCTCCTCGAACGCGTCCACGCTCATCTAGAGAAAGGAGAAGGATTGCGTGTTCTCGAACTATCGGAAACGGAAGACAAGCTTATCCGGAGTTTTGCCTTTCTGAGCCAAAAGCCCCTTTTGCACATGATCAATCTCGATGAAAAAGATATCCAAGCGGTCGAGACCCCGGAAAAGTTTTTTCCCACAGCGAACAAAGGCACAGCCGTGCTGGCCTTTTGCGGAAAGATAGAAGCAGAAATTCTTGAGCTGGAAGATAGAGAAAAAGAAGTCTTTCTCAAAGAATATGGCCTCCATCAACTCAGCTCGCCCAAGTTCCTTAAATCCTCGTATAATCTCCTCGATGTCATCACATTCTTCACGATCGGAAAACAAGAGGTCAAAGCCTGGGCCATAAAAAACAATTCAACTGCATCGACGGCTGCAGGGACTATTCACACAGATATGGAAAAGGGATTCATCCGGGCTGAAGTCATTTCCTGGTCTCAGTTGCTCGATTTTGCATCTATGCAGGAAGCAAAAGAAAACGGAGCGGTCCGACTGGAAGGAAAAGATTATATCATCCAAGACGGGGATGTCATCTATTTCCGATTTTCTGGATAAAGGGGACGCCCCTTTTTTAACTTTTTTGACTTTTAAAATGAAAAAGACTTTTGAGATTAAGGCAACGGATCCCAACTCTTCGGCGCGAACGGGTATCATCCATACCGATCATGGCTCGATCCAAACCCCGGCTTTTGCCCCGGTGGCAAGCCAGGGAACGGTCAAGGCTCTCTCCCACAGCATGGTCCAAAACCTCGATGCCCAACTCATCCTGGTCAATGCTTACCACCTGTACCTTCGGCCTGGAATGGACGTCATAAAAAAGCTCGGGGGTGTTCATTCCTTTATTTCCTGGCCGGGTCCTATCCTATCCGATAGCGGTGGATTCCAAATCTACAGTCTTTCGCCCCTAACCAAAGTGAAAAAGGAAGGAGTGGAATTTTCCTCCCATCTGGACGGGACAAAAATTTTTCTCACCCCGGAGGACATTATCGATATTCAGCGCGCACTGGGGACCGATATCATGATGCTCTTAGACTATTTCTGCTCCTATCCTTCCTCTAAAAAAGAAGCCAGACAAGCGGCCAAAATCACGACGGAATGGGCACAGCGATCCAAAT
>Ga0114930_10000776_pt1 | contig 32923 bp, 41 predicted proteins | sample AnhtaG_FD_87300 | JGI IMG/M metagenome (GOLD analysis project Ga0114930, IMG submission 87300) | Deep subsurface microbial communities from Anholt, Denmark to uncover new lineages of life (NeLLi) - Anholt_01485 metaG | ecosystem: Environmental > Aquatic > Marine > Oceanic > Sediment | place... | reverse complement strand
GATGGAGAAATTAGCAACGAACTCAACGAACTCGATACGAACTCAAGACGACTGGAGTTCGTTCCAGTTCGTACAAGTTCGTTGTTGATGTTATTGTTGATTTTAAGTTGGTCGGAGCTTCATATATGAAATTTTTTGGGATTTGAGCTTTTATCAGGTTTTGTTTTGGATTTTTATGCTATCTTATCAGATTTGCTTTGGGCTCATGTTTGTTCATTTTTCGACCTCCTAATATTCTAATTTAAAGTTGGTTATTAAGGTAGAGAGAAAAACACCCCTTATTTAATCCCTTTACACAGGTTCGCAGTTATATGTATTACATATTTATATGTCCAAAACGTACTTATTCGTGTCATTAAAGGGAGGAGAGAGTAACAGGTTCTTTGACGGGTATCAAGCCCAAACGCAATAGTTGTTATCCCTCTCGACCTATATTTACAGTAGGGTGCAAATTATTTCTTCATTTCTGCAAAAATTATGTATATACGAGCGCAAAGGCCGCAAAGAATTGGTTCAAAATGTTTAGTATTCAACTATAACTCATAATTTCACTAATCCTGTTTTTTCCAAAGCGATTCCCCTCCCATCTCCTTTTTTTCCATCATCCCTGATAATGTCATCTGCTCTAGAATTCGGATCAAATCGGTACCACTAACCAATAACTGGAAATCCCGATTTAAATTCTGCCGGATCTCATTAGTTCTAACGTACATATCCCCCATCACCCGCTTGATAAATCCCGAAATATCTTCAAACGCCGCCCAGGGATAGATGATCCACCGCCACTTAATAATTCTATGTACAAAGAAATCTGGTGTGATGGTTGAGCATGTCTTGTGCTGGAGGACTGCGGTCCTAACTGATGCAGGATTGTGTTTACGCAGGTAATCCAGGGCAGCTAGAAGGGTCTCTCCGGTATCAGTGATATCATCTACAAGCAGCACCTTAAGCCCTGAGATATCTGTTGATAATCCAAACTTGATGTGAGCCTCTCTTTCAAGGGTAGCTGCCACACCCCAGTGTTCGATCCTTATACTGGTCAGGTCGCGGAACAGCAGGCAGTCACATACTATCCGGGCTGGTACATATCCTCCCCTGCCGATGGCCACTATGATATCAGGTTTATATCCTGACCTGTCGATCATATTTGCCAGAGACCTGGACATTCGTAACGCTTCACCCCAGGTTATTAACTGGCACCTGAACTGATCTTTTTTCGTATAATCATAGCCCATTCCCATAATTAGAACATTTAACCTTTATTTTAATAACTTTTTCTACATCAATAACTTTTTTGTATTTTATTAACGAGATAGTACCCTAAGTATGAAAACCCCTGACCTGAAAAAAAGCATGAAATATCGCAATAAGATCCAGCAACTTACGACTTTGTTCAACAGTAAGAAAGAAGAACTGGCAACAAGGTACCAGGGATATCATGAGATCCTCGGGTTTGTAGACCATTGCCAGCGGTATGGGATTACGGACAGGGGCCAGGAGAATATGCTGGATAGCTGGATAGACCTGTTAGAGCGTTGGCCCTTTGTAGGTAGTGCCTCTTCGGGAACACTGTCTTATTATCAACAGCAAAAGACAATGGCAAAGCAGCACTTTAAATGTAGCGTGTGCGGCCGCCCGGCTGAAGAGGTGCACCACAAAATTCCCAGATCAAAAGGGGGTAAGAACAATCCCGACAATCTTGTAACTCTATGCTTTGAATGCCATGAGAGGAAACATAAAAACAAAACAAACAAATAATAATATTGTCTGGGGAGAGTATAGTACTGGCAACTTGAAAAAAAAAACTCAAATGAGCAGTTTATTCGGGTTAGATTTCTGGATTTAGCTATAAAAGATTAAATAATGTAAAGTTGTAAATTTATTAATAATAATAAGGAGAATCATTATGAAATGGTCAATTCAACTGGGTCGATTGATGGGCATTCCTATCAGGCTTCATGTTACTTTTATATTAATTCTGTTGATGTTCATATATTACTTCGCTTCAATCAGTTTCAAATACGGGACATTTGTGCTTGGTTTTAATGCTTTGGACACTTCTTTAAATCTGAAATTAGTTTTCAGTACTGTGGCTTCTATTCTGTTCTTCTCAACTATCCTGCTTCATGAGTTAAGTCATTCATATGTTGCTAAAAAAAATGGGATAAATATTCAGAGTATTACCCTTTTCGTATTTGGCGGGGTTGCCCAAATGGAAGAGATCCCGCGAAACCCGAAAATAGAATTAAAAATGGCAGCAGCAGGTCCAATTATCAGTCTTTTAATAGGAGTGATTTCCTATTTTGGATTTAAATATCTTGGCCCTGTGATGTTAAATAATAACTCAATGGATTTTGGTCTGTTAGAACCAAATATAATTGGGGCTTCAATTACCAATGCTTTGGTAATAACATTGGGGATAATATCGTTCTATAATATAGTACTGGCTGTTTTTAATCTAATTCCTGCATTCCCAATGGATGGGGGCAGGATATTACGTGCATTATTAGCATTTTGGCTTCCATACCTGGAGGCCACCAGAACAGCAGTTGCTATCGGAAAAATGCTAGCTATCTTTATGGCATTCTTTGGGTTTTTTTACAATCCATTTCTGATATTAATAGCTTTTTTTATATTCTATGGAGCCAGTGGGGAAGAAAAGGAAACTATACTTGCCATTAGCCTGGAAGGCCTCAAGGTAAAAGATGTTATGACAAATTCACAAAATTTGATCTACATTCCACCATCCTGGACCTTATCCCAGCTCGTTGAGGTATTGTTCAAGACCAAACACATGGGATATCCTGTTCAGGAAGGTATGGATAGTCCTCCCAGGGGAATAATCACATTCCATGATATTCAAAGAGTTCCAAAAGATCAGCACGACATGGTCAGGGTGGAAGATGTAATGACAAAGGAGATCATATCCGTAGACCCGGACAATGAAGTTTACTTTGCCCTTCAGACACTTGCCAAGAACCGGGTTGGACGACTTCTTGTTATCCAGGACAACAGGACCAAGGGAATCATCACAATGAAAGACATTATGAGACAGATGCAATTCACTAATATGTATATTACTGAGCCCTGAGGTAATGAAAAATGGATGATGACTGCATATTCTGCAAGATAATCAAAGGCGACATCCCCAGTTATACTATTTACCAGGATGATAAGACACTGGCATTGTTAGATATTAATCCCAATAGCGTTGGTCATGCCTTAGTGATACCAAAAAAACATGTTAAAACGATTGTTGAAATGCAGGATGAAGACTTGGAAGCTGTCTTCAAGACTGTAAAAAAAGTCGTAAAAGGAATAGATGCTGCTTTAACACCCGATGGTTTGAATCTAGTTGTAAATCAAGGTGAAGTTGCTGGCCAGATAGTTCAGCATTTCCACTGCCATGTGATACCAAGAACTGCCGGGGATGGGATTGAAATCGCAGTGAAAGGAATTTCTTTATCAACAGAGGATTTTCAGGACCTTGTTAAAAGGATATCTGAACAAATCAAATAAAGCAATTATTCTATCTGGTAATAAACCAATTGTCTTTTTGTATTATTTATATGTCCCATACTTACAATTAGACCAATTTTTGCCAGATTACGGATAACATTATATACGCTAATTTCATTCTTAAAAATAAGAACAATTTGTGTTATATCAAAATTAAGAATATTTAGTGATAATTATGACCTCAAATATTCCCTCTTCAAATGTCCAGAAAGATGCCACTCTGACACCATACATACCTGATCAAGCACCTGTTCTTCTTGATACAAGAGGAAAGTCGTGCCCAATCCCCCTATTCCTGACCAATGCCAGATTAAAACTCATGTCTACTGGTGAGATGTTGGAAATAATCTCAGATTGTGCATCCCTGCTGCCAGATCTGCAATCAATTTTTAATAAAAGATGTACAATTCTGGAAAGTGTGAATAATAAAAACAGCTACATGATCAGACTTCAGAAGACCTGAATCAGGATTGATCTGAATTTGTATAAACCTGTTTAAATTGCCTACTGAATTCTGCAAACCTGTTTTCCAGAATAGCTGTTCTAGCATCTCTCATCAGATCCTGCAGGAAATGGACATTATGAATGGATGCCAGCCTCATGGCAAGCAGTTCAGATTCCTTGAAAAGGTGGTACAGATATCCTCTGGTAAAATGCCTGCAGGTGTAACATCCACATTCCTCATCGATAGGGTTAAAATCCCTGAACATCGAAGCACGGCGCAGGTCCATTTGCCCGTGTCTTGTCATAACTGTCTGGTGCCTGGCGTTGCGGGTCGGGAATGCACTGTCAAATATATCCACACCAAGGGAAATTGAATCCAGCAGTTCAATGGGAGAACCTACTCCCATCAGGTATCTTGGTTTCCCGGCCGGGATCATAGGCAAATTCTGCTTTATGATCTCGTGCATCACTTCTTTTGGCTCACCTATACTCAAACCGCCTATCCCGTAACCATCAAAATCCAGCTCGACCAGCCTGGTAGCACATGCTTCTCTTAGATCAGGATACGTACCTCCCTGCAGAATTGCAAACACCAGCTGGTCGTCATTACACCGGGCTGCAAGGCTGCGCCTGGCCCAGTCCACTGTCCTGCAGACCGATTCTACCACTTCGTCATGGTTACTGCCCCAGGGTGGACAATCGTCCAGCACCATGGCCACATCAGAACCCAGGCTGCCCTGTATCTCCATGCACAACTCAGGCGTGTACATATATCGCTTGCCGTCCCTGGAATTAAAATAATTGATACCCTGGTTGTTCAATTTGAACCTGAACTCCTTTCTCAGTATCTGGAAACCGCCGCTATCTGTGAAGATGGCCCCATCCCAGGACATGAATTTGTGCAAACCCCCTGCTGCTTTTATCACTTCATGCCCCGGACTTAGATACAGGTGAAATGCATTACTGATTATAGCCTGAGTACCCATATCCCTGATCTCATCAGGTGTTAGTGATTTTATTGTGGCTTTGGTAGCTACCGGCATGAACGCCGGAGTATCGACTGTCTGGTGGGTTGTAGTAAGTTTTCCTACCCTGGCATCGGTCGCATTATCCTGATGGACTATCTCAAACATGTTTGGCCTCGCTCATTATCAACATGGCATCTCCAAAGCTGTAGAACCTGTAATCATTATTTATAGCCTCCTGGTAGGCATTCATTATTGTTTCTCTGCCAATTAAGGCACTGACCAGCATCAGCAGTGTGGATTTCGGGAGGTGGAAATTCGTGATCAAAGCGCTTATGGGAGTGTTAAATTCATGTGGCGGGTAGATAAATATCTCACTATATCCTTCCGAAGGCAGGATGTTACCGTTTTTCCAGGTTGCACTTTCCAGTGCCCTGACAGATGTGGTACCTACCACGATTATCCTGCCTTTGTTCATAATGGTCTCATTGATCAGATCAGCAACTGCCTGGTCAATAACAAAATATTCTGACTCCATAGTATGTTCTTCTACATTTTCAGCCCGAACAGGCAGGAACGTACCAATACCCACTTGCAGGGTGATACATGTTAATTTCACTCCCATATCTTTGATCCTGGCCAGCAGTTCAGGGGTAAAATGCAACCCGGCTGTGGGTGCGGCAATTGAACCGTTATTACTGGAATAAACTGTCTGGTAGCGTTCACCATCGTCCAGGTGCTCTTTGATGTAAGGGGGCAGGGGCATTATTCCGATTTCCTGCAGGTGGTCTTCCAGATTGCCATTACACTGGAATGTGAGGTTGTAACGGTATCCTGTATGGGATGCTACTTTTTCCATTACAGTGCCGGTAATTCCATTATTGAAATTTATTATCCCCCCTTCCTTTATCCTGCCTTTGACCAGACATTCATAACAATTTTCACGTAATCGTTTTACCAGTAGCACCTCCACTTTCCCGCCTGTTATTTTTTTCCCGAGCAGCCTTGCCGGTATAACCCTGCTCTGATTCAGTACGAGCAGATCCCCAGGTGTTAGTAGATCAGGCAAGTCATGGAATGTCTGGTGGGATATCCCGTTGTTATCTAACACCATCAATTTGCTGGAATCCCTTGGACTGGCAGGACTCTGGGCGATCAAATGCTGCGGGAGGTGATAATCAAAATCAGTTAATTTCATTTGGTGCTGGAATACGGGATTATGTGATTAAATCTTTGTGTACAAAAGAAATATTATCTTCCATGCATATTGGTCAGCCAATGACAAAAACTGTCGGTATCACAGCCCTGGTCCCTCCTGAATTAATATATGCATGCCACTGGCGGCCGTTCGATGTGAACAATATCGTACCCACTTCAAGTACAAGTCCCCGCAGTAAGCTATGTGCATGGACCGCTGTCTGGCGGGAATTGATTCTGGATGGTGGAATTGATATAGATTCACTTGTCGTTGTGGCAGGCGGTGACTGTCATAATGCATTGGTAGACGGGCAGAAAGTGGCAATGAGCGGCAAGCCAACACATTATTTCTTTTATCCTTTTGACAGGGACCCTGAGTATCTGGAATCCCAGCTACTTCATCTCACCGAATTCTTAGGTGGTATAAAAGAAACCGGTATGTTCAAACAGGTATGGGATCTGAAACAGAAAGGCCTGGCACTGGACAGACTAAGAGTAGCAGATAAGGTTCGGGCATCTGAGGTATTTTCTGCTCTGATTTCATTCAGCGATCTTCAAGGCGATCCTGTTGCTTTTGAAAAGTACCTGGATAACATACCTGAGAAGAATGTAGAATATTCCAGCCGGGTGGCCCTTATCGGTGTTCCCCCCATCTATCCTGATTTCCATGAAGTGGCAGAGAGTTTAGGACTGCATATCGTGTATGACGAGCTGCCATACGAATTCATTAGACTGGGAGGGGATGATATCAGGTCCCTTGCCAGAAGTTACAGGGATTATTCCTTTTCAGGACCTATTGAGACCAGAATAAAAGTTATCAAAAGGGAACTGGAAAAGCGCAACGTAGATGGAGTGATCCATTATACCCAGTTTGCCTGTCATCATACATTGGAGGACGAGATATTCAGGGAATACCTGGATTATCCTATGCTTACAGTCCAGGGCGACCTGCCGCGGCCGACCCCTGAACAAATAGTACTCAGGCTTGAAGCTTTTTCAGAGATGCTGGAGGTATCAACATGATAGGACTTGATGTGGGTTCTACCACAGCCAAGATCGTACTGCTACATGATGCAAAGGTGACCCGATCGAAAGTTGTGCCCAGTCATCGATGGAAGGAGCTGCTGGATGCCGATATTGATGAAACGCAGATTATTTCCACAGGCTATTTCAGGAAGAAGGTACCCCACAGAGATGCAATAACAGAGATAACTGCTGCAAAATTTGGAGTGAAATATCATTTTCCTGAAACACAGGTGATAATAGATATTGGCGGGCAGGATACAAAAGTAATAGACCTTAGAAATAACAGCTTTTTGATCAATGATAAATGTAGTGCGGGCACAGGTGCATTCCTGGAATTGGCAGCCCATTATTTTGACATTCCGGTAGCATCCCTTGGAGAATTGCACAACAGGGTTCGTGAAGGTGCACAGATAAACAACACCTGTGGCGTGTTTGCCATTTCAGAGATGATCTCCCAATTAGTAAAGGGGTATACTATGGAAGAAGTAGTCCACGGGATACATATGGCCTTTGCAAGGCGTATTTCTCAAATGATCCCACCTGCTGAAAATGTAACTATGATCGGTGGTACAGTGTTGAATACAGGTATTGTAGATGCCATGAATTCAATGCTGAATTCAAAAATAGAAGCGCCGCCCGAACCCCAAATGATAAATGCTCTCGGTGCGGCGTTGTACGGCGAAAAGGTATTGGAATAGTTGTATCAGTCTTTTACCCAGGGGCTTTTAAAATCTTGGGAAAGGTTACGCATTCTGTTGATCATGTAATCATGAGCGTTATTAACAGAATCCTGGTCACCTCGTAAAACCAATACTTCCCGTTCTCCTACACCCCCATTTTCGTTACTTGTATTAACCACTCTCATGGTTGCTTCAAGATCAAATTCTTCAACTAATTCAACGATAATTGATTCTGGTATGCCTGGAGGTAACAAAAGATCATACAGACCTTTAAGTTCGTTTGTTGAGTCTTCAACCTTCTCCTCATCTTCAGCGTATTCGTCCCCAATATAGATATTCTCATCAGGTTGTTCTTTTTGCTCTTTTTCTGTCAAATATATCACCAGTATTCCAGTTTTTTAAAAAAATATATTTTTAATTATGCGATACGTTCCCCGGCATGTGATCCATATACTGCATCATAAACCTCTTCAATATGTACCACTGCCGCAGCTTTACCAGGCAGCTTATTAGAATCTGCCATAACTTTTGCTTCCTGATATTGATCTCCTTTTTCTAAATAATCCACGGTACCTTTGATCTGATATGATTTCTTAGATTCAGCATCATAAGCTACGATAGCTATTTTTGGGTTCATTTTCAGATTATCAGCTGTCTTTTTGAAAAAATTATCCACGATCAAGATTGTTTCGTCATCAATAAATTTCCACATTCCAACAAAAACCACGTTTGGTTTGCCTGTATTATCTGCAGTTGCAATTGGAAGTGGTTTTTGTTTTTTCATGACTTCTAGTACTTCATTTGTTAATTTAACCATATTATCACCATTGAATATGTAGTTCAATGTATTCATAAATGTTTTGATGATACTTATAAAGTGTTTAAATTAAAATTCTGATAAAAAAAAATCATGAATGGGATTTTATCAGCTTATACCATGCATAAGCGACCAGAACAAGAAGCAATATTACAAAAAATCCGAAAATATCGAATAATACCTCCATGTTACTGTTTACATTCAAACCCGTAGTTAATTCCAGATATCTGTATATCCTTCGAAAAGTGATCAGAGCACCAGCACCCACCACATAAAACCAGGTTTTTTCCAGAAACTTCTTATCTAAAAACACTCTGGCTTTTATTATATTCATACTGGTCTTTTTCCATTCATTCCAGTTCATTATAACCATAATAAAACCAAAGATGGCAAATATAATGGATAAAAAATTAGCAAGAACTGATATTAAATGAAGTGTATTTGGCATAATATTACCTTAATTAAGGATGAATTGTTTTATTATATAAATCTATTTTTATTTTGTGGTGTTTAAACGATGATTGAAAAAAAAGAAGATTATTATTAAAAAATATATAAAAGTGGGTTTGAAAGATCTATTCTAGAGTTTCAACTCCAACCTTTTTAACAAATGGTTTATTGATCTTATCCCCCATCCAGGCAGGCTTTTTGGCAGGTGCATCCACAATTTCTTTCCAGCCCATGAATGTATGGACTTTCTTGGTCCCACGCTCTCGTAAATTAATCTCAACAGGTTTTTTTTTGGTCCCACCTATGCGGTTTGCTGCTTTTAAAGCTGCTTGGCGAGGTTGACGACCGGTAAATACACTACCTTCGGATCCATCCTTATTTCTGATAACAAAATACTTATTTTCTGCCATTTGTATCTTAATCTCCTAACAGCTCCAAGTGCTGCAGTAGTCACAATAGCATTACCCGGTCATATAACTTCGTTTTTGAAATCGATATACACTTTAATATCAATGATTAAATAATCGATAAAAATAATTTACTTGATAAAGGATGAAAAATATGACCTGGAAAAAGCCTAATGAAGGATTAATGGAATTTCTTGAATATACGATGGGAGCTTTCAAGTGCGAGAAAAAAAAGATGTTCGGATGCCCGGTCTATTTTGTTAATAATAATATGTTTACCGGAGTGTTCCAGGATGATATTTTTATCAGACTGTCAGAATCAGACAGGGAAGAGATACTTTCTACATATGATGAAGCCACTCAATTTGAACCTATGAAGGGACGGAAAATGAAGGAATATGTTGTACTGCCCGAATCTTTATACAATGATCCGGAAAAATTCCAGGAATGGCTCAACCGATCCAATAGTTATGTATCATCTTTACCAATTAAGAAACCAAAAGCGAAAAAGAAGAAGTAGAGATTTGAATATTAATCACTAAAAGTGAGATTATATACTCACTTCAATTGACTTCCAGGATATAGATTATTAAGCGTAACTAAGGTCTTTCTCGCCTCATCATGTCGTTCTTCACCCAGGCATTTGGCAGCACATTCTTGAAGTTTTTCTTTTAGAGGAATCTTATCAGCCAATTTGTATGCTTCCAAGGCACGATTGATAATACCCTCTTCCAGACATTTTTCACCACAGATAACAAGATCATCTTCAGGCAATGCCTTATCTGCTAACTTGTAGGCTTCCAGACCTGTGCTGAGCTGCCCTTCACGTAAACAGTAATTTCCGCATATTACCAGCTCTTCTTCAGGTAGCGGGGAATCAGATAATTTATAGGCTTCCATCGCATGGTGGAGCTTTCCCTTCAAAAGACATTTTCTCCCGGTTTCTATAAGCTTGTCTTTTGAAAGCGAAATGCCCAGAACTCTTGCACCGTCAATGGCAGAATAGATCAGTTCTTCTTCCAGATATTTGTCAATATAACCCATTAGTGTTTCTTCGGGAAGGTCTATTCCAGCAGCTTTTGCCCCTATAATGGCTTTGGAGATCCATCCTTTTTCAAGGTATAGATTAATATAATATTCAAGATCTTCTTGTGTGATCAGAGAATCCATTAACGCAGCATCCTTTATTGCTTCTGGCATTCGTCCATTTTCAAGACGTTCTTTTATATGTGATATTAATTTCTCTTCGCTCATATTTTCCCTCCTCTTCAGGTTAGAAAATTTATTAATTAATTAATATAATATAATATATGATATATTAAATTATACTTAATATTTTGTTGACAAGCAGTTTTTATATTAAACATATTTAATCCATGCATTTGTAATTTAGACATAGGTATCCTCATATGTTAATAAATATTTAATCGTTCATTTTCAGCCAGGTTTCATGAAGTTCCCTGCAATATAATTACTGTATGACATCCATTCAGAACTATCTGGTAAAGATACTAATTGGCTCTGATAACTGGTGTCTTATTTTATACTCAATTAAAAGACCCTGTAAAAAGCAAAGTGTAGTACATAGAGTGGAGTGAAACCCAAAAAGTGGACCAGTAGTGAAGAAACATTCTTAACAAATATGTACACAAAATAGGGTTCATTCAACCTAATTTTCAATAAATATTGATGTTCTCATACATGGCAAATTTTTCATTCACCTTAAAAAGTCACACCATTAACTTTATACTCATGCATTTCAATAATAATTGAAACATCCAAATATTGAAATAACCGGGATATTGCCAATGTCAGATGAAAAAAAACTGGGCTTTTTTGAGAAATATCTTACTTTATGGATCATTATCTGCATAGTCGTGGGTTTATTACTCGGCAGGATCTTTTCAGGACTGGCAGAGACAATTAACTCAATGCAGGTGTATAGTGTCTCCCTACCCATCGCAGTGCTCTTGTTCTTTATGATCTATCCCATCATGGTGCAGATCGATTTCAAACAGGTGGTCAAAGCAGGCAAAACACCAAAACCGGTACTCATCACGCTGCTGATAAATTGGGGCATCAAACCCTTTACCATGCTATTCTTTGCATGGTTCTTTATGAAGGTAGTTTTTCTCCCCTTCTTGCCAGACACGACCACCACCACATTAATGGGTGAATTGGACCTGCCGTCGCAATATATTGCCGGGATGGTACTGCTGGGGATTGCACCATGTACTGCCATGGTCCTGGTATGGGGGTATCTGGCAAAGGGAAACCAGGGTCACACACTTGTCATGGTGGCGATCAACAGCCTTGCCATGTTGATCCTGTATGCACCGCTGGCACGATGGCTGCTTGGGATCGGTGATATAGTGGTTCCCTGGAAGACTCTGGCGTTATCTGTGGGATTGTATGTGGGAATTCCATTATTGTTCGGCTACTTCTCCCGCATCCATCTGTTAAGCACAAAAGGTGCCAAGTGGTTTGAAACGAAATTTTCCCCTGTTATGCACAACATTTCCATCACTGCACTCCTGATCACGCTTATCACATTATTCAGTCTTCAGGGTGATGTAATAATAGCACAACCCCTGATCATCGGAATGATAGCAGTGCCCCTGTTGATACAGGTATTTTTCATATTCGCGCTTGGATACGGTATATCCAGATATATGGGACTCACTTATGAAGATGCGGCCCCCACCTCACTTATCGGTGCCAGCAATCATTTCGAGGTAGCCATTGCGGTTGCCATTATGCTGTTCGGTCTCAATTCAGGTGCCGCCCTTGCCACAGTGGTTGGGGTTTTGATCGAGGTCCCAGTGATGCTGATGCTGGTCAGTATATGTCTTAGGACCAGAAATTTATTTACTTCAGATTAATACCAAATACATAAAACAGGCGGGAATGACATAGTCAAAATCATAATAGATGAGAACAAATGTACTGGCTGCGGCGAATGTGTGAATATTTGCAAGAGCCGGTGTTTGGAGATACGGGACAATAAATGTGTGATTACCAGTCCCGGGGAGTGTAAGATCTGTATGTTATGCAAAGTCACATGTCCTGAAAAGGCAATTCAGATCGAGGTGTGAGAATGGATGATAAGGCTGGATGCAGCTGCTTTAATGCTGCACTGGTGGATTATGCTTTAAAGAAGAAAAAAAGTGGTCTGCACGAAGCGAAATGTCCGGTGTGTTTCAAGATATTCACCACTAACCGGGAGGGTGTTGAAGTAATATGTTTTGATTGTGGAAAGGGATTAAAACATAAAGTGGAGGTATTGGGCATTGGCGGTAAATTGTATAATGATACATTGAACCTGGTGGTGAGGGCTGTAGTGGGAACTGAATTCAGGGTCATACCCATAACAGATGTGGAAACCATAATGACATACAAGGTGGCTCTTACTCCTGCTGTGGTAGTTGACGGCAGGGTGAGGTGTGAGGGGAGTATTCCTGAATATGATGATATTTGTGATTGGATCGGCAAGGAGCGTTAAGATTTGAAAATTGAAATATTGGGTACTGGCTGCGCAAAATGTAAAAAAACCACAAAAAATGTTCAAAAGGCAGTGAATGAACTGGGTCTGGATATTCAGGTTGAGAAGGTAGAAGATATTGATCGGATACTGGAGTATGGAGTGATGATGACCCCGGGTGTTGTGATCGATGGAGAAGTAAAAATAGCAGGCAAAATACCTGATGTCAGCCAGATCACTAAGTGGCTAACTGAATAGCTCAATTAATTTTGAATATTATCACTTAATGATGTTGTTCGATTACATATACATAGGATTATCAGCCGCTGCCAACGCCTTATGTATCTCTTCCAGGAATTTCTCAGGAGGCTGGGCACCTGTGAAATCAGCTAATTCATTGATCACGATCTTGGGTACACTCATAGCACCGTATCTTTGAGCAATATCAGGGAATTCTACGATCTCTACCATATCAGCCGTAATATTGTAGTTCTCAATTGCAATTTTATGGGCAGTCAGCACAGCTTTTGAACAATACGGACAGGTAGGAGTCACAAGTACCTGGATGTGTACTTTCTTGTTTATGTCTGCTAATTCCTTTTTTATATCCTCAGATAGGTCGGTCTTGCCTTTTGATACATTGATCATATCTTCAACAAAAGTAGGGAATTCATAACCAGATGGGGCACCATAGAACCTGATCCCATAATCCTTATCGCCAAGCATTACAATTGCAGGGATCTTTTTCACACCATATTTTTTTGCCTGTTTTTCATCTTTTATGAAATCATAGATTTTAGCCTCGATCTTGGGTGATAATTGGGCCACCTCATTCACGAGTTCCCGGGATTCGGTACAGAACTGGCATTCGATCTCCTGGGTGAACATTACCAGTGTGATCTTACCCTCCAGTCCTTCTTCCAGCTTTTTCTTTACTGTTTCTTTAGTGGAATCATTGATTACTGCCATAAATTAACCTCCTGTCTCCCTGTATACAATTTGCTCTGACGTGTGCATCAGGTGCTATTATATTTATATATCCAGATATTTGAATAAAGTATCTACGATGTTGCTTTAGCGCGTTCATCATGTGACATATTAGCCAATTTCTCAACTTCATTTATATCCAGTTCAAGTCCCTCAGCCACCCGCCGACCATAATCCGGATCTGCCTTGAAGAACAGAGCAGTCTGGCGGAGTTGTATACGCTTTTGCGCTCCCCCAAGATGGCCAATAATATTACCTGCCAGATTCTCACGGTCCTGATCGATCATCACATCACGATACAGATTGCCTGGCTGAACAAAATCATCGTTGGGATGCGTATATTGGTGACGATCTGCCTGTCCCGAGATCTCAATCGGTGGTTCTTTTGCAGAAATGTCCGGCTCAGGCCCGTTAAAACTGTTTGGCCAGTAATTCGGACCGCTGCCACCGTTTTGATCGGTACGCATAGCTCCATCACGCTGATAGCTATTCTCAGTTGCATTTTTCGGTGCATTTACCGGCAACAAGTGGTAGTTCGGACCCAGCCTGTGGAGATGGGTATCATGATACGAGAAAAGCCGACCCTGGAGCATCTTATCCGGAGAGGCGGCAATACCTGGCACAAGATTCTGCGGGCCGAATGCAGCCTGTTCAACTTCAGCAAAGTAATTTTCAGGGTTACGGTTCAACACCAGCTTGCCAACCTCGATCGGTGGAAAATCAGCATGGGGCCAGACTTTAGTAATATCAAGGATGTCAAAACGGTAATCTTTGGCTTGCTCAGGTGTCATTATCTGCATCTGGAGGGTCCATGATGGGTAATCTCCACGCTCAATAGCCTCATAGAGATCCCTTGTAGCATGATCCGGGTCCTTGCTGCGCATGATCTCTGCCTCCTGTCTGGTAAGATTTTTGATTCCCTGATCAGTCTTGAAATGATATTGTACCCAGAAATATTCACCATTCTCATTATACCATTTAAAAGTGTGACTGCCATAGCCGTTCATGTTTCTAAATGAGGCTGGAATGCCACGATCGGAAAAGAGAATGGTTACCTGGTGAATTGATTCAGGTGTCAGGGAAAGAAAATCCCAGAACATATTCGGATCCTTGCAGTTGTTGGCAGGATTACGCTTTTGCGTGTGTATGAAATCCGGGAATTTTAACGGATCACGTATGAAAAAGACCGGGGTATTATTTCCGACAAGATCATAGTTGCCTTCCTCGGTATAGAACTTCAATGCAAATCCCCGCGGATCACGCTCGGCATCTGCTGATCCCTTTTCTCCCCCTACAGTTGAAAACCTGGCAAATACTTCGGTCCGCTTGCCAATTTCGGAAAGGAACTTTGCCTTTGTGTATCTGGTAACATCTTTTGTCACCTCAAAGTAACCACCTGCACCGGCACCCTTTGCATGTACTACTCGTTCAGGGATACGTTCGCGATCAAAGTGACCCAACTTCTCAAGCAGGTGAAAATCCTGTATAAGAACTGGACCGCGTTCTCCGGCAGTAAGGCTATTCAGGTCGTTAGCGACAGGTATTCCAAAAGCAGTAGTTAATTTCTGATTGTTATTACTCATTCCAACACCCCAATATTTACTTTAAATTCTAAAACTTTAGTTAAAATGATTATGATAAGCTTCATATTTAATATTTCGCATATAATGTTAATACAATCGCTATTCATATGAGAATACGTTTGTTTACTCAAACATGTAGAGTCAACGACCTCCGACCAGAGGGCGCGCAGGAGACATTTCCAAAAATTTTTTATACTTTAAAAATTAGGACGAAATATTATGCAAGATGATGATATTGAAAATAAGGACAAGGTTTTTTTAGATATTGCTTGGAAAACGTACGAGGATTCTTTCAGAACATGCGAACATATCGATGCAAAAGCTTACATGTTGTTGACAATTAGTGCATTGTTGATCACATTAAATTCAACTTTTATTTTGGAAAAATTATCATATTTTAGTTTATGTATTAAAATCGGTTATGCTGTTGATTTTGCTTTATTGATTATTGCTTTAATTTTCGCCTTACTTGCGCTTATAACTCGTGAATATAACTGTATAAACACGCCAGGATTCGTTAAAGAACAAAAGGATAAGTCGCTTAAAGAAATAATAAAAACATTAATTGGTACTCTAAGCTCACATCAATCAACTAATGATGATATTAATGAAAGTAAAAGTACATTTGTGAAATATGGACTTTACATTCTTTCTATTTCGATTTTTCTTTCAGGAGGATTGATCGTCGTTGTCCTCTTCGCTTGAGCTATCTCTCGAAGATTTCATCAAGGTTCTTTTTCTTGAGCCTTGTAATGATATAGGATATTCTTCATCTTTTTCTTCATCAGGCATTATTAACCCCTTCCGTGCTCATTTATTAAAAATGTATCGAAATTATTTTACAAAGGACGCGCGTCTCAGCCATCCCGCAAAGTAAACGACCCCGGACTCCGCTTCGCTCATGTCCGGGGCATCGAATTGATGTTCAGGTTTTATACTATAGAAACGTGATTTGATTCTTTTAACCAAATCGTAGTTTTCATTAATAATTAAAAAACAAGAATTAAATTTTATTTTATTTTACAACAATAAAACTCGCAAATTTTGAATAATTTATGTTCCAAAATAAAAACTCTATTGAATAAAATACATCTACCTCTACAATATTATAATTATTTCTAAAAACAAGAGATTCCTGAAAATCATCAATATTATAAATTACAACTTCTTTAGTACCTTCATCGGATGTAAATAAATTTTCTGATGTAGCATTATTACCATTTATCTTAATTTCTTTAATGTGGGGTGATGATATGCCACTTTTACTTAATGTAATAATGACATAGTCACTTGTTTGATAATAATCTTTATTAAAATTGATATTTACATCTGATGTGGTTAATTGAAACATTCCAAATATTAAAATAAATGTTAAAATATATATACCAATAAATATCAATAAATTAAAAATGTCGTCATAAGTTTCTTTCAATGGAAGTATAAACTTATAAAAAAATAATAAAATAATGATTATTAAAAAAATTCTAAATAATATATTATCAAATAAATAATAAGTAATTAGAAAGACAGCAAAAGGTATAATAATTAAGCCAAGTTTAAATCCTAAAGTATAGAATTTATTAGCATTCTTCGATAAATCTTGTAAAGAATCATCATCAGTGAACCGTAAACCTTCTAAAAATAAATACAATAAAAAAATGATTAAAATTAATAATAGTGCCCAAAAAATTAATAATTCAATTAGAATGCGATCCAGAATCTGAATATATAAAGTCGATTTTCCTAACGAAAAAACATCCGAAATTAAATACCATTCCAAACCCAATATTGCAGCAAATATTGACATAATATATGGAATTTTCAAATCAGCAAAATCATCATTCATTGTAATGGCCTATTAAGTATGTCATATTTTTATATTTATCCCTTACATTGTCAGCTTTTTAATAAATTCATCTATCATGTTATAAAAAATAATTACTTAAAACCAAAATATCTAATGGAGCATAAATCCCCCATCCCGCCCCGGATGCCGCTTCGCTATGTTCGGGGCATCTCGGAGTATGTTCGAAAATTTGGAATTTGGTCGGTTTTTTTTTTATATTTTTCTTTTCAGGCCAGGATAAGAAGTTATGAAGTCTTTATTTTTAACTATCAACAAAGGTTTATATTAATTTCTTACATTTAAACAAATATGATAAACGACGTAGATTGGAATGAGACCGATCCCAGAATGAAACCTGTTTGTATAGTGGGAGCTGGTTTTCAAAAAGCTGTGCTCCGGCCGGGATTGCCATCAACTGATGATATTATTAAGGAAACTGTACAAAATCATGAGGAACAATTTCCAATACTTTCGATATTAATTAATAAAAAAATATTGCCTCGATTTGATTTAAATTATATCTGGAAAAATATTGAGGATTTATCTTCACTTCTGGCTAATGATTATTCTGAAATCTATTCAAAGTATTCCAAATTAAACAATAAAATTACTGAAGTTATTCACAAATATAAAGAATATAATGAATCACCCCAGATAATAATATGGGTAGTTCTTGGATTGGAATTAAAGATGATGCTCGCTTATCAATATGGTTCTTCTAAAATTAAAAAGAATCGATATTTTGAAGATGCAATTTGTAAATTGAAAAAAATCCCTTCAAAAGATGCGAAATTCACATGGATTTCTTTAAACTATGATATTGTACTGGAACAAATGTTGCTTAAATACTTTGGAAAGATAAAATATTCTTTTGAATATTTATTGGCAAACAACGATTTTAATGTTGTTGATTTTAAGCACTTAATTGTCAAACCCCATGGCAGCCTAAACATTGTTTTTGAAACTTATAATCAAAATTCAAATGGTAAAGAAAACCATCGTCTTTATTTTAAAGATAAAACTAATTATCTTGAAACTTTTGATTGTAAGGAAATGGGGTACGATGTAAATAAGTGTTTGTTTAGCTGGTCCGAAATTCAAAAGGACGATAATGAAAGATTTGTAAAATTTTTAACGCAATATTTTTGCATAGATTGGGGGAAAAGAGCAAAAATTGAAAAAATCGATGACCAAACTATAAGAGTATATATTGAACACCATTCCATTTCACTAAGACTTAATGATGAAGAAACAAAAATAATCCTTCGAATAAACAATGGCATAACCGATGAGTTAACTGTGAAGAGAGAAAGTGGTCAGCTAAACATTTACCAAAATATAATTACTGAAAAAAGACCGTGGCTGATTGGTTATTTACCTGATTATATGAAAGACGAATTAAATTCAAGAGCATGTTTTTCTGATTTGGCGCATGATTTGTGTAAGTGGAATATGGCATCCACTTCTTTTGCATTAGAAAATGCGTCATCTATTTTCATTTTAGGATATAGTATGCCTTCAGAAGATGAATGGATGTGGGTTAGATTTAAAAATATTCGTAAAAAGGATATAAATATTTATGTTGCTTCAAGAAGAAGCAATATACGAATTGTCAGAGAATTAAAAACAATCGGCTTTACAAATGTAAATATCATAAACGATGGGGAAATTTGACAATAAATTAGATGTTTAAAGTAAGGAAATAAAAAACTAACCTTCGAGAACAAAAACAAAATTAAATCAGATATTTTATATGCGCCTGATTTCAGGTTAGAAAAAGTTGTTCTGGATTTTTTGCGCCTTATACGAGCATGAAAAACCTATCATTTGAAATAACTATCTTCGTACTAATAGTACGTAGTCTTATTCTACTTAAGAATGGTGATTTGTTGCTGAATCCTGTCTTACAATAATTTCAACTTGCCAACAACCTTATCCAGCTTCTCGACAGGTGCGGGACCGATTCCCAATACAGTAATAGTCCCAGGAGCAATCTGGGTAAGTCCGGCATCTGTAATTAAAGCAGTTGACAGTCCCTCCCGGCGCGCAATCTCCTTTAATAAAAAAAGATCATTTAGCGTTGCAACCTTCAGGACAACCTTTTTCTGGCCGTCCCTGATCCAGGACTCTCGCTCTTTCTTGTCAGCAAAATCAGATGCTGTAACAGCAGCATGTGCTACCTGGACAGCCAGTTTCCCCTTTGTCAGTTTAAGATCGTCCCTGGTAACAATACACTGTTTATATTCAGTCATTGATGAGCATCCCTTTCTCATCGAAATTCAGCTTATCGGTGGTGCGGCGGGTCCACTCAACTCCAAGTGCTAATGCCTTGTCCCTGTCAAACTCTCCCACTTTCACTTCCTCTTTGGTAATTTCTAATATTGAAGCCACAGGGATGGATAGATTTTCAGCCCTACTTTTAATAATCAACAATCCCGAATCAAGGGTTATGGTCTCGCCAATCCTTTCCCTTCCCTGGACCACGAACTTACCGAAGATTTCTTTTTTGGATATCGACATATCCTGATCTAAAAGCTGTGAAATTTCTTTAGGAGTTTTTGCAGCATCCTCTTTTATAATATCTTGATGAGCAGACGAAGCCGGATGGGGTATGGACATGGAATGCCAGTCCATATCATTATGCTTATGCTGCCATAAGCTGCCTACCTGCCTGGTTTTTGTTATTTTTTTATTGTCAGGAGCTTCTTTTGGTGCAATAGGTTTATTAGTATCCCCTTTTGGAAATGCTGATCTATCAGCATTTCCTCCAAAAATTTTATTAATTGTATGCTTAATTCCCATCCTAAGTACCTACCAGTGTTTTCTTTGCATATATTTCTCTTCAACACCTAAAAAGTCAATGGCAGAAGCAATCACAGCATTAGTAAAAATATAAGAATTAATCTCAGAATAAGATGGACGTATCTGGTTCATCTTTGAGGTGCTGATCTTGCTTGGGTTTTGGTCCGAGAAAATACTCATATCATCTTTTTCCACAGGTATGAAAATGATATTATCTTCATTTCCCCATTCTGTCATGTATTCCACAATTTTTGAATTTTCATTCACAGTTATCGGGAAAATATCAACACCGCTTTTGCGGGCTTTCTTCATCCCGTCCAGGATCTCCCTGGTATCACCGCTTCCGCTAACTGGAATGTATACATCCCCCCTGATAAAACTGGGAGTGGTAGCGTCGCCCTTAATATAGACGTGAAGGCCAAGATGGGTGAGGCGCATGCCAAATGCCTTTGCCACGAATCCCGAGCGTCCAACCCCATCCACTATAAAATGACCTCTACGGGTCAACAATTTATCGATCCATGACCGCAGATATTCTTTGTCGATTCCTTTTAAGAGCCGGGCATTCTTAAGAAAATGATCGATCTGCTCATAGTAAAACTTGTTGTCCCCGCTATCAAGAGCAGGCAAAATGCAGTTTAAGAATGTGCATAATTTCAGTTCGAATTCAGAACCCATAACAGCCAGTTTACTGGGTTTTTCCAGTTGTATATCTTCCATCAGGAAGCTAAAACCATTCTCTGCGATAACTTTCTTATAAGCAGTAGATTCACTTTTTGCAGTTATTAGTATCTCTTTGGCACCCAAGCGGTGGGCATCTTCAAGATAACTAATCACACTTTCTGTGGTGCCTGAACCGGATGCAGCAATAATCATATTATCTCTGTCAGGGTCAAAGTAGCGCCTTATGGGATCGTCCAGGGTAGCAGGGAAGATCTGGTCATATCGCAATAACTGGTGAAGAAAATCATATAATGCCAGGGCACTCCTGCCTTCTCCAATACCATAAATGACCTTCTGCTTTTGGCCTTCCTTAAAAATAAACTCTCTCAGATTATTAATAGTGGCATCGATCTTTTCCAGAGGGACCTCTTTTAGCTGCTCGAGGAATAGCAGCTGGATGTCAATTGAATCGTAAAATTTGGCTGTAGATGTCATTTAATGTCCTACACGTTATTATGAATTGTAATATAGTTGGTTATTACTTAAATATAATAATGTTTAAGGCCGGTAAATTCAACAGATATGTTCAATGAAACCTTCTAATCATTTAAAAGTACGGCTTCGTGATTTCATTACCACAAAAGACGGGTGGATATTCTCCTCAGCTGATTACCACCATCCTGAAGGAGTAAGGGGGGTGTTGCGATACGTTCCTGATAAGAATGGTGAGCGAACGAATGGCATACAAAATTTCACAAAATATGATTTTGATGAAGCTTTCCAGTATATGCGAACCCACAAACCCAATTGGATAACAGATGTTCACATTATCCCCTGGGATCAGATCAGGCAGGTATTGGCCCCTCAAGAAAGACTTGCCGAGATCTTCCGGACCGACCCGCGTATTGAAGAGATAACTGAAACCCTGCTAAAAGGCGGTGTTCCCATGGATAAAATGGGTATTACAGGTTCATTTCTACCAGGTGTTCAAAACAGCGGTTCTGATATTGACTTTGTAGTATATGGCCCTGATTGGTTCAAAGCCAGGGATATTATCGCCCAGGCAAAAGAGGATCCAAAAAGCAATATCCATCACCTGGATGAAGATATGTGGATGCGGATTTATAACAAACGTATACCTGAGATCAGTTTTGATGAGTTCAAACTCCATGAGATAAGGAAAGGGAATCGAGGGGTGGTTGGGGATACATATTTTGACCTGCTATTTGTGAGGGACTGGGATCAGATAAATGAATCAATAGGTCGGGGAAAAGATATCGGCTATGAAACAATTCAGGGAGTGGTAACTGATGCTCAACTGGCATTTGACAGCCCTTCAATCTATAAGTTAGACCTTCCAGAGATCGATTATGTACTTTCATTCACCCATACATATGCAGGGCAGGTCCTGGAAGGTGAGACATTGGAAGCCAGAGGTATGGTGGAAGAACTGGCTGGACATAAGCGTATGGTTGTAGGTACCAGCCGTGAGCCGAAAGGGGAATGGATACGTTCTTTAACTCTTCTTGAATCTTCCAGACGTCGTTAAGAATTAATATGATAACATACCTTCGATTATTATTAAAAAATTCCGGGTGAGCAATATGAAAAGGATCGCATGGGGAATTACAGGATCGGGGGACCTTATTAAAGAGACATACAGTGTTCTGGTGGATATTAAGCACAGAACAGATTATGAATTTATGGTTTTCTTATCCAAAGAGGGTGAGACTGTGATGAAATGGTACCATATGTGGGACAAAATCCAGACGGATTTTCCTAATTTCAAGACCGATGCCGGACCCAATTCACCTTTTATTGCCGGACCGTTACAGGTTGGCCATTATGATGCCTTATTAATAGCTCCCACAACTGCAAATACGGTGGCAAAAATAGTGCACGGAATAGCAGATACCCTGGTTACTAACGCCGTGTCCCAGACCGCTAAAGGGGACACGCCAATCTATATCCTGCCTGTGGACAGGGAGCTGGGAACCGTAACCACGTATTCACCCATGGGAAAAAAGATGATATTAAAAATGCGGGAAGTTGATGTGGAGAACACGCAAAAACTTTCCAGAATGGAGAATATTACCATTCTGAACAGTCCGGACGAGATATATGGTGCACTGGGAGTTGAGAAATAACCAATAATTTTTCGATTTTTTTCCTCACTCATCAGGTATGAACTGTGTATTATTACCAGCATTACATTTGTGAATAATACAGATACCATTATAAATAGTCAAAGTAATTTTGATACAAAATAAGGTGACAAAACATGATTTCTAATATGGAATATAGCTTGCTAACTTCTGAATCAGTTACTGAAGGGCATCCAGATAAGGTCTGCGATCAGATCTCTGATGGTGTGCTTGATGCGATAATGGAACAGGATCCAACTGCCAGGGTGGCATGTGAGACATTTATTAGTGTAGGATTTGTGATAGTAGGCGGTGAGATCACTACTAAAGCTCATATTGATGTCCCATCAATAGCACGTGGTATCTTGAATGAGATCGGTTATACAAGTGAAAAATACGGTTTCAATTATAAGACATGCGGAGTTTTGAATGCCATTGGCAAACAATCCCCTGATATTGCACAGGGCGTGGATGTTGGCGGCGCCGGTGACCAGGGGATGATGATCGGTTATGCATGCAGGGAGACAGAGGAATTGATGCCCCTGCCAATCATGCAGAGTCACTGGATGGCTAAAAGACTGGCTGACGTGAGAAAGAAGAATATTCTTCCTTATTTGGGTCCGGACGGGAAGAGCCAGGCTACTGTTGAATATAAAATGGGAGTGCCCCAGAGAGTTGATTCGATCATTATCAGCAGCCAGCATACCGAGGAGATACTGGACAGTACTGGTAATAAAATTACAGAGGATGCCAGGAATGAGATCCTTGAAGAAGTTGTGATGAAGACAATTGACCATGAACTGCTGGATGAAAATACCAAATATTATGTCAATCCCACAGGCAAGTTCGTAATAGGCGGACCCCAGAGTGATACAGGGATGACAGGGCGTAAGATCGTAGTTGATACTTACGGCGGGCTGGTTCCACACGGCGGCGGTGCTTTCAGCGGTAAAGATTGCACCAAGGTTGACAGAAGTGCTGCCTATGCGGCCAGATACGTGGCTAAAAACGTCGTAGCGTCAGGACTGGCAGATCGCTGTGGAGTATTCCTGGCATATGCGATTGGAATTGCAGAACCCACTGCTGTTATGGTCAATACGTTTGGTACTGGTAAGATGAAGGACAGGGATATCGTGGGACTTGTCAGGAAGCATTTCGACCTTACACCAAAAGGGATCATCGAGACCCTTGATCTCAGACGTCCCATTTACCGCAAGACCGCAGCATATGGTCATTTCGGCAGGAACGACCCCGATTTCACGTGGGAGAAGACCGATGTTGCCGATGATATTGCAAAATCGGCAGGGCTTTAATAATTTCAATAATTTGACCCAGTCCTTATAGGGCCGGGTCACTAATTTAATTTAAAGACTATTGGATTGGAAATACCCGAAAGTTTTATTGTTAAGGGCCCCATACAAAATTAGTAAACATCTGATTAATTGGAAATGGGGTTGTAATGAAAACTAAACCACTATTCATACTATCTATTATAATAATACTAATGTTGGTGGCACCTGCTTTAGCCAATCCTGCGATTTTAAATAAATTTACATCTCATTACGATAATTCTGGCACCAGGTTAAGTGTATGCAAAACATGCATGGATTCGACGTCTCCTCCTGTGAGCTGGAACAGTTATGGAGCAGAAATGAGAAATTTTCCGGCTTTTGATCGTGTTAATCTAATACCGGCACTGGTAGAAATAGAACAAATGGATTCGGATGGAGATGGGTTTAGTAATATTGAAGAAATCACGAATTCAACATTCCCAGGGGATTCTGATGATTTTCCCACACATTCCACTTCCACAGTTGATGAGCCGGCTGCTACAAACACAATAATGAATGCAATGGCCACCATAATTGTTATTCTAATAGTTACCTTTATGATTAGAATGAATAAATAGCAAGCTACGCCTTAATTGTGGGAGTTCCATGTACAAAATTTAGGCGAAATAATTTCGGGATACTACACCTTCATGTCCATGACACAAATATTTTATTGTATACCATCCCTATAAATAAATAGAGAGTTTATCTCTCATTGATTCGGGGGTTTCAAATGAAAATAAAATTAGTAATTATTCTATCCATAATAACGACTCTAATGTTAGGCGTAGCCATGGCCAATCCCACCATTCTTAACAAGTTCACTACAGAATATGATAATTCAGGTACAACACTTGGTACCTGTAAAACTTGCATGGATAAAACCACAGCTCCGGTAACCTGGAATAGCTATGGTCTGGCCTTGAGAAGCGATCCGGATTTTGATCGTACAAATCCGGCAACTGCTTTTAAGAATATAGAACAGCTGGACTCAGATGGAGATGGTTTTCTCAATATAGAAGAGATCCGTAATTCAACATTTCCTGGTGATCAAAATGATTTCCCGGTAACTCCAACTATGGAAGCAACCATGGAGCCCACCGTAGTAGCTATTATGACAGAGGAACAAACTATGGAATCTATGCCAACTCCGACTGAGAGCACGAACTCAATAATGAATGCTATAGTTAGTTTGGTGGTTATTCTAGTAGTTTTCTTCTTTGTAAGAAGGAAGTGAAGTAGAAGACATATTTCGTATTGAGGCAAACTGCAATAGATCGGGGGGGATGATTATACCGACGTCAACTGGTCCATCAGTTCAGGGATACTCATACAAAGCACTATTGACCTCTCGATCATGAGGTTCACTGTACCTTCAATTCCCAGGGTCCGAAAATCAGTGCGTAATCCAAAAACAGGCTTACCTTTTGCATACGCATAACCAATCTCCCACGCAGTACCAGAATCCACATCAACTCCATCTAACACAGCTACCAGGATGTCAGATCTTTCAATTGCAGCTACGTTCTTGCTGAATATGGCCTCCTGCCTTGCCTGTGCATTTGTATCGTTGGAGTGCTCCTGTGGCAGGAACACACTTATGCCGAGCCCCTCCAGTTCGTCCCTGAGCTTGCTGTTGAAATCACGTTCGGCCTCTGAAAAAAGCGGTGCTGCAAGATATACATTTTTCATGGATTCTGGATTGTCAGCACAGGCAAATAAGTTTTCTAAAAATCAGTACTTACGAATAGTAATATTTCCGGTTTAGAATTCCTGGTAAGTCATAGCAACAACCATGGACATGAAAATCCTAATAGGAATATTCACGAGACTGTCATTGATTTTCATGATATATCTTCATGTGGTGATGATAAAATCGCTACAATTAAGGTGTACTAAATCATGATGAAAAAATCGAGTTTTGTTAACTTGGGAGAATGAATGAAATGGATGAGAAAACATATTTAGAACAGCCATGTGGATTTTGTAAAGGTACAGGTAAATCTGAGGGAAAGGAATGCCCTGCCTGCAGTGGAATTGCAACATTTATGGTGAAAGAACCAGCCAAAGTTTGCCAGTTCTGTAAGGGAAATGGTTATACGGTCAAAGGGGTACTCTGCCGAACATGCAAAGGCGGCGGATGGCTGGGAGTAAAGAGACTAGTTTTAGTGAAATAACTGATTTTGGGTTTGGCATTCTGATATTTAGTAGAATGTCAAATCTGTTTTATAGTAATTTATTATCATATTAATTTTTTTGCCATCCTGCAGTCATAGACCACGGATTTCGCTACGCAAAATCCCGGGCATCTAAAAGTCCGCATGATAGAGGGTTCTTTTTTTATTCGTGGGATTCTTAAAAAAAGGAGTTTTGTCAATAGAATATCACTTGTTGCAAATTTGAAAACATTGTTGGATGATGGCGCAATTTTCTGAATGTAGTTGAAAAGGCAAAAGAGTCTTGTAAAAATGCAAAAAACGATATCGAGGAACATTTTGCTGACGTCAGCAAAATGGTTGAGATGGAGAACAAATTTGAACGCGAATATGTAAGCGGTGAGACTTTTAAATATTTGGGAAGACAATATCGGTTGAAAGTTATTGAATCTAAAGAAGAGTGTGTTAAGTGCCAAAGAGGTTTTTTCAATCTGTTTATTAAAGATAAAAATAACACGACCAGAAAATCTCAACTTGTAAAGTTATGGTATAAAGAAAAATCTATAAGGGTATTTGATGATTCTTTGGAACGAATTTATAAGTTAGTTAAAAAATACGATATAGCAAGACCTGAAATTTCAATGCGATTAATGAAAGCCAGATGGGGTTCTTGCATCGAAAACAAAAAAACAATTTTACTAAATACAGAACTAATTGATGCTCCAAAATTCTGTATTGATTATGTAATATTACACGAACTAATACACTTTAAGCATAGAAATCATGATGAAAAATTCTATAATATGATGGATGCTCTTATGCCGGATTGGAAAAGACGTAAAGAAATATTGGATTTAGAAGTTGAAAAAAACTTATGATAATAAAGACAAAACTTCCACATCAACCCCCCCTCTTGTAGATTATTTGAGACGTTAAGGCCAGTAGCGATTGATTTATTCCTCGTTTTCGTTTGCCGATTTAACGAAGGAGACAACTCAAAAAAAATTAATTTTCCACCAGACCATCGATCAGCGTAATAGTTCTGTCAGTCCTTTCTGAAACCCATGTGTCATGGGTCACAATTATCACAGTCTGTCCTCCATCAGATAACTGCCGGAAGATATTGAGAATAATCTCCCTTGTCTTAGTATCCACTTCACCGGTAGGTTCATCTGCAAGAATGATGGCCGGTTTGTTTGCCAGTGCCCGGGCAATGCTCACCCTTTGCTGCTCCCCTCCGCTCAACTCTGAAGGTTTATGGTTTAACCGGTCTCCCAGTCCCATCTCTGTAAGAACTTCCTTTGCCCTTCGAATTCGATCATTTTTATGTATCCTGGCAAATCTCATGGCTATCTCCACATTACCAAGAGCTGTCAAAGCCGGCAGCAGGTTGAAATGCTGGAATACAAAACCTATCTTTTCGCGGCGCAACCTGGGAAATTCCTTCTCCTTTGACTTCGTTACTTCGATGCCGTCAATAAACACATCCCCTTCAGTAGCAGTGTCCAGCATGCCTATTAAAGAAAGCAGAGTTGACTTCCCGGAACCGGAAGGGCCTACTATACTGATAAGTTCCCCCCGTTCGACCTCAATATCCACACCCTGTAAAGCATGTACCGGTATCTTTCCCTGCATGTATGTCTTTTTCAGGTTCCGGGTCTTCAGAATAATATCGGCGCCATCATCATTCATATCTCAACGCCTCCATCGGACTCATCCCGGTGGCCCTCAAAGCCGGATATAACCCGGATAATGTTCCAAGCAGGATCGCAAACGCCATAGCAATAATAACCAGTCTGGGTGTTATAAGGAATAAGACAATACCCTGATCAGCTAACCATGTATTCATGCCATAAACCGCTACCCACCCGGCAGCCAATCCAAACAAACCACCCAATATTCCCATAATTGTAGCTTCTCCGACTGTCATTAACAAAATGTCACGCCTCTCTGCCCCCAATGCCTTTAGTATCCCGAATTCCCTGGTACGTTCCATAACTGACATAAGCATGGTGTTCATCACACTCAAGCCGCCGATAATGGCAGCTAACAGAGCAGCACTGATGGTAATGACAGAGAATATTGCCAGACCCTGTTTCGCTTCTGCTTCCAGTTCACTTGGTGAGAGAGTATCCACTCCATCCACGCTGATCTTGATCCTTTTAGCCAGAAGATCACCATCCACACCTTCTTCCGGGATCGCGAAGATCATGGATACCATATCACCCATCTCGAACAGGTCCTGGGCAATGTCCAGGGGTACTGCAGCTGTATTATCAAAGAAACTGCCAGTATATTCCAGAATTCCCACAACAGTGAAATTCTTATCATTTATCTCAAGTTTGTCTCCTACTCTAAGTTCATACTGGCTGGCGATACTGGTCCCTATTACAGTCTCATACCTGTCACCCCGCATCAAAAACCTCCCAGCTTTAACCTTTACAGGTGATAGTACAACCTGGGATTTCTCAGGTGGAAGTCCCACTACCTGACTGCCGGTGGGACCTATCCCACCCCCTTCTTCCAAAGGAGCCATCAGCAGTCCATAAGCATCATCAACACCCGGAACTCTTCTTACTTCAGCAGCTTTGCTGTTTGTGATGCTGCCTCCGAATACCCCGCTTGCACCAAAGACCCGTATCTTATCAGCTGTCAGGGCAAAGGATTTCTCAAATGTCTGGTTGAAATTCTCAGACATTGATCCCATAACTATTACAGCAAAAATACCCAAACCTATCCCGAACACTGTCAGACCGGTCCTGATCTTCCTCTGGGATAGATTGCGTAGGATTATGTCAAACAAAAGCGTGTCCCCTATCTCTTTTTCCAAATCAAGGTCATAATAATTACACTAAAAATACCCATGATCGCTGAAAACCCGGGTGTTTTTGGTTCTGGTGTCCCCACAGGATTTACCTTTTCAGGGATTGATAATACAGTTTCATATCTATCCAGGATCTCACCATCCAGTGTTTTGGCTTTAATAAGCACTTTATAAGCACCTGGATCCAGGTCATTCCAGATAATTCCTACCGTATCATCCCGGCCCAAGGTCAGGTTATCAGGTTTACCAGAATATGTCTTAAAAATAGTACCATCCTTCTGGAGTTCGACTTCAACTATACCATCAAAAGGTACCTGGGATTTCCCAAACAGCGTAACACTAACACCAAAATCATCTACATCCACATCAGTCTCATCTATCTCCACCTCCTGTCCGGATGTAAATCCATTTGAATGAGTGGTAATCGTTTTCGGAACATGAGAGAAGGATTTGAGGCGCACAATATAATCAGTATGGTCTTCAAGCAGGATTGGCCAATTAATAGAGATCCGGGTGGTTTGTATTACAGGAATATCTTCCTCCATATGGGAATATATTATTTTACCACTCTTTATTAACTGAAATGAAAAGTCGGCCACGCCAGGTTGGTTTACACTTCTAGGTGTCAATAACAAACTGGTCCCGCTGCTGGTCGGACTAAGATCTACGATCTGGAATCTGGGAAGTGCTTCAAATCCATAAGTAAAGGAGTCAACGGCTTCAGCTGCAAGTTCACCGTTGTTATAAACACGGGCTGTTGCTTCATATGCCCCGAATTGGAAATGTTTTCCCCAAAAAATTACCCTGGTTGTTTCTCTATCTGGAATTATATCCAGTTCAAGAGTTTGTGATTCCAGAATTTCATTATCATGAGAAAGACTGAACACGATCAATCCATTATTTATCTTTTCATTAGATAATAATGTTATATCCATGCTATTCTCATCAGAAAATATGGAATCAATTTCGATCTGGGTCTCAGCAACTGCAGGATTTAATAAAGCCAGGCATAGAAGAATGATAATAATTGATAGCGTTATTACTCTCATCCATTATCAGTAGGTTGAAGTAATAAAAATATGTTTTGTAATTATTTATTGTCTGTGGCACCCGTAAAGGAGGTTACGGATACCATCTGACATCTTTTAGACCTATATAGCGACAAATATTATCCATCGCTAATTATATATTTAAAATTGATAGGATATAACATTTTTGCATCTGTGTAAATAAGTTAATAAATTCATAATATTAAACCAACATTAATCATTATAATTGACTTATTATAAAAATGGTCATATCCACCATAACTTGTTCTACTGGTATCTATTTCAAGATGTTGAATTATTAATCATCATAGATTATTTAACAGTTGATAAACATATATTTCCTGTTGATATTGATAAATTTTTATTAAAATTCTACTGCCCGGGCAAATGCATACAAAAATTTCAAATGTCAGCCTAATAATCAGTTAAACCGTCCAGACGCTGTGGATTTGCAAACACTGTTAAGCTTTCAGAAGTGGCAAAACCAACCAGGCAAATACCAGTCTTTCTGGCAGTTTCGATACCGCTATTTAATGGTGCGGTTTTGGTCACGACCATAGGAATTCCTGCCCTGGCTGCTTTTAATACCATGCCTGCTGGCTGGCGTCCTGTAGACAGAAGGAAATGCTGTCCAGGATCAAATCCGTCTATCAAAGCCTGTCCAATGGCTTTATCAATAGCATTATGGCGGCCTACATCAAGGGCGTTTGCGACACAATTGCCAAATTTGTCAATAATACAGGCAGCATGAGTGCCTCTGGTTAATTGATAAATGTCTGATTCCATATAATGCAATGATTTCTTGATTATGGCAGGATTAAAACGTGTATTTGATTGTACGTTAACGTCCTCGTTGTGTTCCCAATTCACACCGATACAACCTGAAGAACGTAATTCAAACCACAATTCGAAATGTTCATTTTGAGTGATCTGTGTAAAAATCCTATTATTATCAATCCTGACATCTTCAATTTCAGATAGTGTCCGAACGATTCCTTCACATACAAGATATCCCACTGCAAGTTGTTTAAGCTGCTCTGGTGTTGCTAAAATGGATGCAATATGTTTATTGTTGACATAGAGTTCAATGGTTTCCTCTACGGCAGCTGTAAATGTTGATTCCAGTGGACCGGAATCACTTATCTTAATTGTCTCATATTCTTTTTGATACATAGTAACTGATGATTCATCCCGATTTACTGGCATATTTATTTACTTATACCATAAAGAGATTGTTTGTGATCACAGCAATTGTACAGATGGATGTACTTCACTGCCAACGGGAAGTAAACCTTGAACGGGCCATAGAATATATCAATAAGACCAAAGCAGATATAATCGTGTTTCCTGAAGTTTTTACTACAGGATTTTGTTATGATAAAATAGGCGAGTTGGCTGAGTCAGATCCTCATCCCACGATCGAGAGATTACGACAGGTCTCGAAAGAAAAAGAGATCATCATTATTGGCTCCATAATTGTTTCCGGCCCCCGTTCCAAGTTCTACAATCTGGGTTTTGTACTTGATAAAGGTGACCTGGCTGGCACCTATCGCAAAATCCACCCATTTGGAGCCGAAAAAGAATATTTCCATAAGGGTGACAGCATTACACTGATCAGCTCTTCCAAAGGTCAGATCGGGCTTATGATCTGCTACGATGTCAGATTCCCTGAAATGGCCCGAAAACTGGCTCTGGATGGTGCCGACATGCTTATCACCGTAGCCCAGTTCCCATCCAGACGGCAGGATCACTGGGATATATTGATCCGTGCCAGGGCCATCGAGAACCAGATACCCCATCTGGCCTGTAACAGGGTAGGGTCTGATCCTTACAACAATTTTGCGGGTGGTTCTGCTGTTATCGATGCCTGGGGGAATGTGCTTGCCAATGCAGGAGATAAAGAAGGAATTATAACTGCAAAGATCGATCTTGAAGAGACAAAGCGTGTCAGGAAGATGATATCTTGTTTTTTGGATCGACAGGAAGAGTTGTATTGAGACAATAATTCCTAATCTTACTGATCTCTAATTTCCTATCAAGGATGGATAGTCCATCAATCATGGTAAAAATTGGTTTCATGCTGTAACTGCTCCATATTTCAGTCAAGCAGACCTGGTATGTTGGTTGGGATCACCGTAAAGAGGCGGGTTATTACTCATTTAACAGATCAATTCGTGTTATGCCATCGACACCATCAAAATGCCTGTCGTCAGTCACAATACTGGATATCTTATTGTTAAGCATGGTATTGAGATGTATGGCATCCCCCATCTTCCAGCCATTTTTTGCCATGGGAAGTGCATTGATCAAGAATTCAGGTTCAAAGGGCAGCAAAATAACTCCATGTTCGTTTATCTGCCTGATAATATCTGATATTTTTTGTTCAGACATACGTTTGCTTTTTAAAAATGCATATATCTCTACCATTGTATCCTACTTTCCGCACATCTCAAAACTGTTATAATCGTATTTAAATCAAACCAATTTCCCAACTGTGAGACTGCATAAACTGATTAATCCTTTACAATGATTACATATGCTCTCCAACCCCG
>Ga0114930_10000775_pt1 | contig 32926 bp, 31 predicted proteins | sample AnhtaG_FD_87300 | JGI IMG/M metagenome (GOLD analysis project Ga0114930, IMG submission 87300) | Deep subsurface microbial communities from Anholt, Denmark to uncover new lineages of life (NeLLi) - Anholt_01485 metaG | ecosystem: Environmental > Aquatic > Marine > Oceanic > Sediment | place... | reverse complement strand
GTCCAGCAGGGAAGGAAAGTCATAGTCATAGACGCAGACCCATCTCCCAACCTGGCGTGGGCCCTCGGGTTTCCCCCCGAACGCGTGGCGGAGATCACCCCCATCGCCGAGATGGAAGATCTGATCGAAGAGCGAACCGGTGCCAAGCCAGGCGGCGTCGGTGGCTGGTTCAAGATGAACCCCGAGGTGGACGACATCCCCGAGCGCTTCAGCGCCACACACCACGGCATTAGGCTGCTGCAACTGGGGACTGTGAAGAAGGGCGGGGCAGGCTGCATTTGCCCGGAAAGCGTCCTACTCAAGACCCTGGTGACCCACCTCTTGCTCGATCGCACATCGGAAGAGGTGATCATGGACATGGAGGCCGGTGTAGAACACCTGGGTCGTGCTACCGCTCAGGCGGTGGACGCCTTCCTGATCGTGGTGGAACCAGGCCGCCGCAGCCTGCAGACCGCGGAGTTGATCCAGTCTCTAGCGCAGGACATCGGCATCCCTCGCCTCTATCTGGTGGGCAACGCAGTTCGTGACGAGAGAGACCGCCAATTCATCCGCGAGCACGGACCCGACCTTCCTATCCTTGGCTTCCTCCCTTATACTCCCGAAGCCATAGAGGCTGACATGAAGGGCGTGGCCATCTTCGACATGGCCCCTCAGTTGGTGAGCGAGACCCAGCTCATAGCGGCGGAGTTGGACAAGCTGAACCCCAGCGCCTGAGCCGACCTCAAACGAGGACAACGAGCGCCTCGAACTGACCCCATCAACTAATCCCCGAAGAAGCTCACGACTGGGGTGCCTGCGTGCGCACTCTGGTTGAGAGGCTCTTGTGTCTGCATATTGATCGCACTTGACAAATAATCGCAGTTGTGGTATTCTTATATCTGCCAACGGGAGGTGCCATGACTCATCACCACAGAGTAGCCGAAGCTCTGCAACAGATAGGATACCGCCTCACCCCTCAGCGGATGATGATTCTGGACGCGATCGCGGACAGCGGTGGGCACATCAGCGCCGAGGAGATCCATGAGAGAGTTCGCGTCGCCTATCCATACCTCGACATCTCGACCGTGTACCGCACCCTGGACCTGCTGAAGACCCTGCATCTGGTGAGCGAGACGGATATGGGTCGAGGGCACGCCCAGTATGAGCTACTCAGCAAGGGCCTCCACCACCACCTGATCTGCACCGAATGCGGCAAGATACTGGATGTGGACAACTCCTTCTTGGATCCCCTCAGGCGCGCCATAGAGGCCGAATACGACTTTCACGCCGAGATAGAGCACCTCGCTGTCTTCGGCATGTGTAGCGATTGCAAGCAGTAAACCAAGGCGAACAAGTCCGCGTAGAGAGGAGGGACAACGATGACCACCATGGGAAGAACCACCGACCATGTGAATACCTGAAGAGGTCGCGGCGAGCAGATCGTAGCAAGCAGCTTCATGACGAAAGGAGCAGAGAAATGATTGTCGGTACCATGTGGCTTATCCCTGGATTGCTGCCCAAGCTAATGCACATCCCGGACGGTTTCCTCAACCTGATCGTCGTCGGCATGACTTGGGTGATCTCTATCATCGCCCTGGCATGCGCTGTCATCCGCACCAACCGGCAGCTTGGGGAGAAGCAAGTACCTTTGATGGGCGTGATGGCCGCCTTCATCTTCGCAGCTCAGATGCTGAACTTCCCGGTGGCTGGCGGGACATCCGGGCATCTCATTGGCGCCGCCTTGGCCTCCATATTGTTGGGGCCCTCGGCAGGTATGCTCATCATGGCTAGCGTGCTGGCCATTCAGGCCCTCATCTTTCAAGATGGCGGACTGATCGCCTTGGGCGCCAATATCCTCAACATGGGGGTGATAGCCTGCCTGGTCGGCTACTGCGTTTATGTTGGCATGCAGAGGGCTGTGGGGGACAGAGCCTGGGTGAATCTCGCCAGTGCTTTCGTAGCTTCCTGGTGTTCGGTCTTCTTGGCCTCCATAGCCTGCGCAGTAGAATTGGCCGTATCCGGCTCCATGCCGCTCCAGATCGCCTTGCCAGCAATGGGAAGTGTTCATGCCCTGATCGGCATCGGGGAGGGGCTGATTACCGCTGCTGCCCTGGCTTTCATCACAACTACCAGGCGGGACCTTATCGAGACAAGGCCAACTGCAAAATAGGGGGGTGAGAATGAAGAATAACAGATGGTGGATAGCTGGTTTGATCATCGCCCTGGCGGTGACTATTCTGTCTCCTCTGGCCTCAGCCTGGCCCGACGGGCTGGAGCGGGTAGCTGAGGATCGGGGCTTCATAGATCGGGCGCTGGATCCCTTCTACGAGATTATTCCTGACTATGTCCTGCCGGGGGTGCCAAACGAGGCCCTGGCTACCATTCTGGCCGGCATGGTCGGTGTTCTCGTCGTCTTCGGCCTTGCCTTTGGCGTGGCCTATGCGCTACGGGCCAGACAGGGTGATCGCCAGCCGCATCAGGTTTGACTAGGAGTATCACGCCACAGAGCCAGGCTAGAGGGAAGGCCCTATTTCTCTTCCCGAGTCTTTCTGGTCTGCTCGGGAGAATACCATGACGCACATTCACGTTCTCGATCAGTACCAGGAAGGGAGCAGCCTGGCACATCGCCTCGACCCCAGGGTAAAACTAGTCCTCACCCTGGCCTTCATTGTAGCCATCACGGCTCTGCCTCACGGAGCCTGGCTCTCCCTTCTGCTGCTCCTCTTGGCGATGGGCACTATGATCGTGGTTTCTCGCATCCGTCCTCTTCTCATACTCAAGCGGTCCATGATCGCCATCCCCTTCGCCCTGACAGCGCTGACTCTGGCCTTCACCAGCAAAGGAACGCCCCTCCTCACCTTCACGCTGGCTTCCTGGAGCCTTTCAATCACGGATCGAGGGGCCGTCGCCTTCGTCAGCATTCTGGCCAAGGCCTGGCTGGCTGTGCTCATGGCCACATTGCTAGCTGCGACCACATCCTTTCCAGACTTGCTCGCTGGCATGCGAGACCTTGGACTACCCAAGATCATCGTCTCTACAGTCTCTTTCATGTATCGCTACCTCTTCGTCATCACCGACGAAGCACTGAGGCTGCATCGGGCCAGAGAAGCTCGTAGCGCGCATCGCGACGGGAAGGGAGGAGGAAGCGTGACATGGCGCGCCAGAGTACTGGGTGGCATGATAGGCTCCCTCTTTCTGCGGAGCTACGAGAGAAGCGAGCGCATCTATGCTGCCATGCTGTCCAGAGGATTCCAAGGCAATGTCCGCACCATGAGGGCGAAGGGTCTAAGAGCTACCGATCTCGTCGTAGCCATTGGCTTTGTCATCTATCTGCTAGTCATACTCACCGTGACCACCATCTGGATGGAGATCTAGGGACATGGGGCCGCGAGGAGAACCGTTCCACCAAACACCGCCTGAGTCGGTCCCTCAGGTGCCGTTCAGAGGCACGGGCGCGGCGGCAGACCCAGTCATAGAGTTGTCTGGGCTACGCTTCAGCTACCCAGACGGCAGGAAAGCGCTTGAGGACATCACGTTGGTCATACATGAGGGAGAGAAGGTGGCACTGGTCGGGCCCAACGGTGCGGGGAAATCGACCTTGTTACTGCATCTCAACGGCATCCTGAAAGGAGAAGGAACTGTAAGGATCATGGGCAGTGAGGTTGGAGACGGCAACCTTGGGGTGATCCGTAGTCAGGTGGGATTGGTGTTCCAGCATCCTGACGACCAGCTGTTTTCGCCTACTGTCTTCGAGGATGTCGCTTTCGGACCTTTGCACATGGACATGGATGAGGACGAGGTCTGTCACAGGGTGGGCTGGGCCCTGTCTCAGGTGGGAATGGAAGGCTTCGAGAATCGCATGCCCCACCATCTGAGCCTGGGTGAGAAGAAGCGCATCGCCATAGCAACCGTGCTAGCCATGCGACCTGCGATCCTGGCGCTTGACGAGCCCTCAGGGGAATTGGATCCCCGAGCACGGCGCGCACTGATCCGTCTCCTCGCGGCTTTGCCCCAGACGATGTTGGTTGCTACACACGACATACGCCTGGTGAAAGAATTGCTCCCCCGCACCATCATCCTCGACGAGGGAAGAGTGGTAGCCAACGGAAAGACCGTCGAACTCCTCAAGGACGCCGAGTTGCTCGGCAAGCACGGGTTGGAACCGGCATAGGGCATCTCAGCGACCACCATGCATAGCTATGAGCGTATCCTAGCGATCATCTTCCATCTTCGAATAGAGGCACGAACTCGAACTTCCCCACATCCACCAGGCCCTTGTCCGTGAGCTTGAGCCTGGGAATGACCGGCAGGGCCAGAAACGACATAGCCATGTAGGGATTGGACACGGTGCAACCCAGGTCTCTGGCGGCCTCTTTGATCTTGTCCATCTCAGCCCTCACCTCCACCGCCGACTTCTCGGACATCAAGCCAGCAATGTGCAAGGGAACGGTCGCCAAGACCTTACCCTCGGCTGCCGCGACCAGACCCCCTTGCATCTTCACAATCTCCACCGCAGCAGTCATCATATCCAGATCGTTGGTGCCCACAACGATGATGTTGTGGGAATCGTGAGCTACCGAAGAAGCCAAGGCGCCCCGCTGCAAGCCAAACCCCTTCACAAACCCCAGGCCGATATTCCCAGAGGCCAGATGCCTTTCGATAACGGCTAGCTTCAAGATGTCTCGCTCCACATCGGCCTCCGCCAACCCGCTCACCACCTTGACCTCCTCGATGAGCTCTGTGGTTACCAATTGGTTGGGTGTCAACCCGATGACCCTGATTTGCGTGCCTTCAGCCTTGACGCGGAAGTGTTCCAGCTCTATCCATGCCACGTTCACGGTACCTCTAAGTGGAACTGGCGGACGCTGGCCATCCATCTCCGTGACCAGCATCCGGCCGTTCTCCGCCACGAGGCGTCCGCCACGAAAGACTTTCCTGATCTCGAAACTCTCGAAGTCATCGAAAATCACCATGTCTGCTCGATAGCCGGGAGCTATGGCGCCAAGGTCCCGCAGACCGAAATAGTCAGCTGCATTGATGGTGGCCATCTGGATCGCCAACATGGGTTGCAAGCCCAGACGCATCGCCTTCCTCACGATGCGATCCATGTGTCCGCGATCCAACAGGTCCCCCGGATCAACATCATCGCTCACGAACATGCAGCGACGAGCGTTCTCGGGTGTCACCAAAGGCAGCAACGCCTCCATGTTCTTGGCCACGCTGCCTTCACGAATCATGATGTACATCCCTCGCTGAAGCTTCTCCTTGGCTTCTTCGAAGGAGCTGCTCTCGTGATCGGAGGCTATACCGGCGGCGATATAGGCGTTCAAGTCCTTTCCGCTGAGATGGGGAGCATGACCGTCCACTCGCTTGTCGCTGCCGATGCCTATCCTCTTCAAGATATCCTCGTTGCTCGCCAGAACGGCCGGGTAGTTCATCATCTCCGCCACTCCGACGACCCACTTCTCGTGGAGCAATGGAGATAGGTCATAGGACATCAGTCGGGAGCCGGCGGTTTCCAGGTCAGTCGATGGGACGCAAGAGGGCAACATAAAATAGACCCCCAATAGATTGCCCTTGCTGGACTCCATCATGTACCTGATGCCGTCCAGCCCGAGCACATTCGCGATCTCATGCGGATCGGCGATCACGGTTGTCGTCCCATGAGGCACCACCACCCGCGCAAACTCGGAGATGCGCAGCATGGAACTCTCAATGTGAACGTGTCCATCTATCAGGCCTGGACAGAGATAGGCGCCCTTCAAGTCCAACACGTCTTTGGCCTGATAATCGCCCAGACCCACCACACGTGTATAGGCAATGGCGACGTCGGCTTCGTGGATTTCGCCAGAGAGCACGTTTACGAGGCGGGCGTTCTTCAACAACAGTTCAGCCTCCTCTTCACCTCGAGCCACTCTGATGATCTGACCCCGCTGCTCCACGGCGCACCTCCCTTCCCATTCAAGAAGATTGCTTGCGAAAAGGCGGCCGGGAACCATGTGGCTCCCCACCGCCCTCTGGGTCCTACGAGCCGGTAAGTGACGAGCTGCCAAAACCTACCGGGCTTCGAGATTGAATGTCAGACTTATGATCACCCAACGACCGTCCCTCTTGGCAAAGATCCACTGGTCACCGCCAGGAGCGTGATCTATGCCGATCGTGCTAGTGCTGATTACGGTAGCCGAATCACCCTCGATGGTCAATTCGACGTCGGGATGGGTTACTGAGCTGGGAGCGGAGGGGAAGATCTCGTTGACATACCTCTCGCGAATGGCCGCTATCCCATTCCAGACACGGTCGTCGGACGGGTTGTCCGGCGTGTGATTGGCATCTGTCACCACCCCATCCTGGGCCCATATTTCCATCAGGCGATCTATGTCCTGGGAAACGACTCCCTCCGCCTCAGCATTGAGCAACTGCAAGACCGCTTCTTCGTCGCTGGCCGGCGTTGGAGTATCCGTGCCCCTGGGCCGAGGCGAGGGTATGCTTGCCGGCACACTGGGTACCTCTGGCGGACTGCAGGCGGACGCCAACATGGCGACGACAACACAAGTTGCGAACAGCGTCCTTTTCACCTTTCCCAAAGCCTCCATTTTTGCTAGTATCATACCATACTCCGCTGGAATGTCAAACCTGCGCGGCTGTCGTGCGACCGACACTTCCTGCGGAAGCAACATCCAGGATGTGACAACCTTGGCACGCGAAGATGAGGCTGTGACAGCGAACGTGATCTTCCTCTCACCACATCTCGACGATGCGGCTTTGTCCTGTGGGGGGTTGATCGCCCGCTTGATTCAAAATGGTGCAGAGGTTCTGGTGATCACGGTCTTCGCCGGTTTCCCCGCTCGCAGGGAGCCCTCGGCCTTGGCCGCCCAGTTGCATGCCCGCTGGGGCGATCCCGCCGACCCTGTGGTACTGCGACGAAACGAAGACAAGAAGGCAATGGAGCTGTTGGGCGCAGATTGGCTTCATCTCCGCTATCCAGAGGCCATTTACCGCTTCGAAGAGCCATCGTTCCTCTACTTGCGCAGCAGGGACCTGTTTGGCTCGCCGCATCCCTCCGACTCTGCTGTCGTGGCGCAGATCGCCGAGTCAGTGATGGAGATCTGCCATCCCGGTCAGACCGAGATACACGCCCCTTTGGCCATCGGCAACCACGTGGACCACCAATTGGTGAGAAATGCAGCGTTCATCCTGCTCCGCAGATCGTTCCGGGTCACTTTCTATGAGGACTATCCCTACGTGGAAGTACCAGGGGCGTTGACGATGGCCTTGGAAGGAACTGGTGTGACTAGATGGAGAGAGGAAGTTCAGTACCTTGAAGAAGACTGCCTGGCGCAGAAAACCCAGGCTATCGCCCAATATGCATCTCAGATGAACGAGCTTTTCCAAGGCGCCGAGAAGATGGCTCAACGAGTACGAGACTACTCACGTGCAGTGAGCACTGTGGGGGGATATGCCGAGAGGTATTGGCAGCCGTCGTCTGGCATGACACCCGAGGCAGAGAAGTAGCCCGCGTGGCTGCTTGGACCAGCCCGGCAAGTATGGTATAATCGCACCTGGCAAGATATGGAACAGGTGCGCACTTTCATCGCCATTGAATTAAACGACTTGATAAGGGAACAGCTGAGCAAGGCCCAGACACTGCTGAAGAGGAGGGGCATTGCGGATCAGCTGCGCTGGGTGCAGCCGCAAAGTATCCATCTCACCCTCAAATTTCTCGGCAATGTGCCCGTGTCGAGACTCAAAGAGATAGTCATCGCCATCGAACAAGCCAGTGACGGCATGGGCCCGTTCTCGCTCAGTCCAGGCAGCCTCGGTTGCTTTCCCAGCGGTAGCCGACCCAATGTGATCTGGATAGGGCTAGGCGGAGACACGAGAGAGCTCGCCCGCTTGCACACCAGGATGGACGATCGGCTGTCGGTCCTGGGCTATCCCACGGAGAAGCGGAAATTCACGCCCCACCTGACCCTGGCACGGGTGGACAAGCACGTCAAGATCACAGACCGCCGACGCCTGGGAGGATTGATAGAGAGACTAGACGTTGATCTCTTTGGTGAGATGGAGGTACGTGAGATAACCTTGATGAAGAGCGATCTAACTCCGACAGGGGCCAAGTACACTCGATTGGCCGTAATAGAACTGGAGAGATAGAATGATCGTGGCAGTCATTGGCGACGGCCTCTGCTCTGCGGAGACTGCTCGGCTGGCGGAGGAAGTGGGACGACACTTGGCAGTGAACGAGGCCATGGTCATCTGTGGAGGACTAGGCGGTGTAATGGAAGCGGCCTGTCGGGGAGCCAAGAGTGCTGGCGGTCTTACCATCGGCGTCTTGCCAGGTCGCAGTTACCGCGATGCTAACCCATATGTGGATATCCCCATTGTCACAGGGATGGGAGAGGCACGCAACGTCGTCGTGGTGAGTTCTGCCCGCTCGGTCATCGCTGTCAGTGGAGGGTTCGGCACACTATCGGAGATCGCCCACGCCCTGAAGCTGGGGATTCCGGTTGTTGGCCTGGGCACCTGGGAACTCACCAAGGATGGCTGGGACGAACCGCGCGGCATCACCACCGCCACTGGCCCGGCCGACGCGGTGAAAAAAGCGCTGGCGTTTGCAGGAAGGTGAAAGGAAGGCGGGCATGTTATTCGAGGACCGCAATGAGGCAGGAAGAGAATTGGCCAGAGAGCTGAGCGCATTCAAGCAGAGAGATGATGTGATAGTCCTGGGGATCCCCAGAGGTGGGGCGGTGGTGGCCTATGAGATTGCTCGCCTACTGGATGCGCCTCTCGACGTCTACATCACACGCAAGATCGGTGCGCCTCATAATCCCGAGCTGGCCATCGGGGCCGTGGCCAGCGATGGGACATTGATACTGGATCATCAGCTGGCGAAACGGCTGGGCGTATCACAGCAGTACATCGACGAGGAATCAGAGCACCAGAGGCAAGAAATCCAGAGGCGAATCGCTGAATACCGAGGAGACCTTCCACTGCCAGAACTGAAGGGCAAAGTCGTGATCCTTGCGGACGACGGCGTCGCTACCGGGGCCACCACCCTGGCCACAATCAAGGCGATCCGGACTCAGCGGCCCGCGGAGTTGGTGCTGGCAGTTCCTGTGGGGCCCCGAGACACTATGAAGAACCTCCGCAAGGAGGTTGACCAGCTCTTCTGCCTCCACACACCAGAGGTCTTCTGGGCTGTGGGGGCTTTCTACAACGTCTTTGACCAGACCTCAGACGAGGAAGTGAAGACCCTGCTCCACCGAGACGAGCCACAGAAGAACTGATCTTCGTGGTCTACGCCCGTCACCGCGCCTCAGGTGAGTCATCGGTGATCCCCTCCGTCTGCGACCTGGGGCCTGCCAGCACAGCAGCCAGGTTGTTTGCGCCTCTCATTACCAGCCACGGCCCCCCGAACGACAGAGCAAGCAAGGCGACGACTCCGGCGATCTGAGCATAGAACTGCTGCGGCCAATCCGGCTGGAATCCAGACCTCACCACAAGGCCAGAGACCCCTTGCCCTGCAATAGTCAGGTACTCCCTCGCGCCGATACCATTCCATCCCTGCCCGCTAGAACCGTCAGCGAATATCCCCAGGGCCAGCAAACCCCAGATTCCAGGAATGACATGCATAGCGACAGAGGCAGTAGGGTCATCAAGGCGCAGCTTGGTCTCTGCCAGGTAGATAGTCAGTGGAAGCAGCAGTCCTGCTAGCGCACCGATGACCAGCGCAGCCCAAAGGGGAACAAAGGCACAGGAAGCACTAATGGCCACCAGAGCGGCCACCACACCTCGGGCCACCATCAGCGGATCCACGCGTCCAGTGGCAAACCAGATGTAAAGGGCGCTCACCAGAATCCCCCCACAGGCCGCCACGAGAACATTGACTGCCATTTGAGCATAGGATACGTTTGCTGTGTGCAATGGGTTGCCCACAATCAGGCCAAACCAGCCCAGCAACAGGAGGAAGGAGCCCAGCAAGGCCAGTAATGGGAAGTGGACAGGTGGCGGTTCCAGTGGCTCATCACACCTTGCTAGTCTGCTGCCGAAGGTCAATATGGCTGCCAGGGCCACTAGACCTCCCGCCGCCTGTATCGTGCCCGAGCCACCGAAGTCGATGAAACCATGCCCCAGCCCAAGGTTTGCACCCACTTGCGACAGCCATCCCCCTCCCCACACCCAGTTGCCGTAGATGGGATACACGACAACTGCATGGAACAGCCCCAGCCCAATCAGAGCCAAGAACCCCAGACGCCGGGCCAAAGCCAACAGAACGATGGTCACAGCCGTGGCCGCCAGAGCTCCCTGGTATAGAAACAGACTCAGGAGATCCGCCTCGAGGCTGCGCCTAAGCAGAAGGAAGCCGTCCAGTCCTATGATGCCCCAACCTGTGCCCAAGACCCTATCCACTGGCGACCATTCCGAGACCAGTTCCCCGCTGCCCTGAAGATTGGAGAACAGCCCCAGACCGCCAAATTGGAAGCCGAACCCTATCAAAGCATAGACGAGGACTCCTAGGGCTACGCCTATCAAACCCATGACGGCGACCGTGGCGGCTTCTTTCTCGCTGGAACGCCCCACCGCTATCATGGTCAGACCCGCTGGCACTAGGAACGCGAGGAAGGCTCCAGCCAAGGACAGATCGATGTCGGCCACAGAGACAGCCATTGACACCACTCCTTGAGAGAACCCCGTATCGCCGAGGAATAAGGCGGCCACCACCTCCACCACTGTAGCGCCCCAGAATACCATGATAGACATACGGCGTGCCTCCTCTGTCGTCGAGAACCATTCTACCACACGTCAACCACAAAGGGTACAAGGTACTATTCTCCTATTGCCAAGCATGGCAAAACGATGTAGACTAATAACAATCACGCGAGCAAGGATGAGAAGTATGAAAGCGCAAATGACCTCAGCCCGCGAAGGAGGTAGAACACGGATGGGAATAGAGAGGTTCCTTTCGGTGCGTGATATGGTGGATATGGTGGGTTGCTGCGAAGTCACACCCACTGGAGCCTTGAACTGGATCGACTCAGCCGAGTCACCTGTCTTCAATACGCCTGGCGAGCACTACCGCATCCTGAGGACTGACTACACCGCCTTTCTGCACAGATACGCGATGTTCATGGATGAAGGTCTCTTCGGAAGAACCAGGGCAAAGAAGCGCATCTTGATTGTAGATGACGAGCCGGCGGTCCTGTCCTTCATCGAGGCCACCCTGCATCTCGAAGCCGAGTACGAGCTTGCCACAGCTTCAGACGGCCTCGATGCTGCACACCAACTTGCCATCTTCGAGCCGGACCTGGTAGTCCTGGATATCATGCTACCCGGTATGGATGGCTTTGAGATCTGTCGAAGACTGAAGTCGGATCCAGCGATGTCTCGCATCAAGGTGCTTGCGGTGACAGGTTTCGCCACGGAGGAGAATATCCAAAAGATACTGCACTATGGCGCCGATGACTATCTGGCCAAGCCCCTGAAGCTCGAGGATCTGAAAGATAAAGTCCACCAACTCCTGGCCGACGTACAATGATGCTACCCTCACCCCCCGCAGTTTGACATGGTGAAGGCGCAATGCGCCGCAAGCCGGCCAAGATCCTGGGGGCGAGAACAGTCCAGATCATATCCTCTTTGCCAGGACGGAGCACGACGAACACCGACGCTTCACGAGTGACTCCTTGAGATGGCACCCTGCTGATACGGTTGGAGACGACTTCACGATAGCTTCTGCCTGCGAAGGAATGTGAGCCCGATCAACTGGACACACGTAGTAGAGCAGCGGATCAGAGAAGCCCAGGAAAGAGGCGAATTCGACAACCTGGTTGGTCAGGGCCAGCCCTTGGACCTCAGAGAGAACCCCTTTGTCAGGCCCGCGTGGCGCCTGGCGTATAGGATTCTGACGAATGCGGGCTTCTCACCGGATTGGATTGAGCTGGGTAAAACGGTACGGGCCGAGCTGGCACAATGCCATAAGCTGCTGGAATGCCAGTTGCTCTGGGCCAGAAAGGTAGCGTCTTCGGGAAGGAGTGACCAGGAGCCGGTCTCTGGACTGGCTGACCTGTATCAATGGACCGTCGCCCGATACACCACTCTGGCAGAGAGAGCCAACGAGAACATCGAGCTCCTCAACCTAATCACACCCGTGATGTTCCTACAAAGGCACAAGATCTGCATCGGAGGAACTTCGTAGATTCCGACGACGCTGGCCGCAGAGCAGACAGAACCCGATCACGGATCCCACTCTGTTTGTCGACCGCCACACATCGAGTTGACGGCACGCGTAGACCTGAGCACTTCGCTCAGTCGGCTCGGAGAATAGCCGCCTACTTCCATCATCAGATCGCCACTTCCACGGTGGTTGATGTCACGGACGCGGTGAGAAGAACCCAGTCCTGTCATTCAATCTTGCCGCAGCATGGTGGCGGACCCTCCTAGCTCTCCGGAGACACCGCTCTCACGCCGTGCGCAAGCTGCCAAAGGACTGAACAGTCGTCCTGCCGGCACATTGCGAGCCATTCATCCCGTGCGCGACCCACAAGCAGACATGGGCCACGGTGCCCTCTGAGCACAATGGCGTTACTAGCCAAAACCTGCCTCATGTGCTATTATTCCAGGCTGTCGCAGCGTGCCTGGGACACATGCATGAAGCTCTAGAACTCGAACGCTGGAGAGGAGATAGTAGCATGAGCGAAGTGGTTATTGTTAGTGGTGCCAGGACAGCCATAGGTACTTTCGGGGGAGCCTTGAGAGATGTTCCTGTCGTGGAACTTGGGGCTCTCGTCATCAAAGAGGCCCTGCGAAGGGCGGGCCTGCGGCCCAAATCCGGCGAGGACCTGCTCCAGTTTGCACCAGACAGCCTGATGGGCGTCGGCGTGATCGACCTGGAGAAGCAGCATTACGACTGGGATGAAAGTCTCAGAGAAGTGCAGGTCGACGAAGTGATCATGGGCCATGTGATACAGGGAGGTCAGGGCCAGAATACCGCCAGGCAGGCCACGATCCACGCTGGACTTCCGAAGGAGGCCAACGCTTTCACGGTGAACAAGGTCTGCGCCTCAGGACTGAAGGCCATCACTCTCGGGGCGCAGGCGATTGAGCTTGACCAGGCTGAAGTAGTGGTAGCCGGAGGTATGGAGAACATGAGCCAAGCCCCCTACGCCCTGCCCAAGGCCAGATGGGGCTACAGAATGGATATTACGGGCGCTGGCAAGGTGACTGACCTCATGGTTCACGACGGGCTATGGGAGATATTCTACGGTTATCACATGGGTCTCACAGCCGAGAACATAGCACAGAGATATGAGATAGCGAGGGAGGAACAGGACAAGCTCGGGCTCCTCAGCCACCAGCGGGCGCGAAAGGCTATTGCCGAGGGCATCTTTGAGAAGGAAGTTGTGCCGGTCGTGATTCCTCAGAGGAAAGGCGACCCGTTGGTGTTCGACGTGGACGAGCGCCCCATGGATACGAGCCTCGAGAAGATGGCCAGGCTGAGGCCAGCCTTCAAGAAAGATGGCACAGTCACCGCGGGCAACGCCTCTGGGATCAACGACGCTGCGGCAGCCCTCGTGCTGATGTCCAAGGAGAAGGCCGAGGAGCTGGGACTCGAACCCGTGCTGACACTGAAATCCTACGCCTCCGGCGCTGTTGACCCTGCCTACATGGGTCTGGGACTCGTCCCAGCCGTCAGGAAGGCGCTGGAGACAGCAGGCCTGACCGTTGGCGACATGGAGGTCATCGAACTCAACGAGGCTTTTGCCGCCCAGACCATAGCCTGCATGCGAGAGCTGGGGATGAGCATGGAGAACACCAACGTGCACGGGGGAGGCATCTCACTGGGGCACCCCATTGGGTGCACCGGGGCCCGCCTGATGGTGACCATCATGCACGAGATGCTGAGGGAGGATCTGAAGCTCGGGTTGGTGACCATGTGTATCGGCGGCGGCCAAGGGATGGCCGCCGTAGTGGCCAGATAGGCAGGAGCATCGGCAATGAGACCCATTCCAACTTTCTCCATCTGAACGGAAGGAACGATATGTCGAAAGACACGGAGATAGTTATCGTCGGTGCAGCCAGAACAGCCATCGGTCGATTCGGAGGAACTACATCGCGCATCCCGGCTGTGGAGCTGGGCGCTGTGGCCATTGCGGGGGCAGTGGAGCGAGCTGGCATAGACGCTGACACGATAGATGAGGTGCTCATGGGCCAGGTCATCCAGGCCGGCTGTGGCCAGGCACCAGCCCGCCAAGCAGCGCTCAAGGCAGGGCTACCCGCCACCGTGGGAGCGACGACCGTGAACAAGATCTGCGGCTCTGGGTTGAAGACGGCGGCCATGGGCGCCAACGCCATCATCGCTGGCGAGGCCGAGATGATCGTGGCGGGGGGCATGGAGAGCATGAACATGGGTCCACACCTGATGCCGAATGCCCGCACCGGCTACCGCCTGGGAAATGCGGTACTCATCGACGCCACGGTCCACGATGGACTGTGGTGCGCGATTGACAACTGGCACATGGGCAATGCCGCCGAGCTCATCGCGGATGCCATGAGCATAACCCGTGAGGAGATGGATGAGTTCGCCCTTGGAAGTCATCGTAAGGCCGTCAAAGCCATCAACGAAGGGAAGTTCGACGCGGAGATCGTCCCCGTCACAGTGCCACAGCGGAAGGCGGACCCTATCGTGTTCGATACCGACGAGAACCCCCGCGCGGACACCAGTCTAGAGACGCTAGCTCAACTCCGACCCGCCTTCAGGGAAGATGGAAAGTGTACCGCCGGCAACTCCTCGGCCATCACCGATGGTGCGGCAGCGGTGGTGATCACCAGCGCACGGAAGGCCAAAGACCTCGGAATCGAGCCTTTGGCGCGTATCACTGGCTTCGCGCAGGCGGCCGTGGAGCCGAAGTGGGTCTTCTTTGCGCCAGTCCACGCCATAGAGACCCTGCTCCAGAAGACAGGTCACAAGCTGGCTGATTTTGATCTGCTGGAGATCAATGAGGCGTTCGCCTCGCAAAGCCTGGCGGACGGTAGGAAACTGGGCCTGGACTGGGACAAGCTGAACGTGAATGGGGGTGCCATCGCCCTGGGACACCCCATAGGTTGCAGTGGAACTCGTTTGCTGGTAACTCTCATCTACGCCATGAAGGACCACGGGGCGAACCGGGGCCTGGCTGCTCTCTGCCTTGGCGGCGGAGAGGCTGTAGCCATGAGCATAGAGATGTAGCGCCGGCGGATGATCCAGCAAGCGCGCACACGCGGTGCCATCTCGTAGAGGCCCGGCAAGCGGATGTGATCGAGGGCCCGCAGTTTGCTCGTGAGAAGTCGTTGATCGCTGCGTGATATGATCTAGTTTCTCCTGAGGAAGAGATGATCCTAGAAGATAGAGTGGCTATCGTTACCGGAGCCGGACAGGGCATAGGCCGTGGGATCGCTTTGAAGCTGGCCGAGAAGGGAGCCGATGTCGCCGTCTGCGACATCAATGGGCAGACCGCAAGAGAGACCGCCACAGAGGTGCGTGCTTTCGGTCGCAGAGCCCTCGCGTTGCAGGCAGATGTTTCGAATCGCGTCCAGGTCGAGAAAATGGTGAAGGCTACCGTACAGGAGTTTGGCACCGTAGACATCCTGATAAACAACGCCGGCATCGCTCGCAGCGCCATGTTACTCAAGTTGACAGACGAGGACTGGGATGAGGTTCTGGCCGTGAACCTGAAGGGCATCTTCCACACCACTCAGACAGTGGCTTCCCACATGATGGGAGCGCGTTATGGGAAGATTGTGAACATCTCCTCCATCTACGGCCGAACCGGCACATTGGGCGACTCCAACTACGCCGCCTCCAAGGCTGGAATGATTGGTTTCACCAAGAGCACGGCGCGTGAACTGGCCCGCTATGACATCAATGTCAATGCCATACTGCCAGGCATGATTGACACGCCCCTCTCGCAAGGCATTCCAGACCACTACCTCCGGCCCATGATCGAGGAGATCCCTCTCGGGCGGGTGGGCACCCCCGAAGATATCGGCAATCTAGCGGCCTTCCTGGCCTCGGATAAGGCCCAATACATCACAGGCGCCGCCATCGAGGTTGCTGGCGGGTGGAGAATGTAGTCCAGAAGACGGAGATTAGGGATGAAGATTCAGAAGGTGGGTGTCGTCGGTTGTGGGCTCATGGGTTCTGGCATCGCGGAGGTGTGTGCCCGCAACGGCTACGATCTCGTCGTCCTGGACCTCACAGACGGAATCCTGAAACAGGGCCTGGGTAGAATAGAGAAGTCGCTCTCTAAGGCAGTATCCAAGGGCAAGCTCTCGGAGGAGGCGAGAGGAAAGACCCTTTCCAGAATCAGAGTGACCACCAAGCCAACCGACCTTGCCGACCGAAACCTGGTTATCGAGGCAGTCCTGGAGGATCTGGAGGAGAAGAAGAAGGTGTTCGCTGAACTGGACCAGATCTTGGGCCCAAACTCCATCATCACCACCAATTCCTCCTCGCTCTGCGTCATTGAGATGGCCTCGGCAACCGAGCGAGGAGACAAGGTTCTGGGAACACACTTCTTCTATCCAGCACCCATCATGCCACTGATAGAGCTAGTGCGCACCATCCTTACGAGCGACGAGACGATGAGCACTGCGCAGGAGTTTGCTGCATCTATAGGTAAGGAGACCATCGTAGCAAAGGACAGGCCCGGATACGTGTGCGCACGACTGATCATCCCTTTCCTGCTGGACGCCGTGCGTGCATGCGAAGAGGGACTGGCCTCGAAAGAGGACATAGACACCGCCTTGGAGATGGGAATGAACCACCCTATGGGGCCATTGACGGTGATAGACTTCTTCGGCCTGGATACGTTGCTGTTGATCGCCGACGGCCTATTCGAGGAGTTCAAGGACCCTCGGTTCGCGGCCCCCACTCTCCTCAGACGAATGGTGACCGCCGGACATCTTGGTCGCAAGACAGGCGAAGGATTCTATCAATACTGAGGAGGAACCACCATTATGGACTTCAGCCTGACGGACGAACAGCGGATGATTCAGGAACTGGCCCGCGACTTCGCCACAGAGGTATTAGCCCCTGCTGCTCCCATCATAGATCAAACGGAGGAGTATCCTTTTGAGAACTGCCGGCGGATGGGAGAACTGGGACTGATGGGGATAGAGGTGCCCGAGGAGTACGGAGGCACCGGCGCTGACACGGTGAGCTATGTGGTGGCGCTGGAAGAGGTGTCCAAAGCCTGCGGTTCAAGCGGAACCATCATGTCTGTCAACAACTCACTGGTCTGCCACGGCCTCGTCGCCCACGGCACCCCAGAGCAACGAGAGAAGTACTTGTGGCCGGCGTCGTCGTTTGAGCGGATCGGCACTTTCAGCCTTTCTGAACCCCAGGCAGGTTCCGACGCCGCCAGTCTGCGCACCAAGGCTGTTCGCGACGGGAACCACTATGTAGTGAACGGCGCCAAGAACTTCATCAGCAGCGGCGACGTCGCTGATTTCCACATCGTGTTCTGCGTCACCGACCCCGACGCTGTCCCAAGACACCATGGCATTAGTTGCTTGCTGATAGACGCCGACGCTCCCGGTTTTTCGGCTGGGAAATCCGAGGAGAAACTGGGCATCCGAGCAGCTCACACCGCGGCCCTGTCTTTCGAAGACTGCCGAGTCCCTGGCACCAACCGCCTCGGAGAGGAGGGACAGGGCTTCAGGATAGCCATGGAGGTCCTGGATGCCGGACGCATCGGCATCGCCGCCCAAGCGTTGGGGATAGGTCAGGCTGCTTTCGAAGCGTCAAGAGACTATGCCTTGGAACGAGAGCAGTTTGGCAAACCACTGGCCCGACACCAGGCGATACAGTTCATGATCGCTGACATGGGTACCAGGCTCGAGGCCGCGCGACTCCTGATCTTCAAGGCAGCGCTGAAGAAGCAGCGCAAGGAAAGATTCTCTTTCGAAGCAGCCATGGCCAAGCTGTACGCCTCAGAGTCTGCTACGTGGGTTACCCACAAGGCCATCCAAATCTATGGCGGATATGGGTACATGAAAGAATACAACGTCGAACGGTATTTCCGGGACGCCAAGATCACCGAAATCTATGAGGGTACATCAGAAGTGCAGCGCATGGTCATCGCCAGGCACATGCTGCGAGCCTAGCATGCAATCTCATGAAGGGCCGACAGAGCCACAGAGCCAGATCAGGAGAATCAAATGAGCGTGGATCCCAAAATCCAGAAACTGCGTGAGATGAGGCAGGAAGCTCGGTTGGCCGGCGGCCAGCAACGCGTGGATGCCCAGCACGCCAAGGGCAAGTTTACAGCTCGGGAGCGTTTGGACCTGCTTCTGGACGAGGGCTCCTTCCGTGAGCTGGACATGTTTGTGTCCCACCGCACTGCAGGATTTGGCCTGGAGGACAAGAAGTTCCTCAGCGATAGTGTAGTAACGGGTTGGGGCACTATTGATGGCCGTCTTGTCTACGTGTTTTCCCAAGACTTCACGGTTTTCGGCGGCTCGCTGGGAGAGGTGCATGCTGAGAAAATCTGCAAGGTCATGGACCTCGCTGCGCAGAACGGCGCACCAGTGATCGGCCTCGACGACTCCGGTGGGGCTCGCATCCAGGAAGGGGTGGTCTCCTTGGGTGCCTATGCCGACATCTTCCTGCGCAACACACTCTCCTCTGGCGTTATTCCCCAGATATCGGCGATCATGGGGCCTTGCGCGGGTGGCGCGGTATACTCCCCGGCGATAACCGACTTCATTGTCATGGTCAAGGGAACCAGCCACATGTTCATAACCGGTCCCAGTGTCATCAAGACCGTGACTCGCGAGGAGGTGACCTTCGAGGAACTGGGCGGAGCCAAGACCCACAACACCATTAGCGGAGTAGCTCACTTCGCCGCCGAGGACGAGGAGGATTGCATGCGCATCCTTCGTGAGCTTTTCAGCTACATCCCACAAAACAACATGGAGGACCCACCGCTACTCACGCCCTCCGATGACCCTCTCCGCATGGATGAGGAACTGGACTCCATGGTTCCCGACAGCCCCACCAAACCCTACGACATGAAAAAGATCATCCTCCGAATCGTGGATCATGGACACTTCTTGGAGGTCCATGAGCACTGGGCGCAGAACATCGTCATAGGCTTCGCTCGTCTCAACGGGCGTTCGGTGGGCATCGTGGCTCAGCAGCCAGCCGTGCTCGCTGGTGTCCTGAATATCGATTCCTCGGATAAGGCGGCTCGTTTCGTTCGCTTCTGCGACTGCTTCAACATCCCCATCATCACCTTCGTGGACGTTCCTGGTTTCTTGCCTGGAGTAGCCCAAGAGCATGGCGGCATCATCCGACACGGCGCCAAGCTCCTCTATGCCTACTGTGAGGCAACGGTGCCCAAGATCACTATCATTACGCGCAAAGCATACGGGGGGGCCTATGTCGTCATGAGTTCCAAGCACATTCGCGGCGACATCAGCTATGCCTGGCCCACCGCTGAGATCGCGGTCATGGGGCCTGACGGCGCCGTGAACATCATCTTCCGAAAGGAGATAACAGCGGCCGAGGATTCCGAGGCCGAGAGGGAGAGGCTCAGCCAAGAGTACCGGGAGAGCTTTTCCCACCCCTACGTCGCCGCCTCCCGAGGCTACGTTGATGATGTCATCGAACCTCGAGAGACGCGCCCACGACTAATCGAAGCGCTGGAAACCTTGCAGAACAAGCGGGACCGCAACCCGCCCAAGAAGCACGGCAACATCCCATTGTAGCAGGCGTTCCTCGAACTGGACATATTCTCGGATAGTACCATGACACACTACACCATTGTCTTCGATGGAGGGAGTCGCGGTAACCCTGGACTGGGATACGGCAGTTACGCCCTGCGGCGAAACCGGGATGGCAAATTGAGGAAGAGGCGCTTGAGATTCGGGGAACAGGTAACCTCCAACGAGGCGGAATACCAGGCTCTCATCGCGGCCCTGGAAGACCTCATCGGAACCATACGGAAAGCCGGTCGCTCCCCGAAGGATTTCTCTGTGGAGATCAAAGGCGACAGCCGACTCATCATGCACCAGATAGACGGCTCCTGGAAAACTAAAAGCCTGAATCTGATGCCGTTGCGAGACAGGGTCGAGGAGTTGTTGGCCGAGCTGGGCCCCTTCGAGTTGACCTGGCAACCTCGCAGGGAGAGCGTCAAGCTGCTTGGACATTGAGACCGGCGCACATGGCTTGAGTGAAGCCGAAAGGCCTATCGCTTAGTCGCTAGCCGCGAAAAGCCGCATGAACTCGCCCATGTACTTGATGGCTTGTATGTAGTCGCTAAGGCGGATGTTCTCGTTTGGAGCGTGAATTCTGGACTTCGCGTGGCCCACGCCGACCCCAGAGACCGCCGGTATGCCCAGCGCCTGGCTCAACTCGTACATGGGCCCACTCCCCGCCATCAAAGGATAGACAACCGGATCCCGTCCGTAGACGAGCTTGGCAGCCTCGACTGCAGCCCTGGCTACGGGGGCGTCGGGAGAGGACTGAGCCGGATGCTCCCCGGACATAGGAACGATCTCCACGTCCTCGAACCCCCTGCGGTCCAGATGCTTGCGCAGCAAGTCCAACACCAGATCTGGTTCAAGATCGGGCACAAGGCGAAAATCCAGCTTCACCATAGCTTCGTTGGGGAGAACTGTTTTCGAGCCTTCACCGGTGTAGCCAGCCCATATGCCGCAGATAGTACACGTCGGCGCGTAGAGAAGGCGTTTGACCGCATCTATCCCCTCCGCCCCACCCAGGAACTGCGGAATCCCGAAGTCCTTCCTAATCTGTTCCTCCTCAAAGGGGATCTTCTTCAGAAGCTCCATCTCCTCCGTCGGCGGCTCAGCCACATGGTCCATCAAACCATCCACGGTGATGCGATCCCGTTCGTCCTTCAGCGTGTTCAAAGCCCACACGAGCCGCCACACAGGATTGGGGATCAATGGCGCCCAGGAGGAGTGAAGATCTCTGGAAGCACCTTTGACTCGCAACTCCAAGTACTGAATGCCCTTCAGTCCCAGGTACAGTGCAGGCCGCCCGCACATGTCTTTCGCCGCGCCCTCCCACAAGAGACCATCAGCCCCCAACAGCAACTCCCTGTTCTCAGCCACGAACTGAGCCAGGTGCGGGCTGCCTATCTCCTCCTCCCCTTCGAAGAAGAACTTGACCTTCAACGGGAGCTCGCCCACCGTTTCTTGATAAGCCTCGATAGCCTGCAAGCGTGAGACCAGGCCACCCTTGTTGTCGGACACTCCTCTGCCGTAGAGGAAACCTTGGCGAATCTCCGGGGAGAACGGTTCCGATTCCCACTGGTCCAGCGGCTCCGGGGGCTGAACGTCGTAGTGGTCGTAGACAACGAGGGTCCTATCCCCACTCCCCATCTCGCCGTAGACGACCGGCGGCGCACCCGCCACTTGGATCAACCGAGCATCTGCGCCAATGCCCTGCAACATCTCGAGAACCATGTCTGCCGTCTCCGTCAGGCCCAGTTTCTGTGCAGCCACACTTGGCTGGCTACACAGCTTCTTCAGCTGGGCCAGAAAACGATCCTCGTTTGCATCCACATAGGCGTGCAATCTATCCAAAGGTCTCTCCTTTCTCAGCGTGTACAGCGAACAGCATCGCACCGCCGAAGTCCACGGCAACGTGCGCCTTCTTTGAGCAGAGCGGCAAGACAGCTAAGCTGCCGCAGGAATGAGCGTGTTGAGAAAGCCGGACACCAAGATCATGACCAACAGGAAGATGCAGCCAGTGAAGACGCCTTCAGCTATCGCCTGTCCCCTGGTCCGCTGCTCACTCCTGAAGTAGGTCATCGCGACCACGAACGCCAAGGGTGTGAAGGTGGCGAACAACATGCCAACCAACGGCAACTGGTGCAGGCCCAACGGCTCTGCCAGCTTACCCAAGATGACGATCGCCAAGCCGATGGCTACATTCTGACTGATCAGCGTCCAATCCATCCCCGACCGCGCACTTCTGTCCTTCTTGGACATCCACCCAGCCCTCCTATCTCTTGCCTAGCAGCATTGGTCAAAAGGAAAGACGTGTGGTATACTTCAGGAAAACCAAGGGTTGGAACTCTTCTCGCGTCCTATGGTCGTGGGGGGGCCATGCCCCGTGTACACAGTCGTCGTGTCGGGCATGGTGAAGAGCTGGTTCTTGATGCTCTGTATCAGAGTCTCCCAGTCTCCCCCAGGGAGGTCAACCCGACCAACGCCCATGGCAAACAACGTGTCGCCGCAGAAGACCACACCATCAGCTGCCAGGGATATGCTGCCCGAACTGTGCCCGGGTGTATGGATGACGTGCAGACTGTCGTCTCCAAAGACGATGTCATCCCCCTCCTCTAGTAGCACATCCGCGGGAGGACCCGGACTCAGAACCCCCAACATGCGGGCGAACTGCCCCTGATCGGTGATCAACCATTCTGCATCGGCGTGATGAATGGCTATCATCGCGCCTGTGGCCTCTTTGAGTGGTCGGTTGGCTGCTATGTGATCAATGTGACCGTGGGTATTCACGATGTACTTGATAGAGAGGCCAAGCTGCTCAACTTTGTTCAGGATGGAGGGAGCATCGCCACCGGGGTCGATGATGATGCCAGCCTTGGTATCCTCACAGCCCACCACATAACAGTTGGACTGTAGCATACCGACAACCAATCGTTCAATGATCATGTGCCTTTCCCTGTGTCGAAATTTCACTTCCGTGATTCTATGCGCCTGGACATGCTTTGTCAACTGTGGTGCGATTGCACAAGGAGGGTGAGGGTTTGCGTCTATCAGAGCTCTTTGGTAACACGTTGCGCGAGGTGCCTGCAGAAGCAGAGATGATAAGCCACCAACTGCTCCTGCGAGCAGGGATGATTCGCCAGTTGGCCGCTGGCATCTATAGCTACCTGCCTCTTGGGTGGAGAGTGCTCCAGAAGATTGAAGACGTCATGCGCACAGAGATGAACGCCATCGGTGGACAGGAGATGCGGATGCCAGTGGTGCACCCAGCCGAACTCTGGCAGGAAACGGGTCGGTATTTCGAGGCTGGCCCGGTGCTCGTACGATTTCAGGACCGGAACCGGCGACAACTCGTGCTGGGCATCACTCATGAGGAGGTGATTACCGACCTTGCGCGACGAGAGATAAGCTCCTACCGCCAACTACCTTTCATGGTGTATCAGATACAGACTAAGTTTCGAGACGAACCTCGGTCCCGGGGCGGCCTCGTTCGCGTGAGGGAATTCACTATGAAGGATGGCTACAGCTTCCACGCGGACCGAGCTGACCTCGACTTATACTACCCCAAGGTCTACCAGGCATACGCCGATATCTTCCGGGCGTGCGGAGTGGACGCGCTGGTGGTCGAAGCTGATCCAGGCCTGATGGGGGGAGCTGCCTCCCATGAGTTCATGCTCGTCAGTGAGGCTGGCGAAGATACATTGGTGATATGCAACCACTGCGGCTATGCGGCCAATGCTGAGAGCGCCGTGGCGCACAGAAAGAAACTACAGAAAGACCACCCGCGAGAAGTAGAAGAGGTCGCCACGCCAGGGATGACCTCCATCGAGGAAGTGGCCAACTACCTCGGGGTCAGGGCGGAGCAGACCCTGAAGGCTATCTTCTATATGGCGCCAGACGGACTACTCTTTGTGGTCATCCGAGGCGACCTGGAAGTCAACGAAACGAAGCTGGCCAATCTGGTGCGAGCCGCTGATCTCCGCTTGGCCCTTGAGGACGAAGTTGCGAGGGCGGGGATAGTGACGGGCTACGCATCACCCATTGGTCAACGTGACAAGGCGACAGTAGTGGCCGATGAGTCAATCGCATCCGGAAGCAACTTCGTCGCCGGTGCGAACAAGGAAGGCTACCACCTCCGCAACGTCAACTACCCGCGTGACTTCGAGGCTGACCTCATAGGCGACATCGCAGCCGTCCACGAAGGAGACCTCTGCGCTCGATGCGAGAAGACGCTCAGCACAACCAGAGGCATTGAGCTAGGTCATATCTTCAAGCTGGGCACCAAGTATAGCGAAGCCATGGGGGCCACCTTCCTCGATCACGAGGGCAATGAACTGCCCGTGGTTATGGGCTGCTACGGCATTGGTTCGGGGCGTTTGATGGCAGCGGTCGTCGAGGAATGCCACGATGAGCGAGGCATCACTTGGCCTCCGAGTGTTGCTCCGTACCACATCCATCTGATAGCCCTGGGAACTGACTCGCATGTGATCGAGACAGCGGAGTCCGTCTATCAAGAACTGCACTCCAAGGGGTGCGAAGTTCTATACGATGACCGAGATGAGACGGCAGGGGTGAAATTCAACGATGCCGACCTCATCGGCATCCCGCTGCGCATGACAATTAGCAAACGTAGCTTGGACGCTGGAGGCGTTGAAGTGAAACGGCGCCAAGAGAAGGAGTATCAAATCGTTCCCTTGGGAGCCCTTGAGCAGACTGCCAAAGCTCTTCTGGGCTGAGTTCGCGAGCGACGATCATACGTGCTCCTCGAGCGGGCACTGCTCAAACACCTCGAGTTGTAAGATGGTGGTGCTGCACGACGAGAAGCCTGCCAGCGGGAGAGGACCGATTCGGACGGACTGAAGAGACCAGAATTGATCAGCGCTTCCAGTTACCTTGGACACCAGGCAGGTCTCGAAAGAACCTCCCATCCTGCGCGCACGTGCGTTGGAACCCTCGCAAGAATCGACAAGAGATGATGGCTTCTCCCCAGGTCCATTCAGTTGCTGAGTCCCACGGCTACGGAATTCGCTAGGTCCCACCGGACAGACACCAGGCCTGCCGTCCACAGAACACGCCACATGGGGTATTGGCAGAAGCCAACACCCACTTGGTGCAGGCGGATTCCGAGCAAGATCGAGCCCTGCAAGGCGTCCCCTGTGATTGCCGGAAGAATCCTGCTGTATCTGCAATACAGGCCTGGGTCCGAGGGGCGTTCTTCCACAGTCTCTCGGCACGGCGCTTGCACACTGCTCACGAATGTGGTATAATATTCAACGCATAGTCGCTCGCTCTGAAAAGTGGGGCATCCCCACTTTTCTTATTATCGACGTTGGAGACAGCTCATCACGTCGCTGTTCTCCATCTCGGATAAACCGCGGCCTTGACGCCGTGGGGCAATTCATTGAAGGATCCTTTCGAGATGAAGACTGATTTCATCAGAGCCATCAATCAAGTCTGTGCCGAAAGAAGACTGACCGTTGAGGTGGTCTTGAGCGCACTTGAACAGGCGCTCGTTTCCGCTTACAAGCGGGACTTTGGCCTGACTCCATATATCGAAGCCAAGATCGATCCCTCTTCGGGAGAGGTGAGCATCTTCGCCGGCAAAGAGGTAGTGGAGAAGGTCGAAGACCCCGAGACCGAGATGGATCTGGCCGAGGCCATAAGCATCAAACCCGATTCCCAGCTAGAAGACGTTGTCTTCGTGGAGACCACGCCCCCAGACTTCGGCCGGATAGCTGCTCAGACAGCCAAACAAGTGATTCTGCAGCGCATCAGAGAAGCAGAACGTGATGCTCTCTATGAGACTTACACCGGACGAGAAGGTGAGATAGTCAGCGGGACTGTGCAGAACATAGATGCCAGAGGCGTCACCGTGAACTTGGGTCGCATCGAGGCTCTGGTGCCTCGCAGCCAACAAGTGCCCAACGAACGCTATTACATCAAGCAGAAGCTACGCGTGCTGATCCTGGAGGTGAACAGAACCAATCGGGGACCAGAGATCATAGCTGCGCGCTCCCACCCTGACATGCTGCGCCGTCTGCTGGAAGTCGAAGTACCAGAGATCTACAATGGCCTCGTGGAGATCAAGGCCATTGCCCGAGAGGCCGGTTCGCGAGCAAAAGTGGGAGTCGCCGCCGTTCAGCAGGGGATCGATCCGGTGGGCGCGTGCGTGGGTATGCGAGGGGTCAGGATCCAAAGCATCGTGAGTGAACTGAACGGTGAGAAGATCGATGTGATAGGATGGAGTCGTGACCCCAAGGAGTTCATCAAGAAATCGCTCAGTCCTTCGCGCCCCCTCGGCGTGGAGCTCACTGAAGACAAAGAGACGGGCAGGACAGCCACTGTCATCGTCCCTGACAGCGAACTGTCTCTCGCCATCGGCAGAGCGGGACAGAATGCGCGTCTGGCAGCCAAGCTCACAGGTTGGCGTATAGACATCATTGGTGCCACGGAGGCCGCAGAGACGGCCGTGCGCAGAGCCGAGGAGGAGGCCACCCGTGCTGCTGCCAGGGCTCAGGTAAGCGAGGACATGCCTTTGGAGCAACTGGGCGTCTCCAAGCGCATCCTTCACTCACTCGCCGAAGTGGGCATCACGGAGTTGGGACCGCTCTTGGATCGAATGGAAGAAGGTGATCGAGCTCTTCTGGACATCAAGGGCTTCGGATCCAAGTCACTTCAGGAGTTGAAGGACGCTCTTGAAGATCGCGAAGTCTATGCCATCCTGGGTCGAGAGAAGGTAGACGAAGTAGAGGAAGCAGCAGTTGGACCAGAACCTGAGGAGGAACCGCCTCTCCCTATAGAGGAAGTGGCGCTGGCTGCCGGCGAGGCTGAGGAAGAGGACGAAGCCTCTGCTTCGGAGGTAGAGGCGACTCCTGTGGAAGCTAAGGAAGAGGAGGAACTCCTTGTGGGGGACCTGGCTGCGCCTCCCACTGAACTCGTGGACGACACCGCACCTCCGCCTGCCAGCCTGGAGTTGCCAACGCAGGTGACTCCGGAAGCAGCGGAGAAGATCGTACCCGCCCAGCCGGAGCCGATCCGGCGTGAGGGAGAAGTAGCGCACTCCGAGGAGGAACGTCCGGACAAGAAGAAACGTCCGCGGAGAAGGCTAGTCTACGACGAGGCTCTGGGGGAGGTTGTAGCCAAGAAGGTTCGCAAACCTGGCAGACGTGTTCAAGACTGGCAAGGGAGCGTCGAAGATTGGGAAACTGCCGGTCTTGGTCCTGAGCCCCCGACGGATGATGAAGAAAAACAGGAAAACGATGAGGAACCGGATGAGCCGTAGGCATGTGCCTCACCGCACCTGTGTAGCCTGCCGTCAGCTACGACCTGCAAGGGAGCTAGTGAGGATAGTGCGTCTGTCCGGCGGTGGAGTAGAAGTGGATGAAACAGGCAAGAAATCTGGACGAGGTGCCTACCTTTGCCCTGACGCAGCTTGCTGGGAACTCGCACTGACAAAGCAAAGCTTGGAACACGCCCTCAAGACCGAGACCACGGTAGAGGAGAAAGAGGCCTTGTGGCGACAGTGTAGGTCTCTGCCGCCCAGTCCATCTGCCAATCCGGTTGGCAGCACAGGGGGGTAATCTGGTACAATGACGGAGTTCGAGGATGCTCTTGAGGCTTTGACTGAAGCCTTGTGCTGATGTGGTTCTGATCGTGTGGAGAGAGGAGTTGTGCGCGGCAACGAGATACCTTTCGAATCGGGCAAGGGAGCGACGATGGTGAGTCCCTAGACTCTGATACGGAAACCAGGGCCTTCCCCATAGTATGCCTCATCGCTCTCCCCTATGGTTCGTGGTGCGAACCGTTGTTACCCACTAAACCCTCGCTCTTGATTACCCAAACACGCCAGTAGTGGTCAGACATTCACCAGACTCAGCTGCGGCTCCTCTTCTTGCGAAGACTGAGCTGATGGAGCGACTGTACCGGAAGGGAGACAAGACATGGCAGAGAAGGGCAAAGTAGTCAGCATACCAGACCAGATATCGGTCAGGGATCTCGCTGATTTGCTCGGAGCCAGCCCCATAGAAGTCATGAAGCTGTTGATAAGCAGCGGCATAATGGCCAACATCAATCAGACCGTTGACTACGATACGGCAGCCATCGTGGCCACTGATTTGGGCTTCGAGATACAGCAAGAGACCGCAGAGGCTCCTGAGGAGGATCCTCCCGCAACCGAGGCCCCAACTCTGCCAGAGGAAGTCCCTCTGCGAGATATCTATGTCCAAGAAGCTCCAGAAGACCTGAAACCCAGGCCTCCTGTGGTCACGGTGATGGGACATGTGAACCACGGCAAGACCTCTCTGCTGGACTACATCAGACACACCAACGTGGTGGCCGGTGAGGCCGGGGGGATAACACAGCATACCGGTGCGTACCAGGTGGAAGTGAACGGTAAGGAGATCACCTTCATAGATACGCCTGGTCACAAGGCCTTCACGGCCATGCGAGCCCGAGGAGCTCAAGTGACCGACATCGCCGTCTTGGTTGTAGCCGCCGACGATGGAGTGATGCCGCAAACCAAGGAGGCCATCGATCACGCCCGGGCTGCCAATGTCCCCATAATCGTGGCCATCAATAAGATAGACAGGGCAAACTCTGATGCAGAAATGGTCAAGAAACAACTGGCGGACGTCGGGTTGGCGGTGGAAGGTTGGGGAGGTAACACCATCGCCGTGACGGTTTCGGCCAAAGAAGGTACAGACATTGACACCTTGCTGGACATGATCCTCCTGGTCGCGGAGATGTCCAATCTGCAAGCCAACCCTGATCGACCTGCTACGGGAGCCGTCATTGAGGGACAGTTGGACAGGAACAGGGGGGCCACCGCCACCCTACTGGTGCAAAATGGCACTCTTCACGTGGGCGACCAGGTGGTGATAGGGGAAACGTATGGCCGCATCCGCGCCATGTTTGACGAAGCGGGCAACAGAGTGAAGTCCGCGCCGCCTTCTTTCCCTGTCGTCGTGCTGGGACTCTCGGACGTACCTCAGGCAGGGGAGATCTTTACAGTGGTAGACAATGAAAAGAGCGCCCGAGCCCTCGTGGAGCAACGAGCGGACGAGAGAATGGCCGCAGAACAGGCGCCGGTCAGAACCCTCAGCCTGGACGAGATCTACGCGCAGATGCAGGCGGGCGCGGTAAAGGAGTTCAACGTCATCTTGAAAGCCGACGTCCAAGGTGCTCTAGAACCAGTCGTTAGTTCCCTGGAGAAACTAGGTGACGAAGACCTGAGAGTGAGAATCATCCACCAAGGGATCGGCAAAATCACCGAATCGGACATCGACTTGGCTATCGCTTCTCAGGCTGTCGTCATGGGCTTCAATGTGCAGGCCGAACCTGCTGCCCGTTCGATGGCGGAAATCGAAGGCATACAGATCCGCTACTACCGGGTCATCTACAAACTCATTGAGGATATTGACAAAGCGCTGAAGGGGCTCCTGGAGCCCGTGTATGAAGCCGTAGTGATGGGCCATGCTGAGGTGCGGACTACGTTCCGAGCCTCGAAGCTCGGTCGAGCAGCCGGTGTCTACGTAGAGGACGGCGCCGTGAAGCGCAACGCTCACGCAAGGGTCCTACGCGACAACGAGGAGGTATACGACGGCACGATTGTGTCGCTAAGGCGTTTCACCGAAGACGTGAACGAGGTAGTGGAGGGTCTCGAATGCGGTGTGGGACTGGCCAGTTTTACTGATTTCGAAGAGGGAGACGTCATAGAGGTGTACAAGCGAGAACGAGTGTCCTGAGACTCTCCGACTCCTCGACTTCGCGGATCGGCCACCCAGTGAGATAGGCGGAGCGTACTGTGGTCACTCGCAGACAAAGAAGAATAAGCTCATTGATCAAAGAGGCCATAAGTGAAGTGCTACAGCAGGATGTAGCAGACCCCAGATTGGATTTCGTGACCATCACCGATGTAGAGACCTCTTCAAATCTGCGCCAGGCCTACATCTATGTGTCCGCTCTCGGCGACTCCGCGAATCAGGAGCGAGCCTTAGAAGCCCTGAGAAGCGCCACCGGCTTCCTGCGCCGCGAGCTGGGACAGAAGGTCTACCTCCGTTATGTCCCAGACCTGGAGTTTCGCTTGGACCGATCTATAGAGAGAGGCCAGCGCATCGACAGAATCCTATGGGAACTGCAGGACTCCCAACAACAGAGCGAGGAATGACCCGGAAACTCAAGCGACTCATCGATCGTTCACGGCAGATATTCATCGTAGCGCACGTCGATCCAGATGGAGACACCATCGGGTCTGCTCTCGGCCTGGCGCGCTCTCTCAGGAAGATGGGCAAGGACTGCACGCTGGCCTGTGCTGACTCCGTCCCAGACGCTCTCCTCTTCTTGCCTGGGGTTGAGGAGTTCGGCATCCCTCGGCTCACTGATGAGGATCTGATCATCGCCGTGGACGTCAGCCATCCCAACCGCCTTGGCCAAGCCTACCGCCATCTCCCATCTTTGGACACCCCGATGGTGAACATCGATCACCACCTCACCAATAGCATGTTCGGTACCATCAATCTGGTGCGCACAGAGGCCACGGCTACCGCCGAGATCATCTTCGACCTGCTCCAGGAATGGGAGGTGCTGTTGGACTCCGTCCTGGCCACGCACTTGCTCACAGGCATCGTGACTGATACTCAATCCTTCAGCACCCCAAGCACCACTCCTCGCATTCTCGAGGTCTCCTCCCAATTGATGAAGGCAGGCGCTTCACTCACCGAGATACATGAGAACTACTACAAGAAGAGAGAGGTGGAGACTCTACATCTATGGGGGAGAATCCTCGCTGAAATGCAGTTGGATGATCAGCTGGTCTGGTCTGTGAACACCTTGGACATGCGGAGCCGATCCCACGCCGCACCCGACGATGGGGATGGGATAGTGAACCTGCTAGCCACGGCCCGTCAAGCCAAGGCTGCGATCATGTTCACCGAAAACGAGGATGGCAAGATAGGGATCAGCATCAGATCCCGGCCAGGGGTGGACATTTCTCCCATTGCCATCCATTTCGGAGGTGGGGGGCATCCCCAGGCCGCAGGCACGGAACTGCTAGGGGATCTATGTGAGGTGATTCCCAAGGTGCTGATCAAGGCCAAGGATGTTCTCAATGCACACGATCCCAAGTGAGAAAGCAACATCGGCAGGGAACAAGATGCAACGTGGCGGCACCGTAAGGGAGTTCTGCCTCGCCTGTCAAGCAGATCTGGAGCCCGCACGAAAGCACGTCGACGAGGCCAGAAGGGCCGTCAGATCTGGAATTCTGAACATCAACAAGCCTTCAGGGATAACCTCCCACGACGTTGTGGATAGAGCCCGTGAGGCTTCTGGAGTGAAACGCGTGGGTCATGCTGGCACCCTGGATCCCTCAGCTTCAGGAGTATTGCTGGTCTGTATTGGCCAGGCGACGCGGGTAGCCGAATACTTGATGGCGGGCCGGAAGAGATACCGGGTTGAGATACACCTGGGCACAAGCACCGACACTCACGACCGGGACGGCAAGGTCACCTATCAGGCGCCGGAGGTCAACACAAGCCGGGAGGAGATCGAGCAAGCGTTGACCATTTTCAGAGGGCGAGTCCAGCAGATACCGCCGATGTACTCAGCCCTGAGGCACAATGGAACCAGACTGTACGAATTGGCGCGTCGAGGGATCCAAGTCGAGCGCACGCCCAGACAGGTTGAGATCTACGATCTGCAACTGACTGACTGGACCTCACCTGTTCTTCGACTGACAGTGGAGTGCTCAAAGGGTACCTACGTTCGAGCCTTGGCACGAGATCTGGGCAAAGCGCTTGGCACCGGCGGCCACTTGAGCAACCTGGTACGTGTGGGCAGCGGGTCGTTCATTCTGGATGATGCAGTGTCACTAAGCGCGGTTGAACGCCGATTTGCTGAAGGCCGATGGCCGCAGATCCTCCACCCCCTCGATGAAGCACTCCTACAGTTCGAAGCTGTCATCGTGGACGGCGAAACTGAGAGGAAGATACGCCAGGGCCAGCAGGTGAGGGGACCGGAGCCGCTGGACGGACCTTTGTGCCGCGCCTACTCCCCGTCTGGGGAATTCATTGCACTGCTGCGATACGACAATGAGGAGGAGGTCTGGCGACCGAGAAAGGTATTCAACCTTCATGAAGCTGGTACGTGATCTTACGGAGCTCACCCTTGACAAGCCCTCGGCTCTCAGCATCGGCGTCTTCGATGGCGTGCATCTGGGGCATCGCTACCTGATAGACAGACTGATGGAGAGCGCCCAAAGCGCAGGCTTGCTGACCGGAGTGGTCACCTTCGATTCTCATCCTGACGAGCTGCTGGCCCCCCAGAGACATGTCCGCTACTTGACCACACTGACGAATAAACTCGACCTCTTGGGAGGATTGGGGCTTGACTTGGTCATGGCTCTACCCTTCACCAGCGAACTGGCCCAGACGTCCGCTCGAGGTTTCATTCTCTCCCTGGTGCAGCGACTGCACATGAGGGAGTTGTGGATTGGGCCCGACTTTGCCCTGGGCAGGAGAAGGGAGGGGAACGCCACGTACTTGAGTACTCTGGGACGTGAGCTCGGCTTCCGCCTAGAGGCGCTAGAACCGCTCACAGAAGGGGGAGAGGTCATAAGCAGCACTAGAATCCGCGCTCTTCTGCGTGAAGGCAAGGTGACTGAAGCGAGCCAGCTTCTGGGGCGGTATCTCTCCCTCGAAGGACAGGTAGTGAGTGGTGCCAAGAGAGGGCAGAGGCTTGGCTTCCCCACGGCGAACCTCGCTGTGGATGAAAAGATCATGATCCCCGCTGATGGTATATATGCTGTACGGGTTCAATGGGGTGCCACCAACCATCAAGGGGTGGTGAACGTTGGGGTCCGCCCCACCTTCGAAGATCAGGCAGAGCGCATCGTCGAGGCCCACCTCATAGATTTCACGGGTGACCTGTACGGCAAGACTCTGGAAATCAGCTTCATCAGACGCCTGCGGCCTGAGCAGCGTTTCAAGAACGCGGACGCGCTCATCGCCCAGATGAGACAGGACGTCGCCCAGACCCGCCGGCTCTTTCAAGGACTGGAGCGATGACGGATTCAACGCCCAAGCCTTTCGAGGAAGTTGAGCACGTGGCTGATGCGGCCTTGAAGGTCTATGGCCGTGACTGGGGTGAACTCCTAGTGAACGCCGCCCACGGCATGTTCAGCCTGATGGCCGACTGCCAGGACACTCAGGCCTCCACGCAG
>Ga0114930_10000774_pt1 | contig 32971 bp, 30 predicted proteins | sample AnhtaG_FD_87300 | JGI IMG/M metagenome (GOLD analysis project Ga0114930, IMG submission 87300) | Deep subsurface microbial communities from Anholt, Denmark to uncover new lineages of life (NeLLi) - Anholt_01485 metaG | ecosystem: Environmental > Aquatic > Marine > Oceanic > Sediment | place... | reverse complement strand
CCAACAACTCAGCTTTCATCTGATCGCGGGTGCATTTCATGGTCAACCTCCAAAAGCTTGGTATGGGTTTATGGGGATGACGTGATTATGCCACAATCTGCCCCAAAACTGAAATGCACCCTGGGGCACTGGCGGATTTCAGCAAGGTGTGGTATGATAGTAGCAGAGGTCATCTTCCTATCGGCGAAAGGAGAAAATCCGATGGCCACTGATCACATTTTGCGTTTTCGCCAACCAGCTTTCGTCCGCTACGGCTTCGGCGTCTCAGCCCTGACAGGCGAGGAGGCACAACAACTGGACCTGACCCGGGTCCTTATCGTTACGGACAAAGGCGTGCGTGGCGCAGGCCTGGTTGACGGCGTCGTTACCTCGCTACAGGAAGCAGGTATCGCCTACGAGATCTTCGATGAGGTAGAGTCCAATCCCACAACCGTGATCGTCGAGAGGGCATTGGCCCGCCTCACGGCGATGGGCGCTGGTGGCGTGGTGGCCGTCGGCGGGGGCAGTTCCATGGACACAGGCAAGGCTGTAGCTTTCCTGGCCACCAACGGTGGGAAGGTGGCTGACTACAGGGGCGCGGACAGGGTGAAGCTGCCCCCTCTGCCCTGTATCGCCATCCCCACCACAGCCGGCACCTCCAGCGAGGTCACCATCTACGTCGTCTTCACCGATCCGGAGACCCACTTCAAGTTCGGCCTCGCCAGCCCCAATGCCGCCGCGACGCGGGCGCTGATAGATCCTGAGCTGACGCTCACCATGCCCCCGGCCCTCACTGCGGCCACCGGCATGGATGCCCTCACCCACGCGCTGGAATCCTACACCACCAAGGGGGCCTATGATCTCACTGAGGTGCTGGCCCTGGAGGCCATCCGGCTCATTGGCCGCTGGCTGCCCGTAGCTGAAAAAGATGGGCAAAACCGCCAGGCCCGCGAGCGGATGATGATGGCCTGTCTTTTGGGCGGCATTGCCTTCAACCAGTCACGGCTGACCATCGTGCACGCCATGTCCCACCCAGTGAGTGGCTGGTGCGGCACGCCCCACGGCGTGGCCAACGCCATCCTCCTGCCCCACGTCATGGCCTTCAACGTGGATTACACCCAGGAGAAATTCGCCCGCATCGCCGAGGCGCTGGGCGTGGACACGAAGGGGATGTCCATTGCGCAGGCAGCCCATGCTGCTGTGGATAGGGTCTACGGTATGAACGAAGGGATGGGCATCCCTCCCAATCTGAGCGCGGTCGGAGTGCGGGCCGAGCTCATCCCCCACATGGCCACCGATGCCATGAAGAGCGGCAACATCCCGCTCAACCCCCGGCCGACCACCTACCAGGATGTGGTGGCCATCTACGAAGCGGCTATGTGAGTCTATGTTTCATGCGGAGGGAGCTATGACTTTACCGGACGTAGCCCGCTTGCCCAATTGGGACAATGGGGGTAGAATGATACCGTAGCCTGTCCTGGTCGTCGGGCTAGGGTTTGATGCGGTACTCAATGTAAAGGAGCTGACACTTTGATCATCACCAAAGACATGCCCATCGGTGAGGTGGTACAAAAGTATCCAGCCATCATTGAGGTATTTCCGCGCCACGGCCTAATGTGCTTTGGCTGTGCCATCGCTCGCTTTGAAAACCTGGAGCAAGGGGCACTGGCCCACGGCATTGATGTGGAGGCCCTGCTGCAAGACCTCAATGCCGTGGTACCACAGGAGGCCTAGTGAGGAACTCCTCTCCCAACTTCAAAACCTGCGGGGGGAGGACGGCAGTCCACAGGTAGAGGTATGATGGGGCCTGGGGTTGCTCCGGGACTGCCCAGGGCAAGCGGTTCCCCCGGACTGACCTGTTCCCTGTGCCTGGCCGGCACAGGACAGGCCGGGGCAGGCTGGAGGATAGGTTTGGTGGTGAGCGGTCTCTGGCCTGTCGGCCTGGGCAGGCAGCCTAGCCGTCAGGGAGGCCCGCCTGAAAGCACCTGGAGGGTTCCACTCATAAAGCATGTCCTGGGCGGAAAGTCCAGGAGGACTGGATACGGCCAGAAGGGAAGGAGGTGACTTCTATGAGAGTTTCATGTCTCCAAGAGAATTTGGCCAGAGGGTTGGCAATCGTAGGCCGTGCTGTGGCCACCCGCAGCACGCTGCCGGTGCTCTCCAATGTAATGCTGGCCACTGACATGGGCCGCCTGAAACTGGCAGCGACCAATCTGGAGATGGGGATTTCCTGCTGGGTGGGGGCCAAAGTAGATGAGGAGGGAGCCATTACTTTGCCAGCCCGAGTGCTCATTGACCTGGTCAATGCCCTACCCCCGGAACGAATAGATATGGAGCTGGTAGTTCGCACTTCTACCCTACACCTACAGTGTGCCCGTTTCGAGGCCAACATCAAAGGCATTGACGCCCAGGAATTTCCCATTATTCCCACTCTCCAAGTCCAGGAGGATGGGGGACTCAAGCTCGAGGCCGAGGTGTTGGGTCAGATGATCGAACAGGTGGCCTTTGCAGCGGCAGTTGATGAGAGCCGGCCCATTCTGACGGGGGCACTGATGCATTTTGCTCGTGCAGATACAGAAGATAGGCTCACAATGGCAGCGGCCGATGGTTTCCGCCTCTCAGTACGCCGGGAGGTCCTTCAGGCGGCAGCGACAAGTGACCTAGCTATAGAGGCAGCAGATGTCATCGTCCCTGCTCGGGCATTGACCGAACTGGCTCGGGTTACCGGAGGTAACGAGGAGCCGATTGCCCTTAGTATTACCTCGGAGCGCAATCAGATACTCTTTCATCAGGGAAACGTGGATCTTGTCTCTCAACTCATCGAGGGTCATTTCCCCGACTATACCCAGATCATCCCCACCACCCACACTCTCCGCACCGTGGTGGAGACCGGAGCTTTCCTCAAAGCCGTGCGCATGGCTAACATCTTCGCTCGCGACGCAGCCAACATAGTGCGTCTTTCCATCGTGCCTGGAGCGGAGCTGACACCAGGTCACATGTCTGTGGCTGCCACCAGTGCCGAGTTAGGGGATCACGTGGGTGAGATTGACGCCAGTGTGGAAGAGGCTGGTGGTGAGAGAGGAGAGCCTATGACTATCGCCTTCAATGCCAACTATCTCATTGACATCCTGTCGCGCGTTGGGATGGCCCAGGTAGCTCTGGAGACGACTACTCCCTCCTCTCCGGCAGTGATCAGGCCGGTGGGGGGCCCCGACCTGACCCACGTCATCATGCCCATCCACATCTCTGGCTGAACCCGGTTTCAGCGTATCAGTCGAATGGCCGCTGTCCACAGGTGGCCACCCCAAACGCCCACCTCTGCTTAGCCTGTCCTGGCCAGGGAAGGTGGGCGTTTGGGGCTTGAGGCTCGCCCAGTCTCAGGCTGGCTCGGGGATGATCAGGCCGTAATCGCCATCCCGACGCCGGTACAGGACGTTGATCTCGCCGCTCTCGGCGTTGAAGAAGACGAAGAAATCGTGGCCCAGAAGCTCCATCTGTTCGATGGCCTCCTCTTCATCCATAGGCGGAGTGGGAAAGCGCTTGACCCGGACAATGTGATGCGGTTCCTCCGCATAGAGCTCCATTTCCTCCAGGAGTTCCTCCACCTGTCGAGCCTTAGCTCGCCCGCGATACCGCTTGCCTTTGTAGCGCATGATCTGACGATACATCTTGTCCAGGACTGCGTCAATGGAGGTCGAGAGATCGCTGCTTCGCTCTTCGGCACGGAGGATGGTACCCCGGTTGCGCACTGTGAGCTGAGCCACCTGGCGGTCTTGAGCGCTCCTGGCTCGGTGCACAGTCAACTCCATTCGGGCCTCATCAATGGTAGGCAGATAGCGAATCAAACGGTTGACCTTTTTTTCCACATATCCTCTCAGACGATCGGTGATTTCCACGTTCCGTCCCTGAATCACGATCTTCATTATCCTTGCTCCTTTTCTCCAAATCATCAACGAGGGCGTGCCAGGGTGTAAGCCCAGATTGAGCCCGCTCCCGCTTCTTGCAGTGCTGCGCTGCAACTGCTCAGCGTAGCCCCCGTCGTACACACGTCGTCAATCAGGGCCACCTGACGGCCGGCCATCCGCTCGTCGAGGCATCGGAATGCTCCCCGCACATTCTCCTGGCGGGCGGGGGCGGCCAGGCTGATTTGGGGAGTGGTAGCGCGAATGCGAACCAGGGAGTCCGTCTCCACCGGAAGCCCGATGGCCGCCCCGAGCTCGCGGGCCAGCAATGTCGCCTGGTTGTACCCTCGTTCCGCCAGTCGAGTGGGATGAAGGGGGACGGGGATGAGCACCTCGGCTGGAATGTGGTAGGCCAACCACTGTTCAGCCATGAGCTGGCCCAGGGGATGGGCCAAAGCCTGTCCACCCCGGTACTTGAACCGATGGATCGCCTCACGCAGCACACCCTCAAAATAGGCTGCCGAGCGAATGCCGTCAATGGGAGGGGCCATGCGGCGGCAGACCGAACAGAGGCGATCCGATTGAGCGACAGGACGTCCGCAGCAGGGACACAGCGGGCCGGTGATGCGCTCGATCCCCCTCCGACACTCCGGGCACAGCCAGGTATCAGAGCGCCGACAGCCAACGCAACGGGGTGGGAAGAGGAGATCCAGCAGGGCTTCCTTAAGCTGCTGCCATATCCCATGCGCTGGGAGCTGATCTGGAAGCATACCTCCCTCTGCTGATCTTCCCGTGTCCAGTGCAAGCGAAGGTCAGTTGCTTATGTCGTGTTTACGGGGATGTCTTCGCTCACATCAATAAGCATTACTTTCACTGGGAAGCGGGAATTGGATTTCAAAGACACCCGTTTCATCATTTTCTGGGCGCATATACTTGCGCAAGGATTGCTCCCGCATTTCGGCAGATTGCTCGTCTTGATGGACTTCAACCAAAACAGGAATTCCGCTCTCAACTTTCACCACAACCCATAGCAGTTCAGGCTGCTCTCGCACGGTCATATGCTCACCTCCAGAGTAAGGCCATGCCATTAGTATACTCGCTTTCGAGCAATTTGGCAATCCATTTTAACGTTCCGTGCGAACCCAACACCGTTCCCCATCGGTGATGAGCTCGATCTCCAAAGGCTCCCCGACCCGTCCTCGGGTCGGCCGCCGCGGAGCGGCGGAGGATATGCGGCCCTGCGGGCCGCCGACACCCGTCCTCGGGTGTCGAGAGCAACATGAATTCTTAACGTTCCGTGCGGACCCAGCACCGCTCCCCATCGGTAATGAGCTCGATCTGGCCCTGCTCGTCGGTGCGAAGTACCGAGACCCCCTGTTGGGCCAGCCGCTTCAGCAGCTCCGGCGCCGGGTGGCCGAAGCGGTTGTCCTTCCCCACAGAGATGACCGCCAACTGAGGATCCACCGCCGCCAAGAAGCGCTCCCCGGTGCCACTTCCCGCCCCGTGATGAGCTACCTCTAGCACCCAGCTCCTCACCGGCTGCCCCCTCCTCAGCAGTGCCTCCTCCCCTTCATGTTCCAGGTCTCCGGTGAGAAGAAAGCTGCCTCGTCCGTACACCAGACGCAGAGCGAGGGAGTTATTGTTGTCGTCGGCATCGGTCCCCTGGAGCAGGATCGGCCCCGGATGCAGGACCTCCAACAGGGCCCCGTCCTCCAGCGCAATCTGCATCCCCTGCTGGCCCATCACCTGGGGTACCCCCCGCTCGCCAAGCATCCGCTCCCACTCCTCAGCCAGCGCCGTTTCGCGCGGCAACGCTGGCTCCATCGCACGTGCCACCTGGTAACGCTCCAGCACCGGGATCAGCCCGGCCAGGTGATCCTCATCTGGATGGGTGAGCACCACCAGGTCCAGGCTTCGATCCCAGAAGGGCATGGCCCGCCCCAGCCTGTCAAGAAGCAGGGTGGGGCTCGGCCCCCCATCAATCAAGATCTGATGACCATGGGGAGTCTGGATGAAAATCGCATCCCCCTGCCCCACATCGAAGAATACCACGTGCAGCCGACCATCAGTCAGGCTGAGAGCGGCTGTCCAGATCAGCACGACGGCCACAAGCAGAGCACCCAGAAGAAGGGCCGTTGGAATCCGGGTTCGCAGCCGGTCGCGCCAGGTACGCCTGCTCTGAGGACTCTGCCGAAGCCAGAGGGTGAGAACTGCCAGGATGCCGTACCAGGCCAAGACACATCCTGGGCCAAAGCCCTCCACTGGCACCGAGGCCCGGGGAAAACTCGCAGTCCACTCCACCACGCGGATGGTGTAGGTTAGGGGCAGCCAGGCTGCCCAGCCGAGGGCGCGCCCCAGGGGTAGCCAGACGAGTCCCAGCCCGGTCGTCAATCCACCACAGAACATGACCGCTGGCTGCACCGGCAGGATGAGCCCGTTGGCCAGGAGGCTCACCAGCGAGAGTTGGCCGAAATAGTGAAGCAGAAGTGGAAAGACGGTTATCTGAGCCGCCAGCGTCACCAGCAGCGCCTCGCTGAGCACGCCCAGCACTCTATCCACCCATCCAGGAGAGAGGACCTGGCTCAGCCAGTGCCGTGCCCCTTCCTCAAAACGGCGGGCATATAGGATCAACCCCAATGTGGCGGCAAAGGAGAGCTGAAACCCCACGTCCCACAGCACCAGGGGGTTTTGTAGGGTCATGAGGAGGGCGGCGAAAAGGCAACCGCTGAGAGCATCGCCTTCGCGGCCGAAGTGGCGGGCCAGGAAGTAGAGGCTGCCCATGATCGCGGCTCGCACCACTGCGGGGGCAGCGCCGACGAGGATGGTGTAGGCTCCGATGCCAGCGATGGTCAGCAGGGCCATCCAGCGCTGGCCAGCCAGCCGCCGGGTTACTATGGAGAGCATTCCGGCCAGCACGGAGATGTTGAACCCGGAGATGGCGATTATGTGCGTCGTGCTGGTGGCGGAAAAAGCATCCCTCACCTCCTCCGGGATGCCTGCCTCCACTCCCAGCAGGATGCCGGTCAGCAGTGAGGCCTCAGGCTCGGGCAGGATGCGGGCGATAGTGGCCTGCGCTCGCGCTTTGAAGCTCAGCAGAAAGCGATAGAAGGGACTGCCCCCGCCCCGCCTCAGAAGCGTGATCTGCGGCCGTCGGAGCAGGGCGTATATCCCCTGGCGGGCCAGATAGTCACGGTAGGAGAACCGCTCGAAGACCGGCGGGGTCTCCAGTAAGCCCTCAATTTCAAGGTCATCGCCGTACATGTAGCCCGGATAGCGCGGTGCCCGGACTAGAATTGCGCCTTTGACTGCCCGCTCCTCCCCCTCGACCTCCACTCGATCCACGGCCAGGCGCAGGTTAGTGTAGGTGTCCCGCACATCGGGCTCCCCGACCACCCGTCCCCATAGGGTCACCCATCCCTGATCGGAGTAGGCGGCGATATGGCCGGGATCGGCAAGGTCGGGAAGGGAGAGAGTGTATCGTACCAAACCGAGTAGGAAGAAGAGAGCACAGATGGCGATCCGTCGTACTCCGGGGTCATCCCTCCACAGGAGGAAGCCCACGAGGGGGAGGATCGCCAGCAGGCCGATCAGGGCTAGCGGGGGACGGAGACAGTGGGCGGCGGCGATGCCTATGAGCCAGGCGGTGCTGAGGTAGACAAGGGTCATTTCAGATCATAAACACATGGACTTCCTGCAGGGGCATTGGTTCCACCCAGAGCACCTCCTGCTCCCCCTGGGCCTCGTACACCACTGCCACCAACGGCTCGTCCTTGCCGTCACTGTAGCGAGCGGTGATGCGGGCGATGATCCATTTGTCCTCATCAGAGGGTGTACCCTCCACCAGCGTCACCGGCCCCACGTGGTCACGGGCCGTCATCCGTCCCCAATCCCCCCGCACTTGATCCAGATAGCAATTCTCCGCCTCCTCCCGGCCCACCATGCACTTGGCCTGCTCCGACACCCGGAAGTGACGGCCTATCACCAGGCGCATCATGTCATCCGGTGTCAGGGCTTCTGTATCTGTGTGGGCCACCAAATCGCGAAAGCGGCGGGCGTAGTTTCCGTCGGTGAGGAGGCATCCCCCGGCCGGTTGGGGATACTCTTCCAGCCCCAACTCCTCCGCCAGACGCATCTGCGGCTTTCGGCTCCGACCCTGAAATGCGTAGAGCTTGTCCCGATCCACCCACGCCTCCTTCTCGGGGATGGTGGGGGGCAGCAGCTTGGCCGAGAGCGGCCGGAGCAGCAGTCCCTCCAGCCCACTTTCCCTCCCTAGCAATCGCAACGCATTCCGGTACTGGGACATGGGCCGCTGGCCTAGCACCTCCCCGGTGATAACGAAATCAGACCCCACCTGCACCATGTGCTGCCGAGCCTTCCGCAGCATGAACAGGTGGCAGTCGAGGCAGGGATTCACATTGGTTCCGTACCCGTACCGGGGATGGAGCACGACCTCCAGGTACTCCTGCGACACGTCAATGATGCGGACCGGCACCCCCAGCCGGGCGCCACTGCGCCGTATGGCATCCCCATAAGCGCCGCGCTCCTGTCCCAGACGACGACGGCGCTCCACCACGCTGAAACCCGTGTAGAAGTGGAGCGCCTCGACTTCAATCCCCTGGGCTCTGACCACCGAGATGGCCAGCAGGCTATCCAGCCCACCTGACAGGAGTGCTATCGCTTTTCGTCCTTCAGAGACCATACACCTCCTCTGGCTTCAGCCTCATCATGGCGCACCCTTCAACCGGCGCGACCTCTTCCGAGCGCACTTGACACAGACCGTAGTGTGCGGGAGGATCGCCAATCGCTCCTCAGAAACGGGCTCACCACACTCCTTGCAGATGCCGTACTCCCCGTCTTCCACCTTGCGCAATGCCGCTTCTATGGAACGGGCCTTGTTCTCCAGGCTCTGCTTGAGTGCCAGGTTAAACTCCCACTCGTATATCGTGGAGCCCCCCTTGCCGATCCCGTAGTCCGCTTTGTCCTCTAACTTCTGTTCCAACCGTTGTATCTCGGCCAGGGTTTGCTCCAGCTCCTGCTGTAGCTTCTCCCGCGTTGATGGCATTTGTGCAGTTACCTCCGGCGCCACTTGCACAGCGCTGTACATTCCTACCAAACCAGTCCCTGTATCTCTACACTGCAACCCAGATATCTCTACCATTTCACTATCAATGGCCAGCTCCACCATCCAGGATATCATCTATGAACAATTATATACCTTTGGCATGGATTTGTCAATTGCCATTTTCGTCCTTTGCCCCCCTCAGCCACCCCTGAATGATAGCCGCTGCTCGCTCCACCACCTGAGGCCCCTGCTCTATCCAGTGGATCCGCGGATCATCCAGCCGGAACCAATTGTACTGGTGACGGATGAAGTGGCGGGTGCTGGCCTTCATGCGGCGGATGGCCTCCTCCAGGCTGATCTTCCCACCTAGATACTCCCCCAGTTCGGCGTAGCCGATCCCCGACATGGCCGACAGCCGAGGGCCGTAGCTCTGAGCGACAAGCCGCCGCACCTCGTCCAGCAGGCCCCTTTCGATCATGCGCTCAATGCGCCGATCTGCCTGCTTGTAGAGTGCCTGCCGTTCCATGGTGAGCCCCAACTGGAGAATGCGATAGGGGGGTGGGCGCTTCTTTTGCAGTTCGGAGATCGGCTGTCCGGTGACCTCGTACACCTCCAAGGCCCGGATCACACGCCGCACATTTCGCGCGTCTATCCGCGCTGCAGCGGCGGGGTCCACCTCTGCCAGCCGGTCGTGGAGCGCCTGATGGCCCCACTCCTGTACCTCCTGGAGCATCCGTCGCCGCAGATCGGGCTGGGGTGGCACACGCGGGATGGACCAGCCCTCCACCACAGCCCGCACGTACTGCCCGGTACCCCCTACCAGGAGGGGAAGCCTGTCTCGTGAGTGGATATCGGCGACGGCCTGGTAGGCCAATTCCTGGTATTCGGCCAACGAGAGTTGTTCGTCAGGGGTGACGAGATCCACCAGGTGGTGTGGCACCTGGGACCGCTCCTGGGGCGTGGGTTTGGCGGTGCCAATGTCCAGGCCGCAATAGACCTGTCGGGAGTCGGCGGAGACGATCTCCCCCTCGAACCGCTGGCAGAGCTCGATAGCTAGAGCACTCTTCCCCACCGCCGTGGGGCCAACGATCACGATCAAAGGTGCACTGTGCACCACTTCACCCCAGCCGCTCTTCCGTCTCAGCGTCGAAGAAGTGCACCCTTTGGGGATCGAACTGCAGGCGCACCCTGTCACCGGGAACCAGCGGGAACTGGCGTCCGATCTTGAGCGCGCATGGCTCCTGGCCCAGGCTGAGGTGAACAATCTGGGCCTGCTCGGTGATCAGCGGTTCCACCACCTCCACCAGAGCCGAGATGCCATCCTGATCACCGAGGGTGATGTGCTCGGGGCGAATGCCCAATGTCAGGTCTTGACCGGCGTTGATCTGTGGCTGCAGCGCCTGCGGCAGGGGCCAATCGAAATCGGCGAAGCAGGCCTGGCCATTGGCCACCTGGCCGGTGTAGAAGTTCATGGCTGGCGAGCCAATGAAGCCCGCGACAAATGCGTTGGCTGGCGCATCGTACACCTCCCGATAGGTGCCCACCTGGGAGATTCGCCCCTCCCTCATTACCGCGATGCGGTCGCCCAGGGCGATGGCCTCCACCTGGTCGTGGGTCACGTAGATGGAGGTGATGGCGAAGCGACGCAGGAGCCGCTTGATCTCCACCCGCGTCTGGGAGCGCAGCTTGGCGTCCAGGTTGGCCAGCGGCTCGTCGAAGAGGAACAGGGAGGGATCGCGCACAATGCAGCGAGCGATAGCCACCCGCTGTTGCTCTCCGCCGGAGAGGGTGGGAGGGCTGCGCGATAGCAGCGCCTCGAACCCCACCCCCATGATCTCCGAAGTCACCCGCACCCGCTCAGGGATCTCCTCCTCCCGCTCACGGACGCGGAAGGTGAAGGCCAGGTTGTCAAAGGACTGCATGTGCGGGTAGAGGGCGTAGTTCTGGAAGACCATGCCGATGCCTCGGTCTTTAGCCGGCACGTCGACCATCGGCTTGCCATCGAAGTATATCTGCCCCTCGTCAGGCTCCACCAGTCCGACCACCACCCGCAGCAGCGTGGTCTTCCCGCAGCCAGAGGGCCCCACCAGGCTTATGGTCTCCCCATCGTGGATCAGGAGGTCAACCTGGTCCATGGCCTTCACGTAGCCTGTAGCCTCGGGTGGGCCGGCGTGGCGTTCCTCTTCCAGAGCCTGGGCCTGTCGCTGGTAGTCGGAGTAGCCGTGGGGCCGGAATACCTCCTTAACCCGCTCCCAGAGCCCCATGTCCGTTGTCTGCGGCATCTGCCAGAAGACTTTGGTCACCCTTTCCAGTCGAATCTCGGCCATAGCGTCCCTTCCCCACTACGAGATGGCGTGTGTGTCGCCCCTTCACCCGCCCATCACCGCATTGCGGATGAGGTTGATGCGAGGCAGCGAGGCGCGTTGCAACTCCACCGCCACCACGTCAATCCTCCAATCGCACTCCAGTTCGGGGTGTTCTTGCATATAGATCTGGGCCAGTTCGATGAGCTTAGCCTGCTTGGCCAGGGTAACTGACTCCTCGGGAGCGCCGTAGCTGCGGCCCCGTCGGGTGCGCACCTCAATGAAGGCCAGGCACTCCCCCTCCCAGGCGATGAGGTCCAGCTCCCCCGCCGCACAGTGCCAGTTCCGCTCGACGATCTCGTACCCCTGGGTTCGCAGAAACTCCGCAGCCCGTTCCTCTCCCCAATTTCCCAGTTGCCGCCGCGGACCAGACATTCTCCACCGCCACCACTCAACCCTCGCCCTCTCCTGCTCTACCCCTCTACCGGTGTGGCCAGTCCCTCATCCAGAAACAGTTAGTTGAGACACTAGCCCTCACTCAGGATCACCTCCGACTCGCCGCTGGTCTCCTGGAAGAAGAGGTCGGCGATGTAGCAGATATACCTCTTCAATTTTAGCACATTTGGCTCTAGAAGGCAACATTCCGCTTCTACTTGTCAATCCTGCCCTTGCATTGTACAATAGTGAACAGGAGATGACGTAGCATGGGGGGATAACAGCAGAAAGTATACCTATGTCAATAGTGCTGGTGGACGAGTGGAGAAGAGGCCATCTGCAACGAAGAGGAGGCTTCCCATGAAGATCACTGCTGTGAGAACCTATCTGACCTTTGGTGGCTGGCGCAACTGGGTGTTCGTCCAGGTCGAGACCGACAAGGGGCTCACCGGCCTGGGCGAGGCCACGGTGGAGGGCAAAGAGCAGACCATTGCCGCGGCCGTCGCTGATCTGTCACGCTATCTGGTCGGCAAGGACCCGCGTCGTATCGAGGAGCACACCTATGCCATGTACCGCGACGCCTTCTGGCGCGGCGGGCCAGTGCTGAACTCGGCGATCAGCGGTGTGGAGCAGGCGCTGTGGGACATCAAGGGCAAGGTACTGGGCGCGCCGGTGTACGAGCTTCTGGGCGGCCCCTGTCGCGAGCGGGTAAAAGCCTACGCCAACGGTTGGTTCGCTGGAGCGCGCACCCCCGGCGAATACGCCGAGAAGGCCGCCTGGGCTGTATCTCAGGGATTCCAAGCCCTCAAGTGGGACCCCTTCGGGCAGTCGGACCTGTTCATTGACCGCGAGACGGCGAACCGGGCGGTGGAGTGCGTGCGGGCGGTGCGGGAAGCGGTGGGCCCGGACGTGGAGCTGCTCATCGAGGTGCACGGCCGGCTCTCTCCGGCCAACGCCATCCGCCTGGCCCACCGGCTGGAGCCCTACGACATCGGCTTTTACGAGGAGCCAGTGCCGCCGGAGAACATCCCGGCCATGGAGAAGGTAGCCCGGGCGGTGAATATCCCCATCGCCACTGGTGAGCGCCTGTTCACCATCTTCGGCTTCCGGGAGCTTTTGGAGCGGCAGGTGGTGGACATTATCCAGCCCGATCCCTGCCACGCAGGGGGCATCTCGGGGCTGAAGAAGATTGCGGGCATGGCCGAGGCCTACTATGTCGCCATCGCGCCCCACAACCCCAACGGCCCGGTGGCCACCGCCGTCTGCCTGCACCTGGCGGCTTGCCTGCCCAACTTCCTCTTTTTGGAAACCCCGCTGGACCTGGGTGCGCCCTGGCGGAAGGAGCTCCTGACCGAGCCCCTCGAAACTCTCGTGGATGGCTATTACGAACTGCCGACCAAGCCGGGGTTGGGGATCGAGCTGAACATGGATGTTGTGAAGGCTCATCCCTATCAGCCGGTGGACATGCGGATGTTTGGCTGACGCGCTGGGCCATCAGGTTGCTCGGGGGAGAGGTTATGAGTGCTTGCGTATTCTGTGACATCCTAGAAGGAAAGCTCCCATCAAGTATCGTTTTCAGGGATGACCTGTGCTGTGCCTTCATGGATATTCAGCCCGTTAATCCAGGGCATGTGCTGGTCATTCCCGCCTACCATGCCCCATCTCTGGCAGAACTTGATGAAGAATCGGGCGCTCATATGTTTCGGACGGCCCAACACGTTGCCAAAGCTTTAAGAAACAGCGGGCTCAAATGCGAAGGCGTCGACTTCTTTTGGGCAGATGGTGCAGCCGCGGGCCAAGAGGTATTCCATGTCCATCTCCACGTGTTTCCACGCTATACAAGCGATGGGTTTGGTTTAAGGTTTGGGCTGGAGTACGGCAACCGGCCCACAAGGACAGAACTCGACGCTATAGCTGGTAAGATTCGCAGAGCGCTATGAAGGCAGGGGCAATTTGACGGAATGGGGAGGATGGATATAATCTGAATAGGTGCTGACACGCTCTACACGGCGCTGACCCGCAGGTGGCCTAGAACCGCGTTCGGTTTGCAAACACTGAAGCATGACAAGCGAGAGGCGGCCTGCATGCAACGACTGAGCATCGGCGACTTCATCTGGCTGAACATTTATTGGCTGGGGCTCAACATGGCCTCCGGCAGCCTGACCCCCATCATCCTCCCTGTGTTGGTGCAGCAGTTCGTGGGCCCAGAGGTGAAGAACACGTTCTACGGAGCCCTGCGCGCTGCGGGCCTGGTGGTGGCCATCCTGGTGCAGCCAGCGGCGGGGCTGCTCAGCGACCGAAGTACCTCCCGCTGGGGACGCCGGCGGCCCTACATCTTCCTGGGCACCATGCTGGACCTGGTCTTTCTGACCCTGGTTGCGCTGTCAGGCAATTATTGGCTGCTCTTCTTCGCCATATTGCTGCTCCAGTTCTCCTCCAACATCGCCCACGGTGCCCTCCAGGGGTTCATCCCCGACCTGGTGCCGGAGGATCAGCGGGGACGGGCCTCGGGGGTCAAGGCGGTGATGGAGCTCCTGCCGGTGGTGCTCACTGCCTTCACGGTGGCCAAGTTGGTGGGGGGTGGGCACATGGCGGCCTCCTTCGTCGTGGTGGGCGGATCGCTGCTGGTGACCATGCTCCTCACCCTCATTTTTGTGCGGGAGGAGCCACTGCGGGAACCCTCTGGTCAGCCCCTCACTCCCCCGATGCTGCGCATTTTGGGCCTGCTCCTGGGCATCCTCATCGGAGCTCTGGCCGGCGCTATCTGCGGAGCCCTGGTGGGTGGTGCCGGTGGGCTGGTGGCGCTGCCCTTTGCTGGCCGGGAGAGGGCGCTGATGGTGGGGGTAGGTATCGGGGGGCTGATGGCGATGGTGGCAGCCATCATCGTCGGTGTGTGGGCCAGTGTGAGTATCAGCGCCGAGGCGCGGCGCTATCCCTCCTTCACCTGGTGGGTGACCAACCGCCTGCTCTTCTTGGCGGCGGTGGGGTCACTGCAAAGCTTTGCCCTCTACTTCTTGCAGGATGTGCTGCGGGTCCCCAATGCCCCCGATGCCACAGCCAATCTGATGATGGTGGTGGGCCTCTTCACCCTCTTGGCCGCGCTGCCCAGTGGCTATCTGGCTGACAGGATCGGCCGTAAGCGGCTGGTGGCCCTTGCGGGCCTGGGAGCCACGCTGGGAACCCTGCTACTCATCTTTTCTCCCGATGTCACCTGGGTCCTGGTCAGCGGCTGTATCATCGGCGTTGCCACCGGGATCTTCTTCGCCACCAACTGGGCTCTGGGGACGGACCTGGTGCCGCCTGAGGAAGCAGGCCGCTACCTGGGCATCTCCAATCTGGCCGGGGCAGGGGCTGGGATCGTGGGCGCTGGGTTGGGCGGCCCGCTGGCCGACTTCTTCAACCGCCGGGTGGATAGCCTGGGCTACCTGGTCATCTTCGCCATCTACGGGGCCTGCTTCCTCATTTCGGCCGTGGTTCTGCTGTGGGTGCGGGAGGAGCGACAGGAGATGATAGCGTGAAGTGTGGAGCGAATCACAATTACGCTCCACGAATTCCGAGGGGTCAGTCGGCGCTGGCCCCTGATCCCTGGACTGGACAGGCTCAATCCATGAGAAAGGAGGACCAATGAGCGATTCTCGATTTCGCATCCGTCAGGTGGCGGACGACCGTGACCGCTGGGCCTTCGTCAAGTTTCCCTGGACCATCTACCGGGATGATCCTTATTGGGTCCCCCCGCTGGTGACTGAACGGCGGGCCTTCATTGACCCCCAGAAGAATCCCTTCTTTGAGCACGCCGATGCCGCCTTTTTCCTGACCGAGCGTCCCAATGGGGAGGTGATCGGCACCATCGCCGCCACTGTAGACCACGACTACAACGCCTTCCAAGAGGTGCAGGTGGGTTGGTTCGGGCTCTTCGAAGTGATCAAGGAGTACCCTGTGGCCGAGGCGCTGCTGAGCACAGCTCGCGATTGGGTGCGCGAGCAGGGGATGAGCACTATCGTGGGGCCGGTGAACCTCTCCACCAATGCGGAGTACGCGCTGCTCATTGAGGGCTTCGACTCCCCGCCGGTGGTCATGATGACCTACAACCCTCCCTACTATGCCCAGTTCATCGAACGCTTCGGCTTCGGAAAGGTGCGAGACCTGTACGCTTATCTTTTCGATGCCATCTCCCAGAGCCGTAATATACCTCCCAAGTTGATCCGGGTGGCCGAGGCCACCATGCGAAAGGGCAAGATCCGCATCCGTAAGGCCAACCTGAGGGACTGGGACAATGAGGTGAGGCGAGCCAAGGCCGTTTATAACTCCGCCTGGATAAGGCTGTGGGGCTTCGTGCCCATGACCGATGCGGAGTTCGATCACCTGGCCCGGGGGCTCAGGTCCTTCCTTGACCCCGACCTGCTCTTGATTGCTGAGGATGGAGATCGGCCGGTGGGCGTGTCGATGGGATTACCTGACGTGAACCAGGCCCTGCTCCAGGCCCGTCCCGGCCCCTCCCGTTGGAGCGTACCCTGGACACTCCTCAAGTTCCTGCGCTACAGACGACAGATCACCATCTGGCGAGGGCTCATCACGGGCGTCGTGGAGGAGTATCGTGGCCGGGGTATCGAGGCTGCCTTTTTCATGGAGACGTTGAACGCGGCGCTGGCTAAGGGATATACCCATTGCGAGGGATCGCTCGTCCTGGAGGACAATACCATGATGAATCGCCTTGCCCGCCGATTGGGAGGCCAGGCGTACAAGACCTACCGCATCTACGAATTGCCTGTATAACCGAAACGTGGCAGAGGGCCGACGGGGGATGCGGATATGAAGGCCATGCTGATCTTCAATCCCGCTGCTGGTTGGCGTGACTGGAGGGAAGAGGTCCTAGAAATCGTCAGTTACCTGGGCCAGCAGGGATGGGATGTCACTTGGCGGGAGACGTGGGGGCCTGGCGATGCCACCACCTTTGCCCGTGAAGCGGTGGCCAGGGGATACGACGCAGCCCTGGCTGCCGGTGGGGATGGCACGATCAGCGAGGTGGTGAATGGCCTGGTGGGGACAGAGGTGGCGTTGGGGGTGCTGCCCATCGGGACGGGTAATGTCTGGGCTCGGGAGATGGGATTGCCCCTATGGGGTATCATCCACCGCCACTTCCTAGAAGAGGCGGCCAGGGCGTTGATGGAGGGCCAGCGCCGTCAGGTGGACGTGGGACGTGCGGGCCAACACTATTTCCTCCTCTGGGCAGGGGTGGGGTTGGACGCCAAGGTGACCGAGGTCATGGAACCACGCACTCGGGCTCAGAAGCGGTGGGGCGCGCTGGCCTATGCTGTGGCCGTAGCGGCGGTGACCCGTGATTTTGAGGGCACATTAGCCACCATCACCATCGATGACCAAGTCCTTCAGGAGCAGGTGATCGTGGTGCTGATCAGTAATGTCCAGCTCTATGGAGGGATGCTGCGCCTCACCCCCCAGGCTCAGCTCGACGATGGCCTGTTCGACGTGTGCATCTTCAAAGGCCATGATTGGACCTCGACCCTGGGCCATGCCACGGCCATCCTGACCGGTCAGTATCTCAACGGCCCGGAGGTGGCCTACTATCGCGGACAGCGGGTAGTGGTCGAGACAGCTATACCCCTTCCGGTCCAGCTTGACGGTGACCCGATCGCTGTCACTCCCATCGAACTGGAAGTGGTGCCCAAGGCCCTCACCATTATCATCCCTGGCGACATGCCGGAGGAGCTTTTCGTCAACCAAAGAGTTCAATCAAGCCAGAAGTAGGGACTTCAATTGGTGCTGCTAACTGACAAAAGGATATTTATTTTCTTCGCCCACCCTGATGACGCGGAGTTTGGAGTAGGCGCTACCGCTGCGAAGCTGGCTCGGCAGGGGAATGAGATCTGGTATGTGATCTGCACCGCAGGCGCAGGTGGCACCCATACCCTGACCACCACTCCCAGTGAATTGGTAGACATCCGCGAGCGGGAGCAGCGGGCGGCCATGGATGTACTGGGTGTGAAGGAGGCCATCGGGCTGCGCTACCTGCGTAAGCCAGGCGATGGGGACAGCCCCTCGGAGCTGGTGGAGAAGATCATGCGCCTGATTCGCCAGCATCGGCCCGACATCATCTTCACCCATGATCCCTGGCGGCGATACCAACTCCACCCCGTTCATCGCATGGCCGGCTGGGCAGCCACGGAGGCTGGCTATCTGGCCGACAGGCCCTGGTACTTTCCGCAGCACATCGCTGAGGGGCTGGAGCCCTACAAACCACAGGAGATGTACCTCTTCGGCACTCGGGAACCAAACTACTGGGTGGATGTGACGGAGACCATTGACCTAAAGATCGAAGCCCTGCGGCAGCACAAGACGCAGCTTGGCAGCCGTGTCGAACCACCCTGGCTGGAGGAGTTCGCCGGCTGGGTAAAGGGCTGGGCTGCCGAGTCAGGAAAGCGGATCGGCGTGGACTACGCTGAGGCCTTCCACAAAGTGGGGGATAGCGATCTCTACATCTGAAATCCAAACAAGGAGTCAGCCGATGGCAGTCACTGGCAAGAAGATTCTGTTCCTTTTCGCTCACCCCGACGACGCGGAGTTCATGTGCGGCGGCACGGTCGCCAAGTTGGTTCGGAACGGGAACGAGGTAACTTACCTCTCCGCCACCGATGGCAACCGGGGAATGCACACTACCGACGTCACACCGGAGATGATGGCTCAGGTGCGGCGGCGAGAGATGCAGGCTGCAGCGGAGGTCCTGGGCGTGAAAGAAGTGATCTTCCTGGGCTACGAGGATGGCCAGCTCAAGGAGGTCCGGAACCTGGTGGGCGATTTCATGCGGGCCATCCGCAAGATCCGCCCCGACATCCTGCTCACCTTCGACGCCTGGCGTCCCTATGAGCTGCACCCTGATCACCGCACCGTAGGCTTTGCCGCAGCCGAAGCGGGATACCTGGCCGACAGCCCCTGGTACCACCCTGAGCACGTGGTGGAGAAGCTGGAGCCCTACAAGCCCCAGGAGATATACCTCTTCGCTCCCGGCGAGCCCAACTACTGGGTGGACATAAGCGATACTATCCAGCTCAAGATCGAGGCTCTCAAGTGCCATGCCAGCCAGGTGGCCGAACCCGGCTTCGCCCCACTCGACGCGATAGAGCGGCTGCCGGAGCGCATCAAGGCCCGGGCAGCGCAGGTGGGCCAGCCTCAGGGGATAGCTTATGCCGAAGCCTTTCGCAAGCTGGGACGCAGCGATCTTGAGATCTGAGTGTCCCTTGAAGGACAAACCATAGTGAGCACCAGTGCCAGGGCGATTGCAGAGGATCGCCCCGCTGTGTCTTAGCAGTGTATAGAATACAGGTGATGGGCATGCAAATTGATGTTTACACCAAGGCAGAGAAGTTTGATCAGCTTGGGGATGAGTGGAATCGTCTGCTGCAACGGAGTGCCTCCGACACGGTGTTCATGACCTGCGAGTGGCAGCAGGTGTGGTGGGAGTACTTCGGACCTAATAAGGAAAATGACGCTCTGTCCCTGATCACCGTGCGCGATGTGGATGAGAGGCTGGTTGGCCTCTGGCCGCTGTACGATGAGGCGCCTGGCCGAATGCCGCGCCGCCTGCGGATCATCGGCTCGCCCCGGGGATCCGACTACCTGGACCTCATCGCCCAAAGGGGACAGGAGCAGGCGGTCTATGAAGCTATCCTCGATTTTCTGGCCCGGTGGGACGACTGGGAGAGCATCGAAGTGGACAACATCCGGACTGGCTCTCCCACCCTGGAGGTGCTGCCTCCCCTGGCCGAGGAGCGGGGCCTGGAGGTCCAAATTGAGCCCCTTACTGTGTGTCCTGGCATCGCCCTGCCCGAAAGTTGGGGGGCCTACCTGGAGCAACTGGGCCGCAAGCAGCGCCACGAGATCCGCCGCAAGCTGCGCCGGGCAGAGCAGGCCATGGAGCAGGTCAAGTGGTACTTGAGCGACGATCCCCAAACCCTGGCCCAGGACATGGAGGTCTACTTTCAGCTCTTTCAGAAAAGCAGCTATGTCAAAGAGGAATATCTGGATGATCAGCGCTTGGGGTTCTTTCAGGCTATGGCTTCAGTCATACTGAAGGCCGGCTGGCTGTATCTGGCTTTTCTCACCGTGAATGGGGAGAAGGTGACGAGCATGTTCTGCTTCGACTACGGGAAGGCCATCTCAGTCTACAACTCCGGCTTTGACCCCCAGCGATACCATCATCTGAGCCCCGGCATCGTGCTGCTGTGCTATTGCATCCAGGACGCCATCGAACGTGGGTATCCGCTCTTCGACTTCCTGCGAGGCGATGAGGAGTACAAATACCGTTTCGGTGCAGTAGATCGGGCCGTCCATCGGCTCACCATCGGTCGAGGGCAGAGAGCAGCACGATGCAGGTAATCGCTGTGGGCGATGTGTTCGTGGATTGCCTCATGAGTGGGCTAACGCGCATGCCGCAGTTGGGAGAGGAGGTCTACGGCGATGACTTCGCCCTGGCCGTGGGGGGCGACCCGGCCCTCTATGCCCTCAACCTGGCCCGGTTGGGACTGGAGACGACGGTCATTGCCCGGCTGGGGGAGGATTTCTTCAGCGATTTCATCGTCCGCAATCTGCATGAGGGGGGGGTGGACACGCGCTTCCTGATCCGTGACCCGCAAGCGCAGGCCAATATCACCTTTGCCCTCTCCCTGCCCCAGGACCGGGCCTTCGCCACCTTTCTGGGAGCCGAGGGCCACTACACTGCTGAGGTACTGCCTTGGGAATACTTTGGGGAGAGCCGGGCCTTGATCCTCTTCGGCACCCGTCTGGAGCAGAAGGGGCCTATCTTCAAGCGGGCCAAAGCGCGGGGGATGCTCACTGTCCTCAACGCTGGCTGGGACCCCACCGAGCAGTGGAGCGAGGCCCTCTACGAGTTGGGCCCTGTCGTTGATCTGTTCATCGCCAACGAGGTGGAAGCAACCAACCTGACCCACCAGCCCGCCCCTGAGGCTGCACTGCGCAAGCTGAGCACCCACTTCCCCATCAGCGTCGTCACCTTGGGGGAGGGGGGAGCGCTGGCCAGCGATGGCGAAAGGATCCTCCACCGGCCTGCCTTCCCCATGCCCGTCGTGGACACCACCGGCGCTGGTGCCGCCTTCGGCTCCGGTTTCCTGTATGGCCTGCTCCAGGGCCGGCCGCTGGCTGACTGTGTCACCCTGGGCAACGCCTGCGGGGGGCTGGCCATCACCGCCATTGGGGGCGGCACGGCCTTCCCCACCTGGCCCCAACTGCAGGAGTTCCTTCGAGCGCAAGGAGTGGTGGAACATCCCTTTCTGACCCTTTCGGAACTGTACAAAATTGACAAAGGCGCGTAAGCGTGGTAAAATAGACAGATAAAGGGATAAAGGATCGTATTTCTCAAAGGAGGACAGACACATGGGATTGATTACTGGACTGTTGTCTACCATCGTCATCCTGGGCGTCTTTCTGCTCACTATCCTCAGCGCAGCGATCAAGGTCGTGAACGAGTGGGAACGGGGGGTGATCCTGCGGCTGGGACGGCTGGTGGGCGCCAGAGGCCCGGGCATGTTCCTGATCATCCCCCTCGTTGACAAGATGATCAAAGTCAACCTCCGCGTCCAGACGCTGGACATCCCCTCTCAGGAGGCGATCACGCGGGACAATGTCACAGTTAAGGTCAACGCCGTGGCCTTCTTCCGCGTCCTTGACCCCCAGCGGGCCATCGTTGAGGTGGAGGATTATCGGCGGGCTACCTGGCAGATCGCCCAGACCAGCCTGCGAAGCGTGCTGGGCCAGTCGGAGCTGGACGATCTGCTTACCCATCGGGAGCGGATCAACCACCAGCTTCAGCAGATCATTGACGAGCAGACTGAGCCCTGGGGGGTGAAGGTAAGTATCGTCGAGGTGAAAGACGTGGAGCTGCCCGATACCATGAAGCGGGCCATGGCCCGCCAGGCGGAGGCGGAGCGGGAGAAACGGGGCATGATCATCCATGCCGAGGGCAAGCTCCAGGCAGCGCAGAAGCTGGCGGAGGCGGCCCACATCATGGCCACGGAACCGGCTACCATCCAACTGCGCTATCTCTCGACTCTCACCCAGATCGCGGAGGAGAGAACCTCGACCATCATCTTCCCCATCCCCCTGGAGTTCGTCACTGCCTTTGCCGGGGTCCTCGACCGTGCGCGAGCGCAGGAACCAGGGGAATAGGTCAGTCCATACCCAATAAGGAACTATTGTGAAGAACTTCGCTGCCATCCGGCGCGTATTGCTTATCACCATGGGCCTCAACCTGCTGGCTACAGTGGCTAAGTTGACTGTGGGCTACTGGACCGGTTCCATAAGTCTCATCGCCGATGGCTTCGACTCGGTCTTCGACTCCGCCTCCAACGTGGTGGGGCTGGTGGGGATATACCTTGCCGCCCGGCCAGCCGATGAGGAGCATCCCTATGGCCACCGCAAGTTCGAGACCTTCACCACCATAGGGATCGCCATCCTGCTCTTCCTCACGTGCTGGGAGCTGGCGGAGAGTGTGTTGGAGCGGCTGCGCGCGCCGGTGCTCATCGCACCCACGGTCAACCTGTGGAGCTTCGGCGCCCTGCTGTTCAGCATCGTCGTACACCTCATCGTGGTGCGCTACGAGCTGCGCGCTGGGCGGCGGCTGAAGAGCGACGTGCTGGTGGCCGATGCGCTCCACACCCGGGCCGACATCTACGTCTCCCTCTCCGTTGTGGGCGGGCTCATCGCTGTGCGGCTGGGCTATACCCTCGTTGATCCCCTTCTGGCCCTGGCCATCGCCGGGGTGATCGCCAAGATTGGCATTGACATCATCCGCGAAAGCTCCAGGACGCTGCTGGACCGCGCCGCCATCCCGCTCAGCGATATCGAGGCTGTCGCCCGGGCCGTGCCGGGTGTGGAGACCATCCACCATGTGCGCAGCCGCGGCCACGAGGATGACATCCACGTGGACCTGCACATCCGGGTGGAGCCGGACATGCCGGCTGCCCAGGCACACGCTATCGCCCACAAGGTGCAGGATCGGTTGATGGAGGACCTGAGCGGCGTCAAGGATGTTGTCATTCACATCGAACCACAACGAGGAGAGCGTGTCACCAGCAGTGAGGGAGTCAGCGAGGCGTTTAGACGGCTGGCAGCCGAGTTGGGCCTGCGCATCCACGGCCTGCGGGCTTATGAGCTGGCTGGCGATCTCTACGCCGACCTGCATGTGGAGGTCCCAGCCGACCTCACCTTGCGCGAAGCACACCAACGGTCCAGTGCGCTGGTGGAGGCCGCACATGGAAGGTTCCCTAGCTTGCGGGAGATGATCACCCACATTGAGCCCGCGCTGCGTGGAGTGAGGGCTGAGGAGGTGGGTCAGGAGGGTGCAGAGGAGGTAGGCCGGATCGTGGAGCAGGTGGTGGCAGAGTGGTGTGATAGCTGCCACAAGGTGTTGGTGCGCCGACTGCAGGATGAACTCTCCCTGTCCCTCCACTGTCGGATGGCTCCCGACACACCCATCAAGGAAGCACACGAGCTGTCACAGCGGATGGAGAGCGCCCTGAGAGCCCGCATCCCTCGGTTGGGCCGGGTGGTGATCCACATGGAGCCGGCAACATTCGTGGAGCGTTGAGCGTGGGGCGTGGAGCATGATAGTGATTCGCTCCACGCTTTACCCTTCATGCTTCCATACCGGGTTTCAACCTCCAGGAAAAGGAGCATCGTCTATGCAAATCTTGGTGATCGATGAGGATAAGTCATTTTCGAAAGGTCTCCGCTATTCCCTGCAACAGGAAGGGCATCGCGTCGTCGTTCCCCCCGATAGCTCCTCTGTTCCATCCTTACTCGGGAAATACAAACCTGACCTGATCATCCTCGACAAGGACCTGCTGGAGATCGATGGCCTTCGCCCTTTCGCTTCTTTGCAGGAAGATGTTGACATGCCACTTATCCTTCTCGTTGCCCATGCTAAGGAGGAGGAAGAACTAAGGGACGAGGAGTTGTTCGAGGAGCGTATAAGGGCCTTCGAGCCGAGCCACCTGCGTCGCGCGGAGGCGATCCTACGGCAGCTGCGCCGCTTGTTCGAAGGGGAGAGGGATATCTTGGAGATAGGTCAGTTGAGCATCAACTTTGAGAAGAAGCAGGTCACTTTCTGTGATAAGCCCTTGCCTTTGACCCCTATTCAATTCAAGCTGATAGGCTCTTTGGCCCTCAACGCCGGCCGTGTGACGGGTTATCAGGAGCTCCTCGAAAACGTGTGGGGGTACCAAGGGGAAGTTAGTGAGGCACGGGAACTGCTTAAGGTCCATATCAACCGCATCAGGAAAAAAATGAAAACCCTAGCTGAGGGAGGAGAAAGGTACATCCAATCGGTGCGGGGCTTTGGCTATATGCTATTCCCCCCGGGCGAATGAAAGCAATAGATCCTTGGCCCAACAGGGGATCTCTCGACCAGCGAGAGATCCCCTGTTTGCGTCCTGTTACCGATCCGTAACCAAAGTGCAACTGCCTTTTCACCAAAGAGTAACTGATTTGCTACTGACATCCCAGCGATTTTGATTATACTTTCGCTAGAAAAGGAAGGAGGTCGAAAATGGCGAAGAGAGGCCAGAAGTCAAGCTCTAAGAAGAAGTCCAAGCAGGAGTCCAAGCAGAAGACAACTCAAAACAAAAGAAAAAGAAAAAAAGCGAATGACTAGAAAACGGCCAACTGTGTTGGCGAAAGGAGGTCTCAAAATGGCCCGGTGCCCTGGATGTGGACATTCCATTAATCTGAGGGAAGGCGTAAAGGTGGGAGAGCTGGTCGAATGCCCAGAATGTGGCGAGCCACTGGAAGTGATCAGCCTGAAGCCCATCGAGCTCGACTACGCCTTCGACGGTGAGGACGAGGAGGAGGGAGAGGAGGTCTAGCTTCCTCCACGGACACCACCTGCTCCTTTGAGCGCCCAAGCAAGTGAGCCCTGACCCGCCTGACAGGTCAGGGCTCACGTCCTTCCAGCATGCAGAGTTTTGCCCCAAGTAGAAGGACCGTCATTCCGGAACGGATGGCGGTCTTGCGGTCGCCGGTCGAGTGATGTTTCAAAACTGCAACACACTGTTTGAGTTGAGTAGGAGGCAGCGTGGCGCTGCGCACACCAGCTTCCACGGTCACTCGTTCACTGTGGGTCTTGAACTGAGGGGCTAGCAATGGCAAATCACCGGCGTGGTTTGCGGCGCAGGGGGCCTAACGTAAGGGCAGTTCTGTTGCTAGCGTAACCTCATCGAGTGCTAAAGTGAGACAAAGATCACTTGTCCATCCACGATCCTTCCCAGATGCTGGTTGTGTCTGGGAAGGTTTTGTTGTATTGCTAACCTTACACTCAGTTGACAGTCAATGAGCAGATGGCCAGGCTCAAGCTGGCCGGTAATTGGGTGCTTATCCCGTTCTTGCCCCCCTATCCATACTGGGCTGCAGCCTCGAGGAAGGCGGCGATGTTCTCCCAAGGGGTGTCGGGCTCGTCAATGTCGTAGGCAGGGCAGAGGAGGAACCGCCTCGGCCCTAGCGTGTCTATGCGATGGCGGACTTCGGCTCGGATCTGGTCCGGTGTGGCGTGCGCAAAGGTGGTGTGAACCCCCACCGTGCCCCAGAGTGTCAGGCGATCTCCATAGCACTGCTTGATGGCCCCCGGGTCCATGCGATCAGGCTGCACCGGGTTGAGGGCATCCACGCCGATCTCAATCAGGTCCCCGATGATGGGTTCGATGATCCCATCGGAGTGGTAAAGCACACGCAGGTGGGGTCTGACTGCACGGGCGGCTTCGATTATGGAGGCCATGCGCGGCCGCAAGAAGGTGCGCCACATCTCGGGGCTGAGGATCATCGTCTCCGGCATGCCCACGTCATCGTCCAAGACCAGGATGTCCACCCCGGCCTGGGCCAGGAGGAGGGCGTTGTGACGACAGAGGTCCGCCAGCCGGTCCAGCAGGGCGTGGGCCAGGGAGGGGTTGTCCTCCAGGTCCAGCAGGAAGCGGGCCAGCCCCCGCAGCCGCCAGGCGGTCTCGAACAGCTCACCGCCCAGGTGAGGTGGGCCGCCGGCCACAGCGTAGCCCGCCTGGTGAAGCGCCTCCACCTGTTCGCGCAGCGTGGCGCTGCGATACTCAGCCGTGATGTCGGGCCAGGGGAAGGCCTCCAGATCGGAGGGAGTGGTGGCTTGGGCCAGGGGGTTGGCCTCGGGCTGGCCGGGGTGGTACCTCCATTCGGCGTAGGTGCGGAGCAGCTCAGGACGGCCCAGGTGCGTATCGCGGGGAATGCGCTCGACGAAGCGGCCGAATTCCTCCTCTGAGGCTGAGGGCTGGAACTGCACGAAGCGCACATCTACATCCCAGGGGATGAGGGTTCCGGGCGGCGCTATGTCCTCCAATTCGATGCGGTAGAAGCTCAGTGCGACCGGCACGCGGTCCGGCTGACCTCCTGCCAGTGTGGCGAGCACCCGTTCCCTGGAGTTCATCGGCCAACCTCCTCGATCTGACCCCACAGTCCATCGGCGTGCAGATGGATCAGTCGGACAGGGGTGATGGTGTTGATCAGCTCCTCTTCGCTGGTGGTGTAGACCCTCAGGTAGTTGTCAGTCAGCCCCGACGCGACCTCCGGCCCATCTTGCGTCCCCTCCCACAGTACAAGGAGGGTCTGTCCCACAAACTGCTGGCGGAAGGATCGGCTGGCCTCCTCTCCTATGGCCCGCAGGCATTGGGCCCGTCGCTTCTTCACCAGGGACGCAACCTGGTCCGGGAACCGGGCAGCGGATGTCCCTGGGTGAGGGGAGTAGGGGAAGACGTGCAGCCGGGCGAAGGCCATCCGCTCCACGAAAGCCCTGCTCTGCGCGAACTCGGCCTCCGTCTCACCGGAGAAGCCCGCGATGAGGTCCGTGGTCACAGCCAGGCTGGAGACGGCAGACCGGGCCCGCTCGACCAGCTTGGCGTACTGGGCCGCCGTATAGCGCCGACCCATGCGACACAGGGTCTCATCGCAACCCGACTGTAGCGGCAGGTGCAGATGGCGGCAGAGGCGGCCATCCTGCCACAGGGCCAGCATCTCGTCATTCACCTCCCAGGGCTCGATGGAGGAAAGGCGCAGGCGCGGGATGCCTGTCTCCTCCAGGATTGTCCGCACCAACTGGCCCAGGTCCGTGCCCCGATCATGCCCATAAGCCCCGATGTTGACCCCTGTCAGCACCACCTCTTTGTAACCGGTGGCCACCCGATCGCGGACCTCGGACAGTACCTCTCCCATTGGACGGCTCCATTCCTGGCCCCGCGCCAGGGTGACGATGCAGTACGCACAGCGGTTACTGCATCCATCCTGGATCTTGACCAAGGCGCGAGTCCGGTCGCCATTAGCCAGTCCTCTGTCTCCGGTCCCAGGTCCCCGGCCCTTTGCCCCCAGTAATCCCCCCACAGCCTCCACCAACTGCCCTTTGTGCTCATTCCCCACCACCAGCTCTACCCCTTCGATCCCCTTCACCGTCTCCGGTGACATCTCGGCGTAGCAGCCGGTGACGACGATAGGGGCCCTGGGGTTGGTACGGTGCAACTGGCGGATGAGCTGGCGGCTCTTTCTGGCCGCCACGTGGGTCACAGTGCAGGAGTTGACAACACACAGGTTGGCCTGTTCCGGCTGGCTCACGGGCTGATATCCGGCCCGGGCGAACTGCCGGGCCAGCATCTCGATCTCGCTCCGATTCAGTTTGCAGCCCAGGCTGGTCAGATAGCAACGCATCGCTCCACCAAAAACAGGGGAGGCACCTATGCTCTCGCCTCCCCTGCTGATCTATTCGAGTCGGATGAATCAGGGCAGGGGCTTGATTTCCAGGTTGTCAAAGGCCACGTGACTCTTGGCCTGCTTGGTGCTGGCACCCAGCCCGATATACCCACCTTTGTAATCCGGGTCGGTGAAGTCCCCTATCTTCTTATCATTGGCGTAAAGCGAAAACTTCGTACCATGCACCTCCAGGCGTAGACGATCGTAGGACACACCTCGATGGTTGAGCTCTTTGAGGATCGGGTGGTCGCCGTCGGCCAGCACATTCCAGCTCCTCGTGGCCTCATCAAAGCGAGATAGCTCGTACTTCTTATCACAGCGGGAGACATGCCAGCTATCGTAGCTCCGCTCATCCTTACCAAAGAGAACGCCTCCCCATCCACATCCAGTGCCATCGCCATCCAGCAGAATCACGTCCACCTCCAGGACGAAATCCCCGTAGCGGATGGGGATGAAGGCACCAGCATGAGTGGCAGGTCCTTCCCTGATCTCAACGTGATACTGGCCATTCTGGAAGTACCCGGACGCCTTGGCCCCCTGAAAGGGCTGGAAGTGGCTCTGGCCGGGGTCATCGAAGTTATCCTGGTAGGCCACGTGCTCCGAGGGTTGAGCTGTAGGCCCTGGAGTCGGCGTCGGGCCACCCTCCGCCCCAGGCCCCGTCGGCGTGGGAGTGGCAGGCACCTCCTCCAGCTCTTCGCAGCTCAAGTCGTCAATGTAAATGCTGCCTCTCAGTGGACCGGACACGCGGTCCAGGATGATCCCGTTGAACTGGATGGGATAGTCAACCTTGCCGTTGTCAGGGCCGTCAATGTGGCCCCAGGGCCAGGGCTGGCCGGTCTGGATGATGGCCTCGCGCTGGTGCCACCCGCTGCCATCCAGTCGCCCAAAAGTGGACTGCCACCGCTCGCCCTGGGCATCCTTGATCCAGAGATTGAGGTAGTGTCCGGAGCCGTCCTCGTACACCCAGGCCCGAATCACGTTGGGCTCTCCGCTGAGGGGCACAAAGTGCACGAACACCACGTAGTCCTTGCCGTCGCTGGGCAGATCGTAAGTCAGCTTCGCCCCGTAGCTTCCCCCATGCACCTGCTGACTTGACTGAACGAAGGTGCCATGGGGCTCATCACCGCGCTTCCAGGTGCCAAAGACCTCAAAATCAGCGACCACCCCTGGCTTGGCGGGCACAGGGGTCGCTGTGGGAACCGCAACTGTCGGGGTGGCCGTGGGCGGTAGGGGTGTGCTGGTGGGCGTCGGCTGCACGTGTGGCGTCGCCGGTTCGCCCTGCACGAACGCCTGCAGCCGCTGGATTGTGGCCGTTATCTGGAAGGTTCGGAAGGGGCCCAAAAACCAGAGCAGGTAGCGATCCACGCGCACCAGCATTTCCTCCTCCCGGCCAAAGGCTTCATCCCCCAGGCTGACCCAAGAGGCTGGGGGACCGCCGGCATTTTGGTAGTCGGTGAATAGTTGATTGATAAAACGGCTGGCATCGTTCGCGCTGTCAAAGAGGATCAGGTCAGCAGTAAACGTGCCTGCCGCGTCGGAGACACGGTAGTCGGTCAACTCACCATAGCCCTGTCCCTCGTCTGGGATGCTCGTTTCCAGAAAGGCCACCTGATCGTTCGCCAGTCCCAGGTCACTGGCTGAGGGTAGAATCGCTTTGGCTGCCTCGCTGTCAATTCTTGCCCCTTCGGTAGAAGCAACAGCCAGCGTCGGAGCGGGTGCTAGTGGTTCTGGCGTATTGGTGGGGACCGGTGTCGCCGTCGATGCCATGGTGGGCATTGGTGTATCTGTTGACGCTGGCGTTGGCGTGAACGTTGGTGCCTGGGGAATTGGCGTGCGCATCGCCGTAGCTTCGGCAACGCCTATCGGCCTGAGGGAAGGGGTGAGTTGGACTAACAGGCCCGAGATGAAGGAGCTGAGGGGTTTAGCAGCGGACAGATACTCATAGGCGCCGAGAAGGGAGCTGCTCAGGCAGCAGAGCAGGAGCAGCCCTATGACGCTGATGAGCAGGGCCTGATGGGGCCTCTTCGCTACGGGAGGTGCGGTGGGGACGGGAGGTTGGGGTCTGGCTGGCGGTGGGGGAACGTAGGGGGGCGGAGCTGGCTCAGCTACCAGCCTGTAGCCACAGCTTCCGCAGAAGATGGCTCCCTCCTCCACAGGAGCACCGCATTGGGGGCAGACCCTCTCAGGTGCAGCCCTTGGTGGCTCTGCCAGCACCCACTGACCCTCCCGGGAGACGTACCATTTACCGGTCTTAGCCCCTATCGTCCAGACGCGCCCTTGGGCGTCCTCCGGGGTGAGCTTCTCCACCTCGGCCTGGAATTCAGCATCGCTCAGCTTCCCGGTAGCGTGCTTCCCCTTGAGTTCGTAGTATCGTTGTTCCAATTCCTCGAAGGTCATAGCTCTCCTCCTCTACACACTCGAATCTTAGCTTTGGCCATGACGCTCGTCAGCGAGAGAATTCTCTTGTGGCGCAAGGGAGTACCACCGTTCTGGATGACCCTCCACCGCGATATCGTCACAGTAAACGGGGGAGAGGTTGCCCTGCGCGTCGCGATACTGCACGGCTATGCCAGAACTTGTCCAATTGAGATAGACATGCACTGGATAGGTCTGCTTGGACACAAATGGCTCCCAGGAAACACCGGCCATTTCACTCCCTGTTGGACACTATCCCGGGTAGTGCGTCGACACGCGCATCTCGGTCACCTCCGCGAAAGGACTGTCGGCCCCGAAGGTCACGCTGACGTCGATGTCGTCCCCTACCGTGCCACCGACGCAACACTTCCCTCCCTAGATCTCGACCGAGCCCCGCACCGGAAGGGCCTTGCGCGTCGCCGTAAGAGCTATCTCGACCTTCACCGACTCCATAGTCGCAGTCAGCAACGAGAGGTCGGGGGTGAAGTTGGCCGCCGGTTCCTCGGCAAGCTGCCTCTCAATATCTTCGATATAGCCTTCGAAGTTCTCTTCGACGGCTATCCGCTGACTCTGATCAACCTTGGCCATCTCGTCAGGCAGCAATGGGGAGGACACTGGAAACCGGGCCCCCACATAGTAACGTCCGTCATCGGTCAAGCCCTCAAACTGCCACACGAGCTCGCTGTTGACGATGGGAACGGTATCCTGGGCATACTGCGTCAGGAAGTGTATGCCCTCTCCATTCTCGAACGTGAGATAACCGACGCGGGCATGCATCAGCTGAGCGGCATAGGGGGGCGGCAGGACAGGTATTCTACGGTCTGGCGTCGCCGGCTGCTCCGACAGAAGGTCCCAAAGATCGCCGATCAATTGGGCGGCCCCTGGGTTGTCCGCCTCGAAATCGCCGAGGGGATAGACGACGAGGTATGGTGTCCACGACGACTCGGTGTAGGGATAGTCAATGAAGTCGAAACCAACGCGTTCGGGGAACGTCCACGTCTCAAAGGGAGATATGTCACTCTCCTCGGCCGGTAGGATCTCCGCGGTGACATCCGACGCAACCGACGGATGGTAGGAGAAACTGACGCCCTTGTAGCTGGCGTTGCGGAGGGAAGCGTGTTCCTTAATCGGCGTCGCCGTGGGGAGTTCAGGGGTGGGCGTTGGGAATTCGGGAGGAGGCGTTGTCGGCTGGGCAGCGGAGGCCGCCGAGGTGGGAGTGGCGCACACGATCCCACAACCGCCAGGACACTCATCGGGGCAGTAGTACTCCTCGCCGGGACCACAGGGCGGCGGGGTGCACACCACCTGAGGGATTGAGGGCCCCAGGATCAGGCGGCTGATTGGTCTGCCGGGCGAGAGATACTCGTAGGCGGCCAGGCCGATGCAGCTCAAGAAGAGAAGGAAGAGTACCACCGCACCGCCGATAAGCAGCCCTCGTTTGGGCCTTCCCGCCGCGGCTGGGGCGGGAGGGCCGGCGCTGGCTGGCCCGGGTTGGGCTGACATTGGGGGAGCCTGAGGTGGCGGCTGCGCCGCTGGACCCAGCCTGTAACCACAGTTCCCGCAGAAGACGGCTCCCTTCTCCAGAGGCGCGCCGCATTGGGGGCAGACTTTCTCAGCAGCTGGTGCGGCACCCGGCGGCTCCGCCTGCACCCATTCCCCTGCCTGTGAGACATACCACTTGCCGGTCTTGGCGCCTATCATCCACCAGCGGCCATGCTCATCCTGCAGGGTGAGCTTCTCTACCTCTGCCAGGAACTCCTCGTCGCTCAATAGCCCCCCGGCGTGCTTCCCTTTGAGTGCATAGTACTTGCTTTCCAATTCGTCAAAGGTCATAGCTTTTCTCCTTCGAAGGCAACGCGACCGGCTCTCTCTATTGGGACGGATCTTGTAACGTTCGCTTTCCTAGAAAGCCGTGGTCTTTCTCCTCGTCAAGCTACCCAGGGAGATAGATGTCGTAAGTGCCGTCATCGAACAGGATGAAGATGCGGGTTTTTTGCTTGGGCATGACAAATTGCGTACACTCAATCATCAGCCCGCGCTGGAACTCCTGGAGGTGCGCCTCATCGCAGGCTGTCTCCTCATTGAAGGCCCAGCCTAAGCCCTCACGCACCTCCGGATGTTCCTGCCAGACCAAGCCAAACCCTCGCTTGGGTTGGATCACCCCCTCCGGCGGCGGGCCGAAGGACGGATCCAGCTCTGGCATCCCTTCCTGCCAGTGATCGGAGTAGCTGTCCCAGCCACCCTCATCGTAGAGCACATAGATGAATTTCCAGCCCCCGCACCAGACCCAGACCATGTAGCCCCCCTGGAAATCCTGGCGGACGGCTGTCTCGACATGATGCTCCTCGATGGGACAGCCGATCTTCTCCGGCAGGCCCGGTAACCTCTCCAGGGCGCGCTCAAACCAGTCCCAGACTTCCAGGTAACAAAGGAGGGCTGACACGGTAGGTCTGGGCGACGGCACTAATGTCTGCAACCGCTGGAGAGAGGGACGAAGCCAGTCAGGCCTTATGGGCATAGCTCTGAGGATATAGCGTCCAACCCGCACTACAACCTCGTACCGGACGTCAAAACACTCGTCCCCCAGGTCCAACCAGATAGGTGGATAGCCCTGGCTTTTATGTATGATGAATTCCCGGTCCATGGAGAGGTGAGCATCATCGGCATTGGCAAAGACCGCCAACTGTGCGGATTTGCTCTGGTGGCGGACCAGGAAAACTGTCAGGTCGCCAAACCCATCGCCCTCGTCGGGCACGAGAAATTCCTCGAATTCCAGGCGATCCACGCCGAGTTCGGCGGCAGAGGGCAGGATGGCCAGGGCGGTTTCGGCATCCAATCCCACATGCGATGTGGTGGGCACCATGGTGGGTGTGAGAGTAGGCGGCAGAGGGCTTGGAGTGGGGGTGGGCGGCACCGGTGTGGCGGTTGGCAGGGGCGTGCTTGTAGGAACGAGGGTCGGGCTTGGGATGGCGGCGGGCATCGGCGTCGCCGTGGGCGTGCAGGTCGGCGGCAGCGTAGGGATGGGCAGGAACTGAGTGAGCTGGTTGTTGTCCTCGTTGCTTTCCTCAACCAAGAAGGTAGCATCGACGAAGGCGGTG